>Ga0226835_1000267_pt1 | contig 78826 bp, 85 predicted proteins | sample LAC_MetaG_1_FD_163627 | JGI IMG/M metagenome (GOLD analysis project Ga0226835, IMG submission 163627) | Anaerobic ammonium oxidizing microbial communities from anammox membrane bioreactor (MBR) in UC Berkley, California, United States -... | ecosystem: Engineered > Bioreactor > Anaerobic >... | reverse complement strand
CGATGCCGGAGGTCGAGGTGCCGGCGCCGGTGCTGCTGCTGCCGGTGCCCACGGTCTCGGTGGTGCCGCGTGTGGTGGTGGTGCCCGCCTGCGACGTCGTCGCGCAGCCGGAGCGTCCGCCCGAACTGGTGGCGGAAGGCTGCGTGCCGCCCGGCACTGCGGAATTGCCGGGCACCGCCGGCGCGGAGACCATCGGCGGCGATCCGCTCGACCCGGGCGTGGTGCCGGCGATCGGCGGCGGCGCCACCGCGCTCGGATTATAGGAGGGCGGAGCGACCGTGGGCCCGCCCGAAGACGCGGCGGGAGGGGCCGCGCCCGGCGCGGAACCTGCGGTTCCGCCAGAGGTGCCGAAGGAGCCGGAGGTGCCCTGCGCAAATGCGCAGCCTGTCGCCGCGATCAGCAGCGCGAGACAAAGCGGGACGGACGCTTTCTCGCCGGACATCGCGGGCCTCCATCAATCCTGATGACGAATCTTTGCCGCGCATCGAAGCGCCGGCAAATATCAACGACCGGCGGCCGGCCAGGTTCCGGCGTCATCGCACGGGCACGCGGAGCAGCGCGGATGAAAAAAGCCCCGCGCCGAAGCGCGGGGCCAGGATGCCGGCAACCTAGGGCGTTACCGGCCCTCTCAGAGGTTCCGTGTCGTCTTCACGCGCGCGACGACATGCGGCGGGCATCGTGAAGATGAAGATGGCGGCAAGGTTAGCGACGACCGGCGCAACGACGGCTGCGATGTGCGCCTTCACCTTGTTGGAAGCGGCAGGAGCAACGGCGTCACCACCGGGGCGGCGGCGATCGTCGCGAGCGTGGCATTGCCGAACGGGTTGCAGCCCTGGTTCCACATTCGATCTTCCCTCGTGCGCCGTGCACGCTTGTGGTGTGCGCTCGGGAAAGCGATACGCGGTGCGGGGCCCGGATCCCAATAAGCCGGGCATTAACAATGCCGGGCGCGCCGTGATCGGCGTCGCATGCGCGGGTGCAATACTTTCGGATAAGGGACGGGTGTTATGGCGATGAAAGCAAAGCGGTTTTCGCGAACGCCTTTTCCGTGACCGCGGCGCAGGCATGCGCATGGCGACGCCTTGATCGCCGCGACGCGCATATCGAATTCAGCCGTCAGCCGGAGGGAGATCGGGCCGCGCAGCGCGGCCGGTAATCTTGTTTGCGGGCTGTGTCCGCGAGCGCGCAGCCCTCGCAATAGCGGCGGTCTTTGTAGTCGATCCAGTTATGCGCGTAGATGTTTTCCGGCGCGATGCCGTAGCGCTCCTGCAGGAACGGCAAGAGCTTCAGCAGCGCGTCGATCTGCTCTTGCGTCGCCGGACGGCGCACGTCGGGGAAATTGCCGGCGAACTCGATGCCGAGGCTGTTCTCCTTTACCACGCGGCGATAGGTCATAAGGTTCGGGATGTATCGATCGTCGTTGCGGTTGGCGCCGTCGCCGTGCGTGGGGATCGCGGTCTCCGGCACCGCCCAGTAGACCGTGCCGTCGGTCTCCACCCACAAGGTCACGCCGCGCCGTGCCGGGTCTTTGGCCTGCGCGAGCGCGCCGTGTCTTGCGGCGCCGGCCGGTCCCTCCATCTGGTGCAGGACGATGTTCTTCCACGACGCCTGCGCGGGGTCGCCGAGCGGGGCGAGATAGACGATGGTCAGTCCGGGGATTTGCGGGGCGCCGGGCGCGCGGGCAAGCCGGCAGAAATCGTCGGCGTCCGCATGCTCGCTGGCTCCGAAGAGAACGGCGAGCGCCAGCATGACGCCCGCTGTCGCGCGGCGCGGGGGTGTCCCGTGCGCGCGCATGACCGTCACGCGCCGCGCGCGGCGTCCGCCTTTGCGGTCACGCTCGCTGTCTCCTCGCTGAGCGGACGCGCGGCGCGCCGGGGCTGCGTATAGGGCGTGGGTTTGGGCATGTTGCCCTGGACGAGGCCGGCGCCGGCCATCAGGCCGCCGGCCAGTTCGAGCGAGAAGCGCTCGGCGTCGCGTTGGTGCAGGCTTTCGGCGATCTCGGCGGCCTCCGCGGCCGGCACGCCGAGCCGCAGCAGGCCCTCCTCGCCGAAGCGCATCGCCGACTCGAAGGTCTCGCGCACCTGATGGTCGACGCCCATGTGCGCGAGTTCGAGCGCGTGCTCGCGATCGTAGGAACGTGCCATGAGGATGGCGAGCGGAAACTCCGCGCGCACGAGCTGCACGATGCGGTTGGCCGCCTTGCGGTCGTCGACGCAGACGGCGATCAGTTTGGCGGTGGCCGCGCCCGATGCCTGCAGCACGTCGAGCCGCGTGCCGTCGCCGTAATAGATCTTGAAGCCGAAATCGGCGGCGCTGCGGATCATCTCGGTGTCGGTGTCGATGATGGCGACCTCGCAGCCGCGCGCCAGGAACGACTGGCTGACCACCTGCCCGAACCGCCCGAAGCCGATGATGAGCACGCTGCCGGCAAGGTCCTGCGCGTGATCGACGCCGTCGAAGGACGGCGCGCGCGGCGGCATCAGCCGCTTCATGGCGGCGATGCCGAGCGGCGTCATCGCCATCGACAGGATGATGACGGCGGTGAGCGTCGCGTTGGTGCGGGCATCGAAGATGCCCGCGGCGGCGGCCGCGGCGTAAAGCACGAACGCGAACTCGCCGCCCTGCGCGAACAGCGCGGCGCGGTCGATCGCCTCGCGGTTCGGGGCGCGGAACAGCCGGGCGACGAGATAGATGCCGATGGCCTTGACCAGCATGTAGAGCACGACGCCGACGAGGACGAGCCGCCAGTTCGCCGCCATCACCCCCAGATCGAGCGACATGCCGACGCTGAGAAAGAACAGGCCGAGCAGGATGCCGCGGAACGGCTCGATGTCGGCTTCGAGCTGGTGGCGGAAGGTCGATTCCGACAGCAGCACGCCGGCGAGGAATGCGCCCATCGCCATCGACAGGCCGGAGACCTGCATGGCGAGCGCGGCGCCGAGCACGACGAGGAGGGCGGCGGCGGTGAGCACCTCGCGCGCATGCGAATCGGCGATGATGCGGAACATCGGATTGAGCAGATAGCGCCCGGCGAGCACGAGGGCTGCGAGCGCGCCGGCGGCGATCGCGATGTTCTGCCAGTGGAAGCCGCCGCCCGCGGTCTGTGCCGCCGGCGAAAGCAGCGCGACCAGCGCCAAGAGCGGCACGATCGCAAGGTCCTCCAGCAGCAGGATGGAAATCATGCGCTGGCCCTGCGGCGTCGTCGTCTCGCCACGCTCCTCGAGGATCTGCACGACGACCGCGGTCGAGGTCAGGACGAACCCCATCGCCGCAAAGAACGCCGCCACCGGCGTCAGTCCGGCCGCCACCCCGATCCCGGTCAGGAGCGCGCCGCACAGCGCGACCTGCGCGGCGCCGAGACCGAAAATCTCGCGGCGCAGGCTCCACAGCCGCGAGGGCTGCATTTCGAGCCCGATCACGAACAGGAACATGACGACGCCGAGTTCGGCGACGTGCAAGATCGCGCCCGGATCGGAGAACAGCCGCAGGCCGAACGGGCCGATGATCAGGCCGGCGGTGAGATAGCCGAGTACGGAGCCGAGCCCGAGCCGCTTGAACAGCGGCACCGCGACGACGCCGGCGGCCAGCAGCGCCACCACCTGCACGAGCTCGTTGCCGTTGGCCGCGGCCGCCATGCGTGCGCTCCTAGGGCAGGACGACGGTCAGTTTCCTCGCCGCCCGGGTGATGCCAGTGTAGAGCCAGCGCGCCCGGCTGTCAGGAAAGGCGAAGGATTCGTCGAACAGCACGACGTCGTCCCATTGCGAGCCCTGCGCCTTGTGCACGGTGAGGACGTAGCCATAGTCGAATTCGTCGTAGGGCTTGCGCTGCGGCCAGTCGAAATCCTCGATCCCGCCGGTGAAGCACTCGCGGCGCACCGACACTTTCTTGGCCCGCGTACCGGCGAGACCCTCGTCCGGCAGGATGCGCAATTTGAGGATGCCGCTTTTGCCGGCGCTGCGCTCCTTGACGGTCCACAGCCCGCCATTGAACAGGCCCTTCTTGCGGTTGTTGCGCAGGCAAACGAGCTTGTCGCCCGCGACCGGCAGGGCGTCCTCGATCCCGCGCCGCTCGCGCAGGCGCAGATTGTAGGCGCGCCGCGTATTGTTGCGGCCGACCAGGACCTGATCGGCCTCGAGCACGCGCTGCGGATCGAGGTCCTCGCGCCGCACGACCTGCGTGGAGCCGTAATCGCCCGCGGCCGGCGCACCGCCTTCGCGCACCTGCATTGACAGCCGCACGATCGGATCGTCGGCGGCCTGACGATGCACTTCGGTGAGCATGGCGTCGGGTTCGCAATCGGTGAAGAAGCCGCCATTCTGGATCGGCGGCAATTGCGCGGGATCGCCGAGCACCAGCACCGGCACGCCGAACGACAAAAGATCGCGGCCGAGCTCGGCATCGACCATCGAGCATTCGTCGATCACGATCAGCTCCGCCTTGGCGGCCGGCGAATCGTCCCACAATTCGAAGCTCGGCGCTTCCTCGTCGGTGCCGCGCGCGCGGTAGATCAGGCTGTGGATGGTCGAGGCGTCATGGCAGCCCTTGCTGCGCATCACCTGCGCCGCCTTGCCGGTGAAGGCGGCGAACAGCACCTTGCCGTCGGCCTGGGCGGCGATGTGCTTGGCGAGCGTGGTCTTGCCGGTGCCGGCATAACCGAACAGGCGGAAAACCTGCGGCGCGGACTGGCCGGGCTTGTCGCCGAGCCAGGCGGCGACCGCCTGCAAGGCTCTGGTCTGATGCAGGGAAAAATCGGGCATCCGGTGTCGTCTTAACATCGCGGCGTTTTACTCAAAGTGTTTTGATCGACGGCGTCTGCCGTCGATCCGTGACCGTGCGCGATGCCGTCCCGTGCGGTAGGGACGGCCGCTCCGCTAAGTCACAAATCCGTCAGAGAAATTCGCCTGCAATCGGATGTTGCAGTGCAAATAAGTTCGGCGGATCGTGACGTGTGCGGCCGCGCCACACTTGTGCAGAATCGCAGCCAAGGCGCTCGACAGGGTGCAAAAAAGGGCGGCATATATCAGGCGGGAGGTGCCGCGGTGATTCCGGGGCCTGTCCCCGGAGATTCCAAAGCGGCCACCGTGTCAGGCCACCACCAGAATGGGGGGTTGTTGATGAAGAAGATTCTGCTCACGCTCGCGACGCTCGTCGTCGCGTTTGGCATGCTCGGCCAGACCGCCGAAGCCGCCAAGAAGAAGACCAAGGTCGTCGTCACCCCGTATGCGTGGTGGTGGCAGGGACCGTGGACGGTCCGCGATCAGAGACTCGCGGCGTCGAACTTCTGGGTCGGCGCGGGCTCGACCGGCGCGTATTTCGCGCTGCGCGACGGCCATCGCCACACCGGTCATGGCATCCGCAGCGGCGGCGGCGCCTATCTTGCCGCGAGTGTCGGCTGCGCGGCCGTGTCCCCGATCATCGGCACGCTGGTCGTCAACCGTCCGCTCACCCAGCGCGAAGTCTTCGTGTCGACCGGCAACTGCTTCCTGCCGATTGTCGGCGGCTGGATGATGAACGCCTGGTTCGACCAGAACGGCTGGAAGTAATCCGCCGTCCATCCGCAATACGGAAAGCCCGGCTCCTGCGAGCCGGGCTTTTTGTTTGGGCGGTCCATAATATTTGTCTGCGGGCCGCATCGGGCCCGATGCTCACATCGCGCCGCCGACGTGACAGCTTTCGAAGCGTCCGTATCCGAGATCGATCAGGCATTCGCCGCGCGCGCGGCGCCGCTCCAGTTCCTCGATTCCGTAGGACGGATCGCCCGGCGGGAAACGGGAGGCCGGATGCCATGCGCGCTCGCGGCGCGGCTTGCGGTGCGCGGTCGTCTTCTTGCGCGTATCCTTGACCCTGGCGGCGGAAAATTCGCTTGTCCGCATTTCGTCGGCGGAGGCGGCGCGCGCGGGCGGCGCCACGGCAAGCGAAAGCGTGAAGGCGGCTACGAGCGCTGATGCGACGAGTGCCGATGCCGCAGGTCCCTTCATGCCATCCTCCCGTTCAGACCAGCGGCAGGCCGGTGCGCGTCAATTGGCGTGGCAGCTTTCGAAGCGGCCATAACCGAGATCGATCATGCATTGACCGATGGCGCGCCGGTAGCGCAGCTCTCTGCCGGCGGTAAAGGCGGGGTCCGAGCCGTGATAGGCGGGCGCCCGCCACCAATAGGGCGCGGCATAATAGGGTGTGCCGTAATAGGGACGATAGACGCGCACCCGGGGGCGCTTCTTCTTCGCTGCGGAGATTTCGAGGCTGTCCGCCGTCTGCGCGAGAGAACCCGCCGTTTCGGCCGGCGCGGCAGCGGCGCTTGAGGCGCCCGGCAGTGCGGTGCAAAGCAGCAGGGCACTCAGGAGCGACATGGCGGTAAGCGAATGGGTGGGCTGCATGGTCGTCTCTCCCTGTTCGTTTCGGCTCGCGGCTTACCGCCATAGGTAGGCGCTCCACGGCGCCAATGAAAGAGGCCCGGCCGCCATCGGCGCCGGGCCTCGTTCCACCGCGGATGGCGCGATCAGCAGCCTTCGAAGCGGCCGTAGCCGAGATCCTGGACGCACTGGCCCTTGGCCCGGCGATGGGCGTATTCGCCGGCGTAACGGCCGCCCTCGAAATCGTTCGAGGGGACGAGATAGTTCGGCCGGTACACGGTCTGCACCTCGCCGGTCAGCGGATCGACATAGGTGTAGAACGGCGAAATCTTGCGGCGCGCGGAAATGTCGTCGGCAATGTTGCCGGCCTGCGCGGCCTGGGCCAGCGAAACGAGCGCAAGCGCTCCCAGCAGGGCCGAAATTCTGAGCTTCATGGCATCACCTCGTTATGGGCCGCGGACGCATGCCGGGGCCGGATGGCAATATGCCCGTTGGTCGCGGGGAGCCGCTGCGAGGTTCAATGGGGATTGGCGATCGGCCGGGACGCGGCCGGCGGCCGCTACCAGCGGACTTCGAACCCGAAGGTCCCCGCATGCGCGCTGAAGCCGTCGCGCAGCCGCGTGTCGTAGACGAGATAAAGCCGCGACGTCTCCGTCAGCTTCACGCCGGTCGAAACGCCACCGTTGAACTCGAACCGGTCGTCGACGATGCCGGGGATGAGGCGGGCGCGCACGGTGGGATCGAGCGGGGTGGCGAGCACGGAATCGACGTCCTGGGAGAGGATGTCGATCGCGCGCGCATAGACGCCGACGTCATGGAGATAGGCGCCCGCCAGCCAGGAATAGCCGACTTCCACGCCGGCAAAGGCGCGCAGCCGCCGCGTCTGCTGGGCGGTGGCGGTCACCGGCGTCGCTCCGCCGCTTTCGGTGAAGGCGTCGACCTTGATCTGCGTCCAGTCGATCCCGATCCGCGGCACGACGCGCCAATTGCCGCTCTGCCAATAATAGCTCGTTTCCGCGATGGCGCCCCAGAGCGAGGCGTCGTAGTCAGCGGAAATTTCGCCGCCGGCATCGGTCCGCCGCATGGCGATGTCGCCGAAGCCGTAAATGCCGGCCGCGGTGAACGTCCACGGCCCGGATTCGAAAATCGCGTTGGCGCCGATCTGGGTCAGGTCGATGCGCGAGGATTGCGGCAGGTCGCGGATGTCGATCTTGCTGTGGCCCTGGTCGACCGACACGCCGAAGCTGACGCCCGGCGCGACGGTGGCGCCCAGGCCGAGGATGCCGCCATAGGTCTTGCGCGTGTCGCCGGTGAACGCGTTCTGCGCGCTCGTGCGCGCATGCGTTCCGTAGGCTTCGCCCCAGATGCGGTAACGCACGGCGGGCTGCTCGCCGTTGACGGCGAGGTCGGCGCCGCCGCCGCCGGGATTGCCGGCCGCCGGACCGAAAACCGTGGCGTTGGCCTGATTGGCGTTGTCGCGCAGGAATTTGGAGCCGAGATCGAAGATCGCGCCGGGGGCGCTGAGCGCGGCGTTCATCGTGCCGGCGCCGATCGTCGGGGAAGGAGTGAGCTGGGCGAAAGCTGCGCTGTTGGCGAGCACAAAGCCGACGGCTGCGGCAAGGCCAAGGCCTGCCACCCGTCCAAGGCGACGGAGGCGACGATCGCGAGATGAGAGGTCACGGCGCACCGGCGTTGCTCGATCCCTGTTGCCCCGGTCTTGTTACCCCGGCCTTGCCGGGAGTCCCAATTTAGCATTCGGAATCAGGGGGGCGCCAAGCACCAAGCGCTGCACCAAGCGCTCGTCCGCGGGCTAACCGCAGAGGTGTTGCACAATTACCGCTGCTACCGCTGCGGTATCGACCTGCCGGCGATCAGGCCGACAGCGGAGCGGAGCGCTCGCGGAAGGCGGGACGGAGCCGGTCGACCCGGTGCGCGGGGGCCGTGCCGCGGCGCATTCCTTCGAGCCATTCCTCGTTGTCGGCGAGCGCGAGCCAGGACCGCTGCATCACGAGCAGCGTGCGCCGGTCGGCCTCGCTCGCCGCGGCGGCGGCCAGCAGTCCGCAATAGCGCGCGTTGCGCCGGCACTGCTCGGATTTTCGCGGCGGTATGACCGGATGTCGCATGCAGCGTCCCTGGATTGCCTGCACGTCGAGAGCGCACGTTGGGAGCGCTCCTCGGGGAACATAACGCGGCAGCGGAAACGCGGTTCCCGGCAAATGGATTGACTTTGGCGATGGGGCGGTTTTTCTCCGGTGCCCGCCTGCGACAGGCGGCGGCAAGGATTGAGGGACAACCCGGCAAGGACCGCGTGAGATGACCGACGAACACGAACAGCCGGCCGGCCTGTCCTATGCGTTCCGGCCCTCGATGATGAGCGCGGCGCGCGAATTCCGTCTCGAGGACGACGCGCTGGTCTGGAGCATCGGGCGCTATAGCGGGCGCACGCCTTACGACCGCATCACGCGGCTTCGCATGTCGTTCCGGCCGGTGACGATGCAGATGCAGCGCTTCGTCACCGAAATCTGGAGCCCGGGCACGCCGCGTATCCTGATCGCCTCGACGAGCTGGAAGAACATGGTCGAGCAGCAGCGCCACGACCGCGAATATTCCGCCTTCATCGGCGAACTGCATCGCCGCATGGCCGCCGCCGGCAGCACCGCGCGCTTCGATGTCGGAACGCCGGTCTATCTGTTCTGGCCGGGCGTGATCATGTTCGTGCTGGTATCGCTCGGAATTGCCGCGCTCGTCGTGCGCGCGATCCATGCCGGCATCTATTCGGGGGCGGCGTTCATCGTCGCCTTCTTCGCACTCTTCCTCTGGCAGACCGGCGGTTTTTTCAAGAACAACCGGCCCGGCCGCTATTCCCCCGACGCGCCGCCGCCGCACCTGCTGCCGGCCGGCGGCTGACCGCTTACGGGCGCACCACCAGCACCGAGCAATTGGCGTAGCGCACGACATGTCCGGCGTTCGAACCGAGAAAATAGCTGCGCATGTCGGGGCGGTGCGAGGTCATCACGATCAGGTCGGCGCCCATCTCCTTCGCCTCCTGGATGACCTCGTGATAGATGCCGCCCTGGCGGATCACGGTCGAAATGCTGCCGCCTGCGAGCCCGCTGTCGCGCGCCATGGCGGCGAGCGTTTCCTCGGCGCTCTTGCGCTGCTGGACGTCGAAATCCGGCGGCACATATTCGGCCAGCATGACCGGGGTCATGGGCAGGACATTGACCAGCCGCACCTTGCCGCCGACCGAGCGCGCCATGGCGATGGCGGCCATGATCGCGGGCCTGGCCAGTTCCGGCTCAGCGATGTCGACGGGTACCAGAATATTTGTGAACATGATGCATCCTCCGATCCCCCGGATGCGACTATGATGGCATGCCGGCGCGTCCGCGTTGAGCCCTTGGTTGCGCCTTTGCCGCAATCATTTGTCGGCATCGGCCAGCGCCTGCGGCGTGACGAAACACACCAGGCGGCCGGTGCCGGGCCGGATGTCGCTCCAGGCGGCGGCGTCGAAATCGATGACCGCGAGGCCGCCGGTCGGGAATTTCTCGAACAAGCGCGCGCGTGCCTCGCGTTCTCCGGCGCCGACGAGCGCAAGCGCGAGACTCTGCAGGCCGGGATTGTGGCCGACCACGATCAATTGCCGTGCTGGCGTGGCGCTGCGCATGATCGCATCGAGGATCACGTGCGGGGAGGCTTCGTAGATGCGGCTGTCGAATTCCGTCGTCGGGCGCGCGCGCAGCGTCTGCTGGACGAGCGACCAGGTCTCGCGCGTGCGCGCGGCGGTGGAGACGATCGCGTGCTGCGGCAGGAGGTCGTGGGCGGTCATGTAGCGGCCGACCAGCGGCGCCGCCTCGCGCCCGCGCGCATTGAGGGGACGGTCGTGGTCGCGGCCGCCGGACCGAGGCCAGTCCGACTTGGCGTGCCGCAGGAGCATCAGGCGGAGCATGAGGGCCGTGGTCGATTTTCGAACGGCGGCAGTCTAGCATGCCGGCGCGACTATCCGGGAATGCGGAAATGGATACGGCTGATTTGACGCAGACCGACGATGCCGGCGCGGGCTATGCCGCGACCTATTTCACCGCGACCATGGCCGCCGGTCCGCGCTGCGCGCCGCTGCAGTTCGATCTCGACGTCGATGTATGCGTCGTCGGTGCGGGTCTTGCCGGGCTGACGGCGGCGCGCGAGATCGCGCGGCGCGGGCGTTCGGTCGCCGTGCTCGAAGGTGGACGTATCGCCGGCGGCGCCTCCGGCCGCAATATCGGGCTTGTGATGCCCGGCTTCGCGCAGGACCCGCGCCGGATCGTCGCGCGGGCGGGGCTTGAGCGCGCGCGGGTGCTGTGGCGGCTGTCCGAAGCCGGCGTCGATTACATCCGCGACACGATCGCGGAGGCGGGGCTTGCGGACGCCGCCTTGTCCGGCGGCGGCTTCTTGTCGGTTTCGAAAATCGACGACGCGCAGACGGTCGAGCGCACGGCGCATTTCCTGCGCACGACGTTCGGGGTCGATTGCGAAGCCTGGCCGACCGAGCGCGTGCGCGCGCACCTCAAATCGTCCCATTATTTTCAGGCGATCCATTTCCGCGACGCCTTCCATATCCATCCGCTCAATTACGCGCTCGGGCTGGCGCGGCTTGCGGAGGAGGCGGGCGTGCGCATCTTCGAGAACACGCCGGCGCTTGCGATGGATCCGGTCGGTGTGCGCAAGCGCATCCAGACCCCGCATGCGCGGGTGCGGGCGGGCGCGGTGGTGCTTGCGGGCGGCGTACATCTGGGCGGGCTGATGCCGGCGCTGTCGCAGACGCTCGTGCCGGCCACGCGCTATGTGGTCGCGACTGCTCCGCTCGGCGCGCAGGTCGCCGACGCCATCGATTTCGCCGGCGGGATCGGCGACGGGGTGTTCGCCGACAGTCATTACCGGCTGGCCGGCGACCGGCTGATCTGGTCCGGCGGGCTGACGGTGAGGGAAGCCAATGCGCGCCGCGTCGGGCGGCGGCTGCGGCGCGACATCGGGCGCATTTTTCCGCAGCTCGGCAAGGTCGAGATCGAATCGGCCTGGGCGGGAACGTTCGGCTACGCGGTGCACCGCATGCCGCAGGTCGGCGAGATGGTTCCCGGCGTGTGGATCGCCAGCGGCTTCGGCCAGCACGGCCTCAACACCACGGCGATGGCGGGCAACATCCTGGCGCGCGCGATCGTGGAAGGCAGCCGGACCTGGCTGGCCTTCGAGCCGTTCGAACTGATCTGGGCCGGCGGCTCGGCCGGACGCCTGGTCGCGCGCCTGCAAAACCTGCTGCTGGGCGGACAGGAGCGCATGGCCGCGCGGCTTTCGCGCCGGCGCGAGCGGGTGAAGAGCCGCTACGACATGGAGGATGCACAGCGTGCGCAGCGGCTGTGGGCGCAGATCGCGACCGAGCCGAGCACGGGCGAGCCGCTTCCTGCCGGAGTAGGCGCGGCATCCGCGCCGGCCGCGGCGGAGGCCGGCGCGCCGCCGATGCAACCGGGAGGCACCGCCGCATGAGCGCGCCGCGAACGATGCCGCGCGTCCTGCGGCTTGCCGCGGGTCTTGCCGCAGCGCTTATCGCGGGCGGGTGCGCGAAGGACTGGGCCGCGCCGCAGTCCGGTCCGCTGGAACGGCCCTCGAAAGTGTTCGTCAGCGCATTCGATCCGGCGCCCGGTTCGCAGATGAGCGATCCCGTGCTCGGCGCGCAGCTCAAACGGCGCATGAGCGGCCTGACGGATCAGGCGGTCGCCATCGAAACCGGCCAGCGCGTGTCGGCGGTGTTTTTTTCGCAGCTCGTCGCGGCGTTGCGCAGTGCCGGCCTGCCGGCGGAGCCGGGCTCCGCCGACAATATGCGCGCCAACACCAACGCGGTGATCGTGGAGGGCGCGATCCGCAGTCTCAACGAGGACGACCTGCGGCAGCGCCGGCAAAGCGGGTTCGGGGCCGGCCGTGTCCGCATCGTTGCGGAGGGCAAGCTGCTCTATCGCGCCGACATCGAGCAGAAGCCGCTGACGAGTTTCACGGCCGAGGACCAGTCCGCGCCGCGCGCGCCCGCCCGCGCGGCGGCGCCTGCGGCCGGCGCGCCCGAGCAATTGTCGCCCGAGGTCGATGCGCATGTTCGCCGCGTGGCGCAGGCCGCCGCCGACCGCATTGTCGAGTACGCGCGCCAGCAGAACTGGATTAAGGCACCGCCGGCCGCACCCGCCGCGCCGGCTACGCCGCCGCGACGGCGCTGAGGCGGATTGGCGTCCGTCGCGTCTCGCCATGAATGCGAGACGCTCGAACACACAGGGCGGTGCCTGTCAGCGCCCGTCGCGTCTCGCCATGAACGCGAGACGCTCGAACACACAGGGCGGTGCCTGTCAGCGCCCGTCGCGTCTCGCCATGAACGCGAGACGCTCGAACAGATGCACGTCCTGCTCGTTCTTGAGCAGCGCGCCGTGCAGCGGCGGGATCAGCTTCTTGGGGTCGCGCTCGCGCAGCGTATCGGGACCGATGTCCTCGACCATCAGAAGCTTGAGCCAGTCGAGCAGCTCGGAGGTCGAGGGCTTCTTCTTCAGGCCCGGCACCTCGCGGATCTCGTAGAACAGCCGCAGCGCCTCGGCAACCAGACGCTGCTTGATGCCGGGGAAGTGCACCTCGACGATGGCGCGCATCGTCTCCTCGTCGGGGAAGCGGATATAGTGAAAGAAGCAGCGGCGCAGGAAGGCGTCCGGCAATTCCTTCTCGTTGTTGGAGGTGATGACGACGATCGGCCGCCGCCGCGCCTTTACCGTCTCGCCGGTCTCGTAGACGAAGAATTCCATGCGGTCGAGTTCCTGCAGCAGGTCATTGGGAAACTCGATGTCGGCTTTGTCGATCTCGTCGATCAGGAGCACGGGCCGCGCGTCGGCGACGAACGCCTCCCAGAGCTTGCCGCGCTTGATGTAGTTGCGGATGTCCTTGACGCGCTCGTCGCCGAGTTGGCTGTCACGCAGACGCGAGACCGCGTCATATTCGTACAGGCCCTGCTGCGCCTTGGTGGTGGACTTGACGTGCCATTCGAGCAATTCCGCCCCGATCGCGCGGGCGATTTCGAGCGCGAGCACCGTCTTGCCCGTGCCGGGCTCGCCTTTGACCAGAAGCGGGCGTTCGAGCGTGATGGCCGCATTGACCGCGACCTTGAGGTCGTCGGTGGCGACATAGCCCTTGGTACCTTCGAAACGCATGGAAACTCCGAAATTCCGTCCGAATAGCCGTCGGGCCTCACTAATCACGGCGCCCGGAGGCGGGCAAGATGGGGCTGTGCCGAAGGGGAGGCCTCGGCGCTCGCGCAATCGTGAGGTTGAACCGGGCCGGCGGAGTAACAAATGAGCGGTGCCGGACGAAGGACCGGACGGGCCGCAGAACCGGGAGGTCGGACCATGAAACGGATTGCCGCCGTGACGCTGGCGCTGGCCGCGCTGTCTCTTGTCGCTTTTGCCGGTCACGGCGTTGCCCAAAGCCCCGTCCCGTCGAAGACGGCCGTGGCCATCTTTGCCGCCGGCTGCTTCTGGTGCGTGGAGGCGGACTTCGACAAGGTCGAAGGCGTGTTGTCGACTACCTCCGGCTATACCGGGGGCAGGGAGATGGACCCGACCTATGCGCAGGTATCCTCGGGTGCGACCGGCCACACCGAAGCGGTGGAAATCGTCTACGATCCCGCCAAGGTCAGCTACCGGCAGTTGCTCGACCATTTCTGGCGCAATGTCGATCCGTTCGCGAAGAACCGGCAGTTCTGCGACAGCGGTCCGCAATACCGCAGCGCCATCTTCTACCGCACCGACGAGGAGCGGGCGCTGGCCGAGGCCTCGAAAAAGGCGGTGGCCGACAAGTTCGGACGGGCCGTGGAGACCGAGGTTGCGCCGGCGGCGGCCTTCTACAGGGCGGAGGACTATCATCAGGACTTCCACCTGAAGAATTCCGCCAAATACAAATTCTACCGCTGGAATTGCGGCCGCGACCGGCGGCTGCAGGAATTGTGGGGCAAGGCATCGAGCTGAAGGAGCGCCCGATGAAAGGCCGCAGGATGTTTCTTGGATTGCTCGCCGGGGCCGCCGCAGGCATTTTCGCCTGGCGCCGGCAGCAGGAGGACCGGACCATGACCGCGACGAAGACGAACAAGACATTCGAACTCGACAGGACCGAAGCCGAGTGGCGCCAGGCGCTGACGCCGGAGCAGTTCCATGTCCTGCGCAAGCACGGCACCGAGCGCCCCGGAAGCAGCGCGCTCAATCGCGAGAAACGCCCCGGCATGTTCGCCTGCGCCGGCTGCGGACAGCCGCTGTTCTCGTCGGAGACGAAATACGAGAGCGGCACCGGCTGGCCGAGCTTCTGGCAGCCGCTCGATCAGGCGGTGGAGACCTCCGTCGACCGGTCGTTGTTCATGACGCGCACCGAAGCGCATTGCCGCCGCTGTGGCGGTCATCTCGGGCATGTGTTCGAGGATGGTCCGAAGCCGACCGGGCTGCGCTACTGCATGAACGGGGTGGCAATGACCTTCCAGCCGAAGGAGAGCTGAGGCCCGGCAAAAGCTGCCGGGGACCGGCAAATTGGCCCCGCCCGGGCGTCGCCCCGGCGGGGCTTTCTCTTAATAACTATATGATTTTACTTAAGTAATTTTCTGGCACGGCGCTTGCGATGCCAGCGGCGGGTTATTGCGGCCATTCGCATTCCGGCAGGCCGCCCGGACCGCCCTGGAGGACAGTAATGGGTATCTTTGGCGCCTTGACCACATCGGTGACCGGCATGCGTGCGCAGTCCTATGCGCTGGAGAATGTGTCGGGCAACATCGCCAACACCCAGACCACGGCGTTCAAGCGCATCGACACGAGCTTCGTCGATCTGATCCCCGACAACAACGCGAACAAGCAGCTCGCCGGCAATGTGACCGCGAATTCGCGCTCCACCAACACGGTGCAGGGCGACATCCAGAGCGCCTCGATCGGCACCTTCATGGCGATCAACGGCGACGGTTTCTTCGTCGTGCAGAAGCCCGCGAGCTACCAGGACAACCGGCCGATCTTCGACGGCATCGATCTCTATACGCGGCGCGGCGACTTCCAGCCCGACAAGAACGGCTACCTCGTCAACGGCGCCGGCTACTTCCTGATGGGCATCCCAGTCGACCCGACGACCGGCAACCTGGTCGGCAGCGTGCCGCAATTGCTGCAATTCCAGAACGATTTCCTGCCGGCGCAGGCGACGACGCAGGTTCAGTACCGCGCGAACCTGTCGGCCTATCCGCTGACGCCCGCCCACGATACCGACGTGCCGGGCTCCGAACTGATCAATCCGGCGAACTTCTCAGCCAATCCGCTCGCGGGTCCGCCGCAGCCGGCGACGATTCTCGGCGCCGGCGCGACGCTGTCGCCCGACGCTGCTGCGGTCGGCACCGGCACGGTCGATATTTCCGGCCTGTCCTCGGCCGGCGGCACGCTGGTCATCAACGGCACCCCCATCACCATCACGGCCGGCGACAACGCTGCCGCCATCGAAGCCGCCATTGACGCCCAGAGCGGCACGACCGGCGTCTCCGCCTCGATCAACGCCTCCAACCAGCTCGTGCTGACCAGCGTCAACGCCGATACCAACATCACCATTGGCGGCGGCTCGACTCTCGCTTTGCTCAACGAGATCGGCTTCTCGGTCGGCACCACCAACGCCACCAACCTCCTGACCCAGAGCGCGGTTGCGGCCGGCCAGACGCTCGTCATCACGATCGGCGCCAACCCCCCGACCACCATCACCTTCGGCACCGGCATCGGCCAGGTCTCCACGCTCGCCGAACTGGCGACCGCGCTCGGCGGCGTGACCGGCGGTATCGGCTCAGTCAACGCGACAAACGGCAATGTCACGGTGACCGCCTCGAGCATGGCCGACACGATCACGATCGGCGGCACGGCAACGATGCGCAATTTCGGCATCCGCACGCTGAGCGCGCTGCCGTCGAACGGCACCGTGGTCGCCAACGACCTGTCGAGCTTCCTGGAATCCTCGGTCGGCGGCGGCGCGATCACCGCCTATGACGTGTCCGGCTCGCCGGTGAACATCCAGTTGCGCTGGGCCAAGACCGAAAGCCAGCTTTACGGCGGCACCGATACCTGGAACCTATTCTACCAGGTCAATTCCAACGCCACCGGCACCGACGTCGCCTGGCAGAATGCGGGTGTCAACTACACGTTCGGGCCGAACGGCCAGATGTCGCCGCTGATCGCCAACCTGATGCTGACGAACGTCACGGTCGACGGCATCGCGCTCGGCGACATCCAGCTCGTGCACGGCGCCGGCGGCGTCACGCAATTCGCAGATCCCAACGGCAACGTTCAGGTCAACCAGCTCCAGCAGAACGGCTATCCGGCGGGCGAATTGCAGTCCGTGTCGGTGAACGACAAGGGGCGCATCGTCGGCAGCTATTCGAACGGCCGCACCATCGACCTGGCCGAGATCGTGCTCGCGAACTTCAACGGTGCGAACTATCTCAAGCGCATCGACGGCGGCGCCTTCGAGGTGACCGACGAATCCGGCGCCGCGGTGTACGGCGCGCCGGGCAAGATCGTCGGCTCTTCGCTCGAAGGCTCCAACACCGACATCGCCGACGAGTTCACCAAGCTGATCATCACGCAGCAGGCCTATTCGGCCAATACGCGGGTGATCTCGACGGCCAACGACATGGTTCAGGACCTCCTGAACATGCTGCGCTAGGCGCGGCGCGCGTGCGCGTTAACCGGAGCCTTGCCCGATGAGTCTGTCGCAAGCGCTGTCAACCTCGGTCGCCGGTCTGCGCACGACGCAGGCCGGGCTGGCGCTGGTCGCGGCCAACGTCGCCAATGCGGAGACTCCCGGTTACGTCCGCAAGACGCTGGTGCAGGCCACGAGCTCGGCCGGCGCCAACGGCGTCAGCGTGCGGGTGGCGGCGATCGCGCGCGAGTTCGATCAATACCTGCAGCGCCAGATGCGCGTGGAAAGCTCGGGCGGCGCCTATGCCGACCTGCGCGCGCAATTCTATTCGCGGCTGCAGCAGGTCTATGGCGTGCCCGGCGCCACGAGCGCGCTCGAGACCGCGTTCAACAACATGACGGCGGCGGCGCAGGCTTTGTCGACCAGCCCGGAATCGGTGCCCGCGCGCTCGGCTTTGCTCAGCGCCGCCCAGGTGCTTGCCCAGCAGCTCAACAGCATGACGGCCGACATCCAGGCGCTGCGCAGCGACGCCGAAAACGGCCTCAACGACGCGGTCAGCCGCGCCAACAACGCGATGGCGCAGATCGCCGCCATCAACCGCCAGCTTGCGACCTCCAACGGCAACGACGCGGCGGCGGCGACTTTGCTCGACCAGCGCGACGCCTATATCGACCAGCTGTCGCAGCTGATGGACATCAAGGTCGTGCTTACCGATCACAACCAGGCGAACATCTTCACCAATTCCGGCATCCAGCTCGTCGGCACGCAAGCCTCGATGCTGGCGTTCGATCCGCAGGGCACGATGACGGCGTCCGCGCAATGGAGCGCCGATCCCGACGCGCGCACGGTCGGCACGCTCATGCTGGTGTCGCCGACCGGCGGCAGCATGGACCTTGTCGCCAACAAGGCGATCCGCTCCGGCGAGATTGCGGCCTATCTGGAAATGCGCGACCAGGTTCTGGTGCAGGCGCAGCAGCAGCTCGACAGCTTCGCCGCCGCGATGGCGCAGACCCTGTCCGACCGCACCTATGAGGGCGAGGTCGCGACGGACGGCGCCCAGCAGGGCTTCGACATCGATGCCGCCGGCCTGCTCGCCGGCAACAGCATCAACCTGACCTGGACTGATACCACCACCGGCCAGCAGCGGCAGGTGACGATCGTGCGCGTCGACGATCCGGACGCGCTGCCGCTCTCCAACAACGTGACCGCCAAAGCCGGCGATCAGGTGATCGGCGTCGATTTCTCTGGCGGCCTTGCCTCGGTGGTGGCGCAGCTCAACAGCCATTTCAACGGCAAGGTCAATTTCTCCAATCCGTTCGGCACGACACTGCGGATCCTCGACGACGGCGCCGCCAACAATTCGAGCGTTGATGCCGTCAGCGCGGTCAAGACGATGACCGGCTTCGACGGCGGTAGCGGCGAATTGCCGTTCTTCACCGACGCGTTCAATCCCTATACCGGCGCGATCACCGGCAACGGCGCGCAGGTCACCGGCCTTGCCGGCCGCATCGTCGTCAATCCGGCGCTGATCAATGATCCCTCCAAGCTCGTGATCTACCAGAGCGGCACGCCGAGCGGCGACGGATTGCGGCCCGACTTCCTTCTCAACCGGCTGACCAGCGCCTCGCAGCCGTTCTCGGCCGACACCGGCATCGGTACGGCGGCCTCGCCGTTCGTCGGCTCGCTGTCGTCCTTCCTGCGCATCGTGATCAGCGTGCAGGGCGAGGCGGCGGCCAACGCGCAAAGCCTCGCGGAAGGCCAGGCGGTGGTCGTCAGCGCGCTCAAGGAGCGCGTCGCCGAAGGCACCGGGGTCAATATCGACGCGGAACTGTCCAATCTGCTCAATCTCCAGACCGCCTATGGCGCCAATGCGCGCGTGCTGTCGACGGTCAAGGAGATGCTGGACATGCTGATGAAAGTGTGAGGTTCGCGATGAGCGTTGGCGGAGTTGGCATGCGATCGGCGGCCATGGTGCAATCGCTTCTTGCGATGCGCACGCAGCTTGGCAACCTGCAGCAGCAGATGGCGACCGGCAAGAAGGCCGACACCTATGCCGGGCTCGGCCTCGACCGCGGGCTCACCGTCGGCCTGCGCGGGCACCTGTCCGCGATCAGCGCGTTCGGCAACACTATCACCAATGTCGGCGTGCGGCTCGACCTTGCGCAATCGACGCTGACGCGTATCGCCGAGATCGGACGCGAGGTGAAGGCGGCGACCGCGCCGGTCAATTCGCCGAGCCCGCAGATGACGCAGAAGCTCGCGCTTAATGCGCTCGGCGAAATCCTCGGCCTGCTGAATACCCAGGCGGGCGACCGCTATCTGTTTTCCGGGCTCGCCGCCGACCAGCCGGCGGTGGAGACGGTCGATCGCGTTCTCGACGGCGATGGCGTGCGGGCGGGCCTGCGCCAGGTGATTTCCGAGCGGCAGCAGGCCGATCTCGGCGCAAGCGGCCTCGGCCGCGTCGCGGTGACCGCGCCGACCGCGACGTCGGTCGAGGTTGCCGAGGATGTCGCCGGCTCGCCGTTCGGTTTCAAGCTCGCGAGCATTGCGACCGGGGTGACAGGCGCGACCGTGTCGGCGCCCGCCGGCGCGCCGCCCGCCATGGCGGTCGATTTCGGCGCCGCGACGCCGGCCGAAGGCGAGACCGTGACGCTGCGCTTCACGCTGCCGGACGGCACGACCGAAGCGCTGACGCTGACGGCGACGACGTCTGCACCGCCGGGCGCCGGCGAATTCACGATCGGCGCCACGCCCGCCGACACCGCTGCGAACTTCCAGGCCGCGCTGACCGGCTCGCTCGGCACGCTCGCGCGCACGGCGCTGACCACGGCCTCCGCCGTCGCCGCCTCCGACAATTTCTTCAACATGGACGCCGCCAACCCGCCGCAGCGCGTTGCCGGTCCCCCGTTCGATACCGCGACCGCGCTCGTCGACGGCACCGCGTCCAACACCATGTTCTGGTACACCGGCGAGGCCGGCAGCGGCGCCGCGCGCGCGACCGCCGGCGCCAGGATCGACCAGTCGATCTCGGTGAATTACGGCCTGCGCGCGAACGAGGAAGGCATCCGCTGGCAGTTGCAGAACATCGCGGTGACGGCCGCGCTCACCATCACGGCCGGCGACCCGGATGCGGCGGCGCTGAGCGCCGCGCTCAATGACCGCGTGCGTCCGGCGCTCGATGTTCCGCAGGGCAAGCAGACGATCGAGACCATCCAGAGCGAGCTTGCGGGCGCGCAGGCGTCGATCCAGGCGGCGAAGGAGCGCCACCAGCAGACCTCCGCGACACTGGGCAATTTCCTGCAGCAGGTCGAGGGCGTGTCGAACGAGGAGGTCGCCGCGCAGATCCTGGCGCTGCAGACGCGCCTGCAGGCCTCGCTGCAGACGACCGCGATCCTCTACCAGACCAATCTTCTGCAATACCTGTAGTCTGGCGACGCAGGCCGGCGCGCTGCGGCGAGCCGATAAAAAACCCGCGGAGGACATCCTCCGCGGGTTTTTATTCGTTCCGGTGGCGGGTTCTGGTCAGGCGCCGCGCAGGCCGGCCGCGAGTTCGCGGTTGATGTTGATCAGGCTCGGCAGGCGCTCGCGCCGCGGATCGGCGGTCATGGAGACCGTCTGGCTCAGGACGAACAGGCCGATATTGGCCACGTTCTGGCGCACCTCGGAGGGCAGCGGATTGCTGCCGTCGGTGACCGACGACAGAAACACCGTCCAGAGCTTGCGATTGAACGTCAGGGCGCTGTCGAGGCTGGCCTTGCCTGCGTCCCAGTCGTCATGGATGGCCTGCAGCCGGGACGCGGCCTTGAGCAACAGACTGGCTTCCAGATCACGCGGACTTGCGGTCTTGTTGGCCACTGCCCCGTACGCTTTTGCTGCGCTTTGCATTCTCCAACAGCTCCTGCTCGTAATCGATGAGTTTTTTGGCTGATTTCAGCGCCTTATACAGATCGCCCGTTAAGATTTGATTATTGATGTTTGCGATGTGTTTCCAAGCACTTGGCGCGGCCTGCACCAGCTCGCGCATGAGCGTGAAATACAGGTCGTGATGGCTTGTGGGGTCGCGCGAGATGTACATCAACTGGATCGCCAGATAGATGCGGCGTGCCGGCGTGTTGGCGCGCTCGGCGGTCATGATGTCCTTCTCGCGCAGGATCGGCGCCATGCCGTCGACCAGGAAACGCGTGCGCTGGTCGCCGTTGGTAATGACGCAGTCGCCGATCAGGATCCGCTCGCCCGGCTTCAGTTCCACTTTCAGCGACATGTGTGGCTCTCCTGACAGGCGTCCAATGTTCGCGATTACGGTTAATGTGACGTAAAAAAACGGCGGGGTTTCCCCCGCCGTCTGGCTTTCTGGTTTTGGGTTGCTGATCAGCCGAAGAGCCGCAGCACCGCCTGGTCGGCCTGCGCGGAGAGCGACAGGGCGGTGGTGGAGAGCTGCTGGCGGGTCTGCAGGGCGAGGAGGTTGGCGCCTTCCTCGTTGGTGTCGGCGAGGACGAGGTTGTCGGCGCCGGTCTGCAGGGTGTTGATCAGGTTCTTGGTGAAGTCCTGGCGGGTCTGCACCGAGGTCAGGTTGGAGCCGAACTTCGACGCCTGCGTGCGCAGCGAATTGAGCGCGGTGTCGAGGCCGGCAATGGCGGTGTCGATGTTGGTGTTGTCCTGGAAGTAGCCGGACGACACCGACGACAGGCCAAGGCCGGCGGCGTCGAACGTGACGCCGCTGATCGTCAGGAAGCTCGAACCGGTCTCGTTGAACACCACCTTCAGATTGTCGCCGTTGAGCAGGTTGATGCCGTTGTAGGAGGCATCGCCCGCCAGCGTGTCGATCTGGGCAAGAACGGCGTTGAAGTCGTTCTCGAGCGAGGTGCGGGTGGCGTTCGGGGTGCCGACCGTCTGCGTGCCCTGGGTGGTGCCGGTCAGGCCGGTGAGGCCGAGCGCGGTGGTCAGGGCGGCGTTGGAGGAGGTCAGCGTGATCGAGTTCTGGGAAGACGAGGAGGCCACGCCGAAGGTGATCGCGGAGTTGGAGGCCGAGCCGCTGGAGAGGCCGGACAGGCCGCCCAGCATGGTGTTCAACTCGGCGAGCGTGGACACCTGGCCCAGGCCGTTGCCGAAAGTGATCACCTGGTTGGAGCCGCCATTGACCGCCACCGTCAACGTGTAGCCGCTGGTGCCGATATTATCGAGCAGGCTGGTCGAGTTGGTGGTGCGGTCGGTGGTGTCGTCGGTGGTGAGGCCGATTTCTTCCGTGGTGGTGTTGGCGGTGATGGTGAAGTCCACGTCGGCATTCTGCGCGGTCATGGTGATCGCGCCGTTGCCGCCGCCGCCGGAGGTCACGGAGATGAAGCCGGTACCGACCGCCGCGTCGATGGCGTCCTGGATGGCGCTGGCGACGTCGCCGTGCGCGCCGCCGACGATGTCGGCGTTGTCGACGGTGACGTTGTAGTTGTTGCCGCCGACCGTGATGGCGATGTCGATGTCGCCGCCGAGGGTCACGGCCGCGTTGGCCATCGTGCCGCCGGTGAAGGTGCCCATCGTCTCGTTGGCCGGGTCACCGGTGACGGTGATCGCGTTGTAGGTCGAGGAGCCGGCCGCGGGGGCCTGCTGGGCCTGCTTGGCGATCGACTTGGCCGATTCGACGAGCTTGGTGAGCGAGGTGATGCCCTGGTCGGCGGCCTTCAGCGTCTGCTGGGCCTGGCCGATCGAGTCCAGAAGCGAATTGAGGTCGCTGGCGCGGTTGCTCAGCGACTGCGAGGTGAAGAAGTTGCCCGGATTATCGAGCGCAGAGTTCACCTTCTTGCCCGTCGCCAGGCGGTTCTGCGTCATCGTTATGAGATCAGAGGTGCGCTGCAGCGAAAGCAGATTCTGCCGGACACCCGCGGAAAGTACGATATCACTACCCATGACATGATCCTTCAAAAAACAAAGCGATACCGTTCTGTCCGGAACGGTTGCCGGGATAATGATCGGGTAACCCTAATGTCCGGTTAAAGGTACGTTAAGGATCGGTAAAACTTGCCGGAAGGATGCGTACGCGTACACTAAACAAAAACGGCGGGGTTTCCCCCGCCGTCTGGCTTTCTGGTTTTGGGTTGCTGATCAGCCGAAGAGCCGCAGCACCGCCTGGTCGGCCTGCGCGGAGAGCGACAGGGCGGTGGTGGAGAGCTGCTGACGGGTCTGCAAGGCGAGGAGGTTGGCGCCTTCCTCGTTGGTGTCGGCGAGGACGAGGTTGTCGGCGCCGGTCTGCAGGGTGTTGATCAGGTTCTTGGTGAAGTCCTGACGGGTCTGCACCGTGGTCAGGTTCGAACCGAACTTGCCGGCCTGCGTGCGCAGCGACGTGAGCGCCGTGTCGAGGCCGGCAATGGCGGTGTCGATGTTGGTGTTGTCCTGGAAATAGCCGGACGACACCGATGACAGGCCAAGGCCGGACGCGTCGAAGGTCACGCCCGAGATCGTGAGCGAGCTCGTTCCGGTCTCGTTGAACACCACCTTCAGATTGTCGCCGTTGAGCAGGTTGATGCCGTTGTAGGAGGCATCGCCCGCCAGCGTGTCGATCTGGGCAAGAACGGCGTTGAAGTCGTTCTCGAGCGAGGTGCGGGTGGCGTTCGGGGTGCCGACCGTCTGCGTGCCCTGGGTGGTGCCGGTCAGGCCGGTGAGGCCGAGCGCGGTGGTCAGGGCGGCGTTGGAGGAGGTCAGCGTGATCGAGTTCTGGGAAGACGAGGAGGCCACGCCGAAGGTGATCGCGGAGTTGGAGGCCGAGCCGCTGGAGAGGCCGGACAGGCCGCCCAGCATGGTGTTCAACTCGGCGAGCGTGGACACCTGGCCCAGGCCGTTGCCGAAAGTGATCACCTGGTTGGAGCCGCCATTGACCGCCACCGTCAACGTGTAGCCGCTGGTGCCGATATTATCGAGCAGGCTGGTCGAGTTGGTGGTGCGGTCGGTGGTGTCGTCGGTGGTGAGGCCGATTTCTTCCGTGGTGGTGTTGGCGGTGATGGTGAAGTCCACGTCGGCATTCTGCGCGGTCATGGTGATCGCGCCGTTGCCGCCGCCGCCGGAGGTCACGGAGATGAAGCCGGTACCGACCGCCGCGTCGATGGCGTCCTGGATGGCGCTGGCGACGTCGCCGTGCGCGCCGCCGACGATGTCGGCGTTGTCGACGGTGACGTTGTAGTTGTTGCCGCCGACCGTGATGGCGATGTCGATGTCGCCGCCGAGGGTCACGGCCGCGTTGGCCATCGTGCCGCCGGTGAAGGTGCCCATCGTCTCGTTGGCCGGGTCACCGGTGACGGTGATCGCGTTGTAGGTCGAGGAGCCGGCCGCGGGGGCCTGCTGGGCCTGCTTGGCGATCGACTTGGCCGATTCGACGAGCTTGGTGAGCGAGGTGATGCCCTGGTCGGCGGCCTTCAGCGTCTGCTGGGCCTGGCCGATCGAGTCCAGAAGCGAATTGAGGTCGCTGGCGCGGTTGCTCAGCGACTGCGAGGTGAAGAAGTTGCCCGGATTATCGAGCGCAGAGTTCACCTTCTTGCCCGTCGCCAGGCGGTTCTGCGTCAACGCCACCATCGAGGCGGTGTTCTGCAGAGACAGAAGGTTCTGCCGGACGCCAGCCGACAGGGTGATGTTGGAAGCCATGTACGCAACCTTTCTGGTTTAGACTACACGTGTCGATCCGTAGGATCGTCGGCAGTCTTCGCACGTGGCCGTGTAAGACCCCGTAAAAGAACATGGTTAACGAGTTAATCCCGTGCGAACGCGGCCTGCCGGCTTTCGGGCCATGGCGTTTACCGCGCGTTAACCCGGCCTGTTAGGTTTTCGTTAAGGCCGGCATCGCCGCTGCTGCGCGGGGCGCGCTCAGATCTCGATGTCGGCGTGCGGAGCCTGCGGATCGCTGTCGTCGGGCGGCTGCGGCTGCCGGTAGGCGCGCATCCGCGACAGCGCCTCGTCGCTCGCGCGCCGGCGCTTGCGGCGCTCGTCTTCCTCGCGCGCCTGCAGGATCGCGCCTTCGGATTGCGAATTCATCGGCGCGGTGCGCGGCAGGCTGTCCTGCGAGGCGTGATTTTCGCGCGCCGGGAGCACGGGGTTGGCGGCACTGACGGCCCGAGTGGGGGACAGTTCGGTTCGCGCCACGCTGGCGCGGTCGTGGAGCACGCGGTTCGTGCTGTCGCGCGGCTTGATCGTGAAACTGGAGTCCATGTTCACCTCCCGGGAGGCGCCTGGACGGGCCTGTCCGATCGGATTGACGAGGACGCTAGACCACGAACGCTAGTCGAGGAACTTTAAGGACGCGTTGGGAAACTCGGTAAATTTGCGATTCCTCACAGGACACGGCTGACCGTGAGCGGCTGGGCGGCGCTCGGCGGCGGAGCCGAGGGACGGCCCGACGCGCCATAGGTGGAGGGCGCGGCCTTGCGCGCGAGCTCGTCATGGACGCCGCGCATGATGCCTTCCGACACGGCATGGGCGGTCGCAAGCACGGTCAGGTTGACCTGCAGCAGGGCCTGGAACAGGTCGTGCTGGCGGCGCAAGGCCTCGATGTCGGCGGCCGCCCATTGCGCGCCGCCGGTATCGCCGTTCTTGAGGCGCTGCGCGATGGCCATATAAAGCTGCGACAGTTCCGTCTTCTGCCCGGAAAGCGCGGCCGCCTCGGTCAGCCTGCCCGCCCGTACCAGCTCGGTTTCGCGTTCGATCGTGGCGAGCAGATCGTCCATGACCGCGGGTAGGCGAGAAAGGGAGGCGGCGTGATCGGTCTCGGGCAAAGCGGTCATCGTGTTCTCCACGCTCAACGGGGTTTTGCTTCCTGCTGCACAAGCAGCGTCCGGTAGACCTGGTCGGCGATGCCGATGCCGCCTTTCTTGGCGAAGGATTTTGCGTATTCGTCGGTGAGGAAGGAGCGCCAGACGCCGACGGACTGGCCGCCGCCGAACGGGCCTTCGCCGTCCATCGCGGTCATCATCTGGCTGAACATCGAGTTCAGGAAAACCGCCTCGAATTCCTCGGCGGCGGCGCGCGCTCTGGCGTGGGTGGCCGCGGTCCTGACGGTCGTCGCCGACTTTGCGGCCGTTGCGTTCTGGTGCGCGGCGAATGCGTGAAAGCCCTGCGCCGCGCTGCTCGTGGCAATATTGGGGGCGGCCATCACATCACCTCGATTTCGGCCTGGATGGCGCCGGCGGCCTTGATCGCCTGCAGGATCGCGATCAGGTCGCGCGGGCCGATGCCGAGCGCGTTGAGCCCGTCGACGAGCTGCTGCAGCGACACGCCTTCCTTGACCAGCGCGAACTTCTTGCCGTCTTCCTGCACGCCGATGCGCGTGCGCGGCACGACGCGGGTTTCCCCGCGCGAGAAGGGCGCGGGCTGGCTGACCTGCGGGGATTCGGAGATGGTGACGGTGAGGTTGCCCTGAGCGACCGCGACCGTGGATACGCGCACGTCGCGGCCCATTACGATGATGCCGGAGCGCTCGTCGATGACGACCTTGGCGCCGAGGTCGGGCTCGATCTGCAACTGCTCGATCTCGGTGAGCAGCGCCACCATGTTGGCGTCCGCCTTCGGCGGCAGCGTGAGCTGCACGGTCGAGGCGTCGAGCGGCTCTGCGATCGCGCTGCCGATATAGTCGTTGACCGCGGCGGCGATGCGCTTGGCGGTGGTGAAGTCCGAATTGCGCAGCGCCAGCCGCACCTGGTTGAGCTTGTTGAGCGCGAAATCGATCTCGCGCTCGATGATGGCGCCGTTGGAGATGCGGCCGACGGTGGGGACGCCGCGCACGATCTTGGCGGCTTCGCCTTCGGCCTGGAATCCGCCGATGGCGACCGATCCTTGCGCGACCGCATAGACGTTGCCGTCGGCGCCGAGGAGCGGGGTGACGAGCAGGGTGCCGCCCTGCAGGCTCTTGGAATCGCCGAGCGCGGAAACGGTGACGTCGATGCGCGTGCCCTGCGTCCCGAAAGCGGGAAGGTTGGCCGTCACCATCACGGCGGCGACGTTGCCGGTGCGGATCTGCGAGCCGCGGGTATTGACGCCGAGCCGCTCCAGCATCGCCTGCAGGGATTGCCGGGTGAACGGGATATTGTTGAGCGTGTCGCCGGTGCCGTTGAGGCCGACCACGAGTCCATAGCCAATGAGCTGGTTCTGCCGGACCCCCTCGATATTGGCGAGGTCCTTGATCCGCGACGTGGCCTGCGCCGGCGCATGGGCTGCGGCCGTCGCCAGGACCAGGGTCGCGGTCACGATCACACCCGCCATGCGGGCGGCATGCGCCAGATTGATGCTTCGCATCGACAAGCTCCCCACAACGCTTCGGCCGTTCCCACGCTCCCACATGAGACCGCGCCGCCCGGATGAAATGCGAACACCGTGCCAGAGCGCTCATCGATGCAGGGCATTGACGTCGCTTGCGTTTTTGGAGCGGCGCATGGACACCCCAGCTTTCGATGCGCGCATGTCTTGCCGGGCGCGGCAGTTTTTGCCGCGTTGTTTACGAATGCTTAACCATAAGAAGGGAGTCTCAAGCGGACAGGGACCGGCCCTCGGCCGGAGCAGTCCGATGCGCATCCAGGCTCCGAACTCGACCGCTTCGCTGCGCGACGCCCAGGCGCCGCGGCGCACGGGTGCGTCCGGCTTCCAGCTTGAAGCCGGAGACAATGCCAGGCCGCAGAGCGCCGTCCCCAGCCTGCGCACGATCGGAGGGATCGACGCGCTTGTTGCACTGCAGGGGATGGAAGATCCCGCCGAGCGGCGGCGGCGGGCGGTGACCAGCGGCCGCGTCGCCCTCGACGCGCTCGACGAACTCAAGCTCGGCCTGCTGTCGGGCTCGCTCGAATCGTCCAACCTGAACCGGCTGCGCGCGGTCGAGGCGCAGCTCAAGGAGCGCACCGGCGAGGCCGGTCTTGACTCGGTCCTCGCCGAGATCGAGTTGCGCGTGGCGGTCGAAGTCGCCAAGATGAGCCCGCGCTGACGCCTTTCCGCCCATGGGCCGGCCGGCTTCGAACCGAGGCCGGTGCTTTGGTGCGGCGCGTCATAACCCTGTCATTTCAATAAGTTCCAACAGGCGCGCCGAGCCGACGGCGCGCTAATTCGTTGTTGTTTGTGGTCGCCGCCGCCGCTATAAGCTCGGCCCCGCTCGGGGGCGACTCGGGGGAGCGAGCATGTTGGGGTTCAAGGAGTCGAAGCGGATGGCCTCGGACACGAATTACCGTCCGTCGGAAAAAGAGCCGTTCATGAACGAGAAGCAACGCGATTATTTCCGCGCCAAGCTGCTGGCCTGGAAGGACGACATCCTGAAGGAAGCGCGCGAGACGCTGCAGCACCTGCAGGACGAGAACCAGAACCATCCCGATCTTGCCGACAGGGCATCCTCGGAGACCGACCGGGCGATCGAGCTGCGGGCGCGCGACCGCCAGCGCAAGCTGATCGCCAAGATCGACGCCGCGCTGGCGCGCATCGATGACGGCACCTACGGCTATTGCGAGGAGACCGGCGAGCCGATCTCGCTCAAGCGGCTGGAAGCCCGCCCGATCGCGACCCTGTCGATCGAGGCGCAGGAGCGCCACGAGCGGCGCGAGCGCGTCTATCGCGACGACTGACGCGCGTTCAGGGCAGCAGCCACGGCAACAGAAGCGGCACGAGCAGAGCGGTCAGCAGGCCGTTGAGGCCGAGCGCGATGGCGGCGAACGTGCCGGCCAGCGGATCGACCTGGAAGGCGCGCGCCGTCCCGATCCCGTGCGAAGCCAGACCTGCGGCGAAGCCGCGGGCGGCGTAATTCTTCAGCCGCAGCGCATTCATCAGCGGCGTGACCACGATCGCCCCGCCGATGCCGGTGAGGATGACGAGCACGGCGGTGAGGGCGGGATCGCCGCCGGTTTTCTCCGCGATGCCCATGGCGATGGCGGCGGTCGAGGATTTCGGCGCGAGCGCGAGCATGGCCGCGCGGTCGAGCCCGAATGCCTGCGCCAGCAGCACGGCCGACACGATCGCGGCGACCGAGCCGGCGAGCAATGCGGCGAGCATCGGCACGAGCGCGCGGCGGATCTGCGGCAGGTAGCGCACGAGCGGCACCGCCAGCGCCACCGTCGCCGGTCCGAGCAGGAAGTGGATGAATTGCGCGCCGGCGAAATAGGTCTGGAAACTCGTCCCCGATCCGAGCAGCAGCAGCGCGACGAACACGACCGCGATCAGAACCGGGTTGACCAGCGGATGGCGGCCGGTCGCGCCCGAAAGACTGTCGGCGGCGAGATAGGCGACGAGCGTCGCCGACAGCCACAGAAGCTGCGAGCCGGAGAGATAGACCCACAGGTCGACGAAATCGATCATGCGCCGTCGTCCTGTCCGCCCGACAGGTCGTCGGTGCCGAGCGCCTTCGCCAGGGCGGCGAAGACGAGCGCGGTGACCGCAAGCGCGATCACGGTGGAAACGATCACGACGGCGACGAGACGGATGCCGTCCTGGCCGAGCCGGTCGAGCTGCTGCACGACGCCGACGCCGGCCGGCACGAACAGAAGCGACAGGTGCTTGAGGATACCGTCCGCCGTGTCGCCGAGCTCGCCGGGCAGCGGCGCGCGCGCCACCATCAGCGCGCACAGGATCATCATGCCGACGACCGGGCCCGGCACCGGCAGAATGGCCGCGCGCACGATCGCCTCGCCGGCAAGCTGGCAGAGAAGGAGGGTTGCGAAGGCGGGAAGCATGGCACCGGACATTGCCAGACGAAATCGATAAATCCGATTGTCGGGAAGCGAGCCGGCGGGCGCAAGGGTGAGCACAAGGCGAGCGCGAGCGGCGCCGGCGGTGGACAGCGTGCTTGACTTTCTACGGATATTTCGATAATCGTTGAAATATGGAAAAGAAGACGGCCATCGCCGCTCTGGCGGCGCTGGCGCAGGAAAGCAGGCTCGATGTCTACCGGCTGCTGGTCGCGGCCGGGCCGGTCGGGATGCCTGCCGGGCAGGTGGCGTCCGAACTCGGCGTCGCGTCCAATACGCTGTCGTTTCATTTCGACCGTTTGCGTCACGCCGGTCTGGTGAGCGTGCGCCGGGAAGGCCGCTCGCTGATTTATGCCGCGCGTTTCGACACCATGAATGCGCTGGTCGGCTATCTCACCGAAAACTGTTGCGGCGGCATGCCGGATCTGTGCAGCACGCCGCCCCGCATTCCCAGGTCAGCGAAAGCGCCTGTTTCCGGAAAGTCAAAGGCTCATGTCTGATCGCCCATACAATGTGCTGTTCCTTTGCACCGGCAATTCGGCGCGCTCGATCATGGCGGAGGCGATCCTCAATCGCGAGGGGCGCGGCAAATTCCGCGGCTATTCCGCCGGCAGCCAGCCCAAGGGGCAGGTGCATCCTCACACACTCGATCTGCTCCGCCGGATGAATTTCGACGTCGGCGATTATCGCTCCAAGAGCTGGACAGAATTTTCGGGGCCGGATGCTCCCAGTCTCGATTTTGTTTTCACGGTTTGCGACAGCGCGGCGGCGGAAAGCTGCCCGGTCTGGCCGGGCCAGCCGATGACGGCGCATTGGGGCATTCCCGATCCGGCGGCCGCGACCGGCACCGAAGCCGAAATCCGGCTCGCTTTCGCCGAAGCATTCCGGATGCTCAGCAACCGCATCTCGATATTCGTCAGCCTGCCACTGTCCTCGCTCGACAACCTCTCCCTGCAGAAGCGTCTCGACGCCATCGGGCGGCGGACGGGCGATTCCGATCCGGCCTCGGCCGCCTGATGTCCGGTCGATGACCGAGGAATCGCTGACGCGCCGCCTCGCCGCCGAGGCGCTCGGCACGGCGTTCCTGCTCGCGACGGTGGTCGGCTCGGGCGTCATGGGGGAGCGTCTGGCAGGCGGCAACGTCGCGCTGGCGCTGCTCGGCAACACGCTGCCGACCGGCGCCATCCTGGTCGTGCTGATCCTGATCCTCGGGCCGGTGTCGGGCGCTCATTTCAATCCGGCGGTCAGCGCAGCGTTTGCAGTACGCGGCGCCATCGGGCGACAGGCCGTGGTGCTGTATGTCGTCGCGCAAGTCCTGGGCGGCGTCGCCGGCGTCTGGGTCGCGCATCTGATGTTCGAGCTGCCGCTGCTTCAGCTCGCCGGGAAGACGCGGTTCGGCCCCGCGCAATGGCTATCCGAATTCGTCGCGACGTTCGGCCTGCTGCTCACCATTTTCGGCTGCGTGGCGCGCGCGCCGCAGGCGATCGCTTATGCGGTCGGCCTCTACATAACGGCAGCCTATTGGTTCACGGCCTCGACCTCGTTCGCCAATCCGGCGGTGACGCTTGCACGCTCGCTCTCCGATACGTTCGCCGGAATCGCGCCCGCGGACGTGCTCCCTTTCATTGCCGCGCAGATGGCAGCGGCTGCCGCGGCCGCCGCGCTTGCGCGCTGGTTGTGGCCTCCGCGGCTGGGCTGAACGCCGTGAATGCAAACGCGCACGGCCTCCGGCGGGGGGAGCATGCCGGAGGCCGCGTCGTTGCCGCCGTTTGCGGTCGCGATCCGCAACGGCGTGGGAGCTCTTCGGTCGGGCGCTAGAGTCTTTCCTGCTTTGGAATCAAAGCAGGGGCTCCAGCTTTTTGTTTTGACGCGTTTTCTTCACGCGAACCGGTATCCACCTCGCTCGGAAACGCTCTAGAAGGGCAGCAGAACGTCGAGCACCTGCTGGCCGTAGCGCGGCTGCTGCACATCGGTGATCTGGCCGCGGCCGCCATAGGCGATGCGCGCCTGCGCGATCTTGGTCGACTCGATGGTGTTGTCGCTCTCGATGTCCTCCGGCCGCACGATGCCGGCCACGATCAACTCGCGCACCTCGAAATTGACCCGCACCTCCTGCCGGCCCTCGATCACCAGATTGCCGTTCGGCAGCACCTGCGTGACCACGCCGGCGATGTTGGTGGTGATCTCTTCCTTGCGGTCGACCGAGCCCTTACCTTCACTTGCACCGTTGGAGTCGGCGGTGAAAATCCGGCCCGGGATCGGGACCTTGTCGATGACCGGCAATTTGGGCTTGCCGAAGAAGTTTTCGATGCCGGAATCTTCCGAATTCTTCCGGCTCCGCGCGGTCTCGTTCTCGAGCGTGGCCTTGTCGGTGATCTTCACCTTGACGGTGAGAATGTCGCCGATCTGGTGCGCGCGCTGGTCCTTGAAGAAGGCGCGCGAGCCGTTGCGCCACAGCGAGTTCGGATTGTAGGAGGCCGGCTGCGCCATCGGCATCGGCATCTGCACCGGCTTGTAGCCGGGCGCGGCGGTGGGGTTCTCGATCGCAGTCAGCTTGGGCGTTTCGCCGATCTGCGACAGCCGGTCGAGGGCGGCGCAGCCGCCGAGCGACCAGGCGAGCGCGCCAAGGCCTGCGATACGGACCAGACTCACAACGGTTTTCATGACCACTCTCACTGGACGTTGCGGCGGACAAGGCCGGTTTGATAGGGCGCGGGGGCGAGGCTCGCCGTCACGCGCGGCTTCATGGTGGAGACCGTGACGCGGCCGGGACCGGTCACGATCCCCTGCACGGTGCGTTTGGACTGCAGATTGGTCACGTGCACGACGTCGCCCTCGGTGCCGGCCTCGGTGGCGGTGCCGCGCATGGTGAGCGTCATGCCCGGCGCTTCGAAGATGAGCACGACCGGCTGGTTGCGCTCGACGAGCTCGGGCTTCTGCAGGTCGGCGCGGCGCAGCGCCTGCCCGCCGCGCAGCGGGTTGCGCGCCGACATGCCGATGGCGGCATTCGCGTCGGCGATGATCTCGGCCGACAGATCGGTCTTGGGCCGGCGTTCGATGGCGATGTCGCCGGCGCGCAGCGTTTCCCCACGCGCGATCGAGCGTTTCACGACCGCGACCTGCTGGGTCTCCGCGGCGATGCCGGTGAGGCGCAGGCCGCCGCGGCGGAACGCGCGGCTGCCCGGCAAATCGAGCGTCGCGTCGAAGCGGCCGGAGCGCGGATCGAACGACAGGCGGGTGACCACGAGGCTCTTTTCGAATTCGGGCTCGGCCTGCACCACCGGCACTTCGCGGTCGAACGTAATGCCGAGATTTTCCGCCTCGCCGACGCGGTACTGCGAGGCGATGGCGGCGGCGATTCGGTTTTCGAAGTCGCGCATGCCGAGTGTCAGCCCCGCGCGGGTGACGCTGATGTCGGTCAGCCCCTTCGTGTCGACGGCGAACACGTCGTGCGCGCGCACCATCTGCACGATGCGGGCCGCCGGCACGCTGCCGGTGGTGCCGAGATCGGGCGCACGGAAGATCGCGATGTCGGCGGCGGCGCCGGCATTGTCGATGAGGTCGCCGATGCGCACGAGGTCGCCGGTCACGACCACGTTCTGCCGCAAGGCGGGCGCGATCGGCGCGCGTGTCTCCTCGCCGGCCGCCGCCGAAAGCGGCAGCAGCGAGAAGGCGGCGAGAACGAGACAGCGTTTCGCAAGGGGGGTCATCAGGCGGTTCACGGCGCGCGCTCCTCAGCGGAACAGGTTGGACGTCGCCTGCAGCATCTGGTCGGAGGCCGAGATGACTTTGGCGTTCATTTCGTAGGCGCGCTGGGCGGCGATCAGGTCGGAGATTTCGCTGACCGCCTCGACATTGGCCTGTTCAAGCGATCCCTGCTGCAGATTGCCGAAGCCTTCGGAGTTGGGGGTGCCGTTCTGCGGCGTGCCGGAAGCCGCGGTCTCCAGATACAGGTTGTCGCCAATGCCCTGCAGGCCGGCCTTGTTGATGAACAAAGCGAGCTCGATCTGGCCGACCTGGGTCGGGGTGGTGGAGCCGGGCTGGGTGGCGAATACCTGGCCCTGCGCATTGATCGTGACCGAGGTTGCGTTCTGCGGCAGCGTGATGCCGGGCTGCACCAGATTGCCCTGGATGGTGACGAGGCGGCCCTGCGCGTCGATCTCGAACGAGCCGTCGCGGGTATAGGCGGTGCGGCCGTCGGGAAGCTGGATGCGGAAGAATCCCTCGCCGCGGATCGCGACGTCGTAATCCTTGCCGGTCTGCAGGATCGAACCCTGCGTCATCAGGCGCGGCGTGCCGACGGTCTTGACGCCCGAGCCGAGCTCGACGCCGGCGGGCAGGATATTGCCCTGGTCGGAGGTCTGGGTGCCGACGCGCCGCACATGCTCGTACAGCAGATCCTGGAACTCGGCGCGCTGGCGCTTGTATCCGGTGGTCCGCATGTTCGCGATGTTGTTGGAGATGACCTGGACGTTGAGCTCCTGGGCCATCATTCCCGTCGCGGCGGTATGGAGTGCTCGCATGTTACGCTCTCCTTGAATTCACGCTCAGGCCGGCACTTCGGCGAGTTTCTCGAGTGCGCCGCGCCGCATGTCGCCCTGCTGCTGGAGCATGGTGGAGACTTGGGTGTAGCTGCGCGCGACCTCGATCATGCGGGTCATGGCGACGACGCCGCGGACGTTGGACTGCTCGAGCGAAAACTGGATCACCTGCGCGGCTTCCGGCGTCGCCTGCTGCGGTTCGAGGCCCTCCGGCGCGAGGAAGGTCGAGCCGCCGTCCTTCTGCAGGCGCTGGGCGGCCTCGAACGTGACGAGCCGCAGCTTGCCGCGCGAGCCGCCGGGAACGCCGATCGAGCCGTCGCGGCCGATCGTGATCTCGCGGTCGTTGGTCTGGAACTGGATCGGGCCGTTCTCGCCGACGACGGGGAAGCCTTCCGTCGTCACGAGCTGGCCCTGCGCATTGATGTGCAGCGACCCGTTGCGCGTATAGCGCTCGCCGCGCGGCGTCTGCACGACCAGAAAGGCGTTACCGTTGATCGCGACATCGAGCGGGTTGCCGGTCTGATGCACCGGGCCCTGGCCCATGTCGTGCCAGGTCGAGCGGTCGACGACATAGGACAGGCGCTGGTCCGGCCGCGCCGCCTGGTCGGCGCGCGCGCCGGGCATCAGGTATTCCTCGAAAATGGCGGTATCGGCCTTGAAGCCGGTCGTATTGATATTGGCGATGTTGTTGGCGACCACCTCCATTTCGCGGCGCAGAGACATCTGCCGCGAAAGGCCGATGAGAAGGGCGTTCTCCATCGCATTGCTCCCCGATCCGGTCCGGCGCGGGCCCTCCCGAGGCCGTGCGCCGAATTTGAGTACCGCCGGGCTCTCCCAAGCCGGGCGGCACCGGAAGCTTTGCAGCCGCCGTGCCAGAGAGGAAAATATAGTTGAATCAAATATTTGGTTGAAGGACGGCGGCCTGCGGCCTTTGCCGCGGCGGCAGTTTCGGCCCGTCCACCCGGCAAAAATTACCGGTTCGGTGAGTACGGAAAGTTTCCGTTAACCATTCCGGCCCTAACGTTCCGCAATCGGCGCGCGGGGGTTTCTGCGGCCGCGGCATCCCTTGTCGATCGTCTGCCGCATGGTCGGAGTGCGCCACAGGATGCGAGCGGGAGGCGTTGACCTATGGCGACGAAGAAGAAGCAGACCGAAGCCGAGAGCGCTGCCGAGGAAGGCATCGACGGCGAGGTTGCACCGTCCAGAATGCGCAGGCTGCCGCTCAAGCTGATTGCGATCGCGGCGACAGCGCTGCTCGTCCTGGCCGGAGGCGGAACCGCCGCCTACTTCATTCTCGGCGCCAAGCAGACCACCCAGGCCGCCGCGGCGACCCAGCCCAAGCCGCCGGTCTTTCTCGACCTGCCCGATACCCTCGTCAATCTGGCGAATGCCGGCGGCGACCGCGCGCAATATCTGAAGATCAAGATCGTGCTGGAACTGCCCGACCAGGTCATGATGCAGCAGGTGCAGCCGGTGCTGCCGCGCGTCATGGATGCGTTCCAGACCTATCTGCGCGAACTGCGCCCGACCGATCTCGACGGCTCCGCCGGCCTCTATCGCCTCAAGGAGGAGCTGACGCGGCGCGTGAACGCCTCGATCTCCCCCAATCGCATCAACGCCGTCCTGTTCAAGGAAATCGTCGTTCAGTAAGGACCGGGTAGGGCGATGGCCAACAATCCGATCGACCAGGACGCTCTCGCCGCAGAATGGGGGCTCGCGCTGGAGTCCGACGACGCGGCGGCGCCCGTGCCGCCGCCGGTCAAGGCCGCGCCCGTCGCCGGCCCCGGTGTTGACGACGATGTCGCCAGCCAGTGGGAGGCGATGGTCGAGGAAAACCAGTCGACCCAGGGCAACAAGGGCGCCGACCGCATCCTCAACCAGGAAGAGATCGACAGCCTGCTCGGCTTCAATCTGGCCGACCTGAATTTCAACGACAATTCCGGCATTCGCGCGATCATCGACTCGGCGATGGTCTCCTACGAGCGTCTGCCAATGCTCGAAATCGTCTTCGACCGGCTGGTCCGGCTGCTGACGACGAGCCTGCGCAATTTCACCTCCGACAATGTCGAAGTCTCGCTCGATACGATCACTTCGGTGCGCTTCGGCGACTATCTGAACTCGATCCCGCTGCCGGCGATCCTTGCGGTCTTCAAGGCGGAGGAGTGGGAAAATTTCGGCCTGTTCACGATCAATTCGAGCCTGATCTATTCGATCATCGACGTTCTGCTCGGCGGTCGCCGCGGCCAGAATCTGGTGCGCGTCGAGGGCCGCCCCTACACGACGATCGAGACCAACCTCGTCAAGCGCATGATCGAGGTCGTGCTCGCCGACGCCGAGCTTGCCTTCAAGCCGCTGTCGCCGGTCAAGCTGAACATCGATCGCATCGAGACCAATCCGCGCTTTGCCGCGATCACCCGGCCGGCGAACGCGGCGATCCTCGTGCGCCTGCGCATCGATATGGAAGACCGCGGCGGCTATGCCGAGCTGCTGCTGCCCTACGCGACGATCGAGCCGATCCGCGGCGTCCTGCTGCAGATGTTCATGGGCGAGAAATTCGGCCGCGACCCGATCTGGGAGGGCCACCTCGCCACCGAGATCGCGCATGCCGAGATCGCCGTCGACGCCGTGCTTTACGAGGCCAAGCTTCCGCTGCGGCAGATGATGAACCTGCAGGTTGGCGACACGCTGCCGCTGGCGGTCAAGCCGGATTCGATGGTCGCCGTGCGCTGCGGCGACATCACGATGACCGAGGGCCGGATAGGACGCGTCGGCGACCGGGTTTCGGTGCGGGTCGCAAAGCCGCTGCGCAAGCCGAAGACGACCCTGGCGATGTTCGAGAATAGCGACGAAACGAGAAACAGGGTGGATGCACAATGAACCAGTTGTTCGGACTGACGATCGAGAGTCTGGTGGCGGTCCTCTTGCTGCTCACGATTCTTTATTGCGCGCGCCTGAATGCCCGCCTCAAGCTGCTCAAGGCCGACGAGAGCGCGATGAAGGCGACCATCGTCGAGCTTGTGAACGCAACCGAGAGCGCCGAGCGCGCGATCGCCGGGCTTAGGCTGACGGTGAAGGAAGCCGAGGAGACGCTCGGACTGCAGTTGCGCGACGCCGACGCCTTCAATCTCGCGATGACGGAAAACCTGCGGGCCGGCGAGGACGTGCTCGGCCGGCTGCGCAAGATCGCCCATGCCGGCCGGCTGCTGAACGCAGAGCGTGACGACGGCGCGGTCCGCGAAGCGCCGGTGATCACGCCGCCGGTGCGTCCGGGCGCCGAGCCGGCGTCCGACACTGCATCCATCGTTGCCGCCGCGCAGGCTTTCGCCGAGCGCAACCGCAGCCGCATGGACGGTCTCGCCGCATGATCCGTTACCTGCGCGATTTCCGCCTTGTGCCAATCGTGCTCGCGGCCGCCGGCGCGCTGTTCGTGCTCAAGACGACCGGCATCATCACCGCCGGCGGCTACACGCTCGGCGCCGGACACCTTGCGCGCAGCGATCGCCTTGCGCTCGAAGCCGCCAATGCGGCGGCGAACGAGCGCCTGCGCGCGTCTCCGCCCACGCAACAGGCGCGCGTGGAGGAGCCGGCCGCGCCCCGGCGGTCCTGGGCGCAGGACGTGTTCAATTATCCGGACGTGACCGGCTCGGTCGGCGCCGCGAAGCCGGACGCGAAATCCGAAGCCAAACCCGAATCCAAGCCCGCCGCCAAGCCTGCCACCAAGCCCGCCGACGGCAAGGCCGATCCGAAAGCCGTCGCGGCCAAGGAGCCGGGCAAGCCGGCCGATCCGAAGCCGTCGCCCGGCGGCGCGGTCATTCCGCTCGAACCCAAGCCGGTCTCCAGCGCCGAGCGCGCGATCCTCGAGCGCCTGACCGAGCGGCGGCTCGAACTCGACGAGCGCGAGCGCGAATTGCAGGTGCGCGAGACGCTGCTGCAGGCGCAGGAGAAGAAGATCGAAGACAAGGTGCGCGAGCTCAAGGATCTCGAAGCGCGTATCGCCGCCGCCACCAAGAAGAAGGAAGAGGTGGAGCTGTCGCGGCTCAAGGGTCTCGTGACCATGTACGAGAACATGAAGGCCAAGGATGCTGCCAAGATATTCGAACGGCTCGACATCAAGCTGGCGACGGAAGTCGCCACGCAGATCGCGCCGCGCCGCATGTCCGACATCATGGCGCAGATGTCGCCGGAGGCGGCCGAGCGGCTGACCGTCGAACTGGCCAACCGCAGCGTCACCTCCGGCAAGGTGCCGCCGCCGCCCGAACTTCCGAAGATCGAGGGGCGCCCGGGCGGAGGCTGATGCGTATGGATGAAACTGGGGTCATGGCGACCGCCCTACGGTCGCCGCCGGCGTTTTGAATGGAGCACGGTCGGACGACCACGCGGGGCATGGGCACGGCGTTTATGGGCACGGCGTTTCACGATATCCTGGCGCGATCGGCGCTGACGCGACGCCTGCGGGCGCTCGCGCCGGCTGCCGTTCTGCTGACGGCCGTCCTGCTCACGACCGTATCGGGCGCCGTCGCTCCCGCCGTGGCGCAGCCGGTGAAGGGCGACGTCACCGTGACGACCAAGGACGGCTATGCGCGCATCGTCGTGCAGCTCAAGCAGGAGGTTGAATCCACGGTCAAGGTCGCCGGCGGGATCGTCGTGGTCCATTTCAGCGAGCCGGTCGATGCGCCGATCGAGAAGGTGACGAGCGGCGCGCCGGGCTATGTCGGCGCCGCGCGCCGCGATCCGGACGGCACCGGCATGCGCATCGCGCTCGCGCGCAAGGTGACCGTCAATTCGATGGCCGCCGGCGAATGGCTGTTCATCGATCTGCTGCCGGAAAACTGGACCGGCGTGGCGCCCGGTCTGCCCAACAACGTCATCGAGGAACTGGCGCGCCGGGCCCGCGAAGCCGAGAAGCACATGCGGCTGCAGCGCCAGATCAGCCAGCGCAACCAGAAGCCGGTCCGCGTGCGGGTCGGCGTGCAGCCGACTTTCACGCGCTTTATTTTCGAATTGCCCGGAATCGTCCCGGTCAGCGTCGACCGTGGCGGCGAGGCGCTGGTGCTGACCTTCGGGGCCGGCCTGAAGTTCGATCTGGCCGAGGCGAAGACGAACATGCCGGCGGTGGTCAAGACGATCGAGTCGTTCGCCGACAAGGACTCCGCGACGGTCAAGTTCGCTTTTGCCGACAAGGCGGACATCCGCACCTTCCGGGAAGAGAACAGCTACATCCTCGATATCGGCGCTTCCGACGACAAGGATGCCGCGCGCGCGCCGGGCTCCGACGATCCTGCGGGGCTGGGCATCGAGCCGAGAAGCCGCGCCGGCGCGCCGGCCGGCGTCGAGGCGCCTGCGACGATCCCGGCAAAGTCCGAGGCGGCGCGCAATCCGCCGCCGCCCGCGCCGCTGCCGGTGCCCGCGCCCGCCCGGCTGCGGCCGGCGGCTGCCCCGCCCGCCGCAGCGCCGGGCGCCGCGCCGCCCGCAACGGATGCGCCTGCGCAAGCGGCCGTGCAGCCCGTGCGAGCGGACGCGAAGCCGCATGTGCCCGTAGCCGTGCCCGCTTCCGATCGCCGCGTGTCCGAAGCCGCGCCGCCCGCCGCCAGCGCGCCGCCGCCTGCCGTCGCCGCCGTGCCGCCGCCGGCACCGGCGATCGCAGCCGCCGCGCCAGCCGCTTCACCGCCGCCGGTGCCCGCTCCGGCGGTCGCGCCTGCGGCGCCTGTGGTCGCTACGCCGGCCGGCGATCCGCACCGGAGCGTTGCCATGCTGTCCCATGTCGGCGACAGCATGCGTCTGGAATTCCGCTTCGGCGAGGCGATCCCCGCAGCGGCTTTCCGGCGCGCCGATGCGCTGTGGCTTGTGTTCGACAGCACGACCCCGATCGACCTGACCGGGATCGCCGAGGACAAGAGCGGGGTCATCCGCAGCGCGCAGCAGATCGCGCTGCCCGACGGGCTCGCCGTGCGCATCGCGCTCGAACGCCCGCGCCTGACCAGCATCGCGCCGGAGGGGACATCCTGGATCGTCACGCTCGGCGACGCGATCGCGACGCCGACGCGTCCGCTCGGCATCCTGCGCAACATTGCCGGCGCCGCGCGCGCGACCGCGACGGTGCCGATCGACCAGCCGCGCAAGCTGCACCGCGTCGCCGATCCCGACATCGGCGACAGCCTGCTGGTGGTCACCGCGCTCGGCCCCGCGCGCGGTTTTCTGAAGACGCAGGATTTCATCGAATTCCGCGTGCTCGCCTCGTCGCAGGGCGTGGTGGTGCAGCCGGTGGCCGACGACGTGCATGTTGATCTTGCCGCCGACAAGGCGGTCATCGGCCGGCCGAACGGACTGACACTGTCGGGCGCGGCGATGGCCGACCGCAATTCGGCGGCCTTCCGTCCCACCGTGTTCGACGCGCAATTGTGGGGCTTCGACCGCGAATCGAAATTCACCGAACGCCAGTACAAGCTGATCGCGGCCGCCGCCGATGCTGGCGAGTCCAAGCGCTTCGGGCCGCGTATGGAGCTTGCCCGCTTCTATCTCGCGCGCGAAATGTTCGTCGAAGCCAAGGGCGTGCTCGACCTCACGCTCGCGGAGGAGCGGCCGACCGCCGACAACCCGACCGGGCTCGTGCTGCGCGCGATCGCCAACATCATGCTCAACCGTCCGGAAGCGGCGCTGAAGGATCTCGCCGATCCGCTGATCCGCGACCAGTATGACGCGCCGCTCTGGCGCGCCTTCGCGCATGCGCGCCAGGGCAAGTGGAGCGAAGCACGGGCGGGCTTCCAGGACGTCGCGGTCTCGATCGCCACGCTGCCGATCGAACTGCAGCAGCTTGCGCTCAAGGAGGCGATGCGCGCGGCGATCGAGGTGCGCGATTTCGCAGGCGCCGGCGACAAGTTACACGAATTCGAAACCATCGGCATGCCGCGCCGCATGCAGCCGGCCATCCTCGTCCTGTCCGGGCGGCTGGCGCAGGGGCTCGGCAAGAACGAAGAGGCGCTGCGCGCCTTCCGCGCGGCCGCCGAAACCGAGGACCGCCCGGCCGCCGCGCAGGGACAGTTGCGCGAGATCGCGCTGCGTTACGGGCTCGGCGATCTCAAGCGGGCCGACGTCATCGCCGAGCTTGAGACGCTCACCTCGCTCTGGCGCGGCGACGATACCGAGGTCGAGGCGCTGCAGCTTCTCGGCCGGCTCTATACCGAGGAGGGCCGCTACCGCGACGCCTTCCATGTCATGCGCACGGCGCTGCGCGCGCATCCCAATTCCGAAGTCACGCGCCGTATCCAGGAAGAGGCGGCGGCCACGTTCGATTCGCTGTTCCTCGCCGGCAAGGGCGACGCCTTGCCGGCCATCGACGCGCTCAGCCTGTTCTACGATTTCCGCGAACTCACCCCGATCGGCCGCCGCGGCGACGAGATGATCCGGCGCCTGGCGGACCGGCTGGTGGCGGTCGATCTGCTCTATCAGGCGTCCGAGCTGCTGCAGCACCAGATCGACAACCGTCTGCAGGGCGCGGCGCGCTCGCAGGTCGCAACCCGCCTCGCCGTGGTCTATCTGATGGACCGCAAGCCGCAGAAGGCGCTCGCCGTGCTCAAGGCGACGCGGCTTGCCGACCTGTCCAACGACCTGCGCCAGTTGCGGCTCCTGCTCGAAGCGCGCGCGCTGTCGGACATCGGCCGGCACGAGCTGGCGCTCGAGGTGATCGCCGACATCGAGCGGCGGGAAGCGATCCGGCTGCGTTCCGACATCCTGTGGACGGCCAAGCGCTACGGCGAATCCGCCGAACAGATCGAGCTGCTGTACGGGGAGCGCTGGAAGCAGTTCGAGTCGCTCAACGATAGCGAGCGCGGCGACATCCTGCGCGCGGCGATCGGCTATGCGCTCGGCGAAGATTCGATCGGGCTCGGCCGGCTGCGCGAAAAATACGCGCCGAAAATGCAGGACGGCCCGGACCGGCGCGCGTTCGAGATCGCGACCGCGCCGTTCGGCGCCAATGCCGCGGAGTTCCGCGACGTCGCCAAGCTGGCGGCGACCTCCGACACGCTCACCACCTTCCTGCGCGAGGTCCGCACCAATTATCCGGAGATCGGCGCCCAGTCCGCCATCGATCCGGAGCCGGCTTCGGGTCCGCGGGCGGCGCGGCGCGCGGGGCCGGCCGACGTCATGCCGACGGGCTCGATCCTGCCGGACCGCGCCCGCATGCGACCCTGACCGATCCTTACTCGCGGGAGAGCGGACGCAGCCGCTCGCCGCGCGCATCGGGCCGCGGCCACATGGTCTCGCGCCAGCGCGTCATCGTCCGGCGGACCTGTTCGCCGGTGCGCCTGAACCAGTCCTGCACCGTCGAGGCGTCGCGCTTGCGTGGGGTCGCGTTTCCGTCGCGCGGGTTCTCGGCGCGCCATTCGCGCGGGCTTACGAACGAGCCGGACCAGATGCCGCGCTTCTCGCGGCGCGCTTCGGCCTCCACATCGTAATAATGGCCGACCGAGCCGCGCCCGCGATAGGCGATGGCAAGCCCCGCGCGCACCATGGCCTCGCCGAGGTCGCGCCCGTCGGCGGTGCAGGTCGCGATCAGGCGGCCGAAACGGTCCCTGCTGACCGGAGCGCAGACGATGTCGCTGCGGGACACCAGCCGCCGCAATTCGCTGCGCGCATGGCGGCCGCACGGCCAGCGCCGTCCCGCCTCGTCGGCGCAGGTCTGGTGCAGTTCGGGCGCATCGATGTCGTGGAGGCGATAGCGCTGGCCGGCCAGTTCGAACGTATCGCCATCGGCGACGACGATCGCGGCCGCGAACGCGGCCGGCGCGCCGAGCGCCAGCGCCAGTCCGGCCAGCCAGGCTTTGGCAGCGTTCGTCACGGTCGGCTCCCGGGTCAATGACGTCAGCTTCCGTAGCTCTGGACGAGCGAGCCCGCGACGAGCGTCCAGCCGTCCACCAAGACGAAGAATATCAGCTTGAACGGCAGCGACACGACCACCGGCGGCAGCATCATCATGCCCATCGACATTAGCACCGAGGCGACCACGAGGTCGATGATCAGGAAGGGCAGGAACAGCAGGAAGCCGATCTCGAAGGCGCGCTTGAGCTCCGAGATCATGAACGCGGGAATGAGGATGCGCAGCGAGGTCTGCTCCGGTGTCGCCGGGCGCGGCTCGCGCGACATGTCCATGAACAGCGAGAGGTCCTTCTCGCGGACATTCTTGAGCATGAATTCCTTGAACGGCTCGGACGCGCGCTGGAACGCCTGCTCGACATTGACCTCGTTGTTGACCAGCGGGCGGACGCCGTCGTCATAGGCGCGCTGGAACGCTGGCCCCATGATGAAGGCGGTCAGGAACAAAGCGAGCGCGATGATGACCGCATTGGGCGGGGCGGTCGCGGTGCCGAGCGCGGTCCGCAGGAGCGACAGCACGACCACGATGCGGGTGAACGACGTCATCATGACGAGGATCGACGGCGCAAGCGAAAGCACCGTGATCAGCGCGATGAACTGGATCACGCGTTCGGTGAGCCCGCCACCGGCGCCGAACGAGACGCTGATGTCCTGGGCCGCGGCCGGGGAGGCCGCCAGCAACGCCACTCCAGCGGCCACCGTCGCAAGACGGACGCGGCCGCCGGACGCGGCTCGCGTCATGCTTTTCCTGAAGGACGACCGAGCAAATTGGCCATTTCCTGTTCGAGGCTCCCGAGAGCGGCCCCGCCGGCATCGGGGGGGGCGGCTGCGGGTTCACTCGCCGCCGCCTTGCTGCGCGCACCATTCACAGAATCGATTCTCGGTGCGGTGGCAAGCGACGGTTTGGCCGGGATGGCGGGAGCCGCGACGGGCGGTGCGGCCGGACGGCGCAGGGCGGCTTCGAGACGCTGCGCCATTTCGGCAAGGTTGTGGTCGCCGCCATTGGCGGGCGGCGGGGGCGCGAGCGTCGGCTCGGCCGGCATGGTCGCCATCGGGCGCGCGGCCTCGAACGAGGGCGCCGCGCGCGGCGCAAGCTGCGGCTGCTCGGGACGTCCGAGCTCGTGGGCGAGGCCGGCGAGCGTGTCGGGCATGCGCGCGGGGGCGGGACGGCGTGCGGCGGGTGCTGCCGGCATCGGCGTCGGCGTGAAGGCCGGGCTCGGCGCGGGGGCCGGCTCCGGCGGCAGCGCCCATTGCAACGAGGTATCCTCGACCGCGACCGGGCGCTGGCGCGGCCCGGGTTCCGGCGACAGCGGCCAAGTGGTCGAAGGCTCCGCGCTCGCCACGCCGCGCACGACCGGCTCGGCCGCAGCAGGACGCTGGCCGCGCACGATGTTCTGCTCCACGACGATGTCGGTCGGGCCGCCGATCATCAGCAGATGCTCGACATTGTCCCGGCGAATGAGAACAAGCTGACGGCGGCCGTCGACGGCGCCGGATTCGATCACCGCGATCCGCGGTTGGCGGCCGCGCGCGGCATGGCCGCCCAGGCGCGCGGCGCCGAAGCGCCGGATCAGCCAGGCGCTGGCGCCGATGAGGCCGAATACAACAATGAAGGCGATGAAGAACCGCACAGCGAGGGGCGTCTCCGCGCCAAACAAGCTTTCGAACATGAACGTCCCCGGACTGCCATCAGGCTGCAGGCGACCGGCACCGGCCAGATGTCGTAAGCCTTCGGCAAGTGATTGCTGTCTCAAATACTAACAAAATCTTAACGCGAACGATCCGCCTAAATTCCCCGACCGGCCGCGCTTCTGGCTGCATGGTAAACGGCAATGTCAAAACGGCGCTTTCAAGGCGGTACAAGCCCCGCAAATTTACCACCTGTTAACCATGAACCCGGCAAAGTTTGCCGGGCGCGCCGTGTTGCACCGCGCCGCCGAACTGGAACCGGGAGCGCGCGCCATGGCCATCTCCGACCTGCCGATCCTGTCCATGCTGCGCACCAAGATGAACTGGCATCAGGCGCGCCAGCAGGTTCTTTCCGAGAACGTGGCCAATGCCGATACCCCGAATTTCCGGCCGCGTGACCTTGCCACGCCCGACTTCGAGCGGCCGCCGCTGCGATCGGTGTCGCTGCTCGCGACCAACCCGATGCACCTGACCGGCCTTGCCGGCGGCAGTTCCTCCCAATTCGGCACCGCGCGCGAAAGCGCCTTCGAAACGCGTCCGGCCGGCAACGCCGTCAGCCTCGAGGACGAGATGATGAAGGTGGCCGCCAACCAGATGGATTACCAGGCGGCGACCACGCTCTATTCGCGCAGCCTCGGTCTGCTGAAGACCGCCGTCGGCAAGCGCTGAGGATCACGGACGAGGATCACGGGCATGGATTTTCTCAAATCGCTCTCCATCGCCGCGTCCGGGCTGCGCGCCCAGGCCGGCCGCATGCGCGTGATCGCCGAGAACATCGCCAACGCCGATTCCACGGCGAAGACGCCCGGCGGCGAACCCTACCGGCGGAAAATCCCGACCTTCCAGAGCGAGATCGACCGCACGCTCGATGCACGCGTCGTCGCCTTCGGTCGTGTGAAGCCCGACCAGTCCGACTTCCAGCTCAAATACCAGCCCGGCCATCCGGCCGCCGACGCCTCCGGCAACGTCAAGTATCCCAACGTCAACGCGCTGATCGAAATGACGGACATGCGCGAGGCGCAGCGATCCTACGAAGCCAACATCAACGTCGTGAGCGCAACGCGGCGCATGATTCAAAGAACCATCGAAATCCTCAAAGCCTGAGCGGGAGCACGATCATGACCACGCCGAGCGGCGCCGCCAAAGCCTACGCCAACCTTGCGCGCCTGACCGATCCCACCGCCGCCTTGCCCAGGCCGGCCGGGCGGGTCGCCGGCGGCGAGCCGAATTTCAGCACCGCGCTGAAGGAAGCGATGACCGCGGTGGCGGAAGCCGGCAAGAAATCCGACCTGCAGGCCAAGGCGCTGGCGGCCGGCAAGGCCAATGTCGTCGACGTGGTGACAGCGGTCGCCGAAACCGAGGTCGCCATCGACGCGCTCGTCGCGGTGCGCGACCGGGTGATCCAGTCCTACGAGGAAATCATGCGCATGCCGATCTGACGGCCGCGCAACCCCGAACGGAGAAAGGCGGCGCACAGTGACCGGACCGGAAGTTCTCGACGTGGCGCGCGATTCCATTTTCACGCTGGTGGTCGTGGCAAGCCCGCTCATGCTGGTGGGGCTCGCCGTCGGCGTCGCCATCTCGCTGTTCCAGGCCCTGACCCAGATCCAGGAAATGACGCTCGTTTTCGTGCCCAAGATCCTTGCGATCTTCATTGCCATGCTGGTCGCGCTGCCGTTCATGGCCGACGCCCTGCAGGGGCACATGGCGCGTCTTGCGCAGCGGATCGTCGCCGGCTAGCGCGGAAACCCGAACGTGCGCGTCGACATTTCCTTCCTCCCGGCGCTCGCGACCGTCTATCTGCTCGTCTTCGCCCGCATCGGCACGATGATCATGCTGCTCCCCGGCCTCGGGGAAATGAGCGTGCCGGTACGCCTGCGCCTCACCGTCGCGCTCGTTCTCGTGGCGATCCTGGTTCCGCTGCACCGCGAGGCCTATGTCGTCGATCTGCGCGCCGCCGGCCCGGTTCTGCTGCTGTTCGCGCAGGAGCTTGCCATCGGCGCGGTGCTCGGCATGACGGCGCGGCTGACCGTCTCCGCGCTCAATGTCGCGGGTGCGGTGATCGCCCAACAGATGGGGCTCGGCTTCGTCACCGCGATCGACCCGACGCAGGGGCAGCAGAGCGTGCTGGTCGGCAACTTCCTGACCGTGCTCGGCGTGACGATGGTGTTCGCCACCGACCTGCACCATCTCGTGATCGCGGCGCTCAACGACAGCTACCGGCTGTTCGCGCCGGGGGCGGCTTTCCTCGTCGGCGACGTGGCCACGCTCATAACGCGCACCATCGCCGCGGCGTTTCGCGTCGGCATCCAGCTTGCCGCGCCGTTCCTCGTGTTCGGGCTTCTGTTCAATATCGGCCTCGGCGTGCTGTCGCGCCTGATGCCGCAGATGCAGGTCTTCTTCGTCGGCATGCCGCTCTCCATCCTGCTCGGATTCGTCGTCCTGCTCTTTGTCGTCGGCATGATGATGGGCACCTTCACCGAATTCCTCGGGCAGGTGCTGCGCGAGCTTGCGCCCTATTCGTGAGGAGCAGCGCGCATGGCCGAAGAACAGGACGAATCCGACAAGTCAGAAGACCCGACACTCAAAAAACTCGACGATGCGCTAAAACGCGGCGACGTCGCCAAGAGCCAGGAAGTGCCGACCTGGTTCGTGCTGTCCGGCGCGACGCTCGCTCTGGTCGCCTTTTCCGGCGCCGCCGGACAGGGCCTGAAGACGTCGCTCGCCGGGCTCATCGCCAATGCCTGGCGCATCCCGACCGACGGGGCCGCGCTCACGCGCCTTGCCGCCCGCATCGGATTCGAGACCGTGGGCGCGCTCGCGCTGCCGATCCTGCTGATTGTGCTCGCCGCCATCGGCGGGCATGTCGTGCAGCACCGCTTCGTGTGGTCGTCGGAGGGGCTCAAGCCGAAGCTCAACCGCATTTCACCGCTCGCCGGCTTGAAGCGGCTGTTCTCCAAGCAGGCGCTGGTCAATTTCGCCAAGGGCCTCGTCAAGCTCGGGCTGCTCGGCACGATCATGACGCTGCTGCTGTGGCCGGAGCGCGACCGCCTGGAAGGCCTGATCGCGCTTGACCCGGCGAAGCTGCTGCCGACGGTGATCGCCGTCACCCTGAAAATGCTCGGCGCCGTCATCGCCGTGCTGGCGCTGATCGCGGCGGCGGACTTCCTGTTCCAGTACCGCCAGTGGTTCGAGCGCCAGAAGATGTCGATGCGCGAACTGAAGGAGGAGTTCAAGCAGACCGAAGGCGATCCGGCGGTCAAGGGGCGCATCCGGCGCCTGCGCGAGGAGCGCATGCGCAAGCGCATGATGGCGGCGGTGCCGGAAGCCTCGGTGGTCATCACCAACCCGACCCACTTCGCGGTGGCGCTCAAATACGAGAAGGGCGACAACGCCCCCCGCTGCGTCGCCAAGGGCGTCGATGCGATCGCGCTGCGCATCCGGGAGGTGGCTAAGGAGCACGCGGTTCCCGTGGTCGAGAACCCGCCGCTGGCGCGCGCCCTGCATGCCACGGTCGATCTCGACCAGGAAATCCCGCCGGAACACTACCGGGCGGTGGCCGAAATCATCGGGTATGTGATGAAACTGCGCCGCGCGGCCCGCTGAACGCCCGCGCGCGGGCGCCGGTAGCGAATGGCGTGCGCTGGGCTATAAGGGGCCAGAGATTCGGGGTTGACGTCGCATGGCAGTCACGGACACCGGCGAGCCGCGCCAGGGGATCGACCGCACGCGCCGCAGCGGCAGCGCGGCCATGGTTCTGGTCGTCGCGCTTGGCCTCGTGGCCGCCGCCGTCGGGCTGATGTTCGTCAGCCGCGAGAACGCCGCCAATTACATCCTGATGCTGCTGGCGGCGCTGTCGACCGTCGGCGTCTTTGCGCTGTTTGCGCTCGCCGCCGGCATCGTCGCCTTTTCCGGCAAGGATGCAGCCAACCCGATGATCCGCTCGCTCATCGACGGGGCGTTCGACGGGGTGGTCGTCACCGACCCGAAGGGGCGCGTGCTCTATGCCAACGCCGCTTATCTGGACCTCGTCAACGCCGTTGATGCGCGCGACGTGCGTCCGGTCGAGCGCGTCTTCATCGGCGATCCGGAAGTATCGGAGGCGGTCTACCGCCTGCTCAAGGCTGCGCGCGAGGGCCGCCGCCTGCAGGAGGAGGTGCGCTTCGTCGGCCCTGGCGAACAGCCCGCGCGCTGGCTGCGCCTGCGCGTGCGCCCGCTCGGCGACAGCAAGCACGACCGCCGCTCGACCGTGTGGACGGTCGCCGACATCACCCGCGAGCGCGAGAAGCAGGAAAACATCTTCCTCGAACTGCAGCACGCCATCGACTATCTCGACCATGCGCCGGCCGGCTTCTTCTCCGTCGATGCGCAGAGCGCGATCCTTTACCTGAACGCCACGCTCGCCGCTTGGCTCGATTACGACCTGGCGTCGGTCGGTTCGGGCGGCCTGAAGCTCTCCGACATCGTGTCGGGCGAAGGCGCTTCGCTCCTGACCACGCTGCGCGGCGCGCCGGGCGAGGTGAAGACCGAAGTCTTCGATCTCGACCTCAAGACGCGCGCCGGCCGCACCGTGCCGGTGCGGCTGTTCCACAATGTCGCGTTCGGGGCGGACGCGGTCGCCGGGGTCTCGCGTACGCTCGTGCTCAACCGCGCGCGCGACGTCGCCGCCGATCCGCAGCGCGCGGCCGAAGTGCGCTTCATGCGCTTCTTCAACCGCACGCCGATGGCGATCGCGACCCTCGACAAGGGCGGGCACATCCTGCGCAGCAACGGGCTGTTCGCCCGCCTGTTCCACGACCTCCTGGCCGGCAGCGGCGAGAAGAGCACGATCCTGTCGGTGATCGTCGCGCGCGACCGCGTAGCGCTCGAGGCCGCGATCCACAAGGCGGCCGGCGGCCAGGGCGACATCGCGCCGGTGGACGCGCAGCTCGCCGGGCCGGGCGAGCGCTACGCGACGTTCTATGTCACCGCGACCGAGGACGACGCGGGCGAGGCGGAGGCCGCCATCGTCTATGCGCTGGAGACGACCCAGCAGCGTGCGCTGGAAAACCAGGTCAAGCAGTCGCAGAAGATGGAATCCGTCGGCCAGCTCGCCGGCGGCATCGCGCACGACTTCAACAACGTGCTCTCCGCCATCATGATGGCGACCGATTTCCTGCTCAACGCGCACCGGCCGACCGATCCGTCGTTCCAGGACATCATGCAGATCAAGCAGAACGCCAACCGCGCGGCCTCGCTGGTGCGCCAGCTTCTGGCGTTCTCGCGGCGGCAGACGCTGCGTCCGCAGGTGCTCGATCTCAATGAAGTGCTCTCCGACCTCAACATGCTGCTCAAGCGGCTGATCGGCGAGAGCGTCAAGCTAGACGTGGTGCACGGCCGCGATTTGTGGCCGGTGAAAGCCGACATCTCCCAGCTCGAACAGGTGATCGTCAATCTGGCGGTCAATGCGCGCGACGCGATGCCCGAGGGGGGCGGCCAGCTGACGCTGCGCACGGCGAACGTGCCGGCGGCGGAGGCCGCGCAATTCGGCTATGCTGGCATGCCGGCGGCCGATTATGCGATGATCGAGGCGCGCGATACCGGCAGCGGCATCGCGCCCGAGGTGCTCGGCAAGATTTTCGAGCCGTTCTTCACCACCAAGGACATCGGCAAGGGCACCGGTCTCGGCCTGTCCACGGTCTACGGCATCATCAAGCAGACCGGCGGCTTCATCTATCCGGAGTCCGAGCCCGGCAAGGGCACGACGTTCCGCATCTTCCTGCCGCGCCACACGCCCGCGCCCGAGGAGAAGGACGAGGCGCCGGCGATTTCCGGCGCGCTCGCGGCCGCCGGCGACATGGCGAAGCTGGCGACCGCCGATCTCACCGGGCGCGGCACGATCCTCCTCGTCGAGGACGAGGAGGGCCTGCGCGCGCTCAATGCGCGCGGGCTTGCCTCGCGCGGCTATACGGTGCTGGAAGCGAGCAACGGCGTCGAGGCGATGGAACTGATCGAGGCGCAGGGCGGCCGTATCGATCTCGTCGTGTCCGACGTCGTGATGCCGGAAATGGACGGGCCGACCCTGCTGCGCGAAATGCGGCGCACCAATCCCGATCTGAAGATGATTTTCGTGTCCGGCTATGCCGAAGAGGCGTTCCAGAAGAACCTGCCGCCGGACGGCAAGTTCACCTTCCTGCCCAAGCCGTTCACGCTCAAGCAGCTCGTGGCGACGGTCAAGGAGACGATGGCCGGCTGAAGCGGGATGAGTTTTCCTTGTATCGCCATCCCGTTTCAGCGCTTTGCTCGCTCGGTCTTTTCCGAAAACCGCTTCACGCTTTTCGGGATCGTGCTTTAAGCCACGATCCTATTGCGGCATCGGTCCCCAGCGTCCGGGGGCGCGGCAGACGAAGCCGATATAGTCGCCGGGCCACGGCCGGATGCTGGTGATGACGGCATATCTGCCGTACGCCGCGCAGTGGCCGCCGGCGATCTCGCGCGCGGTCTGGTCGATGCCGGGCTGCCAGGGAATGATGCCGCCGGCCGAATTGCCGCGCACTCCGAACCACAGGAACAGGCCGAGCGTCACCCCCATGACGGCGCGCCATCGGGCAACTCTGAAGGAGCGGTTGCGGCGTTTCATGTCGTCGGGTCCCATTGCTGCGGAACGGACCGGCCGCGGCCGGTCCGTTCATTTATAGCGGCATCACCGGATCCAGCGCCAGATCCACAGGATCGCGACCGCCCCGATCATGGCGCCGATGAAGGGCGCGAGCACGCCGGTGCGGAACAGGCCGAGCAGCAGGGTCAGATGAAAGCCGATGAAGCTGCCGGCCATCCCGATCAGACACATGGTGACCATGCCGCGCCGCTCGTTGGCGACGTCGCGCGAGAACCAGCCCGGCCGCAGCGCGCGTTCGAAAATCAAGCCCGCGACGATTCCGATCAGGAGGACGACAAGAAAGGCGATGGCGGGATCGACGACGCCGCGCATGAAGGAGGCCTCCGTTTGAAGGCGCAGAGAATAGCTTGGCGGCGGTTCGTTCGCTACCAGCCGGAACGGGCCTGTGCATGACTTTGCCGGCAGGATGCGACGGCCCGTTTCGCGGGTTTGGCCGGCCGCGCTACCCGGCGCGCGGCTGCTTTACGGTTCTGTAACCGCCGGCGGTAACAAAATAGGCGCAAGTGCGGCGCCCGGACGGCATCCGCGGCCGGGGCTGCCGCCAGGCGGTCACGAAATCGGCGTAGCGCGCTGCTGTCTTGCGCGTTCGACGGCGCGCCGCCGGAGGGGACCATGCGTTGCGCGATTGCCATCATTTTGTTCCTGGTTGCGAGCGCGGCGACGGCGGCGCCCGAGCCTGCCCGTAAGCTCGAGATCGGCTCGCGCGAGGCGGCGCTGAAATGGATCGGGCTGTATCGCAACAAGCCGCAGCCGGCGCGCGTGCCCGACCTCGTGCGCGGCCTCAGCGATATCGGCGCCTTTCATGACCCGGAATCGGCGGGCGCGTTCGTCGGCTTCATCGCCGGCGTGCTCGGCACCAATCCCGGCCGCGCCTACCGGCTGATCGACGCCATGCTGCCGATCCAGCCCGAGGACCACTGGGTGCTGGTGCGCGCGGTCGCCTATTCCGGGCTGCCGGACTGGAAGGACATCCTGTTGCAGTACCGCGACGGCATGCCGACGCGGCGCGCCATGATCGAGAAATATGTGACCGGCGGCCTGCCGACGCTCGTCGAGGTGTCGCCGCCGAAGGAGCGCACGCTCGGCGACAAGGTCAAGGGCCTGTTCTCGGGCGACAGCAGGACGCCCGCCGCGACCTGGAAGATGGACGCGAGCCCCGAGCTGCTCGACATCCTTTGGGGCTATTATTTCGCGACCGGGTCCTATTCGCCGATCTATCGCATGATCGGCATGCTGCCCTGGTCGAAGGACAAGGACGACACCGACAAGCTGATGGTCGGCAGCATGACCAAGTACACGCTTGCGGTGAATGCGGCGCGCGACGCGTCGCTGCGCCAGATGTTGCGGCGCGCGGCCGCCAACCAGCCCAAGGACGTGGCCCCCATCCTCACCGACGTGATCGACGCGGCCGAGACGGCCGACACCGTGCGCATCCGCAAGGAGCAATACGCGGCGATCGAGGAGATCAAACGCAGGGGCCCGGGCTACAAGCGCGAACTGACCGGCTGGGGCCGCATCGGCGAAGGCGCGATCGGGGTGGGCTGCGTGACCGCCGCGGTGATGAGCGTCGGCGCGCTCGGCATCCCGTGCGTGATCGGCGGGGCGGCGACATCGGCCGCGCTGCGCTACTGGGGCGGACAATAAACCCGTTTGCCGGCGCGGCCGGGCTTCGCCGCGCGGCCGCGGCGAAACGTCAGCCTTTCTTGCGCGTCTTGCGCTGTTTCACCTGCGGGCTGCGCCGCTTCACGTCCTTCTTGAGGGCGGCAGCCGCGCGCTCGGCGCGGCGCTGCCTGCGCAGGTTGCTCAGGCGGCGGGCGCGGCGCTCCTCGCGGGCCTTTTCCAGGCACTTGACGCACTTGCAGCCGCCGATCTCCATCAGCACGTTCTTGAAATAGTCGCGGCCGTAATCGTAGGTGATCTCGTCGCCCGGCTGGATGTTCCTGATGGCGCGGATGATGACGCGCCCGCGCACGACGTCGGACTCCGCGTTCGGCCGGCAGGAATGATTGGCGTAGCGCGCGATATTGCGCCGGCTCGATCCGTCGAGCGTCCAGCGGCTGTTCAACTCGTACATGTAACGCGCGCCTTTGGCCTCGAGCCGTTCGGCGGCCTCGTTGCTGAGCTTGCGGCCCCGGTATTCGACGATGAACTTGCCTTTCCTGATGGGCTCGGTGGCGAACAGGCCAAGGCCGGTGCGGGAACGGCCAATGCGAAAGGGTCTTGGAGACATGCGACGTCGCTTCGTTGCTTTTGTTGCGGATAACCCTCGATCACTTGCCCGATTCGCAGGGCGAAAGGCCAGCCCGCTTTGACCGGTCCGGCTGCCGAAGTCCACGGGAGTCTGGCCAGTATCCCTTGCCGCATCCGTTGCCGGCATCCCTTGCCGCGCGTCCCCTAGAAACCGTAGATCGCAACGCCGGTCGCGAACACGATGACGCCGAGCGCTCCGAGGATTGTCGGCAGGGCCGCCAGGATCGCGGCAAGGACGATGTGTTCCCGTCGCCAGGCCAGCAGGACGGCGAGGGCGATCGTGACGGGCTGCACCAGCACATCCCAGATCGTATAAAGCCCCGAAATTCCCGGTCCCGGAAAGTTCCCCCAGTGGATGACCACCGAAGGCAGCATCGACAGCCAGCCGAGCAGGGAGGTGACGGCCAGCGCCAGCACGGCATAAGTGAGACGGCCGCGCACGGCGAAATAGATCACGGCCAGGGTGGCGAGCGGCGACAGCGCAAGGTGCGCGGCGACGGCCCAGCCGCCCCAGCCCGGACCCGGCACCTGCGGGTCGTTCATCAGCAGCACGGAAATCTTTGACGGAATGTCGAGCGCCTGGATGAGCGCGATCAGGATGAGAAACGCGCGCAGCCGCAACGCGCGCAGCCGCATGGCGCGGTCGGGCGCCGATACGCTTGCCTTGCCCTGCAGGTCGGCCGAAGACATGGATTGACTATAACGCGGGGGTGCCGGTTTGTCGGCTTCGTTCCTGACCCCGTTTCTGGCGGTGTGCCGTCAGTGCCGCGTCATGGACGCGGCTGCGCCCTCGGCGAGAATGGCCTGGACCGCGCGCTCGATCGCGTGACGGTCTTCGTCGGGACCGCAGGCCGTAACCCGCGGTGCGAAGGCCGCCGCCGATCCGACAGGCGTCGCCGTGCGCTCTTTTTCACGCACCGGCTGCGCGCGGGCGGCAGGCGTCGTCGTCTCGTATTCCTGGCGGTTGTCGGGTGCGACACGCTCTTCGAGCGCTTCGGTGAGCGCTGCGATTTCGGCGCGCAGCGCGCGGATGTCGTCCTGTGCCTGCCGCAGCACGGTCGCGGTCGCCGCGGTTTCCGCGCGTGCGGCGTCGCGCTCCGCCCGGGCCGCCGCCAGTTGCGTGCCAGGTTCGGCGTCGCGCCGCTCAAGCGCCGCAATCGCGGCTTCGCGCTCGGCCAGTTCGGTCTTGAGCGTCTGCAAGATCGCGCGCTTGTCGGCGATCTCGCGCATGTGCGCGCTTGCCTTGTCGGTCATGGATTCGATCGTGCGCTCCAGCCGGCGCGTGTTCGTCGCCAATTCGGCGCGCAGGATGGCCTGCTGCATCTGGCGCCCGGGCTGGCGCTGCAGCGCTTCGTAGCGGCGGCGCGCGAGGCGGATGGCGCGCTCGTGCACGAGCGGCACGACCGGCAAGGCGACGAGCCAGGCCGCGAGCAGGCCGCCCGCGAGATACATGAGGTTTTCGACCGTGACGAGACCGCCGAACATGCCTGTGTCCGTTGCCGCACTGTCCTGCGCAGGTGGCACGGCGCGCGCCCTCCGGCAAGCGCGGACGCGCGTTAACCTCAACGGCGCGGTCTTTGCAGCGCAGCGCAAAGCACCTAAAAGGAGAGGACGTCGCCTCCCGCGACCCGCATGCAGTGCCTCCCGCCATGATCGACTGGATCCACCAATTGCCGCCGGCCGTCGCCGCTTTCGCGATCTGCGCGGCGTTCCTCGTGCCGATGATTGCCGGCTCCTGTCTCATCCAGCCGTCGGTGGCGCGCCTGTTCCGCGGCGAGCGCGACATCAACACGGTGCTCGGCTTCCTGCTCAACACCTTCGCGCTCTATTTCGGCGTGCTGCTCGCGCTGCTGTCGATCGCGGTCTACGAGAACCGCAACAAGGCGCAGGACACGATCGAAGCCGAGGCCGGCACGATCATGGTCCTCGACCGCCACCTGCTCGCCTATCCGCAAGCCGAGAGCGCGGCCCTGCGCGCCGACCTCAAGGCCTATCTCGACGAGGAGATCGGCCCCGGCTGGCGCGAACAGGCGGCGGGCCGCGCTTCCGGGCGCGCGCCGGAAATTCTCGACCGCCTCTATCTGCGGCTCGCTGCCTACGCACCGGCGGCCGGCAGCGGCGATGCGCTGCGCCACGCCGAGACGCTGCGCCAGTTCGACCGCTTCGCCGAGGCGCGGCGCAAGCGCGTCGATTCCGCGGATTCGAGCGTGCCCGGTCTGGTCTGGACCGTGGTGCTGATCGGCGCGGCGATCAACATGGTCGTGATCTGGATGTTTGACATCAGCCGCACCGCGCACGGCCTTGTCGGCGGCACGCTCGCGATTTTCGTCGGCCTCGTCATCTACATGATCGCGGCGCTGGATGCGCCGTTCCGCGGCGCGCACGGGCTTGCGCCGGATGCGCTTTCGGCCGTCGCCCGCCAGATCGGAGCGCGCTGACCGCGTTGCGGCCGCACGGCCGCCGGCGCGCATGGTTAGCAAGAGGTTGACCGGCAGCGCCAAAATCCGGCGAGAGCGCGCAATTTCCATCAAGTTTTCCGCATTAGATTGACCTGGGACTAAGAAGTCCGCGCGACGGATTTCGTCCGCGCGCCGTCGAAGGGACATCGCAGCCAAGGGCATCGTCGTTATGGCCAAAGAGAGCCGTCGTGCTGTGCGCAAACGCACCAAGACCAAAGCCTGGATCCGGCCGGACGGAGGATTTTCCGTGCGGCCCTGCCTGATCGCCGACCTGTCCGACGCCGGCGCCCGCCTCGTGGTGGATGAGCCGCAGACGGTGGGGCGCGAGTTCGTGCTGATGATGACGCGCGACACCCGCCGCGGATACCGGTGCCGCGTGCGCTGGCGGCGCGGGCGCGAAATCGGCGCGGCCTTCACCAACGCTGCCTGACGAAGCCGCCGTCCGTCGGGCGGACGCTGAACCTTTCGCCTTTCCCGCGCGACCAAGAATCCGGAGGCCGCTTGCGGCCGCGGAGGGATTTCGATCATGCCGGCGAAGACGAAGCGTGCGCGGGGCGGAGCCTCCCGCACCAGCAAATCCGACACACTGCACGGCAGTACGAAACGCATCGCGTTTGCCGCGGGCGCGCTCGCCTTTGTGGCGGCGGCGGCGACCAGCATCGTGCTGCAATCGGAAAATCTACTCTTCCCCGTCGAGGAGGTCGCGCTCGCCGAAGGCTGCATCACCGACAAGTCGGGCTTCCGCGCGGTGGCCGGCAAGCCGGAATTCTTTGTCGAGATCGCCAATGCCTGCGGCCGGCGCGCGCGCTGCACGCTGCATGTCAATGTCGGCGGTTCGCGCGGCAGCAAGGCCGGTTCCGCGACGCTTGTGCTGCCGGCCGGTTCGCCGGGACAGGAGAGCATGACGTCCTGGGCGATGCCGACCGCCGAGAACGGCGGCATGGCGAGCCTCTCGCGCCGGTGCGTGGGGATTTGAGGCGGCGGGCTTCGCGCCGATCGGTTCGCCGATTTTACGCGGCAGCAAATTGCCGGCCTCGAATGGCGCATGATAGCGTTTGCGCTCCGACCAGGGGAGCGAACCATGAAACGCCTTATTCTGGGAATGATCGTCGCCTGTGCGGCGACGGCGGCGCAGGCGAAGGATTGCGACGGCCTGTCGGGCACGTCATGGCGGCGTTGCGTCGACGCCGAGGCGAAAGCCGTTCTGGAAGCGATCGACAAGAAAGTGTACCTGGCCTGTGCGCGCAAACACGGCGAGGAGCGCGGCGCGCTCGACGACCGCCTGGTCTGCCGCCTGGGCATGCTGAAGAAGATCGAGGGCCGCGCCGGCAATTACTGGTGAACGACGGCCCGCGCGGGATTGTCTGAAGCAAGGCGGTGCGTTGCCGCGCGCGGACGTCATCTTTAGGACGGCGCTTCACGTCTGCAGGACGCGGAGCGCATTTTATTATGCCGAATTTTCAAACAGCCGGCAGGTTTTTGCGCCGCCGTCCGCGCTCGTGTTTGTTGCAGAGGGCGTGCCTGCGCGTCCGTGTTCTTTGAAAGGCGCCGGGTACGCCTGCTCTCCTTGTCCCCTGCGCGAGTTGTCCCTCGCACGAGGGGGGATGGCGCGCCGCAAGGCGCGGGGTATCCATCCGGCGCATTCCGGCGCGAACCGGAACGCGCATCGCCTTGCGGCGCACCATCGCGGCGTCTTCATGCCTGCATCGGGCCGCGCTTTCATCCGCCATTTGGGGCGGATCGTCAGCCGGCTCCCGGCGGGGACTCCTAGTGGTCCCGGGCGGAGCCCCGATGCAGCCCGGGGCCGTGGCTTGCGAACCACGGACGCGGGCGCCGCACCGTCTCCCGCCGCATGACGCCTCATGATGCGCCCCCGGTGGAAACGGCGACTAGGAAAATAGTCATATTAACAGATTTGTCAAGCGAGGATAGAGCGCGAAGCGACGATAGCCCGACGCGCCGGCCGCGACCTCTCTGCCTCGCGATCAAGCGGCGGCCGAATGCGATCATGGAGGCGGGTGATGTAGGATAGGTTGGGTCGAAAGCGAAACCGATCGTATGCATTGCGACGTGGTGATGGGTTTCAACCCATCCTGCGGGCTGCGCTGCTTGATCTCCTCATGGTGAGGAGCGAGCGCAGCGAGCGTCTCGAACCATGAGGCCGACCTGGGGCGCTGCCCGGGCCTCATCCTTCGAGACGCATTGCGGAGCTTGTCCTCGGGCCGCGCAACGCGCGGGCCCGTTGGCAATCTTCCTGAGGATGAGGAAAAACAGGGCGAGGGCGCTGTTACGACAGATGCGGATTTCGTCTTCGCCGCAATTCGGGCTACGCTTCCTGCCACCATGAAGTCGGCGCGCTATTTCGAGGAGCAGGTGCTGCGCAAGCGGCCCTATATCCGGCGCGAATGGTGCCGGGACGTGCTCGCCGCGCCGATCCGGCACGAAGCGCAGGGCGAGGGCCGGATGCGCTTCTGGGGCAGGATCGCTGTGCCGGGCGAGCCTCGATCGCGATACTGAGAATCGTAACACCGGAGAACGGCGAGACCGTCCACAACGCGTTTTTCGACCGGAACTTCCGCGAGGACGAGCGATGAAGCTGCACTATTATCCGGAGACCGACAGTCTCTACATCGAACTGAAAAGCACGCCGGGCACGCAGGCGCGCGAGATAGTCGAGGGACTGGTCGTCGACCTGGACGCCAGGGGCGATGTCGTGGGCATCGACATCGATCATGCCTCCCGCAAGCTTGACCTGAGCAAGGTCGAGACGATCGCGCTGCCGGCGGTGACAGCGGCGGAGTAGGGTGTGGGCCGGCTTGAGCGGAGCCGCGCCGGGAGACGACTCGTGAGCCGATTTGCAGACGACCTGATCGCCAGCATGAAACAGGCGGCGGCGTACGCGCGCGGGCGCAAGGTGCGCGGCCTGCGCGGCAAAACCGTTAAATACTCAGCGGGGAAATCGGTCGCGTGCGCGTGATCGCGGATTTTTTTGCCGTCCCCCGACCGCCTTGTGGCGCGGGAGGACAATGTGAAGGTAACATTGTCGCTGTCGAAACGCTCGCTCGATTTCTTCAAACGCGAGGCCAAAAAGCGCCGGGTACCCTATCAGCGAATGATCCGCTCGCTGGTGGATTTGTATGCGGAGCGGGCAGCAAGGCGGCGGTAATGAGTCTCGAAGGATGAGGAGAAGCGCGCCGCCGAAGGTCCGTGTTATCGGGAACGTACCGGCCCTTCCAAACACATCCGGCCTCCCTTGCGGAAGGCCGGATGCATTGCCGGGGAGGATGGCGGGTCAGTGCGACATCGACTGGGCGGATTTCGCCGGATCGTAGTCCTTGAACACGTCGTGATTCTCCGGTCCGGTGACTTCGAGGATGCCGGCGAGGCCCTTCTCGACGCGGCTGAGCGCGTGGTCGACCAGCATGTATTTGCCGGGGACTTCGAGCTTGAACTCCACCGCCACCGCGCCGCCGGGCGGAACCGTCGTGGTCTGCACGTCGTTGAGCGGCTTGGTGGTGAGCGAACCCTGGTTGTACACGCGGTCGAAGATTTCACCGATCACGTGGAACGAGGAGGTGTAGTTCGGGCCGCCGACGCCGAAATAGATGCGCACCGTCTCGCCGACCTTGGCCTTGAGCGGCTTCTCCGTCGCGAGCGCGCCGACTGCGCCGTTGAACAGGAAGAATTCCGGCCGCTCGTCGACGAGCTTGTCGTAGCTTTCGGTCAGCTCGCCCTTGGCGCCGATCTTCTGCTCGGTGTAAAGCTCGCCTTGCATCACGTAGAATTCGTGGTCGACCTGCGGCAGGCCGCCTTCCGGCTCGACCAGGATCAGCCCGTACATGCCGTTGGCGATGTGCTGGGCCGCCATCGGCACCGCGCAGTGATAGACATAAAGGCCCGGATTGAGCGCGGTGAACTCGAAGCCGCGCGTCGCGCCGGGCTCCGCATCCGTCGCCTTGGCGCCGCCGCCCGGTCCGGTCACGGCATGGAAGTCGACATTGTGCATCAGCGCGCTGTCTTCGTCGTTTTTCAGCTTCACCTCGACGGTGTCGCCGACGCGCACGCGGATGAACGGGCCGGGGACCTTCTGGTTGAAGGTCCAGTAGCGGTAGGTCGCCCCGTCGGCGAGCTGGCCGGTCACCTCGATGGTTTCGAGATCGACCTTCACGCGCTGCGGGCCGCGCTTGCCGACCGGCTTGGGCAGGTCGGTCGGGCTGCGCACGATCGAGATCGGGGAATCGGATTTGACGATCTTGCTCACGTTGTGGGCATGCGGAGCCGGTCCGCGTGCGGGCTGGGCGCGGAGCGGGGTGTTGGCGCGCGCCTCGGTGATGAACGACGTATTGCCCGGCGCCTGCACGGTCACGTTGCCCAGGCCGGCGGCGAGACCAAGCGCAACCAGAGCTGCGGCTGTGCCGAACAGCACGCGGTCGTTCCTGTTGGTCGGGAGTTTCATTGGCGTCATCCTTTTCGGATTCATATTCTTCGTTCAAGCGTGCCAATGGATAGTCGCCATGTCTCGCACGTTGTTGCGTTAGCTCAATAAATTCGCCGTTCGCGCTCCGCAAATGTACGTACTGCGCGGCGCCCTCGCGCCGCGATCTTGCGTGCTTTCCCTGGCGCGAGAAATTTTCTAGAAGTGTTCCATCGTGGCCGGCGACGCGTGTCGCATCGCCCGCCTTTCCGTCTGATGTGAGTCTGGAAATGAACGCCCCCTTCACCCCGCCTACGCCGGTTCCGCCCTACAAGCACACCCCGCTTTTCCCGCACGGCAAGGACACCACGCCGTATCGCAAGCTCGACCTGCCGGCGGGCGCGGCGGTGCGCGTGGAAAAGGTGCTCGGGCGCGAGGTGCTGGTGGTGCCAGCCGAAGCTTTGCGCGCGCTCGCCGAAGAAGCCTTCAACGACATCAACCATTTCCTGCGCCCGGGGCATCTGGCGCAGCTCAAGGCCATCCTCGAAGACCCCGAGGCGAGCGACAACGACAAATTCGTCGCCTACGATTTTCTCAAGAACGCCAACATCTCCGCCGGCGGCACGCTGCCGATGTGCCAGGACACCGGCACCGCCATCATCATGGGCAAGAAGGGGCGGCACGTCTGGACCGAGACCGGGGCGGGCGGCGACGAGGGCGCGCTCGCCGAGGGCGCGCGCGACTCTTATCTGCGCAAGAACCTGCGCTATTCGCAGCTCGCACCGATCTCCATGTTCGAGGAGAAGAACACCAAGAACAACATGCCGGCGCAGGTCGAGATCTATGCCGAGACCGGCGCCGACGACGAGCAGGCCTACAAGTTCCTGTTCATGGCCAAGGGCGGCGGCTCGGCCAACAAGACCTTCCTGTTCCAGGCGACGCCCTCGATCCTCACCCGCGAGCGGATGCTCGCCTTCCTGAAAGAGAAAATCCTCACGCTCGGCACTGCGGCCTGCCCGCCCTATCACCTCGCCATCGTCATCGGCGGCACCTCGGCCGAGCTGACGATGAAGACGGTGAAGCTCGCTTCCGCCCGCTATTACGACGATTTGCCGACGCAAGGCTCGGAGGACGGCCATGCCTTCCGCGACGTCGAGATGGAAAAAGAGATCCACAAGATGACGCAGTCGCTCGGCGTCGGCGCGCAGTTCGGCGGCAAGTATTTCTGCCATGACGTGCGTGTGATCCGCCTGCCGCGCCACGGCGCGTCGCTGCCGATCGGGCTCGGCGTGTCGTGCTCGGCCGACCGCCAGGCTACGGCTAAGATCACCAAGGACGGCGTGTTCCTGGAGGCGCTCGAGCGCCATCCGGAGCAATACCTGCCCGAGATCGACGAGAAGACGCTCGGCGGCGAGGTGATCAAGGTCGATCTCAACCGGCCGATGAAGGATATCCTCGCGCAGCTCTCGCAATACCCGATCAAGACGCGGCTCTCGCTCTCAGGGCCGATGATCGTCGCGCGCGATCTGGCGCACGCCAAGCTGCGCGAGCGGCTGGAGGCGGGGAAAGGGCTGCCCGACTATTTCAAGAACCATCCGGTCTATTATGCCGGCCCGGCCAAGACGCCGCAGGGCTACGCCTCGGGCGCGTTCGGGCCGACCACCGCCGGGCGCATGGATTCGTTCATGGACGTTTTCATGGCCGAAGGCGGCACCATGATCTCGGTCGCCAAGGGCAACCGCTCGCCGGCCGTGCGCGAGGCGTGCAAGAAGCATCGCGGCTTCTATCTCGGTTCGATCGGCGGGGTGGCCGCGAACCTCGCCGAGCACTGCATCAAGAAGGTCGAGGTGCTCGAATATCCCGAGCTCGGGATGGAGGCGATCTGGCGCATCGAGGTGGAGGACTTCCCCGCCTTCATCGTCATCGACGACAAGGGCAACGACTTCTTCAAGGAGCTCAATCTGGGGTGAGGCGCGGGCGCATCCGGATGGCGCGGGCTTCATCCCGTCGGCCTCATCCTTCGAGACGCGGGCTTCGCCCGCTCATCAGGATGGGGATTTGGGTATGCGTCTCAGGATGAGGGATGGGGTGTGGTCTTCGCTGCGCACCTTCGGGATGATGATCAGAAAGAGGCGGTTTGGCTGCGCTTCCCGGGATGAGGGATGGAAGGTGCGCTCTTCGCTGCGCTACCTCAGTACGAGGGTTGGCGGTGGGCTTTGCCGCACTTCTTGAGAATGAGCCTGTTGAGAATGAGCTTGGGCGGGGATTTCACTGCACTCCTTGAGAACGAAGATTGAGAGGCGCTTCGCGCCGGCATCTCGGCCGATCCGGCAAGTTGCCGTGTTGACTTGCTCCGTCATTATTCCTCATCCTGAGGAGCCGCGCGAAAGCGCGGCGTCTCGAAGGATGAGGGGGAATCTTTCGAGGGATGAGAGCAACCCTCGATCCGGCCGCCGCGACGGGCCGCCGCTCACTCGCGCGCGGCATGCGCGATCAGCCAGGCCATGATCTGCGCGTTCTCCTCGATCGAACCGAAGCGCCCGGCGATGCCGCTGTGGCCGGCGATCATGTTGGTGAGCAGCAGAAGCTCGTTGCCGTCGGTCTTCCTCGCGCGCAGGCGGGCGACCCATTTGGCCGGCTCGTGGAAGCCGACCTGGCTGTCGTAGCGCGCGGTGGTCACCAAGAGTGGCGGATAGCCTTGCGCCCTCACATTGTCGTAGGGCGAGTAGGCGCGCATGTAATCGTAATGCGCGGGCAGCGCCGGGTCGCCCCATTCCTGGTATTCGAGCGTGGAGGTCGGCAGCGCGGGATCGGACGTCGTCGAGATCACGTCGACGAACGGCACCTCGGCGACGAGCCCGGCATAGAGGTCGGGACGCATGTTGGCGAGTGCGCCCATCAAGAGCCCGCCGGCGCTGCCGCCGCGCGCGAAGATGCGGCGCGGATGCGCATAGCCCTGCGCGGCGAGCGCCTGCGTGACTGCGATGAAATCGGTAAACGTGTTGCGCTTGTCGAGCACGCGGCCGGCGTCGTGCCAGCGCCGGCCCTTCTCCTTGCCGCCGCGCACATGCGCATAGACATAGACGAAACCGCGGTCGACGAGGCTGATCCAGTCGCCGTGGAAGCGCGGCAGCATGGAAAAGCCATAGGCGCCGTAGCCGACGATGAGCGCGGGATTGGCGCCGGGGCGGAAGGCGTCGCGCCGCCATACCAGCGTGGCCGGCACGCTTTCGCCGTCCGGCGCGGTCGCCGCGATGCGGCGCACTTCGTAGGCCTCGGCATTGAACCAGCGCGTCGTGGGCGAGCGCCAGCGCAGCGTCAGCGCGCCGGTCGCAAGGTCAACGTCGTAGAGCGAGGGCGGGTGCAGCGGGCTCGTGAACCGCACATGCAGCACCTTGGCGGCCGGATCGCGGTTGGTGACGTTCCACCAGAAGCTGATGTCGGTCACCCCGAGCGCGGCCGGGGCGGGAATTGCAATCTCGCGGCGGTCGGCGCGCCGCACGAGCCGCACCGACTGCACCGCGTCGTGCTCCTCGACCAGGGCCACGAAATCGTCGAACGCCTCCATGCGCGCGACGATGCGGCCGGGCGTGTGGGCGACGAAATCCTGCCAGTGCGCCATGCGTGGCGCCGCCTCGGGTGCCGTCACGACGCGGAAGTCGGGCGCGTCGGCATTGGTGCGGATGAAGAATTGTCCGCCAGCATGGTCGGCGTCGTAGACGTGGCCGGGCCGGCGCGGCTCCATCACGATGAACGGAGCAAGCGGATCGTCGGCACGCAGATAGCGCACTTCCGTCGCCTGCTGTTGCCAGCTGGTCAGCAGGAGATAGCGGCCGGATTTCGTGGTGCGCAGGCGCAATTCGAACGTGGGATCGGTTTCCTCGTAGACGAGCCGGTCGTCCGCGGCCGGCGTGCCGAGGCGGTGGCGCCAGAGCTGATAAGAGCGCAGCGTGTCCTTCTGCAGGCGGATGTAGAAAAGGTGGCGGGAATCGGCGGAGAAGGCGAGCGCGGCCGCCGCCTCGCCGATGCCGGGATCGGTCAGCGCGCCGGTGCGGATGTCGCGCAGATAGAGATTGTGGCGCAGGTCGCCGCGCGGATCGACGGCGAAGGCGACGATGTTGCCGTCGGGGCTGACGGCGTAATTGTCGAGGCTGTAATTGTCGTGGCCCTCGGCCAGCCGCTCGATGTCGAGCACGGTCTCCTGCGGGCCGCCGGCGAGCGGACGGCGCACGATGGCGGGATGGCGCGCGCCGGGCACGATCTGGCGTTCATAGACGTACGACGCATCGACAAAGTCGAGATTGGCGTTGGCCCCGTCGGTGCGCGCGCGCAATTCGCGCGCGATCTCGTCGATCAGCGGCGACAGCCGCGCCAGGCGCTGCGCGGCATAGGCGTTCTCAGCCTGCAGGTAGGCGAGCGTGTCGGGATTGTTGCGGTCGCGGAACCAGGGATAGTCGTCGATGCGCTCGCGGCCGTGCTCGCGCAGCACGACCGGCGTGCGTTTGGCGACCGGCGGCGCAAGGCCGGCGGGGTTTGCGAGCGTCGTCATGATCGTCTGGGCCGCCGCAGGCGTCGCGGTCAGCAGGATTGTGCCGAGAACAACGATGAATGCGGGATTCATGGAGATGTCCGTCCTGCGGCTGCGCGGATCGCCAGTCGTACGCTGGCCATAGCGCAGCCGCGATACCGGGACAACGGTGCAGGCCCCGGCGCAGGTCCCGCGGACCGGCCTGTCATCGCTTCTTCACGAACTTTTGTAACGAACTGTACCCGGCGGCCATCGCGCCGGCCCGCGCGCATGGTTCGCATGCGCACGGACCGGGGATGCGCAGGGTGGCCTCACACGTAGCCAAGCCAGCGCCAGTAGGTTGCGCCCAGGATCATCACCAGCGCGAACGCGATCACCGTGAGCACGAGGCCGGTGCGCACGAAGTCGCGCGCCTCGAAGGTCTCGGTGCCGTAGGCGACCATGTTCTGCGGCGCGTTCACCACCAGGATGAAGCCGAAGCTGACCACGAATTGCAGCACCATGGTCATGCCGATGATGTTGATGCCCGGCGTCGCCACGCTCTGCATGACGGCGATCACGATCGGGATCATCGCGGAGGCGAGCGCGGTCGCGCTGGCGAAGCCGAGATGGATGACGATCAGGAATAGGCTCATCACGCCGAGGATGAACAGCGCGGTGGCCTGCTTGAGGCCGAACTGGGCGACCACGATGTCGGCGAGCCAGGTCGCGCCCTTGGTCTGCAGCAGCGCGGTGCCGAGGCTGATGCCGATGCCGAACAGGATCACCGTGCCCCAAGGGATGCGCGGCTGCGCGTCCTTCCAGGTCATGATGCCGATGCCGGGCAGGAACATCAGCGCGACGGCGGTGATCGTCGTCGTGCTGGTGTCGAGGCGGTGCAGCACGCCCTCGGTCGCCCAGAACGCCAGCAGCGTGAGCGAGATGGCAAGCAGCTTCATCTCCGAGGTCTTCATCGGTCCGAGCGCGGCGAGCGCCTTGCGGATGCCCTCGCGGCCGCCCGGCGCTTCCGCCACTTCCGGCGGCATCATGCGGGTCATCACGAAATAGAGCGCGATGCACATCAGCACCGCGAACGGGGCGGCGGCGATGAACCAGTTGAGCCAGGTGATGGTCTGGCCGAAGGTGCGCTCGATGAAGCCGACCGCCACCATGTTCTGCGCCGCCGCGGTCTTGATGCCGACGTTCCAGATGCTCGCGGTCTGCACCGTCGTGATCATCAGCATGGCGGCGAACACGCTTTTGCGGCTGGCGCCGAAGGCGGCGATGATGCCGAGCGTGATCGGCACGAGGCAGGCGACGCGCGCGGTGGTGGAGGGCACGAGCAGCGCGATCACGAAACCGACGATGATGGTGCCGACCACGACGTGGCTAGTCTTGGTGCCGACGCGCGAGAGGATGCTGAGCGCGATGCGCTTGTCGAGCCCGGTCGCGGTCATGGCCGCGGCGAGGAACAGCGCGGAGGCGACCAGCACGAGCGCGGTATTGGCGAAACCGCTGAAGGCGAGCGTGAGCGCCCCGCTCGTGCCGAGCAGCACATTGGGATTGGCGACGCTGGGCGCAAAGCCGATCAGGAACGCCATCAGCGCGGCGATCACCACGGCGGAGACCGCGTAGTCGATGGCCTCCGTCATCCACACGATGACGGCAAAGGCCAGGATGGCCAGCATGCGATGGCCGGCGACCGGCAGGCCGGCCGGCGTCGGCAGCGCGAGGATGGCGACCAGCGCGGCGACTGCGAGCAGCAATCCCCAATGGCTGCGAATGAATGCGCCGGCGTCCGCCGGCTCCGCGGCGCCGGCCGCGATCGCGGGCGCCGCCGCGCGGGTTCCTTTCGATTGCCTCGACGTCTTCGCCGTGCGCTTGGCCATGGCCGCCCCCTGATACTTCGTTCAAAATTCGCTATATGACTATTTCAAACCTGCGCGACGCATAGCGGTCGCCGGGCGCATGAAATCGCTTCGTGCGCGCGTGCAGGTTGATCTCGATCAATATATGCGCTTCCCGGCGATCTAATCTTTTGCCACCGTCCGCCGGATGGCGAAATCTCGAATGGAGACGGTCATGAACTTCAAGTCACTCATACCCGTCGGCCGCGATCTACGGCGCGATTTTCATCCGTTCAGCTCGTTGCAGCGCGAGGTCGAACGTCTTTTTGACGATTTCGGTCGCGGTTTCCCGTCCTTGAGCACGGGTGCGCGCGATCTTGTCCCCGTTATGGACATTGTGGAGACCGACAAGGAGATCGAGATCACCGCGGAGCTGCCCGGTCTCGAGGAAAAGGACGTGCAGATCAACGTCGCCGACAATCTCCTGAGCATCCGCGGCGAAAAGAAAGCCGAGAAGGAAGAGAAGGACAAGAATTACCGCATGATCGAGCGCAGCTACGGCATGTTCTCGCGCACGCTGGAATTGCCGGCCGGCGTCAATGCCGATGCGATCAAGGCGAGCCTTTCCAAGGGCGTACTCAAGGTCGTTGTCCCCAAGCCGACGCCCGTGCAGGCGAAAAAGATCGACGTCAAAACCGCCTGACCCGTTCCTCCCGCGACTTGACGCGCCTTGCGAAATCCCCTCCGCAAGGCGCATTTTTTTGGACCCGCGCGATTTCGCCGCGCACCCGTCGCGATGGACGGCCGATCATATTCAAATTATCATAAATGTATGAGTGCGCGTACAGGATGCCGCATGGGCCGTGCCGCATGGGTCGCGCATCTATGGGCCACGCCGGTTGATCCACATCAAGGCGGGCCCGCGCCTGGGGTTTACCCAGCAATGAGGCGATTTTCGAAGCAGGAGACTTCCATGATCCCGACACGCGTGATGCTGATTGCCGCCGTCGGTTTCGCCGTTGCGCTGCTCGCGCAACTGGCGCAGGCGCAGCCCGGACCGGGACCCGGCATGCACCGGGGCGGCTGGGAAATGGGCCCCGGCATGATGATGGGGCCGGGCCGCTGGAGCCGCGGCGGCATGCGCGCCTTGTGCAGCCCGCGGGCGGCCGGCTTCGGCGCCTGGCGGCTCGAACAGATCGAGCAGATCGTCAAGCCGGACGAAAAGCAGCGCAAGGCGTTCGACGATCTGCGCGCGGCGTCCGACAATGCCGCAAAAGCGCTTGCGGGCGCCTGCCCGGCCGAAGCGCCGGCCACCGTCTCGGCGCGGCTTGCTTTCATGGAGACGCGGATGACGGCGATGCTGGACGCGATCAAGACCGTGCGGCCGGCATTCGACGCCTTCTATGCGACGCTCGACGACGAGCAGAAGCGGCGGCTGGACAGGAGCCATCCGCGCCGCTGGGGCTGGCATCGCTGGCGCAATTACGAGCGCTGAGGCGCGCACGCCTTGAGGCGGCTTTCTGGAAATGGAAATGGGAGAGTCACCAATGCAGGCCAATGTCGGTATTGTTGACCGTATCGTGCGGATCGTCATCGGGCTGGTGCTGATCGCCTACGCGATCCCGATCGGCTTTTCCGCGACCGGCTGGAACTGGATCGGCTGGATCGGAATCGTGCCGTTGCTGACGGCGGTATTCGGCTATTGCCCGGCCTACCGGCTGATCGGGCTGTCGACCTGTTCGCGACGCTGAGCGCGCGACGCGGCGGCCGGCCGCCTGCTTCATCTGCTCTAGGAAGAGCGGGGCAGGCGCAGCGGGGCGGAGCGAAGGCATGAGTGCGCAGGGGGGCGAGGCCGGTCGGCAATCGCTGCGGCGGCGGATCAACCTGCCGCTGCTTGTGCTCTATGGCGTCGGCGTCACGGTCGGCGCTGGGATCTATGTGCTGATCGGCGCGATGGTGCGCCACGCCGGTGTGCATGCGCCGCTCGCCTTCCTGATGGCGGCGGTGGTGATGGCGCTCACCGCGGCGTCCTACGCCGAATTGTGCACGCGCTTTCCGGTCAGCGCCGGGGAGGCGGCCTATGTGCGCGCGGCCTTCCGCTCGCGGACGCTGTCGCGCCTCGTCGGCCTGCTCACGATCGTGATCGGGATCGTCTCCGGCGCGGCGGTGAGTATCGGCTGTGCCGGCTATCTGCGCGAATTCGTGGACTGGCCGATCCCGCTCTTGGTCGTGCTGATCGTGCTGGGGCTGGGCGCCATCGCCGCCTTCGGCATCCTCGAATCGGTGACGCTCGCCGGCATCTTCACCCTGATCGAGGTCGGCGGCCTCCTCGCCATCATCGGCGCCGGCTTCGACGCCGGTCTCGATCTTGCCGGCGCGGTGCCGCAAATGTTCGCCGTTCCCTTCGATCAGGTCGTCTGGTCGGGCATTGCCATGGCGAGCCTGCTCGCGTTCTTCGCCTTCATCGGCTTTGAGGATCTCGTCAACATTGCCGAAGAGGCGCAGGCGCCGGGACGGGATTTGCCGCTCGCGATCGCGCTCACGCTCGTCATTTCCACCGTGCTCTATGTGCTGGTGGCGGTGATCGCGGTCGTCGGCGTGCCGGCCGAGCGGCTGACGCAGTCGAGCGCCCCGCTCAGCGTCCTGTTCCGCGAGATCGCCGGGATCAGCCCGGCCGCCATCACCGCGATTGCAATCGTGGCGACGCTCAACACCGTCCTCGTGCAGATGACCATGGCCTCGCGCGTCCTGTACGGCATGGCGCGCCAGAACGATCTGCCGGCCGTGCTCGGAGACGTCCATGCGCACACCGCGACGCCTTTGCTGGCGACCGCGATCGCCACCGGCGCGACGCTCGTGCTGGCGCTGACGATCCCGATCGAGCCGCTGGCGGAAGCAACCTCGATCGCGACGCTTGTCGTCTTCGCGATGGTCAATGCCAGCCTCATCCGCCTGCGGCTGGCGAAGCGCCCGCACGGGCCGGCCGGGACGGTGCGCATCCCGCTCTGGGTGCCGGTGCTCGGGCTGGTCTCCTGCATGGCGATGATTGCCGGCGTGCTGCTCTGAGCGCATGTCCGCCGCGTGCGCAGCGCGGCCGCCGCGGCTTGATCCAGCGCAACAGGCGCGACATGCTTTAATCTATGAAAGATCGGGTACGGCGACCGGCGTTCCGGCCGCGCACCGCGCAAACGAGGCAAGGCCGCCATGAAAGCCCGCGATGTCATGTCCCAGGCCGTGATTTCGGTCCCGCCGGACGCAACCGTCGAAGCCGCGCTGCGGCTGATGGTCGAGAAAAATATCAGCGGCCTGCCGGTGATCGATGCGGCCGGGCAACTGGTCGGGATCGTGTCGGAAGGCGACTTCCTGCGCCGCGCCGAGCTCGGCACGCAGCCGCGGCAGCCGCGCTGGATTGAATTCCTCATGGGGCCGGGGGCGCTCGCCGAGCAATATGTCCGTGCCAGCGGCCGCAAGGTCGGCGAGATCATGACGGCGCCGGTGCGCAGCGTCGCCGAGGACACCCCGCTCGACGATGTCGTGATGCTGATGGAGCGCTATCACATCAAGCGCGTGCCGGTGATGCGCGGGGAGCGGCCGGTCGGCATTATCACGCGGGCGAACCTGATCCGCGCGCTGGCAAGCGTGTCGCGCGAGCTGGCGCCGACGACCGCAGGCGATTCCGAAATCCGCGAGCGGATCGTCAAGGCGATCCGCGAATTGCCCTGGGGGCCGGGCGCCATGGTCCAGGTGCTCGTGCGCGAGGGCGTCGTGACGTTCACCGGCAGCGTGTTCGACGAGCGTCAGCGCCGCGCGCTGCATGTGCTCGCCGAGAACACCGCCGGCGTGAAGGGCATGCGCGACCACATGGTCTGGATCGAGCCGATGAGCGGCATGGTGATCGAATCCGAAGAGGACCGCGCCGGCGACTGAGCGCGGTCCGCCGCTGCCCGGCCCGCCGGATCAGGCGGCGCGGCGCGCCTTGTGCTTGCCCTCGAAGTGCGGGGCCACCTCGCGCATGAAGCGGTCCATCTCATCCTTGACCTGGTTGTGCGGCTTGAGGCCGACATTGAAATAGAGGATCACCTCCTCGAAGCCCGCCGCCTCGACCTTCTTCAGCGTTTCGGCGATGCGCGCGGAGGGGCCGACCAGCACCGAGTTTTCCGTGAGGTCCTCCGGCTTCACTTTCTGCAGGCGGTCGACCATGTCGATGAAATAGCGGTAGCTCGGCGGCGCGGTGCGCGGATCGCCCGGAAAGGCGGGGATGACGCATTCCTTGTAGTAGCGGATCTGGCGCGCGCGCTGCGCGTCCTCCTGCTCCCTGGTGTCGGCGAAATGCGTGAAATACGAGCACATCAGCCGGCCGGGCTTGTTACCGTATTTGGCGCAGGTCTCGTGATAGAGGTCGGCGACCTGCCTGAGCCCGCCGAAGCTCATGGCGGCGGCGAACGGCGCCACGATCAGCCCGCAGCCGAGCCGCGCGGCAAGCTCGATCGAGGGCTTGGAGAAGGAGGCGACATAGGTCGGGATCGGCTTTTGCACCGGCTGCGGCGTGATGCGCACGTCCTCGAACCGGTAATGCTTGCCCTTGTGGTCGATGCGCTTGCCTTCCGCCGCCCACAGCTTGCGCACGACCTCGAGGCCCTCGTCGAAGATCGACTGGTTGTCCTCGAACGAGACGCCGAACGGCAGGTATTCGCGCCGGTCGTAGCCGCGGCCGGCGGCGAAATCGACGCGGCCGTTGGAGAGAAGGTCGAGCGTTGCCCATTGCTCGGCGACGCGGATCGGATGATGCAGCGGCAGGACGGTGACCGCCGGGGCGAGCCGGATGTGCTTGGTGCGCGCGGCGATGAAGCTCAGCACGAGGTCGGGGCAGGAGAGAACGCCGAGCGAATTGAAATGATGCTCGCCGATCCAGGCCGAGTGCATGCCGATCTGGTCGGCATAGAGCGCCTCCTCGGTGATGGCCTCGATGAAGCGGTTGGGCGCGCGCGTGTTGTTGTCGTAGTGATTGTCGGAAAGCGTGAAATAGCCGAATTCCATTGTGTCCTCCCGTTTTGTCATCCCGGGCGCGGCGCAGCACGACGTGATGCGTTGCCGATCCGGGGTCGTTTCACGTTTTTATTTTGTTGCGGTCCCGGATCGGCCCCGCGGCTTCGCGCGAAGCTGCGGGGCGTCCGGGACGACATTTCCGTTTCTCAAATCGGCACCACCCAGTCGATGCCGTCGCCGAGGCCGACCGTGTAGCGGCCGTCCTGGTAGAGCAGCGGGGCGACATGGCCGGCGACCAGAATGTCGCTGATGCGCCCGATGACGACGCTGTGGCTGCCGTACGGCGTCACGCAATCGACGTCGCAGAAGATGCTGGCCTGCGCCTCGCGCAGGAACGGCAGCCCGCAGGCGCTCGTCACCCATTCGCCGACCGCAAAGCGCTCGTCCTTGCGCCGTCTGCCGCCGAACGCCTCGGCGATCCCGCTCTGGTCGGCATGGAGGATGTTGATGCAGAAGCGCCCGCTGGCGAGCAGCGGATCGTGCAGCCCAGCCGAACGGTTGACGCAGGCGAGCAGCGAGGGCGGGGCGTCCGACACCGCGGTGACGGCGGTCGCGGTCATGCCGTGGCGGTCGCCTTCGTGCGCGGCGGTGACGACGGTCACCGCGCTCGCCAGCCGGCGCATGGCCTTGCGGAAGTCGGCCTCGAAGCGTTCTCCCATGGACGCATCCCCGTTGCGGTCGGCCGCGCCTGATTGTTGCTATTACAATACTTGTAAATGCAACTGTTGTAAATCATGGTGTCCCGGCGCCCCTGTGCAGATGCGGCAAGCCGCTGCCGGGGCAACCGTTTCCACCCGGCCACATTGACAGGCCGGCGGCGCACCGTCGATAAAGGCGCGCGCATTCCGGGGCCGTTTCGCCGTGAAGTCCAGACCCGTCTACGACCTGAGCCAGCGGCTGCCCTACCTGATCAACCGGCTGGGCGTGGCGATCGTTGCGCGTGCGACCGATGGCGGGCTCGCGCGTTTCAATCTCACGATCCCGATGTGGCGGGTGCTCGCGGTGCTGGCGCATCGCGGCGAATTACGGCAGGTCGATCTGTCGGCGGCGACGAGCCTCGACGCGCCGACCGTCTCGCGCCTGATCTCGGCCGGGGTGCGGCGCGGCCTCGTCACGCGCACGCGCTCCGACACCAGCAACCGCGAGGTGACGGTGCGGCTGACGCGCGCCGGGCGCGACATCGTCGTGGAGCTCCTCCCGATGATGGTGTCGGTGGAGCGCGCGCTGTTCCGCGGCGTCTCGAAACCCGACATCGCGCGCTTCAAGGCGATCCTGCGCCGCATGTACGACAACATGGCCGATTACGGCGCGGCCGGACCGAAGCCGGCGCGAAAGGCTGCGCCCGCCGCGCGCCGCCGGCGGAGCTAAAGCGGGATGAGTTCTCCTTGAATCGTCATCCCGCTTTAGCGCTTTGTTTGAGCATGATCTTTTCCGAAGACCGCTTCGCACTTTTCGGGATCATGCTTTAGCGGGCGAAACGCGGCGCGATCACGCGATCGAGCGACACGCAGCCGGGGCCTTTGGCGATCATCAGCAGCAGGCAGGCCGCCCAGGTGCCGTGCGTCGGCCAGGCATCGGGATAGACGAAAACCTGGATCACCAGCGTCATGATCAGGAGCGCAAGCGCCGAGAACCGCGCGGCAAGTCCGATTACGAGCAGCGCCGGAAACAGATGCTCGCAGAGCGCGGCGAGATGGGCGGCGACGGCCGGATCGATCAGCGGCAGCCGGTATTCGTCGCGGAACAGGTCGATTGCGGTCTCCGAGACGCGCCAGCCCTCGAGCTTGGTCTGGCCGGAGCGCCAGAACACGCCGGCGATCGACAGACGCGTGACGAGCGCGATAAACCAGTAGGGCATGGATTCGAACAGGACGATCAGGCGTGTGAGGAATCCGGGCAGGCCGGAGCGCGGACGGGCGGAGAAGGTGGCGTCGGTCATGACTGATATCCGTCAAGAGAGGGGGGCTGCGTCGCGGTGATGAGTCCCGCGCGTAGCACGAGGGCGAGGTTCGCGGTGAGGTCGAAATGCGGATGGCGCGCGAGCGCACTTTGCGCGGCCGCGCCGAGCGGAACGCCGCTGGCAAGTGCGCAGAGAAAGTCCGCGCCGCCCGGCGGCAGCGCGTAAACCAAGACATCGAATTGCGGGCGCGCAACGAGCGCATCTTCCGCCACGCTCTCGTCGATCGGCCCGAGCATGCGCTCGCCGGCATTCATCGCCCAGATCGTCACGATAGGATGGCGCGAGCGCACGATCTGCATGGCCGGGTGCAGTTCGAATCGCAGCGCGGAAGGCTCCTCGGGCGAAAGCGCGACGATGGCGGGCGGATCGAGCGGTTGTACGTCGGCGGCGTGACAGGCGCGCGTGCGCGCGGCTTCCAGGCGTGCGACGTCCGGCAGGTAGGCAAGCTCCGCGGCGGGCGCGAACGCCGCGATGAAGCCGGGGAGATCGTCGCCGTATTCGCACAGGATTTTCGAGCGCGGCGGATGCGCCTGCACGAACAGCCGCGCCATGGCGACGAAGAAATCCTCGCCGACGATGCGCTCTGTCGCGGGAAAGCGCGCACGCAGCGCGTTGACAAGGCCGGCCACGACATTGTTGCGATAGACGGCGAAGCGTCGGTGCGGCGCGCGGCTTGTATGCGAAACGAGTCCGGCCGGCAGGGCGGCATCGGGATCGAGCAGTGCATGCGCGAATTCCTGCTGCAGGGCGGCGGACATCGGCCGTCTCCTCAGGCGGCACGCCGCGCGGCTGCGCGGGCAAGGACCGCGCCGGCGGCGCGCGCTTCCTCCGCCAGCACCGGCCAGACCGGCACGTCGTTGTCCCATTCGATCAGCGTCGGCAGCGGACCCGTGACCGCGATGACGTGCTCATACAGCGCCCAGACCGGATCGGCGACCGGCGCGCCATGGCTGTCGATCAGGAGCGGGGCGCCGCTCTCGTCGCATTGGGCGTCGTAGCCGCTGAGATGGATTTCCTTCACATGCGCGAGCGGGAAGGCATCGAGATAGACGCGCGGGTCGGTGCCGTGGTTTTTCGCCTGCACGAAGACATTGTTGACGTCGAGCAGAAGGCCGCAGCCGGTGCGGCGCGCGATCTCGGCGAGGAAGTCGGTTTCGGCGTACGTGCTTGCGGCGAATTGCAGGTAGGTCGCGGGGTTTTCCAGAAGCATTTCGCGCTGAAGCGTCTCCTGCACGAGGTCGATATGCTCGACGATGCGCGTCAGCGTTTCGCGCGTATAGGGCAGCGGCAGGAGGTCGTTGAGATAGGTGTCCGCGTGCGAGGACCAGGCCAGATGCTCGGAGAAGCTCGCCGGCCGGTAGCGTTCGCACACGCTCTTCACCCGCGAAAGATGCGCACGATCGAGCGGCGCCATCGCCCCGATCGACAGGCCGACGCCGTGCACCGACAGCGCGAAGCGTTCGCACAGCGCGCGCAACTGCGCGTGCGGCGCGCCGCCAGCGCCCATGTAGTTCTCGGCATGGATCTCGACAAAGCTGATCGGCTGCTCGCCGGCCATGATGTCGGAAAAGTGCTGCGGCTTGAAGCCGATGCCGGCGGCGTGGGGAAGGTGGCTTTGCTGGAGCATGGCACATGCCTTCACGATTGTGCTGATTCCGCCCGCTGCGAGCGGGCGCGCGGCGCAAGCCGCGATCCGGGTGGGGGCGCCGCGCGTGCGGGACCCTCACCCGATTGATTCGCAGATCGACCTCGCCCTTTCCGGAGGAGGCCGACGGCGTCGGCGACGCCGCTTCAGCTCTTGATCGGGGCGAGCGAGCCCATGCCCTTGGGCGTCTTCATCGTCGCGCAGGTGCCCTTGAGCACGTATTTCCAGGCATTACCCTGGTAATCGACCTTGGATGTGCCGGCGCAGGTGGTGCCGGGTCCGGCGGCGCAGTCGTTCTTGCCGGCAAGCGCGACACCGTAGCATTTGTCCTTGTCGGGCTGGGCGGCGACCGGTGCGGCGGAGGCGGTGGCGGCGATCAGCGACATGGCGGCGGCGAAGGAGCCGGCCAGAGCGGCGGCGGAGATCGTGGACTTGGCAGTCATGGTGGTCCCTTCCAGTCGGTTTGACATTTGCGGATGGCAACGGACGCATGGCCCGATGAGGGACCGCGTGTTCGGTGCGGCCCTATCCGGTTTTTCGTCGCGCCGCGCGGCGGCGTTACGCGCTCACGGTCTTGTGTTCGCTGGGTTGCCGGTCACGAGCATGTGATTATGCTGGGCGGCGCGTAACACCGAGACCGGTGCGCGCGAAAACAAGGAACGGGACACGGTGAGCGACCGCGACCGCGAATGGGCGGCGTTGATGCGTCAGGCGCGCGGCGGCGACCGCGCCGCCTATGACCGCCTGTTGCGCGAGATCGCGCAGGCGATGCGGCCGCTCGTCCGGCGCGGGCTGGTGCGCCACGGCGGCAATGCGTCCGACACGGAGGATGTGGTGCAGGACATTCTGATCGCGGTGCACCTCAAGCAGCATACCTGGGACGAAAACCGTCCCTTTGCGCCCTGGCTGTCGGCGCTTGCGCGCTACAAGACGATCGACGCGCTGCGCCGGCGCGGCCGGCGCGCCGAAGTGCCGATCGAGGATTTCAACGACACGCTCGCCGCTCCCCCGGCCGAGGATCCGCTTGCCGCGCGCGACGTGACGCGTTCGCTCGAAAAGCTGCCGGAGCGCCAGCGCGCGGTGGTGCGCACCATCGCGGTCGAGGGCGCCTCGATTGCGCAGACGGCTGAGCGTCTGCGCATGAGCGAGGGGGCGGTGCGGGCGGCGCTGCATCGGGGGCTCGCCTCGCTCGGGCGCAACGGGGAGCGCACCCGATGAAGACCGACGACCTGATCCGCACTCTTTCCGCCGAGCCGCCGGCGCGCGGCATGACGGTGGCCGCGCGCCTGGCGCTGGCGCTGGTGCCAGGACTTGCGGTGGCGGCGCTCCTTTTTGCCGTCATTCTCGGGCCGCGGGACGATGTCGCCACGGCGTTCGGCCATGTGCGCTTCGTGCTCAAGCCGATCGAGGCCCTGGCGCTGGCGGCGCTGGCGGCGCTGGTTCTGGTGCGCCTCGCACAGCCGGGCGCGGGCGCATCCCTGCTGGCGCTGCTCGCGGTACCGGCCGCGCTTCTGCTTGCAGTCGCCGTCGAGCTCGTCCTCGTACCGCGCGCGCAATGGGCGACGCTGTGGGTCGGCGACAACTGGGCGCGCTGTCTGAGCCTGATCCCGCTGTTGGCACTGGCGCCGCTTGCGGCGGCATTGCTTGCGCTGCGGCATGGCGCGCCGACGCGGCCCGCGCTCGCGGGCGCCGTGGCGGGCGTGCTTGCCGGCGGGCTCGGGGCGGCGCTTTACGCCATCCATTGCACCGACGATTCGCCGCTGTTCGTTGCAACCTGGTACACGCTTGCGATCGCTGTGACCGCGGGGCTCGGCACGTTTCTCGGCGCGCGGCTGCTGCGCTGGTAGCACCCGTTTGCGCGGCGCGCGGCCGGCCGGACGCGAACGGATCGACGGCGCCGGCCGGACGCAGATCTCCGTCAATAAAGAGGCCGCCTCGCGGGCGGCCCCGTTCGCAATGTTGTCGAGCGGCGGGCGGCGTGCGCCGCTCCTCGCTCAATAGCCGCGGTAAGGTTTGCAGCGGCCGCTCTGCAGCGTGTAGCCGGGCGGGCATTCGGAGCCGCGGGTCGGATACCAGGGCCGGCAATCGCCGCGGCCAGTAGGGACCTGTCCGGGCGGACAATCCTGCCAGGTGCGCGCGCCCGGCCGCCGATAGGGGCCGTAACCGTAGCCCGGCGCGTAGCGCGGGGCCGCCGCCTGCGGCCGGCACGCCACGCCGTCAAAATACCAGCCGCGCCCGCAGCCGTCCCTCGCCTCGGAGGTTGCCGGAAATACGGCAAAGGCGGCCGCCGCCAACAGCGCCGCAACGATCCATCGCATGGTCTGCTCCTTGTCCTGCCCCCGGACGCGCATAGTGCAGCAGATCAAATGAACAATGGCAAAACGGAAATGGGCGGAATCGTGCACCGGCGAAGACGTCGCGGCGTGCCGCGGCGCAATGCGGTTCGGCGCACACGCCAAGACGCGGCAGTTCGTCGCGTCGGGCGCAGAAGCGATCAACGAAACCAGGAGGCGCCGGTCGCGGCGACCGGTCTACAGCACGCGGCGCGCAATCGTCAGGCCAAGGGCGATGCCCGCCAGGGCTCCCCCGACCGAGAGCACTATGTAGAGCGCGGCCCGGATCAAGTGACCGCGCTCCCACAGCAGCATCGTGTCGAGCGAGAACGCCGAGAAGGTGGTGTAGCCGCCCAGTATCCCCGTCATGAGAAATAGACGCACCGGTTGGGGAGCATGACCCTTGAAGGCAAGATAGCCGGTCAGCACGCCCATGACGAAGGAGCCGCTCAGGTTCTCGAAGGCGGTGTGCCAGGGAAAACCATTTCCGAGCACGCGCACGAACGTGACATTCACGAAATGCCGCATCGCCGTGCCGATGCCGCCGCCGACGAAAACGATGAGATATTCGCGCATAGAATCTCCTACCGGCGCAAGCGCGCCTGTCGGTAGGAGTCATCAGCCACAGTGGCGGTTATCGGGGGACCCCATCCCCATCGATGACGGGCAATTCTAGGACAGACCGCCGCTGCTTTCAAAGCCGGTCGGGTGGGGGACAGAACGGCCAGCCTGTTTAAACAGGCCGGCCTCCGGTAAGAACATATTGCGAACAGAGAACAAATAGTGTACATGAAAATCCAGAGATCGGGCCGGTCGGCGCGGGCGCGTTGAACGGCAGCCGAATCGATGGTCATAAGGAGTGACGACA
>Ga0226835_1000266_pt1 | contig 79129 bp, 67 predicted proteins | sample LAC_MetaG_1_FD_163627 | JGI IMG/M metagenome (GOLD analysis project Ga0226835, IMG submission 163627) | Anaerobic ammonium oxidizing microbial communities from anammox membrane bioreactor (MBR) in UC Berkley, California, United States -... | ecosystem: Engineered > Bioreactor > Anaerobic >... | reverse complement strand
GTTTCAATTTTACTTAATTCGGACAGCATCTATGGTAACCTGGTTTTAAAAACAACGAAAACTTGTCCAAAATGCCAATAAATTCAAGGCCTATTCTTGGACTTCTCAGCTAATTTGGACAGCAATGGCGGGATAGACCATTTTGCAACCGGAATTAAGGAGGTCCATGGTGCTGAAGGGACATGGAGGGATGCCGAAGATGGCGTCTTAAGCGGTAATCCTATTACTCAGGGTTCGGTTGATTCAGCCCTTGGCATTAATCTCCAGATACAGGCTTATAATGAAAATGTTGCGCATTATTGGATCGCAGCAGGAACGAAATACAGTGAAGTCGTAAAGCTCAATAAGGACATTTGGGAGAAAACGCCGGAAGAGCTGATCCGGCGCACTGAAAACTACTGGAAACTGTGGGTCAATAAGGAAATGTTCAATTTTTATGATCTACCCCGGCATCTTGTTTCTTTTTTTAAAAGGAGTCTGCTGATCATCCGGACACAGATTGATAACAATGGCGCCATCATTGCGGCAAATGACTCTGATATTGTCCAGTTCGGAAGGGATACCTATTCTTATATGTGGCCGCGGGACGGCGCCCTGGTTGCAAACGCCCTTATTAAATCGGGATACATGGATGCAACAAAACGTTTTTTTCAATTTTGTGCAGACGTTATTTCTAAAGACGGTTATCTGCTCCACAAATATAACCCCGACCGCACCTTTGCCAGCTCCTGGCACCCCTGGCTCAAGGATGATAAAAAGAGTCTTCCCATCCAGGAAGACGGAATAGCGCTCGTCATTTGGGCGCTATGGAATCATTACGATGAGTTCAGGGATATTGAATTTATAAAAACTTTATACCGGAGTCTGGTCGTCAATGCGGCTGAGTTTATGATGAAATTTAGAGATGAAGAGACCGGCTTGCCGCTTGACTCGTATGATTTATGGGAAGAACGTTATGGGGTGCATACCTTTACCGTATCGGCGGTTATTGCAGGCTTACGGGCTGCAGGTGAATTCGCCCGTGCATTTGGGGAATACAAACATAGCGATAAATATCATGACGCCGCTGATAAAATGAAGGACGCCCTGGTAGCGCATTTTTACCATAAGGGAGAAGGCCGGTTTGCAAGGATGGGAAAAAGGACGGAAAAAGGGTATGAACTCGATATGACGGTTGATGCAAGCCTTTTTGGTTTAACCGCCTTTGGCGTCTTTGGTCCGGAAGTACCGATGATCGGGTCAACGATGGATGCTGTAAAGGAAAGACTCCGTATAAAGACCCCGGTGGGGGGAATTGCCAGATATACCAACGATTATTATCATCAGGTGAGTCATGATATAGAACGTGTGCCTGGAAATCCGTGGTTCATTTGCACCCTGTGGCTGGCGGAGTACGAAATTATGCATGCGAAAAATTTGGCGGAATTAAATAACACTTTGCCCATTCTGGAATGGGTAGTGGATAAATCCTTGCCATCAGGTGTCCTCGCGGAACAGGTTGATCCTTACACCGGCGCACCACTGTCCGTATCACCTCTTACCTGGAGCCATGCAGCTTTCGTTACGACCTTGATGAAGTATATGGAGAAACGAGAGAAGCTCACTTTGTGCCCCGGATGCGGCAATTCAGCGTTTTATATGCATCGTCATGTCCAAAAGCCATGCAGTGCCTAGCGTCTTCCCAAAGAAGCTCAACATTTTAACATGACTATAAATAAACCAACTCTATTAGAATTCAAAACCCTGGCAGGATTGATTCATAAATTTCATGCTGCAGGTTTTCTGTTCTCAGACTAGGCCAGGGTGGGATAGTTTCAAGCCGTGTAACGGTTTCCTGCGTTGTGGAGTATGCCGGGACTTTGGTGTGAGTCTTTGGCATGATGGCATGCACTGGTTCAACCTGTAAGATTGAACCAGTCCTGATGCAACACCCGTCTCACCACCCCGGGTTAGGGTTAGACTTGATCAGGCAAACCGTACCCGACCACTTTGATCGTGCCGTTGAGTGCTGGTGCCATCTGTTTAAAATTTTTACCTGCCTCTGTTCTTTTAATGGAATAAGGAATTCAATTCGTGGCTTTACGATTTTTCCTTTTTGTGCACCTGAGTGACCAGGAAATTCTGAATTCCCATATCCTTGATTAGTTGGAGATAAGCTTCCAGGTCATTGGCATGCCGTTCTTCGTCAAGGAGGATGTGTTCAAGCAACTCGCGTGAGCCGCCGTCGGCCTCTTCAATGCACAGGTTGATAGCCCTTTGTAGCCTTTGAATGGCAATCTTTTCGAGCCCATAGTCATTCTCGGCTTGTTCTTTTACCGTGCTTCCCACATTGATCTTATCAAGTTTAGTGACAATAGGGATGCCTTCTAAAAACAAAATACGTTCAATCAGGCTTTCCGCATGTTTCATCTCTTCCACCGCCCTCTTTTCACCATCCTCATAGAGAAGGAGATAACCCCAGTTTTCGCACATCTTGGCATGGATAAAATATTGATTAATAGCGGTAATTTCTGCCGTAAGTGCTTCATTAAGCACTTCAATGACTTTTGCGCTTCCCTTCATTAAAAGCCTCCTTATGGTAAAAAATTATTATCTTACTGGCATAGTTAAGAAAAGTCTCTTATCTTGACCCCCATTCACAAAGGCTCGGAGCATTCGCTTTCCTGACTTCGCTGTGCAGAAAGGAATCTGGCGTCGTTTATTTATACGCTGTTGCATCACCTTTGGAATATATAAAATTGACATATTTCATACATTATAATAAAAAACACATTATAATTCAGCATCTGCTAATTGCAAAGTAGATTTTATTTTTGTCCAGGAGAAAAAAAATTGACTTTAATTACATTATGTAATAATCTAATTGAAATTTAACGATTACGTTTTTTTGTGAATAAAGAGCCGATACATGCCATCTATTATTACAATTTCATGAGTTCATTTTGAATAGCATACATCTTAGAAGGATAGAATATGGGACTTATTGTGCAGAAATTTGGAGGCACTTCGGTTGCTAATGCAGAGCGCATTAAGGCCGCTGTAAAATGGATTGTTGAGGCATATAAAGCAGGGAATCAGGTCATTGTCGTGGTCTCTGCGCGGGGTCAAACGACAGACGAACTAATTGATCTTGCCCGTGAAATTACCGATAGCCCATCAACGCGCGAAATGGACATGCTTATGTCTACGGGTGAGCAGATTTCCATTGCCCTTGTGGCCATGGCCATCCATGCCTTAGGCTATCCTGCAGTCTCTTTTACCGGTGGCCAGGTTGGGATCGTCACTGACAGCTATCATACCAAGGCGCGCATCCAAAACATCAATGCACAACGTATCAGAAAGGAATTAAACCATGGCACGATTGTGATCGTTGCTGGATTTCAGGGGATTGATGCAAATGAAAATATAACTACCCTTGGCCGGGGCGGTTCAGACACCACGGCAGTAGCCCTGGCTGCAATTATGAAGGCAGACCGGTGTGATATTTTTACCGATGTGGATGGAATTTATACGGCCGACCCAAGAAAAGTTCCTCACGCGCGAAAACTCGATAAGGTATCGTACGACGAGATCCTGGAGTTGGCGAGCCTGGGCGCGCAGGTGATGCATTCCCGTTCTATTGAGTTTGCAAAGAAATATGATGTTCCATTGTATGTTCGCTCAAGCTTTAACAACAAAGAAGGAACGTTGATTTGTAAGGAGACGGAAAAAATGGAAGATATTGTCGTAAGTGGCGTTGCAGTCAGCAAGGATGACGCAAAGATTACGATCCGGGCGGTGCCTGACGTTCCTGGTCAGGCGGCAAAGATTTTTCATGAGATTGCCAGAAAGAATATTAATGTAGACATGATTATACAAAACGCCAGTATTGAGGGACGTGCCGACGTAACGTTTACGGTGCCAAGAAGCGATCTGAGAGAGGCGTTAAACGTTGCAGAAAAGATTAAGAAAGAGCTCGGAGCCGGAGAGGTCTTGCATGACAGCAAGATAGCAAAGCTTTCGGTCGTTGGAATTGGCATGAGAAGTCATTGTGGCGTGGCAGAAAAGTTGTTTAGCACACTGGCATTTGAAAAGATCAATATCCAGATGATCAGCACCTCGGAAATCAAGATTTCGTGTGTCATCGATGAAGCGCACGCAGATCGTGCCTTAAGGGCAGTCCATACCGCCTTCGGCCTGGATAAAGTGGAAAAGGAAGAAGTTGTAAAAGTTTAAAACATTCTTTTTAATTAGACTGCCTTTAGCAGCGCTTCATAGTCCCCCTTTATTGTTAGAACAAGCGTCCCCGCATGTTATGATGGTGTCAACCGCGGACAGTAGCTCTGCTTGTGGGAGAAATGAGTGCTTCAGTATTTTATTCATCCCCATATTCTCCTCATTTTCTGGAGATAACTCAAAAGATTAAAGTTTCCTGTTATAGAAATATGAAAAATCAACGATATTCAGTCATCGTCTTTCTGGCCATGCTTTTCGTGATAAATTCGTGTGCTACAAAGAGACCCATTCTTTCTCCCAATGACCATCTTACTAAGATCGGGGTTGAAGCGGCTGATAAAGATATTGATGATTGTATTCAGCTTGCAAAGACGAATATTGGCAAGTACAGCACGGAGAAGAAGATTGCCGAACAGACCGCTATGGGCGCAGCAGTGGGTGCGGCGTCAGGCGCTGCGGTAGGGGCAATTGGCGGAAATGTTGGGTGGGGTGCTGCCTCAGGAGCTGCCGGCGGCGCCGCCGGTGGTTTGATATATGGCTTATTTAAGGCCAGGGATCCCGATCCCTTGCTTAAACAATATATTGAAAAATGTCTGCACGAGAAGGGATACGACGTTATCGGATGGAAATGAGGATACGCCCTTTTTTTGCGTCCATCAGAGTTTCCACAACAATTTAGATTTTTGAAAGACTTCTGTGCTAATGATGAAATCATGCATGGAAGAGGTAATGTATGGGTTGTTCCTATACTCAAAGAATTCACCATTGGCGAATATTCTGAATTGACAACCAGGGTGGCACGCACAACCTCCGTTTGTCCGTGTGTAACCAGCACAACGTTATTTGTGAAACATCTATTTTAAAATAGGGATAGACGCTCAAGTCTGATTGTTGTAAGTGCTGAGTTTTTTGCAGTATGACAAAAACAGAGACAAGCGCCGCTTATCCGTGCCACCATGGTAGATCATGGTATGTCTGCATCACGTTTATAATTCACAAAGTGTGCGCCTCTTGAGCATGCAGATAGTCGCAGAGATGATCTCATCCGAGAGTATTTCTCAAAACACGGAAATGATGCCTTTTGTTTAATTTCATACAGGAATTTTCCGCGACATCAGCCTGTAATAAATTTACATCGAGGAGAACAATTATGGAAAAGAGATACGGTGCACTGATACTGATTATGGCATTAATGACAACAACCGTCTACGGGGGATTTCTCAGCAATCTTTTTAAAAAAGGAGATGATGCTAATTCGGTTGCAGGTCTTGATGAAAGCACGGTGATCGCGGGGCTCAAAGAAGCCCTGTCCATTGCAACGGATAAGACCGTAACTTCTCTATCTGCGCTTGATGGTTATTTTTCTAATAAGGCAGTCAAGATTCTAATGCCTGAAAAGATACAGAAGGTTTCAGATACTTTAAGGAAATTTGGATTCCAGAAGCAGGTTGATGACTTTGTCCTGAGTATGAACCGGGCAGCGGAGAAAGCGGCGCCGGTTGCCAGAGGGTATTTTATTGATGCGATAAAACAGATGTCTTTCAAGGATGCTATGAAAATTTTAGATGGCGGAAATACGGCAGCCACCGATTTTTTCAAAGAGAAAACCTATGACAAGCTTTACGACTCATTTAAGCCGACGATTTCTGAGTCTATGGATCAGGTGGGCGTTACCAGTTTTTATAAGGATATGATGGGGAGATTCACATCGATTCCTTTTATGACTGCAACGTCCGTTGACCTTGATGATTATGTGACAACAAAGTCCCTTGACGGGCTTTTTTATACGATCGGGCAGGAAGAAAAGAAGATCAGAAAAAATCCTGCTGCACGAATCACAGACATCCTGAAGGAAGTATTTGGAAAGAGTTGATTTCTATCATCCGGTAAAACTTCTTTATGAGGCGCTTTTGCGATTGCCATTATTTACTATAGCCATTATTGTTTAATTCCCGACATGCATTGATGAAATAATTTGTGATAAAGGACCCTCCTCCCCTATTTTTCATTCAAAATCTTCCCAAAAGATCTCTGCCAAATCTGCGGCAAAATCCTTTAAGCCCATCGTTTTCCTCCTATGACAGATGATATCTTCCCTTCCCTTCCGTCTGTTTTTCCTTACACGTTATATCTTCGGTTACAGGGTGGCATCGGCTTCGTCATGATGATTCGGCAAGCTCACCATGCACGGCGCTAAATCCTGTTTTCCCCTATTGTTTGAATATACACGCGGATTTGAAATATATCACACAGACAAACAACGTTTGTCTGTGCCACCCTGTAACCCACTTAAATAAAATGAGAATCCCGATACAATAAATTTAATCTGATATATGATCCACGAAATTATGATTCCTGCGCAAATTCTTGCTTTTTCCTGTGGATTTGCATTAAAATGAATGGGAAATTCGCATATTCCTTGAAAATCGAATACTTTTAATTTTAGAAATATTCCCCCCCCGGAGAGGATAAGGGATAGGTATTCTTGCCGGACGGCAGTCAACTACCCACCCCTCAATTCCCTTCCGGGAGGTGACCCGGTTATTTGTTTTTTTGTAACCGGTTAGCTTTTCGAAAGGAATTTCCCATGTGTTTCAGCGTACAGTAAGAGACGAAATACTTGCTGTCTTGTGAGACGCCTCGCTCTTTTTTTAGAGGGGGAGCAAGAGTCCTCTTTGGAAAGAAGGAACTTAGGGGTGTGTTGGACACGAGCAAATGCCTTATCTTTTATAAAGGACAGCAACCTTCATGTTGCTGGGATTTTTCAAAAACTGAATGGTTACGTTTTTCTTCACTTCCATCTGACCTCCATGAAAGATTTTCTCAAACTTCTGCAGACGCATAAGCAATATAAGGAAATTACCCGAAGCCTCCAGGCCGGGAAGGATTGCTCTGTTAACGGGCTGTGGGGATCGTCTGCAATGTTTCTTACAGCAGCTCTGGCAGATGAACGTTCAAGGGCGGACAAGGCGGCGCCGCTGATACTCCTGGTGGTATCCCATATTGAAGAGGCTGAAAATGATTTTGAAGACTTGCAGACCTTTCTGCCAGGCCATACAAGTCTTTTCCCTGCAGTTGAAAATATATATGATGCGGATTTCGGAGACAATAGCGATACCCAGACACAAAGGATTCACGTGCTTAACCGGATACTTCACAATTACATCCCGGCGGAGAGCCGTGCAGATATTATCGTGGCGCCGGTTCAGGGGCTTTTGCAGCCCGTACCGTCTCCGAAAATGCTTTCTGATAATATCCTGAAAATTCAGCGGAATCGTGAACACCCCCAGGGAGAGCTTATTGCATGGCTGCATGACCATCACTACCATCCGGCCAGTCAGGTTGAAAATGCCGGGGAATATGCGTTACGTGGCGGCATTATTGACATCTTCCCGTTTGCCTCAGATACCCCGTACCGTATTGAGTTTTTTGGAGATGAGGTTGAATCGATTCGTAGATTTCATGTCGAGTCCCAGATTTCCGATCAGGAGCTGGATAACTGCCAGATACTTGCCCTTGACACTATGAACAATATAAGAAATGACATTCAGCCTGAAACCAAAAAGACTTCACTACTGTCTTATCTTGGGAAAGACACCTTAGTCATCCTGAAAGAACCGCTAAATATAGAAGAGCGGGCAAGAACGATGTTAACCAGCCTGGGTTTTCACGATGAAATTTCCCGGGATGTCAAAGAAGACTCTGACAAACAATCTTCCTCCAGAAAAGGCAGTGACAGGGATGACTCTCAGCACACGCCATTTGAAAGAAATGCTGTGTTTTCCTATGAAGAAGTTCTTTGCCAGTTAAACTCCTTCAGAAAGGTTACGGTGTCGAAATTACCGGTAACTTCAAGCAGAGACGACTATCCTTTTCACGTCAAATCGGTGGATAGCTTCCCTCATAAAATTCAGGAGATTACTACAGAACTTGGCAGGATCATTGAAGACAACGACGACACAGTCGTTTTTTGCAATAACGAGGCCGAGGAACAGCGATTTCAGGAGATTATCGCCGGGTCTGGTATAAAAAAGAGCCATTGGCCAATCTTGCGTATCGGGCGCCTGCACAGCGGGTTTCAATTCTCTGATATCCGTATTGCAATCCTTGCGCACCACGAAATCTTTCATCGTTACCAGCAGCGTCGGGAATTAAAAAAACCCATACAAATCAGGGCGATAGATTCTTTCCTTGATTTGAAAAAGGGGGATTATGTGGTGCATGTAAGCCATGGGATCGGACGCTATTTGGGAATGGACACTATCGAAGAAGACGGGCAGAAAAGGGAGTATCTCGTGCTGGAGTTTGATGAGGGTACGAAGATCTACGTGCCTGCAACGAAAATCGAACTGGTGCAAAAATATATTGGCAGTTCTGACCACCGGCCCAGGCTCGATAAAATCGGGTCAAAGTATTGGGAGGTCAGGAAAAAACGTGCGGAGAATGCTGTTAAAGATGTTGCCAGTGATTTGCTGCATATTCAGGCATTGCGAAATGCGAAGGAGGGCATTGCGTATCAGAAGGACACGGAATGGCAACGGGAATTTGAGGAATCGTTTCTTTACGAGGAAACCCCTGACCAGCTTCAGGCGCTGGAAGAAATAAAGCGCGACATGGAGTTGAAGAGGCCTATGGACAGACTCATCTGTGGTGACGTAGGCTACGGTAAGACGGAGCTCGCCATGCGGGCGGCCTTTAAGTCTGTTATGAACGGGAAACAGGTAGCCGTCCTCGTGCCCACGACAATCCTCGCCCAGCAGCACTACGCTACCTTCTCGGAACGTATGGCTGATTATCCCGTAAAGATAGGTGTGTTGAGCCGGTTTAAGACGCGCAAAGAGCAGAAAGACACCCTGGAGAAGGCGGCAGCAGGCCTAATCGACATCCTCATCGGTACCCACCGGCTTTTACAGAAAGATGTCTATTTCAAAGACCTCGGACTGGTTATTGTTGATGAAGAACAGCGATTTGGGGTTGAGCATAAGGAACGGCTCAAGAGATTGCGCCAGACCGTCGATGTGCTCACGCTGACGGCCACACCGATTCCCAGAACACTCCATATGTCGCTCCTGGGGATTAAGGATATTTCTTCCCTGAATACGCCGCCGTTAGGCAGGCAATCGATTCAGACGCAGATCATACGTTTTGACCGGGACCGCATCCGGCAGGCAATCATGCTGGAACTCAACCGTGACGGACAGGTGTATTTTGTACATAATCGCGTGTACAATATAGAGCGCATTGCCAAAAACCTGTCAGAGATCGTGCCTGAGGCCAGGATTATGACGGTACACGGTCAGATGGACGAAAAACTTATGGAACAGAGAATGCGGGACTTTATTGACGGCCGCGCTGATATCCTGGTTGCCACAACGATTATTGAATCAGGGCTGGACATACCAAATGTTAACACGATCTTTATCAATGCTGCCGACACCTTTGGGCTTGCCGATCTGCATCAATTGCGGGGGAGGGTGGGGCGGTATAAACATCGTGCCTATGCCTATTTCATTTTGCCCGTCGACCGTCCCATTACCTCCGAGGCAGAAAAACGGGTGAAGGCTATTGAAGAATTTGCGGAATTGGGGGCGGGATTCCGGATTGCCATGCGCGATCTCGAAATCCGTGGTGCCGGGAATATTTTAGGGACAGAGCAACATGGTCACATTGCTGCAGTGGGGTACGAGATGTATTGCCGGCTATTGGAATTGGCTGTGAAAAAAGCAAAACATGAACCCATACCCGAACTTGCCGATGTTTCCATCGATCTTCACCTGGAATCCTTCATTCCCCATACCTATATCCGGGAAGATCCGTTAAAGATGGACATCTACCGCAGATTGAACCGGTCCACCACTTTTAAGGAAATCGATGCAATTGCGGAAGAAATAGCAGACCGTTTTGGAGAAATCCCTCATCCGGTAAGGAATCTTTTATCTGAAAGCGAGTTAAGGATCCTTGCGCAACGGTCGAAGATTCGTTCCCTGGTAAAGGCAGATGGTATTTTAATTCTTCAGGTTGCCGATTTGAAAAAAGCAGAGGCGAGCTTATATAAAGTAAAAAAACATATCCGGGTCATTAACGACAGCACATTGCATCTGGGGCTTCCCAAAAAAGGAATGTCGCCGGAGGATTTACTAGACTTTTTAAAAAAATCTATTAAAATTTGAAAAGGTATAAAATAAACGTTAGTCATCTTTTCGTAGAGAGGTTAAAGATATTGAAGGCGATTATACCCCCATACGCATGGTTTTTGTTGATTGTCATTACAGCTTCTGCCACTTCCTATGAGACAAAGGGCGATTCCGGCGAAGAAAATGTCAATTCTGTTAAGGCTATTGTGGGCGACGAGATCATTACCCAGGGAGACGTTATCAAACGTGCCGCCGTTGCTATCCGGGAGGCGCAGGAAAGATATGCGGAAAGAGAGTTTTATGAGAAGGTAAACGAGATATTGAAAGACACCCTGGACGAATTGATCAACCGAAAGGTGCTGATTAAAGAGGCACAAAAGAAGTTTGGCACGGATGAAGCACAGATGAAAGAGGTAGAAAAGGACCTGGATTCATTCGTGAAAGGTGCGGTTAAGAATGTCGGCTCTTTGTCAAAATATTATGAAATTGCTGAAACCCAGGGCATTAATCCCCTCGAAAAGAAAAACGAACTCAAGGAAGATATTATGATAGACAAGATCATGAGGGAGAATGTCTACAACAAGGTCAAGGTTCAACCTAAATTGCTCCGACGCTATTATACGGAAAACATCGGCGAGTTCCGGCAAAAAAAAGAAATTAGTCTTCGCCAGATCATGATCAAGTTTTCTGCCCATAATAACAACAAAGAAGAAACGCTGGCCGTTGCCCAACAGATACTGAAACGACTGGAAAAGGGTGAGGACTTTGCGTCTTTGGCGAAACAGTATTCAAACGGCCCCAATGCGGAAGATGGCGGTCTATGGAGTTTTAATGAAGTAAACGAGCTGAGAAAAGACCTGAGAGACGTCGTTTATAGTCTGAAGGATAATGAACGAAGTAAGCTTATCGAATCTCCGGTGGGGTATCATATCTTTAAAATGGAACTGATTAAACCGGAGAAAATCCAGGAATTTGAGGAAGTACAGGATGAAATCTACAAAAAAATCTATCGTGAAGAAATCAGCCGGCTGAAACAACAGTATCTAAACAGCTTGAAGGCTGGCATTTTTGTCAAGGTTATTCAATAATTCTCGTTTCCTTACTCCATCGCAGCGTAGCCACAACCAGATCCCCCCTATCGTTTTACCGATCCCTCGGCAAGCTCAGGATGTAGCGCCTTAAGGGGTGTAAAAAACTTGTAACTATTCAGCGAAACTGATGGTGAGAGAGGATATTTTCTCAGAATAGTTAGGAGCCGATAGGGAAAACGGGCAGACGGGAAAATCCCAAGGGGATGACATGATTATAGAGAGAGAAAAAACGCACCACAACATTCAACCCTGTAGGGGTAAAATATTGGGAAAATAATGATACCATGCCACCCCTGCAGGGTTAACCGTCATTGCATAACGATATGCTATAATCATGACATCCCTTCGGGATTACAGAATCAATATTTGTCCACTCATAGTGTTTGTGAGCAAAAGTACGCTGAATAGTTACAAAAACTTGCAAAATAATTTGTAACCATTCCGTTTTTTGAAAAATCCCAGCCACATGAAGGTTGCTGCCCTTTATAACAGAGAAGGCGTTTGCTTGTATCAAACACATCCCTAAATTCCTTCTTTCCAGAGGGAACTCTTGCCCTCCTTCCTCTAAAAAAAGAGAGAGCGAGGCATGTCACAAAACAGCAAAGGTTGCATCTCTTGCCGTACACATGAAATGCCTGGGAAATTCTTTTCAAAAAGCTAAACGGTTACGAAAATTTTTATACGGTACACCATAGAATGTAGTAAAAACATCCAGCCCGTTGCTTTAACTGCGGAAAAAGTCTTATTTCATGGGTTCGATGACCTCTACCCCCCGTGGTATATCAAATATGAACAACTTATCGGACATGCCTTTGTTTAGCTTGATATTTTTCAGTTCAATGCTATTAATCACCTCGCCATCACTTTCATAAAGGTCAATCCTGTCCGGCAGCCAGAACCCTTCTTCCACCCTCAACCGGATATCAGAATATTGGGACTTTTTATTTTTTGGCAGGAGATCCAGGATATAAAACCGCTTCTCGCCCTCATCTTTTGTCTCGAGCAGGGAGATGGTATAATCCCTTCTTACCGCCGGGATCGATTCACCGTAGCCAAATTCAAAAAAACTTAATCCCTGAGAAGACTGTCTCCCCCTGTCCATATCATATTTCTCTGCTTGCTTTTCTGCCGGGTGATACACCCATACATATTTCCCATCCACAACGTTTATCTCATTGCGGGGCGGAGGGAATTTCAGATACAATCTCTTGGGTTTTTTGTAACTCATCTCACCCTGAGAAACCTCTGAGGATTCAAGCAGGGTAATGGTGCGGGTAAACGTTATATCGGCCTTTAGCGTTTTAAATGCATTGTTTGCCCTTTCTACCGCGGTAAGGATCTCGTCGAGGCTTTTCCCTGCAGGAACGACATCTGACAAACTATTTCTCTGAGAAAAGGCGATACACGAAATTAGGACAATAGATAAAATAAGCTTGTTTCTATACACGGATTCCTCCATTCAAACTGGTACTCCCCTTTCAAAATGTGAGATAACATCGATAATCTCCCGGATGCTATTAATTTCGAAATCCGGAACAACCTCCGTCTCTATATACTCCTTGTACCGGAGCAAGACCGTCTTGGTTCCTGCCGCCTTGCCGCACATAATATCATACTTGTAGTCACCCACCATTAACAGATGATCGGTATGAATATTCATCTTTTTGCTTAGCAGAAAAATGGGATCGGGAGCCGGTTTTGGTTTGGTATCCTCGCGGCTTACGATAAATTCAAAATGGAGACTATGTTTCCGCAGAACGGTCTCCACCGATTTGCGGGAGTTGCGTGTCAAAAGGGCTTTTTTTAACTGCTTTTTGGAGACATATTCCAGCATTTCCACAACACCTTCATTGAGTTCCGACTCCATTGCTGCCTGTGCCTCATAACGTTCAAGGATGTCCAGCGCCCGCTTCCGCTCCTCAGGACTGGATCTTTCTGCATAATCGATAATGAACCCCACCTTGGCGCCAATTTCGCGTTCAAGAGCGGCAAAGTCTACATTCGGCTTCGTAAGCGTGCCGTCCATGTCAAAGATAATTCCGCGTAACATAGGAGAGTGTTTTACTCCTTTTTTAAAGGTTTTTGGTGTCTGAATGAATTTCGATTTTATCAATAATCTCAAGGCATGCAAGGGAATTTATCCGGAGATAAACAAATATTGTAACATCGTGGCGAGGGAAATAGTTTCGTTTTTTTGTAACTATTCAGTTTTTCAAAAAATCCCGGCAACATTCCGGTTGTCGCCCTTTATAAAAGACAAGGCGTTTGCTCGTGTCAAACACACTCCTGAATCCCCTCTTTCCAGAGGAGACCCTTGCCCTCCCCTCTAAGAAGAGTGGCCGTGGGAGTGTCATAAGGCAGCAAGGGAAGCGTTTCCATTGGTCCTTTTGCTATTTTATCGTAACTATTCAGCGAAGCTTACGGTGAGAGAGAATATTTTCTCAGAATAATTAGGAGTCGATAGAGAAAACGGGCAGACGGGAAAATCCCGAAGGGATAACATAATTATAGAAAGAGAAAAACGCATCCTAACATTCAACCCCATAGGGGTGAAATATCGGGAAAATAATGATACCATGCCCCCCCTGCGGGGTTAACTATAATTGCATAATGATGTGTTATAATAATAACATCCCTTCGGGATTACAGAATCAATATTTTGTTCGCTCGTAGTGTTTGTGAGAGAAAGCATGCTGGATAGTTACATTTTATCGTTGATTTTCTTCATCGAAAATCGTAATAATGTGTGAAATAACGGCTCTTTCGGTATATCTGTTCCATGGCCAATAACCTCAACCCGAATGAGTCGGGAGAGACGAATCCTGGCATAAAAAAGTGAATCGGCCTTGTCATGGTTTAACACCCTGACAAGGTTCGTTGTGTTCATGTTTTCCTGAAAAAGACGCAAAACTCATCTTTGGAAGTTTTCGTTTCTATACTCAAAACATTCCGGTTGGCAAAATTCAGGTTTACCGTCTGTGCCAGAGGGCAGATACGCTTCCCTGCCTATAAAGGCTCTGCCTTTCGCGGCGGCTTTGGATACACCTTCAAACGGGTCGTCTGTGTGATAAAAGGCAAGACATGTGATGACTGCCTCCTGAAACAGAAATGCATCTACTCCTACATCTTCGAGACCCCACCGCCGGAAGATACTGAAATGCTCCGGCTCTATCCGAAAGTGCCTCATCCCTTTGTCATTGAGCCGCCGGTTACCCAAAAACAGTCATTTACTCCCGGCGAATTATTTACCTTTCATCTGATCCTCATCGGACAAACCATTGATTACCTGCCCTATTTCATCTATACCTTTACTGAGCTGGGAAAACAGGGAATCGGCCAGGGCAGGGGAAAGTATGACGTGTTGCAGGTGGAAGGCATTGGGTCTGATGACGAGATTGTGCCGGTTTACAGTAACAAAGACCAGAAACTTGCCAGCCATTACCCGATAATACAGCCGCAACAAATGAATGCACGTTTACCAAAGGTGTTCTGCGAAGTAACAAATCCCGGAAATCAGGGAGAAGATCAATTTAGCCCGACTTTCCAGGAAAAACAACATTCCCATCCCATCTGTCGGGGTGAAAATCAATCAAATCCCCCCTATCATTCGGCAGGGCTCACGACGAATCCGGAGAAGACGAAGGGGGATGTAGAGAGCGCTTTGCGGGGAAATAACCACAACAGCAAAATAACCATTTCGATCCTAACCCCGCTCCGGCTGCGTTTTGATGGTCACATAACTGATAAGATCGAATTCCACATCCTCATCAGAAACCTCTTACGCCGCATCTCCTCCCTATCCTATTTTCATTGCAACGAAAAATGGGAGGTGGATTTTAAAGGACTCATTGAAAAGGCGAAGGAGGTAAGGCAGACGGCAACAGACATCACGTGGTTTGACTGGAAACGGTATTCCACACGGCAGGAAGAGTGGATGTCGCTGGGCGGTGTCGCAGGCACAGTTTCATATGAAGGCAATATAACAGAATTCCTGCCTTTTTTAAGGCTGGGTGAATATGTGCATGTGGGAAAAGGGACGTCGTTTGGGTTGGGGAAGTATGAGATTTTGTAAATTCTATAATAGACATTTGTCCTAGAGGACTCTATGAAGAGTATCCGATTGTTTTATAACAAGACTTGTCCTGAGCCTTTGGCATGAGCGTAGCCGAGTGCGAAGCTGGTTGAGTGTGAATGTCCCCACTAAAAAGAGGCATACAGAAATGTATCTGAATCCTCTCTAAAAGGAGGGGTGCAGGGGTGTGTTTCACGGATATGTGGCGTTAGTAGGGAAACAGTTAAAGGTTATGGAGAGGAAAATGGACGAAAAACAAAAAACGGAATACCAGACGGTGGTTTTATAAATATACCGCATAAAAGCAACGGAGGTTTAAATGAAAGACACCATTTATAAAATAGCATTAGCAGCATTTTTTCACGACATGGGAAAATTCGCAGAGCGTGCGAAGGGCAATTTTCACATCGATCCCGAATTTTTAAACAGTCATGCAAATTTGTATCAACCCTTTTATAATGGACAACATACCCATCAGCATGCAGTTTATACTGCCGCTTTCATTGACCATATAGAAAAGTTCCTGCCAAAAGAGTTTAACAAGGGGAATTGGGGACTCGGGGATCCGTTTATGAATCTGGCTGCCGGACATCATAAGCCAGAAACCCCTTTACAATGGGTTATTGCTATAGCAGACAGGGTCAGTAGCGGTTTTGATAGGGAAGAGTTTGATAATTATAATAAGGGAATTGCAATTCAGGATTTTAAAAAGACACGCTTGCTTACTCTTTTTGAAGGAATTTCCACAGAGAATAAGTGGAAAGATGATAATCTTGCATCGTATAAATTTCGTTATCCGCTCAAGGAACTTTCACCAAAAAACATATTTCCCACAGATAAAGATGAATACCGTTCACCCGATAGCGAACTGGCTTCAAAGGAATACGATGACCTCTTTTTTAATTTTATAGCCGCGTTGGAAAAGTTACAGCACAAACAAAATATTCCGCTCTGGTTTGAACACTTTGACAGTTTATTCATGATTTATGCCTCTCATATACCTGCCGCCACTGTCGGTAAAGTCGTGCCGGATGTTTCTCTTTATGACCACTCAAAGGCAACGGCTGCCCTGGCATCCTCCATTTATCTGTATCATACTCACCATGGCAACATGGAGACAGAAAAAATTAAGGAGTACGAGGAGAAGAAGTTTTTGATCGTGACTGGCGACTTCTATGGCATCCAGAATTTTATCTTTACAGAAGGAGGAAGCACAAATAAGGCATCCGCCAAGCTCCTGAGGGGACGTTCATTCGCTGTATCTCTTATTTCAGAACTTGCCGCTGATATGCTTTGCAGAGAAATCGGGCTAACCCCTGTTTCCGTCGTTTTAAATGCTGCAGGGAAATTTACCATGATTGCGCCGAATACACCAGAAACAAGGGAGAAAATCAGGATGGTTGAGGAAAAGATAAACGACTGGCTTATCAGGATGTTTTATGGTGAAGCTGCCCTTGGAATATCATTCGTTGATGCGTCCTGCAACGACTTTGTATCTCAGAAATTTGGTAATTTATGGGAATTATTGGCTAAGGAATCGGAAAAGAAAAAACATAACAAGATAAATATTGAAAAATATGGCGGCGTCGTAAAAGACTATCTTGACCGTTTTAATAATGCGTTAAATAATAAACTATGCCCTTTTTGTGACAAAAGGCCGTCAAGTGCAGAAATAGAAAATGACCCTCTCATCGGCGAAAAAGAATCATCCTGTAAAATTTGCGGAGACCATATTTATATGGGAACTATGCTGGTAAAGACGCAACGGATTGCCATTACCACTATTGATGCGGATATTTATGGCGATAAACTTTGTGAACCCATATTTGGAACATACCAAATCTCTTTTGATATTGAAGGGAAGTTATCACAACTGGCTGACAAAGGGACGCTTCTTAAATACTGGGATATCTCTATTCCAGATGAAGGAAAAGTTTCAAAAGATATAACGGCAAAATTTATCAATGGCTACGTCCCCAAATATTCAAAGGATGATGAATCTGAGGAAGGTCTTAATCGCTTGCTTTATGGTGAAATGACTGAAAAAAAGAAGGAAGAACTATTCAATATGATAAAAAATGATTCACCAAAATCATTTCATCATATTGCGAAGTGGGCATTAAACCCTGATGATAATCCAGGTAAATTTACAGGCATAGAGGCATTGGGTGTGCTGAAGGCAGATGTAGATAATCTTGGTTTGATATTTACCTGCGGACTAAAGAGACAAAGTCTTTCTAGACTGGCAACCATGAGCAGACAGATGAATCACTATTTTGCGATTTATCTGCCTTACCTTTTCAGTAAAAAAGACGAATTCAGGCATATCTATACCGTCTTTGCCGGAGGCGATGACCTGTTTCTCATTGGCCCATGGAACCGGATTATTGACTTTGCACTATTTCTGAATGACTCGTTTCAAAAATATGTATGTGGCAATAAATATATTACCATTTCAGCCGGAATAAGTATAAATAAACCGTGCGAGCCTGTCCCATCTATCTCTGAAAGGGCTGAAGATGCCCTGAAAAAATCCAAGAAAAATGGAAGGGATTCCCTTACCCTCTTTGATGAATCTTTAAAATGGAAGGACTTTGTAGAATTACATGGGATTAAAAAGACTATTGAAACCTGGATGGACAATAAGAATATCAACAATGCGATGCTGTTCAGACTAAACACATTCTCTCACATGGCAAAGCAGGCAAAAGAATTGATAGCAGATGGGGAAGGGATTGAAACGGAAGACTGGGAATGTCTGAAATGGAGGGCGATGTTTAAATATAATCTCGTTAGAAATATTGGTAAAAATTTAAAAGGGGAGGAAAGAGACAAGGCAATAAAAGAGGTGGAAAAGGCAGCTCTCTGGCTTGAACAATATGGCGGCGCTATGAAAGTTCCCGTGTGGCAGATTATTTATAACCGAAGATAACGGAGGAAATTGTATGGTGGTTCAATTATGGAAAGACCCAAGCAAAAAACTACTCGACCCTGATTTGTTTTCAACGAAGGCAGAAGAACTTGCAAAAGTGATTTACAAAGAGCAACAGGAAAGTCGGGGCAAGGCAAATAAACCTTCTCAGATAAGAAAATTTTATGATGAAGTATTACGCTTTGACAGCGAGTTAAAAACAAACCCTTCAGAGTTTGAAAATAAGCTGCCATATATCAAAATGCTTAATGCCAAGGCAGCTTATGCTGCTGGAAGAGACCTTGTTTCCAGGGGGTTTAAAGATTTTATATCAGGATCTTTAAATCAGATTAAGGACAAGGATGATTTTGATGCATTTGCAGGATTATTTGAGGCATTTATGGGCTATTACAAATTTTACGATGAAAAAGGCGAGAGCTTATCACAAGGAGCGAGAAGATGAAACTATCGGCAATCAAAAAACTCGAAGGTAAAATTACCTTGAAAAGCGGACTGCATATCGGCTCAGGCAATACCGAAATGCACATCGGTGGCACTGACAGCCCGGTAATTAAACATCCCCATACACTGGAACCATACATTCCCGGCTCTTCTTTAAAGGGCAAGGTCAGGTCACTCCTGGAAATGGAAAGCGGATTAATGATTTATACGGGAGGAAACGTAGTATCTGGAGAGACACTAACCAAGATTAACAATAACCAAGACATGAAAACCAAATGTGAAGCAATTCTTAAAATATTCGGTTCAAGCGGCGCGAATAAAGAGGACGAAACTGGTTTTGGTCCTACAAGGGTCTCATTTGCAGATTGCTTTTTGGATGATGCATGGAGACAAATGGCAAGAAATAACCGATGGCTTTTTACAGAAGAAAAATCTGAGAATGTTATTAACAGGATAAAGGGTACCGCAGAACATCCCAGATTTATCGAACGGATTCCTGAAGGAACGCAGTTCAACTTTCTGGTTACCTTTAAAATATTAGAGAAGAATGATGAAGACCTTTTTAATAACGTACTTTTGAAGGGACTGAAACTCCTTGAGATGGACGCCCTCGGTGGCAGCGGCAGCCGGGGATACGGAAGAATCAAGTTTGAACAACTGAAGCTAAACGGTGAGGATAAAATGAATAATTTTAATTCAATGGATCCCTTTGCGTCAGAAGCCGCATCGACATAAAGTGGATTCAATGTTTAAGGGGTTTCAATATTGAACCATGACGGCACGGACAAGCTATGCCTGATATATAGGAATTTCAAAGGTTTTCGTTGTACCTTTTACCCACCCCTAAATCCCCTCCCAAGAGGGGACTTTGTAATTCCCCTCTTGGGAGGGGTCAGGGGTGGGTGGAATGTCGTTGTGTTTTTGTCTTTTAAAACCAAACCTAATTCAAACACGGACAAACGGAGTTTATCCGTGCCACCCAGTATAGAAAGAACGACTGAAGGATTCTTAACGCAATGGAGTTTTCAAAATGAAAACATATGAAATCGTAATAAAGCCCCTATCCGGATTTGGTACGCCCTTAAAGGGCGATACCATTTTTGGGCATTTCTGCTGGCAGATCGCCCATGATGAGAAATTGACGGGTAAATCACTGGATGCACTCCTTGTGAATTACCCAACAAAACCCTTTGCCGTCTTTTCGTCTGCATATCCAAAATTTTACATAGGCGACAACCATTGCTATGCCTTTAAAACTCCCAGCCTTCCGCCAGATGAATTATTTACGTTCCCAGAAGATGAAGATATAAAGCAGCGTATTGAAAAACGAAAAGAATACAAGGCGAAAAGGTGGATGATACTCGAAAAGAACAAAAGGCCTCTCTCCATTAAAAAACTAAAATTCTTAAGCGACGAAGCGCTTTTTGAAGATATAAAGGCTACCATAAGTGAAGATGCAAGAAGACGAACCAAGCGGGCGGAGTTGAGGAACGTGATTGTCCCCTTTTCTCAATTCCACAATAAAATAAACAGAATTAGTGGCACAACCGGTATGGAAGGATTCGCCCCATTTTCTATGGATCAGCAGGTATTTCTACCGGAATCAGAATTGTCTATATTTGTTGGCATTGATGAAACGATGATAACTGTAGAGCAAATTCATGCCGGACTTGAAAGAATTGGCCTCACGGGTTTCGGAAAAGATGCATCCACAGGGCTTGGCAGATTTGAAATACTTGGCGATAATGAGATAGACCTTGCAACAATGGGATGTGATTCACCAAATGCCTGCTATACCCTGTCTCCCAGCGTGCCGGAAAGGGATACCTTCTCAGATATGTTTTTTACTCCTTTTACAAGATTTGGAAGGCACGGCGACGTGTTAGCCAAGTCGGCAAATCCCTTTAAGAACCCCGTTATTATGGCAAATGAAGGGGGAATATTTAAACCAAAAAACGAGGAAGTATTCCGAAAACCCTATATTGGAACGGCTGTGACAAATATCTCAAAGGCGTTACCAAAATCTGTGGCGCAGGGGTACTCTCTTTATATCCCTGTAAACGTGGAGGTATAGCAGATGGAAAAACCAATAAAAGCCAAATTGCACATCATGTCGCCCGTGCATATCGGATGTGACGATGTCTATGAACCAACCAGTTTTAGAATTGATGAAAACAGGAAAAAATTAATAGAATTTGACCCCATGGATTTCATAAAAGCTCTTTCCGATGAAGACAGGCAGAAATTCACCAATTATTGTATGCGAGAAGATATTTCATCTGGAGATATTTCATCTATAGTAAACATTTATAAATTTATTTCAGGCAGACAAGTAAAAGGAAGGGAAGTTGAAATAGCAGACGGTCTCCTGGAACATTATAAAAAGGTTATTGGTCTATCGGTTCGTGATGAAAACAAAATTAAACGGGAATTGAATCAGTTTGCGATAAGCAGGACGGCATATAATCCCCACAACAATTTGCCTTATATCCCAGGTTCCTCTTTAAAGGGCGCTATCAGAACGGCCTATTTGAGTAAGTTAGCAGTGGAAAAAGAAATTAAAGGGCGCAAAGATAAGGCAAAAGATTTCGAGATAGAATTATTGGGCGGCCGTTTTGAAACCGATCCATTCAGAATGGTCAAACCTTCTGATTTCCTTCCCGTTGGGGATGTAAAGACTAAAATCATGTACGCAGTCAATAAAAAGAAAAAAACATCAAAATTTGAAGCGCGAGGACCGTTTCAGATTTTTGAAACGATAAAAGAGGGTAGTGTATTTGAAGGAACATTGAATATTCAACAACCGCAGCCAACTGCAGGAATTAAAAAACCAATTCACTATGAAGAACTCCTGAAATCAACGCATGATTTTTATCGGAAGATGGTGAATGATGAAGATGAGGTTACAAAAAGTATTGGAGCCGGCAGTGTTGTTGTAAATAGTATTGTCAGCAAATTCAAAGAAAAGAGAGGTGTATCAGCTTTTTTGCTTCGTATTGGCAGGCATTCTGGCGCCGAGGCTGTAACCATTGAGGGTAATAGAGATATAAAAATCATGCAGGGGAAAGGACAATCGCCCAAGTATCTTGACCAAGCCACCACCCTTTGGCTTGCCTCTGAGACAAGTAAACCAAACTCAAATAACGGTCTTGTACCTTTTGGCTGGGCTGTGATGGAGGTTATATCTTGAAATAAAGCATGAATATTTATGCTACTTATAAGCATATTATTATGGAGAATAGATATGTCGCAAACAACCATAACATTGCCCAATGCCCTGATAGAGGAATTAATGTCGACCGTTGAGGCAAAAAACAAGACAGAGGCAGTGATAAAGGCTATTAAAGACGAAATACGACTGAAAAAAACGGAGCGAATAAAGGCTATGGCAGGCAAGATGGAATTCATAAAGTCAGCAGATAAAATCAGACACGAAGATGAAAGACTCGGATAAGATTCTCGTTGACACCTCCGCCTGGCTCGAGTTCTTCAGGAAAAAAGCCCCTTACCACAAGGTGGTGCTCGAAATGATGGATAGCAAACGCATCTGCTGCACGGGTATTGTGCTTGCCGAGTTGATACAGGGCGCAAAGTCACAGAAGGAATTCGAGGTGCTGAAGGAATTCCTGCATGTTTTTGACTTTCTCCCCGATTCCACAGAAATGTGGAAAAAGGCTGGAGAATTGTCTTTCTTGTTACGGCAAAAAGGGGAAGCAGTCGGGCTCGCAGACTGTTACATTTCCGTAGTCGCAAGCGCAAATAAGGTAAAACTCCTTACCCTCGATAAGCGCTTTGAAATAATCAGGAAGGAAATTGAATTAAATCTTTATTCCCTTACCTAATTTAATGTTTGGGTGATTTCAAACAATGAACGTCTTTTGTAACCCCGCAGACTCCCTGGCATAAGAAACAACGACTAAACCCAGAGGACACGGAGACCACAAATAAATTAAAAAGGTGAGATTATGAAAAAAACCTTAATCGTTACCGTTGGTGGGTCACACGAACCCATTGTAAAATCCATAAAGGACAACAAACCCGATTATACCGTATTTTTGTGCTCTGATGACCTCCCGACAACAAAAGGGTCTTATACACAAATTACTGAAAGAGTAGAAGTAAAAGATAAAACTGATCCTACAAAGAGATCTTTCCTCCCAGGCATTCCTTCACAGTGTGATTTAAAGGATGGCACCTGGAGACATATAAAAATAAAAGATTTTGATAATCTCAACGATTGCTACCAAATAAGTAAAAAGACAATAGATGAAATACGCCGGGAACATAATCCGGACAAGATAATTATTGATTATACCGGCGGCACAAAGAGTATGACTGCCGGGCTGGCCGCAGCAGCCCTGGATGACGGAAACTGTGAATTTGTCCTCGTTGCCGGAACACGTTCCAATCTGGACAAGGTAACAAATAAAACTGAATATGTTAGGCCAATTGCGGTTTGTGACACGATAGCAAACAAAAATCTTTCCCAGGCAGGAGCGCTTGTGGAGAGATATGATTTCGCCGGTGCAGTAAATATTTTAGAATCAACCATAAAGCTTTCTCTGAGTCATGAAAAAAATCAGTACATACAAACATGCTTAGATATCTGCAGGGGGTTCGATGCATGGGACAGATTTGATCATGCCTCAGCGTATCAATATTTAAATCTCTACAGAAAATATTTTGTATTCTATGTAATTCCTCTTGAGAGAATAAAAACCGATGTTGAAAACAACACCTTAAGCTATCTTATTACGGAAGATATTCTTCTTAATGCCGAACGCAGAGCGAAGCAGAGACGCTACGAAGATGCAATTGGAAGGATATATCGCTCATTGGAACTGGTTGCCCAAACCACACTGAAAAATCAGTACAATCAGGACACGGGAAATATAGCAATGGATTTACTATCCTTACCAAATGAGGATTTTAAGGTAAAACTTAAAAGGCATCAAAATGAAGAGAACAAAGTACAAATTGGGCTTATGATGAGTTACGAGCTCCTGTCTGAATTACAAGACCCGGTTGTTCAGCCGTGGTACCAGGAACACAAAAACAGGATAAAAAACTTTTTGAAATATCGGAATGACAGCCTTTTTGCGCACGGACTTAGGGCTATTAATCAGGATACGTACGAAACAATAGCTCCGCCAATTATCGAACCACTTCGACAACTGATGGAGAAACTGTGTGAAAACAAAAAAAAGAAAGGAATTAAAATAGTACAGTTTCCCAACAATTTAAATATTACAGGAAATTCAACGAAACAGGATTGACACGATAGACAGGATTCGTGCTTCAAATCCTGTCCCTTCTGTCTCCATTTTCTAATTTTTCTTTGCGCATTCTGCGCCTTTGTGGTGAATGGTATGGCTACCATCTATCTGACTGAACAAGGCTCAAAACTCAGTAAAACGTCAAAACGTCTTGTGATCGAGAAGGACGGGCAGACGCTTCTGGAAATCCCGGAATTCAAGGTCGAGCGCGTTCTTATCTTCGGCAACGTACAGATTACCACCCAGGCGATGGCATTCCTGCTGGATCATGGCATTGAGGTAAGCTTTCTGTCGCTGTATGGAAAATACCGGGGAAGGCTTTCACCGGTGGAATCAAAGAACGCTCAACTCAGAATTCATCAATATCAAAGACACATTGACGCGGAATTCAAGGTCACATTGGCAAAGGCCATTGTCCATGCAAAACTCCATAATGGGCGGGAACTCCTCATGCGGTATGCCAGGAATCATCCGGAGATCGATTTCTCCCAGGACACAGCGCAAATAGCGGAATGTATCTCACAGATAGAGCATAAGCAATCCGTCAATTCCGTTATGGGCGTGGAAGGCGCTGCGGCCTCGGTTTACTTTGGGGCATTTGGGAAGATGCTGAGAAAGGAACTTGGGTTTGAACGGCGGCAGAGGCGCCCTCCCAAAGATCCCGTAAATGCCCTTTTAAGTCTTGGCTACACCCTTATCGGGAACGAGATGCACTCCATCCTCTGTGCAGTCGGGTTCGATCCTTATATCGGATTCTTTCATGGAATCGATTATGGGAGACCTTCCCTTGCCCTGGATCTCATCGAGCCCTTCCGCCATGCCATTATCGACCGGTTTACCCTGTATCTGGTAAATAACCATATCCTCACGGAAAAGGATTTTGATAAGAAAGGCGACGAAGGCATTCTGCTTCAAGACGATGCCAGAAAGCGGTACTTTGCCGAATATGAAAAATATATGACAAAAGAGACGGAAAGCAATTTATCTCCTGCGAAGAAAGGATTCCGCGATTTGTTCAAAATACAAGCGCACAACATACACGATGTAATCCTCGGCACAGCAACCTTTAATTCGTACCAGATGAGATCATAATTGACCATTTATAACAGCTAATGGATTCCTATCGAATTGCAATTTACAATCAAAACGTTACATCTGAAATCCGTGTTATATACGGCTAGAAATTTGCGTGCCTTGTTTTTTTGCACTTGAGATGTCATTCCCGCATGTTTTTAGCGGGAATCCAGGAGGTTCAGGGTTCACTGGATACCCGATAAAAGCGTCGGGTATGACAAAACCGTACATGCAAATCTCTAACCAGACAACACTGATCTGAAATCATAAATCTGTAATTTTTCTATGTTCATTGTTGTAACTTATGATATTATGGATGACAGGCGACGAAACCGCGTTGCAAAGACCATGGAAGACTATGGAACAAGGGTCCAGTACAGTGTCTTCGAGTGCATCTTGGAAGAAACATATTTCACGGAAATGATTAACACACTCATGAACCATATAAACCAGAGAGAGGATAGTATACGATTTTATATACTGTGCAAAGGTTGTATTACGTCGGTTAAGATACTGGGTAAGGGCGGATTGACAGAGGATAAGGACGTATTTATTATCTAGGTTAGCGGAAGTTCATAAGTCATAGCCAACATGATAGATACCGATAAATTAACCATTTTTAAACAATGGACAACGACAAAAAAATAGTCAGAAAATCATACCTTAGCGGAAAGGAGGTGATAAGTGATGCAAAAACAATGGGTTACAAAGGTCACGGTGTGAATCATTGACCTGATGAATAAGGGGCGTAATTCAAGAGCAGGGATGCACGAAAAGGCAGATGTCATTTCAACCAAAGGGAGAAATCTTCAAACCCTATAGTTTCCCTACGCGAAAGATTTCTCGCCCCTCTCGAAATGACATCCTTGGTAATCTTCGTTCAGACGTTCATTCCTCGTTGATAAGTGGCAGGCGTTCAAGATTCGTTGTTTTCCTGGCAGGCGGATGTGGAAGGCACGGATAGTGTTGGGAGAAACAATACTCTTGCGCTGAGGGTGATAACGGTAGTAAATGCTTTGTCTCACAACCGTGCCTGTGAGGCAATGAGTGATCCATTACTCAGGGCTGGCATACCAGTTTGGCCAAATAGGGAAGAGACACGGACTGCATACAACAAAAGAATGTTGTGGTCGCTTTCGTTTTTTTTAAAACCTCAATCGGAATGATCTTGTCTTGCAGGGGCAGGTTTGAAGCCTGCCCCTGTTGCATTTCATACATTATGGATAAGTAAAAGTGCACATACGGAGGTCTTTGCCAGCGGCGTTGCAGCTCCTATCCATAAAGAGAGACCGGGAGGGCAGAACTCTGACAGGGTTTCAAACCCTGTCAGAGTTAACTCAGTTTGAAATTCCTTAACACCGGGTTATCTCTTCGGTTACCGGGTGGCACGGATAAACTCGTTTATCCGTGCTTGCTGGAACAGACACATTGGTATGAATGGCAAACCATGAACGGACTCTGTTTTTTTGTGTTTACTCGAATACATGAGTTGGCATGAATGACAAAACATAGACAACCAGAGTTTGTCCATGCCACCCTGAGGGGAAGTCTCTAGTTTGAAAGATGTTTTATGAAAGTGGTAAAGGCGCTCTATCTTATTCCAGATCCTGAGAGATGTATTGAAAACGGGGCGGTTGCTGTTAAAGACGCTAAGATATACCGTGTTGGTACATTTGATGAGATCCGGACGCTCGCCGAGATTGATGAAGTTGTTGATTTGGGAAATGCGGCCATTCTTCCCGGCTTTATCAATATCCATACCCACCTTGATCTGACCGGCCTGCACAATCGAATTAAACCCACAAATAACTTTACCCACTGGGTTTTCCAGCTATTGGGCGCAAGGATGCGCTGGAAAGAGGCGGAATATACTGCTTCGATAGAAAAAGGGATCCGTTGCTGTATCGAGTCTGGCACCACAACGGTTGCAGATATTGCCAATACGGCATATTCCTTTCCAATATTAAAAAAAAGCCCTTTGCGCAAGATTGTCTATAAGGAGGTCATTGATCTGGACTCGGGCCATGCAAAGGACGTTGTTTTGAATGTGCAGTCTGAATTGTCTGCATATGAATCAGACGATCGGTTTTGCACCGGGCTCTCACCCCACGCCCCTTATTCTGTATCGAAAGAACTGTACCGGGAGATTGCCCAGATTGTCTGTCAGAAAAGACTGCCTTTGTGCACCCACGTTGCGGAGACGCGGGACGAGATCGAATTTCTGGCAAGCGGCTCTGGAAATTTTTCTGATTTTTTACGGCAGTTGCGGGCTCTGCCGGACAACTGGCAGCCGCCGGGGCTTTCACCCATACATTATTTGAAGGAAACGGGGATACTGGATGCCCGGCCGGTTCTCATTCATTGCAATTATATTACCGATGAGGAAATTTCTCTGATCCGCTCTTCCGGGGCAAGCGTTGCTTTTTGTCCCAGAAGCCACCGGTTTTTTGGTCATACCACTTACCCACTTCAAAAGCTAATGGATGCGGGGATCAATGTTGGATTGGGCACTGACAGCCTGGCCAGCAACGATACTCTGAGCATCCTGGATGAGATGAAATTTCTTTCCCTGCACTACGCCCTTTCACCAAAGACATTAATTTCTCTTGCCACGGTAAATGGCGCAAAGGCGCTGGGTCTGGCATCACAGACAGGACAAATCCGGGAGGGTTTTGAGGCCGATCTTTGTGGAATCGGGTTGTCGAAGGGCAGTCCAAAGGATCTTTACGGTCAGATCCTCGACGCAGGAACAGAAAATATATTCACTATGGTATCCGGCGTTATTTGTTATCAGGCGCCTTCTCAGGAAATATTCTGTACACAGCGTCATTCATAGGATACGAGCTTTCCTGCGCAGGCGCGAATCCGGAAGAATACGGGATTCTGGGTCAGGCCCGGAATGACAGATGAAAAAACATGCCGTTGTGCTAGAAAATTCACATCGTCTATAACAATTTAGTTTTTGAAAATTTCCAATAAAAACCGGATAGTAAATGCACATACGGCGGCCTTTGCCAACGGTGTTGTTGCTCCTATCCATAAAGAGAGACCGGAGGGAGGTGTGTTACGGCCATTTACACACCCCTGTACCTCCTCTTTCCAGAGGGGAATCATAGCGGCAGAACTCTGACAGGGTTTGAAACCCTGTCAGAGTTAATTCCGTTAGAAATTCCTTAACACCGGGTTATATCTTCGGTTACCGGGTGGCACGGACAAACTCGTTTGTCCGTGCTTGTTGGAATAGACACATTGGAATGAATGATAAAACATGGACAAACAGAGTTTGTCCATGCCACCCAGAGACGAGGATTTGTGTCAGCTTCTCAAATATAGAGATGGTTTCGTGTGAACTGGTGCGACGGAGAAAGATATGCTGCTCTGGCAGTTGATGAGATGCATCCCTAAATAGCAAAAAGGGGTAGCACGGATAAACTCGTTTGTCCGTGCGATAGATTTCAAACCATCGCGACAAAATCTATGTCACCCGGTAAACAAAGACATTCGGGTTATGATTCATCTGGGTTGGATTGCGATATAAAGTTCTGTTTGTGCTGGTTATGAAAGTATGGGGGGATGTTTTATTACAAATCTTTTGCCAGCAAACACACTCGCCTTGCCGTACAGGTGTCATCCCAGAGATGTGATGGTATCTCATTCAGCATCTCCCAGTAATTTTTATCTATGAGTGGGATGAGCTTGTTTAATGATGATACGACATTTGATACATAGGCCTCGTCCTTTACCAGGGATTCTGTAAGCGGACAATAATCATCGATGAGCAGTTCCAATTCGCCATCAACGGTCAGATTCGGATAAAAGGGGTACAAACGGCATGCAATGGGGCGATGTGCATGAATAAAGCATTGTACACCATCGGTAAAGTTACACGTACTGCCGATGATTTCAAGGTTGCCTCCCGGCAAGGTGAGTGTTTCGTTAGATATGTGCTTGCCGCTTCGGGTAAAGATAAACTCATTCTCATACGGTAGAAGGACCGACAACGGCTTTTGTTCGCACCGTCCGTCACACTTCTCTATGCATGGCATGAAACCGAAACGGGTTGCATAGATCTCCTGATAAGCCTGAAACAACTTTTCCTTATTCATACGTAATAAGACTTTTCCTTAGTTAGCCAAGCCTTTGGCTACTGTAAACTCCCTTTCACGAGTGGGATAAGCACCCGCGCTTGTCATAAATAGTGTCAACTAGGGATAACTGAACTACCAATAAGCCGAGGGGGGATGTGTACCGTTGCTTAGACACTTCTATTTTTCTAATCCATACACCCATGCCAGAATACTGCCATCCATGTACTTTATGTTAGGAAATTCCGCATTTTTCAGGATGCGATAGGCTTGTGCAGCGCGCAGGCCTGAGCGACAATAGGCAACAATTTCTTTCGAACGGTCGAGTTCCTGTATCCGTGCAGTCAGTTTGTCCAGGGGAATATGTTTGCATCCCTTGATATGGCCACTCTGGTATTCTGATTCTGTTCTGACGTCAAGCAACACGAGATCCTCCCCCCTTTCCAGTCTTTCTGCGACCTCGTGAGGAAGAATGCCTACGGTCCTCCCTGAGAGTTTATTGCCTAAAATATTGGCGGCTACGATAATGGCATCCATGGCCATGGCATAGGGTGGGGCATAGGCCAGGTCGAGTTTGGAGACCTGATCAACTGTTGCGCCAAAAGTCAGCGCTGTTGCAATAACATCGATACGTTTGTCAACCGCACCTTCCCCAACGATCTCTGCGCCCAGGAGTTTTTTAGTAGCCCTGTCGGCAATGAGTTTGATAATAATTTCCTTAGCACCCGGGTAGTAATGCGCCTTATCCCCGGCCGGGTAAATAGTAGACTCAACCGGAAAGCCCTCTTTCACAGCCTCCCGTTCGGAGAGACCGGCCTTTCCTACGTGGAGTTCGAAAATCTTTACGATGAGGGCGCTTACAACACCGGGAAAGGTATCAAAACCACCGGTGGCATTCACTGCGGCAACCCGTCCCATCTTCGCTGCCGTTGAGCCCAGGGCAATCCATGCGGGTTTCTTTGTTACCAGATGGATATTCTCAGCGCAATCGCCAACCGCATAAATATCGGGGATATTTGTCTCCATCCGTTCATTTACCTTTATGGCATGCGTTGCGCCAATCTCTATACCAGCCTCCTGAGCCAGTTTGGTATTGGGTTTGATGCCAATAGAGAGGATAACCATATCCGCTTGCAGTTGTCGTTTGCCGGTAATTACGGTTGTTATAACGCCACTGCTGTTTCCTTCAAAGGACTTTACTCCATCGGATGTAATAATCTCGACGCCTTTTTGAACCATATGGTTCTGGACGAGCAGCGCCATGTCTTTGTCCAAAGGGGAGAGGATTTGGTCAAGGAGTTCAACGACCGTTACCCGGATACCCCGCAGCATCAGATTTTCAACCATTTCCATACCAATAAGCCCGCCACCTACGATTACGGCGTTTCTGACCTTTCCACTGTCTGCACATGCCTTTATCTTTAATGCATCATTTATCGTTCTCAAGGTAAAGATATTTCCCAGAGAAACCCCGGGCAGCGGCGGAACGATTGGTTGTGCCCCTGTGGCAATGATAAGCTTATCATATGGAAAAGTGAGGTCTCTGTTTTTCTCCAGTTCTCTGACCTTAACCTGTTTTGACCTGGTGTCAATGGCTGTTGCCCGATGCCGGGTAAGGACATCGATGTTATGCATATCCTTAAAATAGGAAGGTTCGCGGAGAATAAGTTTCTTTGGATCTTTAATAATGTCTCCGATATAATAAGGCATGCCGCAACCCGCGTAGGAAATGAATTGGTCGTCCGTTATTACCGTAATTTTCAGAGATGGTGATTCACGTCGTGCCTTTGCTGCCGCCTTCATTCCTGCCGCCACGCCACCGATAATTACGAGATTTTTGGGATCGTTTGTCATAGGTACACCCGTTTGCAGAACCATTGCTCAAGTTAAGAAACCAGAAAAGATCATATCACAAAATGGTAAATAAACAATTGTGAAAATGGGTTCGACACGAAAAGGCGCACGCTTTAATTCACCCTGCTTATTACGAAACAGGAATTATTTCCCTCATAATCCATGGTATTTACAAGCGCGTTCCCTATATGTTTCCTGACAGGTTTTTCGAGGATGAGATTCAGATCGATCCCGGGATCTTTTTCCCTGGAATGAATGATGTGCGGTATTTGGCCTGAGTTGATTGACAGGACGGTGGAAATGAGCTGGGCAGCGCCTGAAGCGCCATAGGACTCCCCCAGATTAGATTTAACCGCAGAGACTGCCACCCTGCTGTTTACGCCAAACAGGGACTGAATGGCTTTTGCCTCGATTGCATCCTGTGTCCTGCAACCATTCGCATTTGCACTGATGAGATCTATACCTTCTTTCTCTACACCTGCATTTATCAGCGCTTCTTGCATAGCCCTTTCGGCACGATGGACGCATATATCAGCCGGATGATTTTTTGCGCCCGTAAAGGTATTTCCAAACCCTCTGACCTCTGCATATATATGGGCGCCCCTATGCAGTGCATGTTCGAGCTCTTCAAGAATGACGACATAACTGCCCTCCGCCATAATAAAGCCATTGCGGGCTTTGTCAAAGGGTGCGCTTGTCTCTCTTGCCCCATCAAGACCCGATAACAGGCCACGGAGATAAAATATCAGATACAAATCCATAGATACCTGTTCAACGCCACCTGTCACGATTACCTTAACCATATCACGCTGAATCATCCTGAACGCATCTCCGATGGCATCAGCACTGGATGTAAAACCAGAGGATATAGTACGGGCAAGTCCTTTTATTCCAAAAATAACGGAGACATAGTTGGTCGAAGAGTTTAAGGCAACGTCGTAACTCAGCATGGGCGACAACTCAGATGGATTATCCCGGATAATTTCATAAAAGTAGTCCGTTGTTTCTGAAAAGTTCCCCAGAGACGAGCCAATGATAATACCCATCTGCTCTGGTTGAAAACTGCCCTGCACAAGCTTTGCATCGTCCAACGCCATTTTAGAGGCAGATCCCAAAAATCGTGTGCCTTTGTTCAGATACTTTAAACCTTTACTGCCAAGATATACTTCTGGTTTAAAGTCACGTACCTCGCCTCCGAGTTTGCATTTATAAGGTGAGAGATCGAAGGCAGACATGGGCGCAATGCCGGATTTCCCGGCAATGAGATTATTCCAGAAGTCCTCTTTACCGCATCCCATGGGGGATACGACACCCAAACCTGTAATAACAACTCTTTTTTTCATAGCATTATTTTAACTATAGTATTTCCTGTCGGATGCGAATAAGGGATTCACACCCATCCATGCGGCAGGCCTCCGGATACGCTTAACCCATCCTGCTGAATATCGTTGTGGCGTTATTGCCGCCGAAGGCAAAGGAGTTATTTACGATGTGGTCCACCTTTACCTCTCGTGCTGCGTTGGGTACATAATCGAGGTCGCACTCAGGATCCGGTGTTTCATAGTTGATTGTCGGCGGCACAATTCCGTGTCTGAGCGCCAGACAGCAAACAACCGATTCCACAGCGCTGGCAGCGCCCATGAGATGCCCGATCATCGATTTCGTGGAACTGCAGGGAATCTTATATGCGTCTTCGTTGAATACGCGTTTTATCGCAATAGTTTCTGTCCTGTCATTATGCGGTGTGCCTGTGCCATGGGCATTGATATAACCGATTTGCCGGGGAGAAAGTTTTGCCATCTTCAGCGCATCGCTCATGCACTTCACCGCGCCATCTCCTTCAGGATGTGGCGCCGTCATATGGAACCCGTCACAGCTCAGCCCATAACCAGACATCTCCGCAATAATCGCCGCGCCGCGTTCCCTGGCAAATTCATAACGCTCCATAATCAGGATTCCTGCCCCTTCCCCAATCATAAGCCCCTGACGATTTTTATCAAACGGCTGGCAACGTTCGGGCGCCAGCGCTTTCAAATTGTGAAAATGGGTAAATTCCGTTTGCGGGATCATATCGCCGCCGCCAACCATTACGACATCGACCTTATTGTCAACAAGGAGGTCATACGCCCATGCGATAGCGTGATTACCGGATGAACAGGCGTTCAGCGAGATCATGGCCGGTCCTTCAAAATCAAAATTAAGAGACAGCATATTTGTAATTGAATTTGGAGGGTAAACGGCTGCGACAATTTTATCGAAACCGTTATCTTTTTTTGAAATATCTGATCGCAGGAGTCTTTCAAACGGCGTTAATTCGGCTGCCAATGTCCCGATGGCAATGCTGAATCGTTCCCGGTTGAATCTCGTGTCGCCAAGTAAACCACTTTCCTGTAATGCCTCACGGGCTGCGTAGTAAACGTATTTGTGGATCGTGTTTTCCCTGATCTGATTCTCCAGGGTAAAGTCCCATTGGAAATTTTTTACCTCACAGGAGCGATGAACTTTATATTTTGAGGTATCAAAGGACTTCATCTCATTGGCGCCGTTTCTACCCTGGATGAACGATTCCCAGCATTCTCTGACGCCGATCCCGACAGGGGTAACCAATCCTAATCCTGTTATGACGACTTTTGACATAGGCTTCAATCTCTGTTTCAGCTTACCTTGACTCCTCTAATCTCTCCCGTTTGGGCTGAAAAAAATGATTTTCACCCCTTTGGTCAGGAAAATCAGACGGCGTTGCTGAATGTTCCCAATAAATACGAGAAGTCAACCGTCCACGTGCCGACAAGAGGAATTACACCGTTTCTTAAGAAGACGCCTCAATTGGCGTCATCTCCAACTTTTTTCCTGTTTTCTTTGATTGATGGTAGTGTTTTAATGCCTCATCATAGAACCCGGATGTCTGCAATTCCCTGAGATTCTGGATCAGGTGCTGATAAACGGTTTGCCAATCCAGATTGACCCGGAAGGCGAACATAGCGGCATTCATATTATCTTTCAGTGTTTCTTTCGCATTCTGGAATCGCTGCCGGAGAACTTCGGTAGCATAAATCCTGTCATACAAATACTGAAATCCATCGATGAGTTCCTGAAGCGACATGTTTTTCAGGACATAGGTGAGATGATGAGACGTATAATACTTCCAATCTTCAGGAAAGTGCGTCCGGAAGAGCCTTCCTTCACCGTTTAGCCGGTGATACAGCGGCGTATTAATGAACGGGCATAAAATGCCGCAGGTCATGATATCAACGTGGGAATCAAGCACGAAATCGGCGACCTGTTTAAAAGTCTCCGGGGTATCAGCATCATTGCCAAAGACCATTGTCCCCCATACGGCAAGGCCGTGCTTGCGGATATTGGCTATCGCCTCAAAATAATTTTGAATGGAGATACGTAAATTTACGTTCTTATTCATCGTCTTCAAGGCCTCTTCATTGATGGATTCAATGCCGATGAGCACCCCAACACATCCGCTCTTCCTCATATATTCGAGGGTTTCATCATCCTTATAGATATTGAGTGAAGTAAAACCAAACCAGTTCTGATAAATGCCCCTTTCCACCAAACCCTTGAAAAGGTCGCGGACCCGCTCATTGGATTTTTTGCTGTGTCCGTAAAAATTTTCATCCGTGAGTATCAAGCCGCGGTACTGCCCCTTAATAGATTCGAATTCGTCGAGCACATCTTCAATGGGCCTTTCCCGGTATTTCCGTCCCTGAAACTGCGGTACAGAGCAGAACTCGCAGTTAAAGGGACATCCGGCCGTAGTTATGATACCGGAGTAACGGTATTTGTATTTATCCTTTAAATATTTTCTGTCCGGACGCAATCCCTGATACAACTCCATGGGGGTCAGGACACCGTCGTATCTTTTCCGGAGACAGCCTTTTTCAAAATCCCCGATGATCTTTTCCCAGGTCGTTACCGCTTCTCTGGTGACAACGCAATCCACATATTTTGCCGCCTCTTCCGGATAACTTGTTGCGTGAATGCCGCCCATAATCACGGGTATGCCACGTTTTCTACAGGCGGTAGCTATCTGATACGCCCGATTGGCCTGATAACTAACCGAGGTAATGCCAACCAGATCAGCCCCACCAAAAGTAATATCCCCGGTCTTTTCGTCAATCGCCAGTTCCTGGGTTTCATCAATGATATCCACTTGCCAGTGTTTTGGAGTTAACACCTTCAGATAGCCAAGATTTACCGGCATTTGATTTAGCACGGAGACATTTTCTTCCCCCACATTTCCAATCGGATGAGGATTGATTAATATCAGTCTTTTCATGAAAGTTCCTCTTTTTTGGGCACTAACAGTACCTGAGCAATAGCGTAGTCATGACAGTGGGACAATGATACAGAGATGTTACCTATCTGTTTCTTGTCTGCTAATTCTTTTACACTGCCATACAAATTCAAATAGGGCCTTCCCTTTTCATCATTTAAGAGTTCAATATCCGTCCATTTCATTTTATCAGCCCAACCTGTTCCCAATGCCTTGAACATTGCCTCTTTTGAGGCGAAACGGGCTGCATAATGTTGATATTTGTTCTTCCGTTGCTTGCAATACTCTACCTCTTTTTCCGTATATATCCTTCTCAGGAAATTCTCATTGGCAGAAAACAGTCTTTCAATACGCTTTATTTCTATAATATCAATACCAACATACATAGATTATTTACGGGCGCTTTCAATCGTTGTAACTGCTTAAAGCATGAGAATCTATTTTGGAAAAGGGGCATTTTACAGGCTTGCAAAATTAATGTCAACGACAATTTAACGCTACTCGTGGCGTATAACGGACAAGGGGAGAAGATTTTATTTACAGCCTGCCCTATGGGCGTCTACGAATTCGGAACGGTTTTAATTTCTCTATGGGCTGTGTTTTTTCCTGCCAAAATAGCATGGATAATAGTTTTGATCCTAAACAGAACGGAAAATGTTCAATGATGATCATTGCCGGAAGAAATGATCAATTTTCGTGTATAGGAATTTGAAAATATTTTTATTGTCCCGTTAACCCATCCCCGAATCCCCTCCCGGGAGGATTCGGGGTGGATTAAATGCGTTGAGTGTTGCTGTTTAAAACTCAACCTAATGGAGATGGTTATTGCGCCTTGTCAGTAAAAAATCAAGAGACCCTTTTCTTGTTGTCCGAATCTCTTGTTCCGGGATCCGTGTTTATTCGGGTAATAAGGGGATATTCAGGAAATAGATTCATCATCCCCGGTGATTTGTCACGACACGCATCGGTATTACTGATCCTGTATGACAAAATTGGCGCCGTCATTCAACGCAGGTGCGTATGAACCGATAGGGCACAGCACTTTACTGTCCGTTTCGCAGCGAATCAACAACTTCCACAACGACTCCAGGTTCTCTTTTTCATGTTCCGTTTCCGGAATTATCTTGATCCTGGTCTGGCTTTCTATTGAAATTTTCATGAAATAGCTCCTTCCTCCATTCTGGCACAGAGTAATATGATTTGACTATATTATGAATACATGACGTGTCACGATTTTTCACTATAAATGAAAATTATCCGGGAATCAATCTTCTTTTTACCAGAGATCTTTTGGTTATTCATACCGGAGCGCTTCGATAGGATTAAGCCTGGACGCTTTTCTTGCCGGATAATAGCCAAAGAAGATACCAACCATATTTGAAAAGAGAAAAGCAACGGCAATAGACAACGGAGACAGTAACGATGGCCATCCCCCATAATAAGAAACTAATTTTGACGTAAAAATACCGAACATTATTCCAATTATTCCACCAAGAGAGCTAAGGACAGTTGACTCTATCAGAAACTGGAACAGGATATCCTTCCCCTTAGCTCCGACTGCCATCCTGATGCCAATCTCTCTCGTCCTTTCGGTAGTGGAAACCAGCATAATATTCATAATACCGATCCCCCCTACAAACAGGGATACGAGTGCAATGCTGCCCAGGAGGATGGCCATGGTGCGGCTTGTTTCCAATACGGTTGAAGCAAATTCAACCTGACTGATAACCGTGAAATCATTCTCTTCACCGGGTTTCAGCCGGTGGCGTTGTCTCAAGAGAGAAGTAATCTGGTCAATTGCCTCAAACCTTGTCTCTGCTGTGGTTGTTGAAGCAAGGACATAGCCAATATAGGTAACCCCCATAATCTTTCTCTGTACCGTCGTGTAAGGCATGAGAACCATGTCATCCTGATCCTGGCCTGTGGGTGATTGACCTTTGGCGCTCAGTACCCCAATTACCCTGAAGGGTACGTTATGCACGCGAACCCATTTGTCAACGGGGTCTAATGTCCCAAAAAGGTTGGTTACCACGGTCTGCCCCAGTACGCAGACCTTTGCCATAATATTTACATCCTGCTGAGTGATAAACCTCCCGGCTTCCAGCGGCCAGTTCCGTATAATCTGATAATCTTGTCCCGCCCCCGACACCCCGGTTGTCCAATTCATATTACCGTAAACAACCTGAGTGGTAGTCCTGACACCAGGCGAAACGTAATTAACCGCACTGCATTCTTTTACTATAGCAACAGCGTCTTCTGCCGTTAAGGTGATCGTTCCCGTGGTACCCCGGGAAGCGGCATGTGTGATGCTGACGGGGATAATGATGAGGACATTTGTCCCTAAACTCTCCAACTGTTTTTCGACAAAGGCCTTGGCTCCTTGCCCTATACTTACCATAACAATTACGGCGCCAACACCAATAACAATACCAAGGATAGTCAACGAGGAGCGCAACTTATTCCTCATAATTGCGCGTAAAGCTATTTTTAGAAGCGCTGACATGGTTACGAAATATCTTCTTTAAAAATTACGGTAACAATTTACGGGGTTATTTCATAAAGATGCCTGTGCCTGAGACGCCGGTGCGCTGGAAGCTTGAGAAGGCGTATCATTTAGCACCTTGCCATCTTTGAGAACAATCACCCTGCGGGCGTATTGTGCAATATCCGTTTCATGGGTAACAAGCACGATGGTAATACCCAGGTTGTGGTTGAGATCGGTGAGTACGCTCATAACATCCTTGCTGGTAGCGCTATCCAGGTTTCCCGTCGGTTCGTCGGCAAGGAGCAGGGTGGGATTATTAACGACGGCCCGTGCAATAGCAACACGCTGCTGTTGCCCGCCGGATAACTGATTGGGATAATGTTTTTGAAGCCCTTCCAGACCCAGAGTCCGCATTATTTGATAGATCCTTTCCAGATCGTTTTTGGATATCCTCTTGCTATAGATAAGAGGTAATTCGATATTCTCCACTACCGTAGTCCGGCTGAGCAGGTTAAAACTCTGAAACACAAATCCTAGTTTCTTGTTGCGAATTTCGGCCAATTCATTTTTTGAAAACCGGGAAACTTCGACACCTTCCAGATAATATTTCCCCCGGGTAGGACTATCAAGACATCCGAGTATATGCATCAGAGTAGACTTGCCAGACCCCGACGCCCCCATAATAGCAACAAATTCCCCTTTTTTCATCGTCAGAGATATACCATTTAAGGCCGCGACCTTAACCTCCCCCATCTCATATATCTTATAAACATCCGCCAACACTATGATATCATTCATGATTTAATAACGGGCCCTGCCCCATGGAACTTTTTGCTGGCCTTTTTCAACTGTCCTGGGAAGTATTTCTCCGATCACAACCTCCTGACCTTCTTTTATATCGCCTTCTAAGATTTCCGTAAAACTATCATTACCTATTCCCAGTTTTACAGCAACGTGCTTTAGCTTTTCTTTGTCTAGCACCCAAATATGTGAGGTAGTTTTCTTTACAAATTTTTTGTCAGCAAGTGACTTTTGGCCTATTTCGCCTTTTAAGACTTCCGAAGGGGTGTACCGCAACGCAGCATTTGGAATCCGCAAGACGCCTTCTTCTTTAGCTACCAAAACGGAGGTATTTGCCGTCATTCCGGGCTTGAGCTTGAGGGATGAATTATCGACATTGATTATCGTATCGTATGTCACAACATTTTGAAAGATAATGGGCGCCAAACGGATCTCGGCAACCTTGCCCTCAAAAAAATCCTCTGAAAATGCATCTACCGTAAATTTTGCATCCTGTCCTACCTTAACCATGCCGATATCGGCTTCATCAACATTCGTATTGACCTGCATGTGAACCAGATCTTCGGCAATATTAAAGAGTACGGGGGTTTGAAAGCTGGATACAACGGTTTGTCCTACATCCACATTTCTGGAGATCACAATACCGTTTAAGGGGGAAAAAATTACCGTGTGCTCTAAATCCGTTTTTGCAATTTCCAGGGCCGCTTTGGCCTGTAATACCTGTGCCTCTGCTAGTTTTACATCGGCTAAGCCTGCCTGATATAGTGTCCGGGCAGAATCAAGTTCCTCAATAGAGATTACTTTTTTAGCAAACAATTTTTTTGAACGGTGGTAATTTCTCCGGTTGTTTTTAGAGTTCACTTTAGCTTTTTCAAGGGAAGCAATGGCTGTAGCAAGGGTTGCTTCTGCCTTTTTCACCTGATGTTCGTAAGGGATGGGGTCAATTTGAGCAACGACCTGCCCTGTCTTAACTTCAGAATTGTAGTCGGCATACAATTTTGCTATAAGACCAGTAACCTGACTACCAATGATTACGGTTCTTACAGGGTTTATGGTGCCGGTTGCCGTAACATATTTCGTAATAGTGCCGCGGTCAATCTTTTCTGTTTTGTACTGTATGGATTCTGTTTTACTAAGAAAATAGATTGATGCGACAATAATAGCAATAAGACACGGAACACCAATAAAGAAATATTTGTTCATAGTGTGAATAAAGATAATAAAATCTGCGCGTTATAGCAATGACATTTTTGAAAGTCGTTGTTTCAGGCAATTGGCCTTGACAGATAGTGATTCAACTATATAATTCCAAATGAAATAAAGAAGATAAGCTCCTCCTGAAGGGCTGTCGGTGATTAAAAAAAGTGCGTATGAGGAACAGATACACGGAGCGTTATGTCTGATCGATTGAGACAACTGTCTTTCGCCAGCCTGATCATTCCTTTTCTGTCTATTGCCGGTTGCTCCACTTCCAGCGTTTTCACCTCTTACACAACCATAATGAACCCCCTGATTGACGGGGTCAAGGTACGCAAATGTGACCATGCGCTTAACGTTCTCAAGAAACACCGGAAAGGCAAGGATAAAATTCTTTATCTCATGGAGCGTGGCCGTATTGCGCAGCTTAAGGATGACCTGGATATGAGCATAAAGGATTATGAGGCAGCAATAGAGGCCGTTCGGCATATGGAAGACAAAGCCATCATAAGCGCTTCAGATATTGGAGCGCAGGCATCCACACTCATTATGAACGATAACACGATTCCTTATAAGGGAGATGGGTATGAAAAGGTGTTTTTGTATCAATTTCAGGCATTCAATTATCTGGCAAAAAAAGATATAGAAGGTGCTGGTGTTGAGGTTCGGCGCGCTAATCTCGAGCAGAATTTAGCGCTTGAAATGCATGAAAAAGAGGTGCAAAAGGCGGAAGAAAAAGCCAGGGAAAAAAGCATTGAGATGGGACAGGCTTACGCTAGCCTTGATTCTGCATACCGCACTATGGACGATGTGGCCGGTAAGGTAAAGAGCTCTTTCCAAAATGCGTATACCTTCTATTTGTCAGGAATAGTCTATGAGTTACTTAATCTGCCCAATGATGCATACATTGACTATAAAAAGGCCCTTCAGATTTTTCCGAACAATACTTATTTGCAACGCGATGTGTTGCGTCTGGCCAAAGGCCTCGGAATGAATCAGGAGTTGAAAGATTATGCCTCCACATTTCATATGACCATGGATGCAGGTGAAGATGGCAGGGGAATTGAAAAAGCCGGAGAATTGATTGTTTTCTTCGAGAATGGGTTAGCCCCGCAAAAAAAAGAAATTAAAGTTCCCCTTCCCACTCCCTACGGGTTTTTGGCTGTTGCATTTCCCGTGTACACGGAAAAATGGTCTGGCATAGAGCCACTTTCTCTGTTTGAACCTGCGAACAAACGCGTTTTTAGTGAGACGGAGCCTCTTTGTTATGTGCAGGCGCTGGCGGTAAAATCTCTGAAGGAAAAGATACCCGGGATGGTTGTCAGGCATCTCCTCAGATCTGCAGCTAAGGCGGCGCTCCAGATTGAGGCTAGAGATACCGCCGGAATTGCAGGAATGATATTTTCTTCGTTCTATAACGTTATTTCTGAAAAAGCCGATTTGAGAAGCTGGCTGACATTGCCGCGTGATGTACAGATTATGCGTAATTACCTTTCTGCAGGAATACATCATTTGCGTATAGAGCATAAGGCATCGGGGGCATTCTCAGATGTGGATGTTTCCATTAACCAGGATGGGAAAACGATACTCAGGGTTATACGGGTAGGTTCTGTATTTTATATTACAACGATAGCTTTTTAAGAGATGAAACGATAAGAAAGGATGGAAGTGCCATGTCTGACCGTATTATAAAAAAAGCGCGGGATACCAAGTTGAGATATCTATGGATTGCAGTAGGTTTGATGGTATTGCCATGTGCCGGTTGTTCTACTGCGGTTATAGAAGGATCGGCGTCTGCAGTCTCCCGGCAGGATGGACAAACGGTTGTTAAAAACCAGATAAGGACAGATAATGATCGTATGGAGGGCCGCCTCCAAATAACGGATCTGAAAGCAGATTTTGCGGGAAACTTGCTCCGGGCACATGTTTCTTTGCTCAATAAGAATAATAATACCGGGAATTTCCAGTTTAAGTTTTCATGGTTTGACGAGAATGGAAATGAAATTGATTCTGACACCGATGCGTGGACACCGCTTATTTTGTATGGGAACGAGTCGAGGTCGTTACAAGCGGTTGCCCCTGCGCCAAGCGTTAAAGAATTTAAGATAAAGATTCGGGAGTTATCCATGGAGTAGAACGGAAAGGGACAATCTTTTCGATGTCCAGGCCTTTCAGGGATTGTTATGACATCTTTTAACAAAATGATGAATCAGGCTGACCCTGGCAGGGCTGACTCATGAATTTCATATTTTGGAGTTTGTCTTTTTCGGTTTATTCGGGTCGGACATAATGAGAAGGAATTTTATCATAAGGAGGATACAGAGAATGTATGGGTTAAAGAAGATGATTTATGGTTTGTGCTTTGTGGTGGGTGCAGGATGCGCTACGAGCGTAAAGTATGAGGATGCAACAAAGGTTGAAACAACAACTGCTGATTTTGGTTCAACGGATTTACAACAGATTGCCAACAAAATGGTTGATTCTCTCCTTTCCTTTCCTCCAATTATACAAACGACAACCGAACGGAGTCCGATCATTTTTGTAGACACCATAAAAAACAAAACCCTGGAACACATCGATACCGAATCTATTACAGATTCTATCAGGACGAAGATATTGCGTTCAGGCAAGTTTCGTTTTGTTGACATGACAAAGGTGGAAGCTGCGAAGAAGCAGTTTGAATTCCAAAACGAAAGCGGTATGGTGAATCAAGCCACAGCAGCAGCCTTTGGCCGTAACATTGGGGCAGAATACATGCTGTACGGCAATTTTGCAAGTATTGTAAAGAAGTCCGATAACGTGAAAGACGTCTATTATAAATTTACCCTCAACCTTATGAAGTTGGAAACGGGAATTATCGAATGGGCTGATGAAAAAGAGATACGAAAAATTTCGAAACGCAGTTTGTTCGGCTGGTAGAGATACACCGCAACGGACAATACCGCAAGCTGTCTCTTTCTGAAAGGCGGTTCCGGATAGTTATTTAAGATCAACGATAAGGCCATCAAAGGCGAATTCTACACCTGCGGGAAGTTTATTGTTGTCCTCTTCGTGCTCGATATCATGGCACATATGGGTAAAGTATGCCCTCTGTGGTTTCAGTTGTTTGACGATGCGTAACGCCTGTTCGATACTAAAGTGTTTTATATGCGGTATGTAACGAAGCGCACCTAAGACAAGAACGTCGAGGTCTTTTAATTTTTCCAGGGACACATCGGGAATATCGCTGGCATCGGTAATATAAGCAAATTTGTCAAAACGGTAACCCGTTACTTCCCCCTCACCATGCACAGCTTCGATTGGTACTATCGGAAGTCCTTCTATAGCCATATTGTCGCTGATATTCATCAAAGAAAACCTGGGTTTTGAGCCGCCGGGTTCGAAATGATTATTAAATACATAGGCAAATGTGCTGCGTATGGTATCAAGAGTTTTTGAAGTGCCATAAATGGGAATATCCCTATGCTGAACGATATTGAATCTTCGTAAATCATCGAGACCAAAAATATGATCCGCATGGGGGTGGGTAATGAATACGGCGTCCAGTCTCGTTACCTTATGGGTAATACACTGAAGCCTCAGTTCCGGTGTAGCATCAATAAGGATATTACGCCCGTTCGCACTCACCAATACGGATGTGCGCATTCGTTTATTTTTAGGATTTTCAGAGGTACAAACCTTGCAATCGCAGGCTATCATAGGAACTCCGTGCGAAGTGCCGGTTCCCAGAAAAGTTACCTTCATAAACGCTTATCACCCCCGTGGTAGATTGAATGATATCCTGGTAAGCCAAAATTCCATACAGAAACAATTCCAGCGATTTTTTCTCCTGTACTCTGTTGTCCAATTTCTGATACCATTATAGGGAAATATTTATTGAGATTGCAAGGAAACTTTCAAGGATCGGTAAGGCATTATGCGGCATAAATTCGTTCCTCTCTGGATAATAGGTTTCTTTTTTGTTCTTTGCCATGATGCAATCGCTATTTATTATAATTTGTCTGATGAACAAGTCGAACAGGCCATTGAATATGGCGAAAAGAACAACGATTTAGACTATATGACTTTCTTGAGTGAGTGGGTAGTGATATCGCAGGAGGGATACGAATGGGCAGCCTTAAATACCAAATTTAACCTATTGGCTTACGAAGCAAAGCAGGCATCTCTGTCTGCCAGGAAATTAACAGAAGCACAAATCTATCATTCCTTTCTGAAGACAGAGGATATCTTATCCTTTCATGTGGTGTTGTATGGCAATTCACCTGATTTCTCCAAGGATTATCACGCAGTATTATTGTATAAAAACAAACCCATTCAGCCGGTCACCGAACAAAATGACACCCATGCCAGACTTGCCAATTTTGGAATCAGATTAGCAGCGGGCTATCGTGCCACCTGCCGGTATGACTTTCCGGATTACTATGTTGAACCTGATGAAGAGGTAACCCTGATAATCCTGAGCCCATTGAACAAAGAACGAAGATTTGTCTTTCATCTTAAGGAGATGCGATGAAAATAGGATTTCTGCAAACCTCTCCACTTTTTGGGAAAAAAGAGGAGAATGTCGATAAAACCGTGGCAGCGATACAATCGCTGAATGCCGATCTCGTCGTTCTGCCGGAATTATTTAATACCGGTTATCAGTTCACCTCAAGGGAAGAGGCCTTTGCCCTGTCAGAGAACGTTCCTGAAGGGCAAACGACACGTGCCTTGATGGCTCTTTCAAGGGAAAAAGGTGTTTATATTGTTGCCGGCCTGGCGGAACAGGAAAAAGGGCATTGTTACAATTCTTCTCTCCTGGTAGGGCCACAGGGGTTCATTGGCTGCTACAGGAAATTACACCTTTTTTATCATGAGAAACAGTGGTTTGAGCCAGGAAACAGGGAGTTAGCGGTGTATGATATCGGGAAAGCGCGGGTTGGTATCATGATCTGTTTTGACTGGTTTTTCCCCGAAGTTGCACGATATCTGGCCGTAAAAGGGGCTGACATTATCTGTCATCCCGCAAACCTTGTCCTTCCCTACTGTCCGCAGGCCATGATAACGCGATGTATTGAAAACAGGGTCTTTGCTGTCACTGCAAACCGCATTGGATCGGAGAGCCGTTCCGGGGAAACGCTTACGTTTATTGGCACCAGCCAGATTATAGGGGCAAAAGGGGAAATCCTCTACCGCGCCTCACCGGACCAGGTTGAGGCAATGGTTGTAGAAATCGATCCCGCTGTTGCCCGCGATAAAAACGTAACCCCAGCGAATCATCTCTTAAACGACCGGCGGTTTCAGGTTGTTTCTTCCTGCACATAGGGCATTATACCGGTAACTATCTTCCTCCCGGGAAGTCTGGATTTTCCTGATACTTTTCAAGCGCATAGCGTATGAATAATCGTTGACATTAATAATTGGAAAGGTAAAATACTCTATTTTGATACATCATCAAGAGCCAAAGGAGCTTCGCAATGCAGAAAAGCAAAGGCATTACCATTCAACGCCATATTATTGAACAGGAGAGGCTATTTCCACAGGCCACCGGTGATTTTACCGGGCTCTTATGGGATTTATCGATTGCAGCAAAAATTATTTCGCGTGAGGTAAATAAGGCAGGCCTCGCGGAAATATTAGGTCTCACGGGTGGGGTAAATATTCACGGCGAAGCGGTTAAAAAGCTGGATGTGTATGCCAATGAAAGAATTTGTAAGTCTATGGAGCACGGAGGCCATCTCTGCATTATGGCATCAGAGGAAAACGAAGATGTTATTCCTATTCCCGACGAGTTTCCCAAGGGTAAATACGTATTGATGTTTGACCCGTTAGACGGTTCTTCGAATATCGATGCAAACGTGAGTGTCGGAACCATATTTTCTATTTATCGAAGGAAGACAACCGGCAAAGAGGCTACGGTTGATGATTGCCTGAGAAAAGGAACAGAGCAGGTTGCTGCCGGGTATATTGTGTATGGTTCGAGTACCATGATGGTATATACAACGGGACACGGGGTTTATGGTTTCACGTTAGACCCCAGTATTGGAGAGTTTTTGCTTTCTCATGAGAAGATAAAAATTCCTCCAAAGGGTAAGATATACAGTATTAACGAGGGAAATACCTATGTGTGGGATGAAGGGACGCAGAGGTACATCAGTTATCTGAAAGAAAATGATTCATTAACCGGCAGGCCTTACTCGCTGAGATATATTGGGTCGCTGGTGGCAGATTTCCATAGAAATCTTCTCTATGGCGGGATATTCCTGTATCCTGCCGATTATAAAGACCCGGGAAAACCAAAACCAAAGTTACGCTTACTGTATGAAGCGAATCCGCTTGCATTCATTGTTGAACAAGCCGGCGGTATGGCATCAACGGGAAAAGAACGAATCCTGGACATCCAGGCAACTGAACTCCATCAAAAAGTGCCACTCGTCATTGGGAGCAAGGAAGATGTGTTAACCTACGAACGGTTCTTTTGTCAGGGGGGAAAATAAAGATGCTTATGAGAAAATGGTATTTGCCATCAAAGATTATTTTATTTTTTATTGTATTGTTTATATCTCTTAACACTGCTTTTTCCGAAGGAGACGTTCCTTTAATTCTGCCAAGGCATTTAACCAAAATGACAGATAAAACGGAAAAGAGCAATAGAATAGAAAAAAAGATCAGCAGCTTGTTGCAGATGCAGGTTCAACTGAGAAAAAGCAATATAGAGCAGCCCAGGCCTGAGAGATTAAGCGCCATGCAAGGGATGGGAATGAAGACCGCAGCGGATAAAATGGACCAGCAAAGAGTTTTCATTCATGCAAAAAGAAAATTAAGCGCCTCGAAGATTGCATCTTTGGAGAAGATAGGGGTGATCGTATATGAGGATTCATGGATACCACCTCTTGGGAACCATCCCACAGGCTATGTCATTGCCACTATGCCGGTAGATCGCCTGTACGATCTGGCGGCAAAAAGTTATGTCGTAAGGCTCGAGACGGCAGAGCGGATGCTAATGCCTAAAAATGATAAGGCGGCAAAGAGTATTCATGCAGATAATGTCTGGAATGACTACGGATACGATGGTAGCGGCGTTAGAATCGCGGTGTTGGATTCTGGTCTGGACACAACGCATAACGACATCCCCACGCCGGTAGTGATTAAAGATTATTCAGATTATCCCACATTGGACGACATCATTGACAATCAGGTGACACCTCACGGCACCCATGTGACGGGCAGCGCCGTGGGACGCGGCACACAGTCCGATGGAAAATACAAAGGGATGGCCTTTGGCGCAGATCTTATTTTTTTGAAGATTGGAAATGATACCGACGGAAGCGCCTCTGATGGCGCTATTATTGCCGCCATAAAGGCATCTGTAGATACCTATAATGCCGATATCATCACCATGAGTTATGGCGGCTTTGACACCTATCATGACGGTTCCGATGAAACATGCCAGGCAGTTGATTATGCCTTTGGTAAGGGTGCATTAGTATTTATGGCGGCGGGGAACGATGGCGATAGCAAAATTCATTATTCAGGGACGGTTGCTGCTCACAAGAAGACACAATTTATTCCGGTCAAGCTGGGCCCTGGATGGAGAATGCTCTATTTTTATCTCAATTGGTTTGATGGTCTGGGAGAAAGCAGGGAGCTTGATTTGAGACTGTATGACATGAACAAAAAAGAAATGCCCTCCGCTAACATTACTAAAGATCGGGAAGGAGAAAGCCCGAGGGGCACTGAGGCATTATTGACTTACTATAATTCTTACATTTATATTTACGGACATGCCACCTATTATTTGAAAGTAGTGAACAATTCAGATTGTCGTCAGTTTTTTCACATCTATTCTTTTGACGAGTATACAACCTTTAAAAATGCAGATCCCCGTTATACCGTTGGATCGCCGGCAATAGCGGATAGTGCAATTGCCGTTGCATCGTATGTGACACGGCCAAAATGGAAGAATTACAAAGGAGAGGCTTTTCGCTATATTACAGATAAGACTGTTGGTAAAATTTCTTCATTCAGCAGCCGTGGTCCGAGAATTGACGGAGTAAAAAAACCGGATATTGCTGCCCCAGGGCAGGGAGTTATTTCCGCAAGGGATAAGATTATTTCCTGGCCGGGAATATATGATTACCTTGTAATAGATAACGACGGAATTAATGACGGTTATGGTCCTGCGGACTATCTGTGCCTTCAAGGCACAAGCATGGCTACCCCTATTGCGGCTGGAGCATCTGCATTGTTGATGCAGACGAATCCTTCATTGAAGGGAGATCCGACTAGCGTTCAAAATATCTTATTTCAAACTGCAAGCAATAAAGGGAAACAGACGAACAAGAATGGATACGGCAAGCTGAATGTGCTGTCCGCTCTGAACTTTATCAATAGTATGGCTCCTGCTTCTGTTCTTACGCTTACGACATCACCTTCGCCTGCTCTTACTACTCCCACGCTATCGACTTTCCCCACGCCGACTCCATAGCTGGCTTTCGGTATGAAAGACAATGAAATGGTGGATCTTTTCGTCAAATTATGTCTTCGGCTACAGGGTGGCATGGATAAACATGTTTGTCTATGCTACTCTGTAGATCGCTTAAATAAAATGAAAATTTCTATACAATCAAGATGGTAAAGAGATAAAGGATGTAAGTGCCAGTGTTGTTGCTGTTGCTGTTGCTGTTGCTGTTGCTGTTGCTGTTGCTGTTGCTGGAATGTGCCTCATAGATGCAATGGTTTATGACGATAAATTTTTCACGAGAGATTTTTAAATCGTTCTCTCACCTCACCCATCTTCCCACAGGTCATCTTTCCCTCCGGGCATTTGTCGTTTACACAGCCTGGACCGGCATCTTTAAAGATGTGCGGGGAAACTTTTTTTACCTGTCTGAGCATCTCTGTTGCCATGTTTCTTATCTCCCACTGCGCACGGTTGCAGCAACGTATCCGGAAAAAGTGTAGCAGTTCGCGTGCGTTCATGGTGATAAGGATCTTGGTCTCTGCAGCATTAGGTAGTAAAAAGCGGGCATCTTCAAATACGCCCTCTCCCTGATCTTCAAGCGCTTCTGCCAGCTCGTCATACCATTGCTGTATAATATGCATCTTTTCAATAAACCATGATTTTTTACCAGCTTTTTCGATGCTCGGCGGAACAACAAAATGAAACCCCACACCATCCTTGCTCTGTTGCCCGACGTATCGCTGGCTCTGCTGGGAATAAGAGGCTAAACGATGCCGTACTATTTGGTGAGAGCAAGAGCGGGAAATGCCTTCTACGCCAAACGTAAAGATAGCATGTTCGATGGGCGAGAGATGCCGCATGTCAATTAACTTATCGATAAAGGCGGTCTGATTTTTATTTTCAATCTGTTTCTTTAAATTGTCAATAGATGCAGGGCTATAACAGAGTTTGGCTGCCTGGGCAGCTATTTCTTCCGGGTCGGGTGTGTAGCGTAACAATATTACCTGCAATTTGGATTCTGGCATAATATTTCCTTTTCAGGAATTCCAACGGAGTGACATGATACATCGTGCCCTTATGGACTAAAATTCAATACCCTTTTGGGCATTGATTCCCCTTTTGTAATGATGTTTGATCTCCCGCATTTCAGTGACCGTGTCAGCCATTTCTATGACTTTTTCATGAGCGTTACGTCCGGTAAGAATCATGGTAAGCCTTTTGGGTCGTTCTTTTAATACGGAAATTACCTCCTCAACAGATACGAGTCCATGATAGATCATGTTATTAATTTCATCGAGGATGATGATATCATAAAAATCAGAAAAGATCTCCTGTTTTGCACGATCCCAGGATACCTGCGCATTTTCAATGGTTGCCTTAGAATGCTCCTCTTTCCGTGTTCTGATAAATCCCTGCCCTAACTGGACGATTTTGAAATCAGGCTCAAGTCGTTTTACGGCAGCGCATTCTCCGGTAGGCCATGGTCCCTTAAAAAACTGAAGCATAAGCACCTTCATGCCATGTCCGGCCGCCCGAAGACCAAGTCCAAGTGCCGCAGTGGTCTTGCCTTTTCCTTCACCCGTGTTTACGAGAAGGAGCCCTTCGTTCATATGTTTTCCCTTCCTGGATTCAATCGCGGAGATACCAGTAAAAGATTATATTAATCAGGAATGAAAGTCAAGGATATTGGATATCGATGATTTGCCGGGACGTCTAAAATAGATTGACAATTGATTGTGGAATACGTAATATCAATCCATTGCTTGGAAACGGTGATAGACGTTTTCTTGTTCAGAAAAGGAAGAATGCGTTTTAATGAAAGGGGTTGTTTATGTCGGAAATCAAAGAAAGCGAGCTGCCAGGAATCGGGAAAAAATTTACCCTCGAATTGGATTCAGGCGATAAATTGGTTGTTGTAATTCATTCTTCAGGTGAGAGAGAGGTATTTAAATTTATTAAAGACAACGACGAACCAGCCTCTGTTACCACACTCGCGGATGAAGAGGCACGCCAGATTGGCGCTATACTCTCCGGAACATACTTTCAGCCGGTTATTGAAGAAGCGCAGAAGTTGACGATGAAAAACGCAACGATGGAATGGATAAAGATTGCACCCGATTCAGCACTAGCCAATAAAAGAATTGAAGAGTTAGATATAAGAAAAAAAACGGGGGTGTCCATTACCACTATTATCAGGGGTGAATCGGTGATACCGAATCCCCATTCCGGCGAAATCATTAAACCGCAGGATACCATTATTATCATAGGGGGCAACGATCAGATAAAAAATTTTATATCCACCTTTGAAATCAAACATCGCTTAGAAAATGATCGTCAATGAAAGTGTATTGTCACTAGGCATTTCTCTTATTGCCCTATTTTTTGCCGGTTTTCTGGCTACCAAGGTCAACCAGTCCCTGACGGCTGTGTTTATTGTGGTGGGCATGATCCTTCAGAATTTTTTTCCTGTCACGATCATCACAGAATTTATTGCTACCCTGGGTATCATTTTTATGCTCTTTATGTTCGGACTTGAGTTTTCGGTTGGCAGTTTGGTAAATAACCAACGGAAGATATTTTTTAATGGAGTTTATGACCTGCTTTTTAACTTTCCCCTTGGCATGTTTCTTGGCTGGATATTAGGGTATGATTTAATCCAAACCCTTTTATTTGCAGGGATTATTTATGTGACGAGTTCTGTAATTGTAGCTAAATCGATCATTGATTTGAAACGTTCAGCAAATCCGGAAACGGAATATATCCTTAATATCCTGATTTTTGAAGATATGTTTATTGCTGCGTTTCTTGCATGTATTGTCGGTGTTGTCAATTACGGACACATAGATACAAAGGGAATGCTTCTTGTAATGCTGAAGACCGCAGCATTCTTTTTATTCTTTATTATACTTTCCAGAACTGCAAAAAAAATTATTGATAAGGTTGTTGATATTGAACATACGGAATTATTCATCATTCTAATTCTATCGATTATTGTGCTTTCCGCAGGTGCAGCATCTCAAATAGGACTTTCTGAGGCAATTGGGGCGTTTCTTGCCGGACTCTTGCTATCAGAAACAAGGCAACGACACAGGATCTCAGAGGCAATCAAACCTTTTCAACAATTCTCTACGGCAATTTTTTTTGTCACATTCGGAATGTCCATTGACTATAAACATGCGGGAAGCCTCATCCCTATCGGGATATTTATCTTTGTCGTTTCTTCCTTCAGTAAGGTTTTTGGAGGTTATTTTGTCGGTAAGAAATATGCATTGAGTAAAAGGGCTTGTTTAAGACTTGGTTTCAGCCTTATTCCCCGGGGGGAGTTTTCCATCATTCTGGCGGGTACGATTGCGATGAACACCAACGTGCCGTATCCTGTAAAATCGCTTACCGGTGTCTATGTTTTGCTCAGCGCTATCCTCGGTAGTATCCTGATGAAAGAATCCGACTGGTTTGTTAAGAACTTCTTTGAAAGCAAAGGGAAGGAATTTCAACCATTGGGTAGGCACTCTGCAAAGGATTAAACCTGGATAGAGAAACGAGAAACTACGATGAATGATTGAAAGCTTATGGGCGGACTTTCTTTCCTATTTTATGTTTCAGAGACATAAGGAGCTCTCTTGCCATAAGCCATTTGTCTTCAAGCGCCCACATATGAAACGGGAGCACACACCCACATCGAAGGCAGTCTGCCAGCGGACCCATCATACAGGGCTTTTTGATCTGACCCTGCGGATCAAAACAAAAAGACATCTTTTTGAAGATGCAATTCCTTGTAATCTCTTTACATCTGTCAGACTTCATAAGTTTGAGAATAAGGCTTGGTACACCGATAAAATCACCGTATTTTTCTTCTTTGAGTCTCAGCAGGGTATCTAATATTTCATCACGTAATTGCCATCCTGGCCAAAGATTATCGTTCTTCAATCCTTTTATCGGCGTATGTATTTGAAATAGACATCCGCGAACGCCCTGGTCTTTCCATTCTTCAATAAAATACTCGATATCCTGATAATTCATCTTATTAACTACCATAGAAACATGAATCTTGAGTTCTGGTCTGTTTGCATTTTTTTTTATCTTATCATAGCAGCCCTTTCCCCGGATGGCATCGTGCATGTCCTTCCTGCCATCCACCGATATATAGAAATTTACATCAGGCCAGTTAGGCAATTCAATCGTACCGTTGGTAGCTACCAGGTTTGACTTGAAATATCTCATCCCTCGTTCGATAAGATCTTTTCTTAGGAGCGGTTCGCCTCCAATCCAGGAACATTGATAGAACGGGAAATCGGTCTCCTTCAAACTCTCGAGTTTTTCAATCCATTCATTATCGGTAAGCTCAGGCTTTTCTTCGTAGTCGTGTGCATAGAAGTAGCAATGTTTACAACGCAGATTACAACGGTTGGTAATGTCAATTGAGCCAATTGCACCTTTCGGTTTACCAAAAAGGTCAAACCTGGCGAGATCGTATAATTTAAAGAAAAACTTCGTTCTCTCCTTGCCAATTCTTTGGCAGGAGTAATCAAATACCTTATCTCTGAATGTCCGTTTTGGACCTGTCTGTTTATTTTCTATGGTCGTAATCATTTTACATCAGAAAAATCGATTTTAAATTTTTTCTCGTCATTTCCTGCCTTGACAATAATGGCGGTACTCGCTTTTGGATTGATTTTGTCATAGGAAAAGATGCCAATTACGCCCTGCCTTTTATCTTTATACTTCATGCCAAACTCGGTTTTTTGCGGCAGAATATTATTGGTCCCCTGTATAAGCATAATCTGAGCATCCTCCGGGGATTGAACGTTATCTTCTGGAATACTCACAATCACATTGAATGTCTTTGATGTTTCAATCTCTTTTAAATCCTGTAGTGTAAGGGTTTCGTTTTTCAGCGCCCTCATAGCAGAATTCACGGCAATCCTCATATATTTGCTCATAATGAATCCTCCGTTTCCGCCGGGATATTCACCAAAGCAGGCAGATTTTCCTATAGGACTTTCAAAAATCTCCTTCCCTTTGTATCGTGCGCCATACACATTCGCTTCTTTAACCTGTTCTTGCGTTAACTGAATATCAAATGCATGAGACCGTGCAGGCACCCCGCATAGAGTAACAACGACTATTCCCAGCCACCATATATTGAATTTCATAATACGGCCTCTTACATAAATAATGTTTATCAATTTTTAATGCGTTATCGTCATTTTATTGCGGAGAAATTGATTTTATATTTTCTCTGATGATCCCCGGTCTTTATAATGATTTCTGTTTTTACCCCAGGATTTAGTTTTTCATATTGGAAAAAGCAAACGACATCCTGAACTACGCGTTTTTCTTTGCCAAATTCATACTTGAGCGGTAGTATCGTATTTGATTCTTGTACGAGAAATACTTCAACATCTTCAGGGTTCTCAACAATCTCTGAAACATCAACAACAAGTTTCATGGCCGTAGATTTCTCGATTTCTCTAATTTCATCTGAAGTCATACGCATATTATTCGCTGCCTGCATGGATGAGGTAACTGCAATTTCAATATATTTACTTAAAACCAGTCCTCCATCTCCTTTTGGGTATTCACCAAAGCAGGCTGATTTTACAACAGGACTGTTAAAAATTTCCTTCCCTTTATATTTTGCACCATACTCTTTTGCCTCTTCAATCTGTTCTTGTGTTAATTGTATATCGAATGCACCACTCAACGCTGGCATTCCCGATATGACAAAAACGAGTATGGGAAGATACCATTTCGCAAATTGCATACAATACCCTCCGACAAATAAATTTGATTTGCTACTATCCTTTGAATTTATAAAAGTGGAGCAATTAATCCTCGAACATTTTCAGCGTTTTGCCTGTAATTGTGCTGATTTTTTTCCCGAGGTTTTTCATTTCTTTGATTCCGCCGCGACGGGAAGACTCACCAATTTCATCGACTAATATTTTTTCTCCATTTGCTAAATTTAATAATACGAGGTATCGCACATAATCGTTCGGTATTGACTCTTTAATCTCTTTTGTAACCTCTACATTTTTTATCTTAGAAAAGGAAAAACTATCTTCGTCATCAAAAAAAAGTGTCCTTCTCACCTTTGTTGTCACCTGTTCTGTCTTTCCATCAATGGTAATTATTTTGAAAAAGGAACTTAAAACAAGCTTGTTCGTAGCATGCTTTTTTAGCGCCATTGATTTCATATACCTCCTTTCTCAATACCTGTGAATACTATGGAATAAATTCCTTACTCCTTATCGGAGGGAATATATCACATACGATTGAGATAGTCAAAATTATTATTTTTTACCAATTCATTCCATCTGCTTGCGTTCAAAGATCTTAAAAACATAGTAACACGCAGTAAAGATAATATACCAAGGGAAAAAAATCAACTGAAAATATCGCCCGGAAGTTTATGACATAAAAAAAGCTTCCCACTCCTTTACGATGAATGGGAAGCTTATTATTGTTACAGGCAACTTCTCAACATCAAAATGGAAGTTGTGAAAAAAGCAAAACTCAGGCTTTTATATCAATTTTGGCCTTTTGTCTGAGTTGTGCTATGAGTGCTTGTGCCTTTTCCTGAAGAATATCCTGCTTAACAACCTGTTTCATATCATCGAATTTAACATCAGTTCCTTTTTTTATTTCGGTCACTTTAATGATGTGATACCCAAAGTCAGTCTTAATAGGTTCACTTATCTGCCCCACTTTAAGTGCAAACGCAGAAGCAGCAAAAGGTTCAACCATTTGTCCCTTTCGCGTAAAGAACCCCAGGTCGCCTCCCTTTTCTTTGGAAGGACAATCAGAATATTGTTTAGCAGTTTCCGCAAAATCCTTTCCGGAATCAACTTCCGCCTTTGCCTTCTTGATTTTTTCCATCGCCTGAGCCAGCTCTGCATCGGTATTCATTTTCCGGGTATCTACCAGAATATGGCTCGCCTTTACTTCTGTGCCGTCATAAACAGCTTTGTTCTGATCGAAATATGCTTTGAGTTTTTTGTCATCAAGGTCTTTATCAAGATATTTTTCCAGTGCGAGAGAAATCGTGACATCCCTTTTCAAGTCGTCAATAGAGCTTCCATGTGATTCTAGTACCTGCTCCAGGGTTTTCCCTGCCAGACTCGGATTCGATTTAACATCCTCCCTTACCTTATTTATTTCTGCTTCTATATCCTTCTTACTAGGTTCGATCTTATTCTCCCGGATGAATTGGGTGAGCAGCTTTTGGGTAATTAAACCATCAAGTATTTGTTTGCTAACCGCTGGAATTTGTTCTTCATTTATCTGATTTTTAAACCTGTTGACGATTTGATCAACATCTTTTTGGATGATATTCTCACTATTAACCGTTGCCAGGACCTTATTTGGATCTTGTTCTTTTATACTGTGAGCAGTTTCTTTATTAGTTTCGGCTTTGGCTTCTACCTTTGGTGTCCCGACTTTTGCCTCAGTCTTCGTTTCAGGATTTGGTGCCGGTTTTGCTTCTTTTACCGGTGTTGATGACTTTTTTACATCTGTTTCTGCCGCAAAGGCACTTACATGAATGGATAATATTCCACCCAACACAATTCCTAACGGCTTAATACATTTCCTTAACATTGACATCTCCTAAACATAAAAAATTTTAAAAATAGAAGGTGTTATTTTAATTGATTTTAACTTACAATGTCAAATTACTTCTTTTTTTCTTCCTGGTGAAATATTCCCTGACCTTTGTTAACTCCTCAAGAGGTTTTCACTTCTGTTACCATGATAAGGGCCATGCCCGCAATCGGTACTATTTTCATGGTTACAAACCTGAAGGTCATGTGTGCGGGTATGCATTGCTAGGAGGGATTTTTGAGATAAAAGAATAGTATATCCATAAATCCCCGTCTAATCATCATTACTGCAATAGCTGCAAGCAACAGGGATGCTACCTTGGCAAAGGCCTTGGACCCGCCGCTACCCATAAGCCGATGAATGAAATCAGATTTCAGCAGCACAAGCCATACAAAGATAAGATTTACCACAAGAGAGGTTATCGTAGGAATATAACCATAGGTATCCACGGTTACAATAATCGTAGTCAAAACCGCCGGCCCTACGACAAGGGGGATACCCAATGGAACGACCCCTATGGTCGAACTGATGGTTCTTTTCCCTTTTTCCGAGAAAAGCAGGTCATTGATGGCAAATACCAGCAACAGAAGCCCGCCGGCAAGTTTAAAATCGTATATTTCAATCCCCAGTACGGAAAAAACGAACTTTCCCAGGGCCAAAAAGCTAATGCTGACAGTAAGAGCAGTAATTACCGACTGGCGTATAATTATTTTCTTTTGTGGTTTTTCGATTCCGTCCACCAGTGACATGAAAATCGGCAGCAATCCTATAACGTCAATTGCAATAAAAAGAGGGATAAAGGCGAGGAGAAAATTGTGCCAATGCTCAATATGGAGAAATGATAATTCTTTCATAGCTCAGGGTTATAAGAGTTCGGTATCTTGTGTTTATTCAGTTTACTGTAAAGACTGGTACAGGAGATCTTGGGTATCTTCATGGCTCTTTCCATAGTCTGCGGGGGCAATTCCAATGTGTTGATAATGATCTGCCTCGATCTAATCCATTAAGGCCTGGAGTGCTTTCCGAATAAATTTAATGATTTGCTGGGGTTCACCCGTTTCAAAGGACTCCCGTATTACACATTTTTTACAGAGGACGCTTTTTTCCCATAGTTCTGCATAAAACGTATCCCTCCCCCCAGCAACTGCCAATTTTCTCAAGCCACCTTACTTGCGGTTTCATTTGCAATGCCAATACGATCATAAGCGCCATCCCGTGCTGCTTGAAGAAATAGTTCCGTTACATCCATGATATTTCCCTGGATGATAAGGTTTATCTTGCTGTGTAAGCAGAAAGCATTAAAAAGGGCAATATAGCATAAGTGTTAGTATTGTCGCAATATATAATTTATTACCGTGTTTTTTTCTTGCCATTGATCCATAGTTACAGTAACCTTTAACCAACTACTTTTGATCCTCAGCAATACCCAAATCATCGTGCAACAGCTCTCGAAAAAGGGGAGTTTGTATAGAACAACACCTTTCATTATCAGACATTATGGTAAAAAACCGCCTTTGGAAACGAATATTTTTTGGTTATATTACGATTGTAATATTTATGATGATAATGAGTTTTTATCTGATTTATCGTCTTAACTACCTTAATAAAGTTACCGATTCCATTATGAGGATGGATATTCCTTTTATCGAAAACGGAGAAAGATTAGTTGATTGTTTCTTTGAACAGGTTCGGAATGAAAAAAAGTACCTCATTACTAATGATAATGCCTTTTTAGATCTCTTTGATCAGAAAAAGAGGGAGTTTTTGGAACGGCTTAAATATCTTGAAGAATCTACAACAGACCGGGAAAAGGATGAGGTGATACATCTAATCAGGGCGCCGTACGAAAAATATCTTTCCATAGTTTCAAAAGAGATTATCCTGGTGGGACAGGAAGAGGTTGTTCCGCCTGATATCCGGTATGAAGAAGAAAAGAAAAAGACACTTGACCAGATTACGGGGTCAATTAACAAATTAATCCTTATTACACAGATGAAATTAGTTAAAAAGATTGGACTATTTCAAAAAATAGGGTATAAGTCTACGCAGATATCCTTTGTCATTATCCTGTTTGCCGTTCTTTTTGGGGCAGTTTTTGCCTATTTTTTTACCCGAAGTATATGCTCTCCCATAAAGATTCTCAAAGATGCGACGGAGCATATTGCGCACGGAGACCTGGATCATCGAATTGAAGTAACAGCCAGCGATGAAATTGGTATGCTGGGAATGGCATTTAACCAAATGTGCAATAAATTAAAAGAAATGGACCAAATGAAGACGGATTTTGTTTCTAACGTTTCCCATGATCTGAAAACCCCTTTAACGGTCATCCGCGAGGCGAACGACCTCCTGTTAAAAAAAATTGCCGGCCCGATATCTGACAAGCAAATAAAGCTCCTGAATATTACAAAAGCAGAGATCATCAGGCTTACAATGATGATTAATGACCTGCTGGATATTTCGCGGATAGAAGCGGGATTGATGCGATATAATTTTCAGGAATCTTCCATCCAGGACATTATTAGAAAAAGTGTTGACGAGATACGGTTTTTGGCAGAAAATAAAAAAATTCATATCCTATGGAAAAAAGGCGGGGATATACCGAAAGTCTTACTTGATCGTGAAAAGACTGCTCAGGTTATGGATAACCTATTAAGCAACGCTATTAAATTCACTCCCTCTGGAGGAAAAATCACAATAACGGTGTGCGAGGTTGATTCCAAAACCGTTCCCCAATTTTTTGCGGAACAAAGTCGGCTGAATAATATCCGTTCGTTCGTTCAAATCAGTATATCAGACACGGGAATTGGCATACCGGCTGAATGTCATAAGACAATCTTCGACAAATTTCAACAGGTTAGCAATAAGGGAAAAGGCGGTATGAAAGGAACAGGGTTAGGACTTTCTATTGCAAAACACATTATCCTTGATCATGGAGGTGATCTTTGGGTTGAAAGTAAGATGGGGGAAGGAAGTACCTTCAGTTTTATTCTTCCTTTCAGATATGACTATGTCTTACCTTCTTAACAGAGTATCTTCTGTTTACCATGGAGAAAAGTACAAAAAAAATGAATATTGTATTGATAAGACACCTCTTTTTGCCGTGCTTTTTAGCCTCTGTACTCATATATAATACGGGTTGTGCCTGTTCTGCGCATAAAGAGTTAAATACAAAAAATGAGGAATTAAGAAACATCAATCTCGAACTTCGTCTCAAGGAAAAAACAATTACTGAGCTTTTAGATCGTCTTTCAATGAAAGATCAGGAAATCGGCAAACTTACCGATGAACTGCATAGCGCCAGGGCGACTATTGAGGATCTGAAAAGTGATATAGAAAAACTCAGAGAAATCGATGTGCAGGTAGAAGAGAAGAAGAAAGAGGTTGATAATAGCATTGTAGAAACAATTCCTGTAACTGTACCGGAGGGGACCCCGAAAACTGAGCCGACAACCACGGAAGAACAGAACAGTAATCAACAGTTTTGAGGTACATTAGTTTATGTCCGGTGAGAAGATACTCGTTATAGACGACGACACCCATATCCTGGAAGTTATCCAGATGCGCCTGAAATCGTGGGGATATTATGTTGCGATTGCCAGGGATTGGCAGGAAGCAAGGACAGCGTTATCAACTACCTCCTTCCAACTTGCCATTATTGATTTACGATTGTCTGAAGAAGATGGCATAGAACTTATGGAGGAAATTATTCGATGTCATCCCAATCTTCCCATAATCATTCTGACAGCTCATGGGAGCATCGAGAGCGCTGTTGAAGCCATGAGAAAAGGGGCTTACAGCTATATCACCAAGCCATTTAATAATGAAGACCTTTCATTACACGTAAAAAATGCCCTTGAAAAACAGTATTTAACCCGTGAAATCCAATATCTCAGAAGTCAGCTCGATGAAAGAAATGGTTTTCAGCAAATCATTGGGAAGGACAGGCAGATGCAAAAAATTCTTGAACAGGTCTCCATGATTGCTAAAACTGACTGTAACGTGTCTCTTTACGGCGAAAGCGGGACCGGCAAAGAACTTATTGCACGGGTTATTCATTCCAACAGTAATCGGTCGACCGGACCTTTTATTGTTGCAAATCTCAGTGCAATGCCGCCCGAACTCCAAGAAGAAGAGCTCTTTGGCTGCATACGAGGCGTCCGTGCTGATACTAAAGAAAAGAAGGAGGGGCTCTTTTTGCAGGCCGGCGGAGGAACTATTTTTATAGATGAGATTGGGAATATCTCACCTTCCTTCCAGCTAAAACTTTTGAAAATATTACAGGAAGGAGTATTAAATCGGGTTGGTAGTGCAAAAAATGTTAAGGTTGATGTTCGCATTATTTTTGCCTCAACGACTGACCTGGAAAAGGCAGTGAGCCATGGAACATTTCGAAAAGATTTGTTTTACAAAATCCATGTTGCGCCTGTTTGTGTGCCCCCTTTGCGTGAACGGCGAGACGATATCCCTTTATTGGCAACATACTTTTTAAAGAGATTCTGTAACATACTCAAAAAAGATATTATAGGATTTACACCTGCAGCCCTGCACAGAATGTCCCTGTATGATTGGCCGGGCAATGTTCATGAATTGCAAAATAAGGTTGAGCATGCTGTCATCATGGCCAACAAAAATGTCATCGCAACGGAAGATATCTTTGCCGGCACTGGCACGTTAAAGAACACCTTCAATTCTTATAAGGATGCTAAGGAAAGGTTTGAGCGGGAGTATCTCGAAAACCTCTTGAAAGTAAACAAGGGGAACATTTCAGCCGTAGCAAAAATAGCGAATCGCTATAGGGCAGATATCTACAAGTTGATTAAAAAGTACCATATTAATCCGGAAAATTATAAGGCTGGCTATTTACCGTCAAGAGATGTCCCGAACGGCAACGAATGGATAAGATGAACTAAAAACTGCGCTCTAAGTGATCCTTAGCGATTCAACATTTCTTTAATTATCTCGAGTTATCAAAAAGTTTCCTTTGAGTAAATCGCCGTTATACCTGGGTAAGAAAAATCCGTGTCTTCAATGCGGAAAATCTTTTGCGTTTGGCAGAAGCCTTCCAACTAGTGGTCCCACGACCCTATTGTCAAATATTTTTGCCCTCAATTTTAATATTTTTTCAAACGACTTTTTAATAGAATCGGGCACATGAAGAAAGAGTTGCTTAATAGAAGATTTTGTGATGAAAATGAACCTCTTCTTTTTATGGGGATTTATTGGAACACTTAAAACTTCAGGCCATAACATTAAGATAAGATTTTTGCATAATACGTACTTTGGCGCCTTTCTGTATTTTTCCTTTACAGACAGCATGCGTATGAGTAAATCTCTGCAATTAAAGGGCGTAAAAATATCTTTCCATGCAATGTCAAACTCCAATTGGCACATAGCGAGCCAGGTGCCATGCCCTTGCTCCCATTCAAACAGATCCAGAATATCTACATTGTGTATTTCTCCTAATCCCAAAAACCATTCGGCAAAATTATTAACTGCAAATGGATTTTTTTCCATGGATCCAATCATCGAAAGATCCCGGACTGTTATTTCTTCTTTTTTTGACTTTTTTAGTTCATCTCTGAGAGACCATCTTCCAATTTCTGAGGCGCTACCAGTCATTGCAACTTTTTTCTGACTATTGTATAACAATATAGCATACGCATCTAGCGCATAAGCATCATGTGCCAATGAGGTATTTTTTTTGAATGCTTGAATAAATTCATCGCTTATGATATATGAGCTTTTCACAATATCATGTTTTAACTTTAATTTTGAAAGTAGCGTCGACGGTATTCGCACATCGGCATGGCTATCCGGCATATTCGTCTTTCTTACCGTTACGTAAGAAATTTTGTCGCTTATTTCCTTTGAAGCTGCCAAGACCAATCGACTATCCCAGCCAGCAGTTAATCCCAGTGCCAAGTCAAAACGATTGGACGCACTCTTTATTAAGTTTTTAAGATATACCGATATCGTTTCCACAGATTCATTAAATGGTAATTCATTCAACCTCTTATTAGGCCAGTATCTCTGAGTTTGCCCTGTTAAAAGATCAAGATAATGATTTGGCAGCAGATGCTTTATCTCTTTATAGGGTGAACTATAGCAGGGAAACCGGAATTCCTGATTCTTCCGAAATTCGAAAGAATTAACAAAATCAACTGCATCAGGGTCAAACTGCAATTGTAAGATTTCCGCAATAATTCCTGGCTGCGAGGCACACCATAAATCTTTAGTATGCAAAGTATCTGTAAAAAATACCTGACGTGAACCAATAGCATCATGAAATAATCTTATCATCTTGCCATCATTGACAATGAGTATCCATCTGCCTCCAAATCGGTAAGTATACTCAATAAAATTATCACAACTGGAAAGCCTTTGGATAAGTTCATTGATTATATCGAAATCCGTGGCTTGTGGATTATTCGGATCCAAAATAAATCCTAACAAAGTTATCGATTTGTTTTTATCTATTGCTTGGTAGATATTTAGATCTGGATGTGACGTTATCTTTAGAGAATTATTAATTTCCACTCTTTTCCATGAAGAAAATTCTTCAAGGAAAAATGGGCCCAGAATAAATTGGTTATGATACAACAATTTTTCAAACGTTGAAGCGGATCCTTTTTTCATCATTTTATTAAAATAATTTGTGGGAGAATGTTTTCAAATTAATAACCTAGTTATCCTTTTTATTTATGCATTATTCAAAAATATAATTCAATAGAAGTATCGGCTCATCCGAAAAAAAATTGAATTGCGACTAAATGAACTGAAAATTCTTTATGAATAAATGCGACAGCACATAATATTAGGGAGAATATCGTACTGGATAAGGATTTGCCGAAATTATATATACCCGAGGTAATCATGCCGAAGAAAGAAAAAGAGGGCCAAGTGGAACAGGTGGAATTGTGCACTGGGAGTACTGGCTGCAAATTTATACAAAACTTGTCCTCATAAAAACGGGGTCTGGGGAACGCGCTTAAGGAGAGGACACAAAAAAGCAGGAGAAGTTACAAAAGGCAGCTTAAAAAACTACAAGAAACGGCATAACAAGGGAGATACTACCTCCAGACAAGTTTGAAATGAAAGACCAAGAGTAAGAAATACCTATTTTTGTCAGAAGTCTGATATCAAATTTTAAAAAAATTTTGGCGAGTGTGAAACCGCCCTGATGTTTTTCAAAAAAAGATGTCTTTGTTTAGACACTAAATACCATTTGTGAAGTTATGTCTCCGGTTATAGGGTGGCACAGACAAACTTTGTTTGTCTGTGTGTTATATTCCAAATCTGCGTGTATATTCAAACAACATGGACAAACAAGTTTGTTCATGCCACACCGCAACCCGTTTAAATAAAATAATCCTATACAATCAATCTAAGGAGCAGCGTGGAAAAGTGACAATAGGGAGCAATGGGCGGTTGGAGACGGAATGACTGGAAGGCAAGATGCACGAGCCAGTGATACCTGACAGAGGACACAAAGGGCTTAGTCTGGTAGACAAGGTATACTCAAGCGGGAACTTGAGAACATCTTGGGAGAAGGGAAAGAGAACGGAGGAACAGCGGTAATAGACCGACAGGGCATCGAGTCAAATGAGAAAGAAGCAGAAAAGAACCGTGTGGAGCTAGACCTAAAACAAGCGAGGTTTTAAAATCTCGCTTGTTTTAGGTCTAGCAAATGAACAATTAAGTATATATTAGAAGTGCATTACGAGGGCGGCATCCTAGGGCAATCTCCTGTGTCTGGATGCTTTGTGGTGTTTGCACTGAGCAATGTGAATGTGATTGCAACGACGATTTTCTTTTTGTATTCCCGATAGTATCGCTGCGTAAAATCTTCCTTTTTCGTAAGTTTTTTACACCTCCCTCCGGATTCCTTGACAGGAGAAATTTGATTGCAGCTTTTCTGCATTATGATTATAATTAAAAGATAGATTTTATGTAACAACTTAGTTCTTTAAAAAACCCTCTGTATGAATAATATAGACTTGTAGGAGCTGGTTTCAAACCTGCCCCTACACTGCATGTAATAGCCTGTTTTTATTGGAAATTTTTAAAAAACTAAATTGTTACGATTTTATCTATATGATGTTAGCATTTTCTAATAATATTGCTGATAATTGGCTGTTGCCACTTTGAATAATAACATCAATATCTATTTTTTTGATGCCTAACGTTATTTTGTTCTTATGTGCATTTTAAGTAGCTGCTTTTTATAAAATTTATGTAAACGGACAAAAAACGTTCCGACAAAGGCAAACCCTGAGTAATCAGGGGACGCAAAGGAAAGGGTCTTGTGGTAGAGACGTATGACCATACATCTCTACAGATGAAAAAAAGATAGCCTTACTGCCGAAGATGTTTCACAGAAAAATCTTTGCAGTAAGGTTTTTTTGTTTTCGGAGATGTTTGTAAATAGGGGACTGAACGAAAACTGACAAAAGCATATGTTTTTGTTCAGATAGGGATGGAAATTTCTGCAATGCTTCGTGTTTCAGGAGATGAACGGGGATAATCTCTATTTATAACGGAGGCGATTGAAGATGGAACAAAAAAAGGGTAATAAATCAACTTTGTATTGTGTCCAAAAATCTTTTTTAAAAAGGGGACAAGAGGGGATTCTCACTTTATTTACATCGCTCCTGCTTTCCGCGCTTATTTTCCCCTTAAAATTATATGCCATCCCTGCATATGAGGGTCTTTTTACGCTCCAGCAATCTTCAGGTTTTACCTTTGAAGCAAGACAGCATGGGGATGAATGGTATAACTGGGTTGAGACAAAGGATGGATACGGGATTTACAAGAATTCAACTTCAGGTAACTGGGAGTATTATATACCCTCTGCTGATTACGACAGGGGTAAACGGCCTTCATCCCTGATAGGTCGTACTTCCCATGCCGTTGTGGGAATAGCTGACCCTTCTCTACTGGGGATTCCAAGGGGACTGCGACCGCCAAAAACCTCGCTAAAAAAGCCAGAATCATCCGGTTCGAACCGAAATGTTTTTCCTAAGAAGAATTTACAAACAGAAGCAGCCTTGGAGAAAGGATCAAAAGGTACGGCTATACGTGGTACGATACATCTGCTAATTATTGCCGTCGACTATGAAGATATGAAGGCTACATATCCCGCAAACCAGATACAGCCTCTCCTTTTTGGAGACAGTAATAGTGTTTCTGATTATTATAGCAAGACATCTTATTCATCCGTATCGATTGCCCCCGCAGCAGAATTGCATGGGACACTAAATGACGGATTCATTGGATGGCTGCGTTTGAGTGGAAATCATCCGAACACGGGTTCAAATACTGATGAAAGAAATCAGGCTATCTCAAAAAGTGCTATTCTTGCAGCGGATCCGTATATCGATTATGCTCAATATGATACTAATGAGGATGGTGTTATTGAGCCAACAGAACTTTCAATTATGGTTATGGTGGCCGGGTATGAGGCTGCAGCTAATAGTCCTTCTCCGTCTGTATGGGCACATTCTTGGGGTATTAGTGGCGGTTGTCAAGTCGACAATAAAACTATATATGCTTATGCTCAATTTGGTGAAAAACACAGAAACCATCTTGCTACTTTTGGTGTCATGGCACATGAATTGGGACATCAGATGTTTGGATTGCCAGATCTGTACGATACAGATTATAGTAATGGATTCTCTTATGGAATAGGATATTTTGATCTTATGGGTTATGGTAGCTGGGGAAGGTCTGCATCCGGATTTGATGCAGGATCATCGCCAACATATTTGTCAGCATGGTGTAAAGAATACCTCTCCTGGGGAAACGTAAATACTATATCTTCAAGCCAATTTGTTTCTTTTCCGAAAGCGGACGGCAATAGCTCCTCTATTTTTCGTTTAAATACAGCAGATACAAATCAATATTTTCTTATAGAGAACAGACAGTTTTCCGGTTATGATGCAGGATTTCAAAGTGTAACTGGTACATCAGGACACGGAGGTATCGTTATCTACCATATCGACAAGGCAAAGACACCTCCCTTAAATTGGCAGGTGAACGCTGATCAAAATGATAAAGGCGTGGATGTAGAAGAGGCAAATGAAGGATGTTTAGAAAATTTATGTAGTAAACTGGATGCTGCGGTTTCCCTCGTGGAGACAAACATGTTCTTTTTTTGCGGAAATAATAGCGATTTTACCGATACTACGATACCTGGCTCCAGGCTTAAAAATGGTGACCCGACGAATATTTCCGTTACAGGTATTTCGAGTTATGGCGATATAATGACGGCCATGGTAGTTCCATCAATATTCTGCACATATTCCCTTTCAACAACCAGTCAGACCTTTGATTCCGGCGGAGGAACCGGCAGTGTCGATATAGCGACATTGTCAGATATTTGCGCCTGGACGACATCGAGCAATGAGGACTGGATTACAATCACCTCCGGTGACAGCGGTACCGGAAGTGGGACGGTTTACTACTCGGTTTCACCCAATAAAGATACAAGCGCCCGCTCGGGAATTATGACCCTTGCAGGACAAACCTTCACAGTAACCCAGTATGGAGTGGAGTGCACGTATTCCCTCTCATCAACCAGTCAGACCTTTGATTTCAGCGGTGGATCTGGCAGTGTCGGTGTAACGGCATCGTCAGAGATATGCGTTTGGATGGCAACAAGTAATGAGGACTGGATTACAATCACCTCCGGTAGCAGCAACGCCGGAAGCGGGACGGTTTACTACTCAGTTTCACCCAATAAAGATACAAGCGCCCGCTCGGGAATTATGACCCTTGCAGGACAAACCTTCACAGTAACCCAGTACGGGATGGAGTGCACATATTCCCTCTCATCAACCAATCAGACCTTTGATTTCGGCGGTGGATCTGGCAGTGTCGGTGTAACGGCATCGTCAGAGATATGCGTTTGGATGGCAACAAGTAATGCGGACTGGATTACAATCACCTCCGGCAGCAGCAACGCCGGAAGCGGGACAGTTTACTACTCGGTTTCACCCAATAAAGATACAAGCGCCCGTTCGGGAATCATGGCCATTGCAGGACAGACCTTCACGGTGACTCAGTATGGAATATCGATACCAACACCAACACCAACGCCAACACCAATACCAACACCTACTCCACCGCCTTGTATAGTGAAAAGGCTTGATGTAAAACCAAAATCTCTGAGGCTTGTAAGGGAGACAAGTACGCAAAAAACCGTGACCTTAATTTGTAAAGATGGCTTCACGCCGGCAAACCAGCCTGTGAGGGCTAAGATAATGAATGGTAAAAAACTCGTGGATGTTTCGCCGGCAGTGGCATATACTGATGGAAATGGTCAGGCAACATTTACCATTATCGCTGCGAACAAAACGGGTGATGCGATAGTACGATTCAGGCACCAAAAACTAATAAACGACGTAACGGTAAAGGTAAGAAAACAGTAACTATTGGGTTTTTTGAAAATTTCCAACAAAGAAGGTATGTTACATGCAGCGATAGGGGCAAGTTTCAAACCCGCCCCTACCAGACTCACATTCACTACAAGTAAATAAAACATGGATACTGTAATCTCGAAGGGATGACAGGATATAGTATATCGTCACCGATTATTGTTAACCCTGTGGGGGTGACTTGACATCATTTATTTGATCGCAACATAATGCAAACTACTTCTGGTACCATTTTTCGTTTTGATCCTGCAACCATTCACCTTTTCTGGCCTTATTAGCAATCTGCAGCGCCCTGCGCTGACCTACTTGCTCCACAGCAACCCCTTCTTTTTGAGAAATTGCCTCATAAACCTTTCTTCTATCGAGATTTTCTGCCTGAACAACATTCTCCTTCTCTCGTTTTCCACCAATAAACTGCAAGTACCCCATCCTATCCTCTCCAACAATCCCCTTAGCTTTTAATTCAACAATAAGTGGCAGGCGTTTCTCCATTTGCACCTTTACTGCATTTATGTCCTCGGCACAAAATAGAGTACCCGCAAAAACCGCCCTGACAACTACTATAATCAAAAGTGGTACCCACACGTTCGTCCTCATTCTTTATCTCCTTTATGAAAGCCTTCTCGTTTATCAAAACCTACTGAGCAGATTTATTTGATTCCTCAGTTTTCCCTGTCCCCGTAGTTCCACCGCCACCAATGCTTTTTGCTGCTTCATCAAGATTGCCGAAGAAATCTTCCAACTGACGGTCTATCCGGACATTTACATCTATCGTAATTTGCATCGGCTTTACTTCTACTTCCACTTTGTGTTCCGTTTTACATCCCAGAGAAAAGATACATAATACCATACAAGGCACTATCAACTTTTTTCTCATCCATTCCTCCTTGTTTTTATTAGATAATTAATCAGCCCTTTGGCAGCAATTTCATAGCCCCCTTTTATTGGTAGAACAAGCGTCCCAGCTTGCAAGATATTATCTACCGGGGACGGTTGATCTACTTACGGACCGGGGCGGTATGTTTCCGTGTCTTACACACCCCTACATCCCTTATTTCTAGCGGATATTCAATAGATTGAAATTCCTATGTATCCAGCCATGTCTTCGGTTATCGGGTGGCATGGACAAACTTGTTTGTCCATGCTGTTTGATTATACACACAGATTTGGAATATATCAGCCTGGCAAGCAAAGTTTGTCAGCACCGCCCCGTAACCCGCTTAAATAAAGTAAAAATTCCTATACAATCGAGTTATAATACTATACCATGCTTAGCTCCTCAATGGTAAGTATTTTTCAGAAATCATTTGTTGTGCATGAGTCCATTGAAGCCTGAACCATAATAGAGCATCTTGTCCAGAGGTAGTTTAAAATTGATGTTAAAATGTATTCCCTGAAAATTTGCCCGTGGCTGTTCTATTTTTACAAGTCCGGACTCTTTACTGAAGCCAAAAGGTAATGGACCGGCAGGTCTTCCATCCATCTGCATACTAATTAGAAGATCCTCGTTTCTGCTTTGTAATGAAAGCTTTGCCCAGTCATAGGAAAAATTTTTCAGAGCCTCCTGTGCAATTTGCATTTGAATACTCTGCTGAACGCCTGATGCCCCTGACAGAAGGGTATCCGTGTGAAAACGGATTGTACCTCCCTCTCCCGGGGTAGAATAAAGGAAACCATCGAGGATTTTTATTTTTCCATCTCTATAACTTACGGGGATACGCCCATTCACTGCACCCTCACCTTCAGCACGAGCTATATCAAATTGTTGAAGCAGTGTTGCAAGTTTGAGACGGTCACAATAACAGATGATATCGAGATCTCTTTTGCCGGATTGAATTTGCAAGCCATGCGTGTACACATGACCGCCGCACCAGGAGAAACTGCTTTTTTTGAGAAAAAAAGATGATAACGATTCTATCTGAAACGAGACCTCTCCCTCGTTCATTTGTATATCTCCCCAGGCAAATCGTTTAAATTTCAACACCTGATCAGGCGCACTGTGAAATTGATAAAGATCCGGCAGTTTCAGGTCCAGATCGATACCTTCGAGGAGCATTTTTTTACTGGGGATTTCTATTTTTGAATCACGAGTTGATATCAGAGCATTGCCTGCTACCGTGCTGCCAGCTATCTGACAACTACCGTTCATATCAATAGCGCCGTCAAAATATATCCCAGCCAACTGAGGAGAAAACTTTCCCGGATCGATTTTTATACCCTTGTCTGGCTCAGAGGCTTTAAAATCAATATTTGTTAAAAAATTACCGTCATGACTCATTCCTACCCTGCCGGAGAAATCGAGAGAAAACTCCGGAAACAGATCTTTGTATTGTCCTATAAAACGGATACCCATTCCATCCTGATAGGGCGTTGAAGCAACTGTTCCAATATCCATACCATAATATTTTACATTCGTAATAGTAAAGTATCGCTCCCCTTTATTTTTTGCCTTAATCAATTCCTTTTCCCGCGGAGCAGATGGCCATTGAAATGGAAATTTTACGTCTATTTTTCCTGCATACAAACTCCCATTTCTGAATTCGGCGCCAGTTATTTTTACGAAGGTTTTTGTAAGATAGCTACGGGCGCTATTTATTGCCGAATTGCCATACATCAGCATACTTGGGCTGCGCACATGAATAGCATCCGAATCAAAAGCAACATCAGACAGCTTCATTGCAAATCGCACGTCTCCCCGCGAGTCTACCCCTTTTCCTTTGATTGAAAAATAATCGGGATAAAAACGGACGGTTTCTGTTTGCCTGCGGAATTTCAGTGGTTTTTTCATCTGCGCAGAATTCAAACAAAAATGCCAAATATTTCCCCGTTTTTGTCCCCGAAACCTTACAGGAATTGATTCAGAATCCGTCACTTTTAGCCCAAATACAGAAGCTGTATCCTGTAATTCTTTCTGAAAATCTACCTGTATTAAGCCCTGAATGTCCATTCCTTTCCGAGAGAAGCGAAGACGGCAATCGGCATCCCTGCTCGTAGACATTTCAACAGGAAGAGGTGAGGCGATATAAAATCGAGAAACGTTGGCATGAATGACATCCTGTTTTTTCCTCAGTTCAATAATTAAGGGTAAATCACCCGGAGAATTCCGGATTTGGCATCCCTGGTACGCTATATTCATCCCTGAAAAGGCAAGTCTCATGCTGATCTCGCCTGTGTAAAAATTTACCGTTGATTTTATGTCTGCCTGCGCAGCAATATTCAGCGCTGTTTGTGAATCTGCGAAATTCAGACGTAACCCCATTTGTATCGCAAGCCCTGCAGGGTTATCTTTTCCATCTCCCGGGACAGGCATTGCCTTCGTCCAAAAAGGAACTCTAATATCGGTATCTCCCGATGTTAGTATCAGGGTAGCATTGCGGATTTCGAATTCTTCAAAACTGACAAATGGCCATTGTTTCTGAGAATTCTCAGGGTTTTCTGGTTGTACATCCGCAGGATTTTTAAAAATATTTTCCAGATCCAGTCCGGGAACCATGAGGCTGCCGTCTTTATACTCAGCCCTGATTTCAACTCCGCTAACGATAATCTTTTTTATGTGCCTCCTCAATAAACCAGGTAAAGAATAATCGATTCGTATTGAGTCCGTCAACAGAAAGGGATTTTCAGATTCTCCCCATCGGATAGAGGCCATATCGAGCTTATTCAGACTGAATTTACGTACCTCGCAAGTGGAATCGGTAAATCCGATACTCCCGGCAAGACGGGGAAGCAGTATTTTTTCAAGAAAAACGGGAATGCATACGTATGCGGTGCACACCAGAAAAATAACAAGGAATACCGCCACGGCTGAATAGATAAGTATCTTCCTGATCAGTTTCATAGAAATGAATTCGGTATTTTTGAATCTACAGGGAACGCATCTGCATTGAATAAAGCTACCGGATGACTGCCGTGCTCACGACAATCGGAATCTCTATAACTTTACAGAAACGTTTAATCAGACCTTCGCCAACTTACCTCTCGTTTAGAATAATAAAGCAATACTTATGGGTCTGCAATGAAAAATTTTCTTGATAGCTACCTGGGAACTGATAGAATCGAGACAAGATATCGAGCGATATTCGAACTTTGATGTTATGGTTAGATTATAGAATAGAACAGCGTTATGGAAGTCGCCTACTTCATTGTGAGCGTGGCATCATTAATCATTGCTGCATTTCTTTTTTACGGGAAATTTCTTTTCAAATGGAAAAGGAATAAAAAGAAGAGATGAGGCAGATACAGCCCTTTCTCTGGTTTTTACGCCGAACGATCTTCTTTTTCATTTTGGCGCTTTCCTCTGATACTCCGAAAACATTCCCTTGGCATCGGTACAAAAAAAGACTCCAGTAATCAAGGTAAACATCCTGCTGTTAATAACGGCAATTTTGCCATCAGACTGGCTTACAGCGACGGAGCATAACCTAAGCAGGTACTGACGAATCCTAATGAATATAAAGAAAGGTCATTGCGGCCACCGAATTTTCTGGAAAAATATTCCTTAAACAATTGTACTCTCCTTGTAGAAATTATTTTTATTGTCCGGATATTCCGCGTATGGCTACGGAAACTTGAGGGTTTGATACAATTTCCTGGAGGTTTGCCTGCCCGGCGAAGGGTATAATACAGAGAATGACAATGAAAATTGATAGGGATAAAATGTGTTGTCTTTTTTATCGTAATCATATATCATTTTTAGAAAACGGCTTTAGAGGGACTTTATGAATTACAAACCTTATGCAATCTCTTGGAACACGACCTATCGTTGCAATCTGCGCTGCAACCATTGTTACCTTGATACAAATGCATTAACCCGGCAATCTGCCAGCGAACTGAGCACACAGGAAGGATTCCGCCTCATAGACCAAATGGCGGAGCTTAATCCAAATCTATTGTTAATTCTTACCGGTGGTGAGCCATTATTAAGGAAAGATATCTACGATCTTGCCTCTCATGCCTCGCAAAAAGGGATGATGGTAGTATTGGGGACAAACGGTAATCTGATCGATGATGATATTGCCAGGAAACTTAGAGAAAGCGGGGTGACGGGGATAGGCATCAGCCTTGACTCCATTATGCCTGAAAGACACGATAAATTCAGGGGAATTCCCGATGCCTGGGACGACACCCTGAACGGTATTGAGGCGTGTCGCAGGCAGGGTATCGAGTTTCAGATTCAGACGACGGTTACCCGGGAAAATTTTCATGAAATTCCCGACATTATCGAGTTTTCTTACAGGCTCGGCGCCAAGGTCTTTAATCTGTTCTTTTTGGTTTGTACCGGCAAAGGGCAGGACCTGACGGATATTACACCGAAACAGTATGATCAGGCACTGCGCCAGCTTTACGAGATTCAAAAGAAGTATCAGGGTAAGATGATGGTGGGGGCAAAGTGTGCACCGCACTACAGAAGGATTGTGTACGAACAAGATACTTCCTCTCCGCTCATCCGCGCTTACGCGGGTGGCTGCCCGGCAGGTACTCATTACTGCAGGATTACGCCGGAAGGAGATGTTACGCCGTGTCCGTACATGCCAAATATTTCAGGGAACGTTAGAGAGAAAAGCTTTGCTGAAATCTGGAAAAGCACCGCCGATTTTCAGACCTTGAGAGATGCCAGCCTTCATGGCAGGTGTGGCGTGTGTGAATTTCAATATATCTGCAAAGGATGCCGCGCCCGGGCGTTGGCAACCACAGGAAATCAGATGGATGAGGATGCATGGTGCGACTATATTCCCGGGAAATATGGCAACAAGGTCATCCATCTGGCAACATCAGAGATCTTTGGCACAGAAGAAGATTTTACACTAGCATGGAGTATTGAGGCTAAGGGTATCCTGAAACAAATTCCTTCTTTCGGGCGAGGCATGGTTATCAAAGGTGTGGAACGATTTGCAACGAAAAATAATTATCCGGAAGTAACCGTTGATGTCATGAGGGCCGCGCGTCAGGAGATGGTGTTGAGTAAGAAAACCGCATTTCCCATGAAAAATGATGAAATGGTTCAAAGCCCACTCTCCTCAACCTCACCCACCAAGGGGGGGGAAGTACTTACCGGCAAAATTATGAAGAGTCCGGAAATAGAATTCAACAGACATTCGACTTCACACGATACGGCATCCACCGGCCCGGGTGAGAATACATACCCTCCCCCTTTGACGGGAGAAGATAAGGGCGGAGAGGAACCGTCGCAAGACGAAGAAATCCCCTGGAGTGAGGAGGCTTGGAAGCGGGTGGGAAATGCCCCGGACTTTGTACGGCCCGGCATTTACAAGCTTATGCAAAAAAAAGCACGACAACACGGCTATAAAGAAATTACCTCAAAATTCCTCTCCGAAATAAGGGATGAGTCTATGCAGCTCGCATCGAAACGCATCAAGAACATTGGGTTTGACGAGCTCCGGATGGATGCTTGGGACAAGGCTAAGGAGAAGTTAAAGAATGTGCGGAAAAAAGAGGTCATTGATAGCATTAAGGCGTTTCTCGAAGAACGAACAGTTAAGAACGAAGGTATTATTACCAAATTTCAGGCGTATCTTAAGACCGCAGGAGACAAGGTAAAAGAAGAAACTTCAACAATACCGGTATGGACAGAGGATGCAAAGCGTCGTATAGAAAAGGCGCCTGTATTTGTCCGGGGCAGGGCAAGGAAATCAATCGAAGACTTTGCTATTCAGAAGGGCGCTACTGCAATTACCAGCGAGTTGATAAATCAATACATGAAGAATATCCCTTCTTTTGTGAAGGATAAATTCAAATAGCGTGAGAAGTCTCTGGAATCTGTCTATTTGTTCATGGATACCCTTATAAAACAGATTCTGCATAAATGCCGGCATCTGAAAAATGTCTTTTCAGATGCTTTGGGTAAGTTCCATTTTCCTTCGTGCAAATCTGTAAGAGAGAAGAGTGTCATTTCTTCAATCCCTGTTTTTGCCCGTTGTTTTTCTTCCCGTTCATACAAAACGATGTTTGAAGCAGTCTCCAATGCGATCTTTAGAGAAAAACTATTGAGACAGGGAAAATTACTTGCCGAAATTAAAGACCGGGTGTGGTAGATTGTGAAATATTTTCTGTTGGTCGAAGGATTTTTCATCATAGTCTGTATCTTCTCGGTGGGCTGCCAATCTGCTCAGAGACGGGAAGGCAGTACAAAAGAAAATAGATCCCTTGAAGTATTGTTAATGAATGATATCCAGGACGGAACGTTAGACATGCCCTTTGAACAGGCGTGTCTTATTGCTTCGGGTGTTGATTCGAATAAAAAAATGAATGCCTATCTGGCAAAGATCGATATCCTTATCTCCAGAATTAAGCAGGAAACAGATATCAATTCAATAAGCGATCCATTAAAGAAGGCGGATATAATCTTTGGCTGGCTTCAGTCGAATACCAATGAAGGGACATACAACGATTGTTACGATTTCCGTGACACCCTGAATCTCAAGGTAGGAAATTGTCTCTCCTATGCAATCCGGTTTACCACGGTATGCCGCCACTTTGGTGTTGACATGAAAAGCGTCTTTATCCCCGGACATATTTATAACATGCTGGTGTTTGACGGGCAGACACGCTACTATGAGCATACCCATAGCGATGGCATCGTAAAAGAAATGGACCTGTATAATGATCAAAAAAGAATCATGAAGGACGAAGAACTGATTGCTGAGATATTTCTATATAAGGCACGCAATGCGAACAATGATATGAAATATGAAGAGTCATGTAAGAACTGTCAATGTGCGTTAATGTGTAGTCCCGATGATAACCGTCCTGTCATTTTACTTATAGATAATTATATTGCAAAGAAGAACTATGATGAGGCGTTCCGATGTCTGAATAATTACCTCGGTCGGCATCCCGATGACAAGAAATTCTTTAAAAATACTTATGTTCTGTTACAGAGGTTGAGCAAGAAGGAAGATAACAAAATAGAATGAGAATTCTATATTTTTTCTTGATATTTTCGGGATGCAACTATTTTCTTTTAGCAATATAATCTTCGCAGATCCGTGAAATTTAGAAAATGAAACACCAACATATAGGAGGAGACGGTTGTGGCTACGTATAAATTTGTTGCGAAAGATCTAATGACAGAAAAGGTGGTTTGTGTGCATCCGGAAACCCCCATTAATGATCTTATAAAAACACTTGTCAAAAACCACATTACTGGGGCGCCCGTCGTGGAAAAGAGAGGAAGGCTTGTTGGGGTTGTTTCAAAGACGGATATTGTTGAATATGACGAGAAGTCGAGTAAAAAACGGGGGAGTGTTGCGAAGAAATCGTTTTATAGCGATACCAACGGAAAATTAAAAAAAGATTTGGATAAGCTATTAGAAACGAAAAATTTTGGAAAAGCTTTAGTAAAAGACATTATGACATCCCATGTTATTACCGCACAGGCAGAAGATACAATAGACCGTCTCGCAAAAATCATGTATGACAAGAAGATTCACCGTGTCATCATTCAGGACAAAGAACAGGTTATTGGCGTTGTGAGCACCCTCGATATTCTCCATGCTGTGAGCACGATGGGCTATGGCAGCAGCGCCTTTGTTACCGAAGAGGCAATTCTTGACCTCCAGGAACGATTGGAAGCAGCAGAAAAGTCCATCCTGTCCCTGCGTGATATTCTGGACAGAATTCATGGTGAGAAATGAGTAAAAAACCATGCGTGTTTTTAGGAATTCTCCTTAGTTTGGTACTTGTAGTGATTGTCTATTTAGTTGTAGAATCTTTGAGTAACAGGGGAAAAGGTGATAGTGCGGAAAATAACTTTCAGCAAGTGGTGCATGGCGTAGGCCTGGGCGCTACAGCAAAACCAACATGGTGTTATATTAATTTCGATCCGAGGATTGACCCGCGGTGTCCCTGTATTGAATGGCCAATTCCCGGAGGATACTGTTATTGTCCTGACCATACCGGCACGGTTTCCTATGTAGCAGGAAATATTGAAATGGGTGCAGCGATTGAAATCATAAAAAAATAATAGATGCAGTGAAGTACCTTTGCAAGCACAGGACAGAAGAATTTACGATAAAAACAGAGGTACTACCGCAACTACTGTTTGCAGATATTTATGAACGGAAACGAGAACCGATTGTTAACTCAGTAGGCTTTTGAAAAAGATAGCGCCGATCGTTCGACTACGATCTTTGAGACCTTTGTTCCCACTTCTTTGCATCTATAAAGCCATTTATCGATGCCATTCACGTCTCCTTTGTATCAACAGAAGTATCTTGTGAATCTGCACCTTTTTATGCAACCGAATTGCCGACCGCTGTTTCATACATTTTTGTTGATTTCCATAGCTTTCCTATCCAAGCTTGTTTTCTTCTGATATGGTCTGGAAATATTTAAGAGACTAAAATGGTTGGATTGACTTTGCAGTAAATCTTCGATAATATAATAGGTTAATCAGATTTACAGTCTTGAACAACGGTGCGTGAAGGAACGCACTGAAACAGGGCTTTGAATTGAGAAATTTCAAAAATTTTAGATCAGGAGGTGCTTGATGAAAACCCAGAGATTGTCCATAGGTGTTTTGATGATTGCAGTTTTCGTGACGTATTTTACTCTCGGTACAGCCCGTGCGGAGGGTAAAGGGGAATACCCCAATCTGACAGATTGGGCTAATACGTGGTTTAAGGTTAAATTAAGGGGGACGACCTATCATTTTGACGGGATTGGTGTCAAGCCTAAGCCGGCAGCCCCCGTTTCTCAAACAATGGGAATTGCTTATGTTCACATCACAAACTGGGACGGCGACAATCATGTCCTTGCTGCCGATGTCTATATAAAAGACGACGAGACAGGTGAATGGAAACTATTTTTCAATGACGTAGATATCACGTATTTCGCCGGTTCTGATTTGAAATTCATAGGTTCGGCTCAATGGGTAATCCCTGACGATGTCACGTTGCATCTGTTACTTGTTTTTACGGGGAGCAAATACACAAAGGGCGCTAAGACCGGACAATTCAAGCTGGGCGGAGAAACTAAACTGAGTACGATAGGCGGTTCGCTTCTGGAGATCGATGATGCCGAAGATGCACCACCCGAGCTTCCGCTGAAAGAGCGATGGGCCGGGTCTGTGAGCATCAGCGGCCCCATGGTTTCAGAGTCAAGCCTTCCGTTTAATCCCGATCTCTGATTTGAACGCTTGTCATTTGGGTCGGGCGCATTGAAGTTGCAGGGGGGCGGCAGAAAATGGTGAAGATCTCCCAGAACGACCTTATAGAGGTAGGCTAAAAGGTGGCGAATTCCGATTTCTCGAGGGCTACTTATTACGGCAGGAACTGATGTCTGGTCATTCGTTCTAATCTAAATTTCCAGAATATAATAGTTATATTCTTTCATATACCCATACCTTACCACCCGGCACCTTTTCATCTATTCTTTTTATAAGGCGTTTCTTATAGAGATTCAAAAGTCTTGTTCCGCTTGTGTTTGGCTTCAGTTTCATAGTATCAGCGAGTTCCTTAGCGGTGATTCTTCCCTTTTTGAGAATGAGATGTAATGTTTCCTTGAGGTAATTATTCAGGTTGCCGAGAAGGACATATTTCCCATCCCGCATCTCCGCCATAACGGCAAGGTCTTTTCGTTCAAGGGCGACCTCGATGTTTTCCTTCTGATTTTCATTGAGGCCGGACAGGACAATATATTTATCTCCGTATTCATCCCCAAGAAGCCGTGATATGGACTTTGCTACGATTTCGTCAGCGCAGGAATAGTCAATAATCCCAACCTTCGAGAAATCCAGGGTAATAACAGAGCCGTTTTCCTCTTGCGCAATGTCGCGCTCGATACGCTCCCTGATAATTTGACCCGATTGTCGTGTGACAAGGTCATTTGAGCCATTCTTCAGTTCTTCTTTGAGGAGTTTATAAAGATTATAGGTGGTCATGGGTAAACCTTAGGGTACATATTTCACGATAAAGTCTAAATAACCCCTCAAACCCCCATGCTTATTATGGCGTTCCGCAGAATTGAGTATCCTGCGGATTGCCATCTTTACTTCTTGCCTTGAAAAATCGTTGGTACTCAATTGTAACCGGAGTTCCTGATTAATGGACTGTGAGATACTATTTTTACCCACTGATTCAGGCTTAATGGCTAAGGCCTTGAGCGCCGGAATAACGTCTGAGTCAGTTAACCGATAAGAACATTCCTCATAAACCTTTTTTATTGCCCGTTCTATGGTATAAAGAAGAGGCATATAACGCTGATCATTCCAATCTATTACAGGAGCCTTATCATTCCCTGGCGAAAACAGCTCATTCAACTGCTTTAGTTTGTAAACAAAACCACCTTTAGCCGTTTCTATCTTAACAAGACCCTCTTCTTCATTTGAAAATGATAGGGCGAATTCCATCTGTTCACCCTTTTCACCTACCTGTTTCCACTCTGTTACAGAATTTAATTTCTCTAAAAATTCCTTATCCATAAAACCTCAGTTTACAAATTCGAAATATACCCTCGTACCTCTTGACATGGAGAATTTACAGGGTATTTAAAACGGGTGAAAAATATTTTTTCTTACAAATTCGTCAGGATTTATGTGTATTCCCATGTTATTAAAAGTCATTGCTGTCCAAATTAGCTGAGAAGTCCAAGAATAGGCCTTGAATTTATTGGCATTTTGGACAAGTTTTCGTTGTTTTTAAAACCAGGTTACCATAGATGCTGTCCGAATTAAGTAAAATTG
>Ga0226835_1000265_pt1 | contig 79237 bp, 72 predicted proteins | sample LAC_MetaG_1_FD_163627 | JGI IMG/M metagenome (GOLD analysis project Ga0226835, IMG submission 163627) | Anaerobic ammonium oxidizing microbial communities from anammox membrane bioreactor (MBR) in UC Berkley, California, United States -... | ecosystem: Engineered > Bioreactor > Anaerobic >... | reverse complement strand
CCGCGGGGCCGCGACCCAGGCCGTGCTCATGAGCATCTACCGCACCCTCAAGCTCCGCGGCCACGACCCCCAGCGGGCCATCGCCGACGCCCTCACCGCCTACGCCGCCACCGGAACCCTGCCGCCGCTCCCCCCGCCGACCGTTGCAGACGGCTGAAGAGTTACGACCGGTATAGATGGCGAGAACATGCCGCAAACCTCGGCCGTGTCGGGTTTGTGCTCTTCTGCGCTGGAGTCGCGGCGGCGAATTGTGTGCGGTGTGTGGGACTTTGGAGTTGTGGGGATTGCCTGCGCCCCGTTGGGGCTTTCGGGGTGTGGGGGGGTGGGGCGGTTACCCCGGGCTGCGCCCGGGGCTCGTGACAGCGCCCCCCTCCGGGGGCGGGGGAGGAGCAAATGGCCAAAGGGCCAAATTGCCAAAGGGCCAAATCGGAGGGGCGTTGGTCAGGCGTTTTGGCCTATGTGGAGGGCTTCGATGGCGCCGAGGATGAGGCCGTGGATGCGGGGGGGGGCGCAGACGATGCCCTTGTTTTTTTCGAGGCCGCGGCCTTGGGAGAAGTCGAGGGCGTGGCCGCGGATGTCGGTGACGAAGCAGCCGGCTTCGGTGGCGACGAGTGAGCCCGCGGCGTGGTCCCAGATTCGTTCGACGTAGTCCTTTCTGGTGGGGAGGCGGAGGTAGGCGTCGGCCTGGCCTCGGGCGGTGACGGCGTACTTGGCCTGGGAGTCGAGGCGTGCGGGGTCGCGTGCGGGCTGTCCCTGCTCGGCGAGGTGGGCGAGGATGCGGGCGGTGTCGTCCTGCTTGGAATGGGCGGATTCGACGGACTCGCAGATGGAGAGCGGCTCGCCGGGTTCGCGGTCGAGGCGCTTGATGGTGACGGGGGCCGCGCCGGGGTCGTCGGCGGGGGTCTCGCTGACGCCCGCGCCCTTGATGGCGGTGTAGATGCAGCCGTGCTTGTCGGGTTCGTCGAGGGGTTTGCGGAAGTTGCGTGGGAGGTTCGGGCAGCCGAGGACGCCGACGACGGGGGTGCCGCGTTCGATGTAGGCGAGTGCGATGGCGTACTGCTGGTTTCGGAGGAAGCCCTTGGTGCCGTCGATGGGGTCGAGTGTCCAGAAGGAGGCGTGGTGGGTGTCGCCGGCGCCGGCGTCGATGGCGTCGAGCATGGATTTCTCGTCGGCATCGGGCCAGACGGCGCGGACGGCCGCGAGCGTGGCGGCGCGGTGGGGCGCATGGTCGTCCTCGCGGAGCCACTTGCTGTCCTCCTCGCCGACGAGGACGACGCCGGGGCCGAGGCGTTCGATGAGGATGCGGCCGACGATGGCCTGGCTGGCGAAGTCGGCGACGGTGACGGGTGACTTGTCGTCCTTGGTGATGGCCTTGACGCGTTCGAGGGAGGCCTGGACCTCGCGGCAGGCACGGGCGGCGAGGGCGACGGCGGAACGAGCGGCGTCGGCGAGGGTGGGGTAGTCGGGCATGGGGGCTCCAAAGGGCCAAAGGGCCAAATTGCCAAATTGCCAAAGGGCCAAAGGGCCGAAGGGCCGAAGGGCCGGTGGGCCGGTGGGCCAAGAAGGTACGGAAGGGGAGGGGAAGACGAGTGGCGATGAAGGGTAGACGAGGGGGTGGGAGTCAGCGGTCGTTTGCGCGGGTTCTGGAGAGGATGGCGCCGAAGACGAGTTTGAGTTCGCGTGCCTCGTGCTCGAGCGATTCGAGGCGCGATGGCGGCACCCAGCCGCGGCGCGCGATCAGGCGCAGCCAGAAGCGGGTTTCGTTGAGCTCCTTGAGGATGATCGCGAGGATGCGGCAGAAGTCGGCACGGCTCATCGCCTCATCGGCCTCGAAGGTGTTTGCGCCGACTGAAGTGCCCGAGCCGATCAGCTGATCGACGACGCGGCGGGGCGCCTCGGCCTGTTCGATGGCGCGGGCTACGTCGAGGACGCGGTCCGCGAATCGCTCGACGCGCTCGAGGAGCTCTTCCTGAAACCGACCCATCTCGGCGACCTCGACGAATCGACGGCCACGGATCGCCCCCCCCCGATCACCGACCCCCGTTGCGCACTCCGACTTTGGCCATTTGGCTGTTTGGCCATTTGGCTATTTGCTCAGCACGCCTCTCGCGACGAGGAGGTCGATGACCTTGGCGACGCTCTGCTCGACGGTGAGTTTGGTGGTGTCGAGGACGAGTTCGGGGCTGGCGGGGGCTTCGTAGGGGTCGTCGATGCCTGTGAAGCCCTTGATCTCTCCGGCGCGGGCTTTTTTGTAGAGGCCCTTGGGGTCGCGGCGTTCGCACTCCTCGATGGGGGTGTCGACGAAGATCTCGATGAAGTCGATGGGGCCGGGCTTGGCCTCGGCGTGGATCTTGCGGCAGAGGTCGCGGTCGTTGCGGTAGGGGCTGATGAAGGAGGTGAGGGCGACGACGCCGGCGTCGGCGAAGAGTTTGGCGACCTCGCCGATGCGTCGGATGTTCTCGGCGCGGTCGTCGGCGGAGAAGCCGAGGTTTTTGTTGAGGCCGAAGCGGACGTTGTCGCCGTCGAGGCGGTAGCAGAAGACGCGCTGGTTGACGAGGGCCTGCTCGAGGGCGGAGGCGATGGTGGACTTGCCGGAGCCGGAGAGGCCGGTGAACCAGACGGTCGCGCCCTTGGCGCCGAGGGCCTTCCAGCGTTCGTCGCGGGAGATGTCGCCCTCGTGCCAGTGGATGTTCGTCGCCTTGACCTGCGTCATCGGGCCTGCCTCCGTGGGTTGTGCGTAAGGCCCCGCGGGTGCGGGGGATGCGATCGTAGGCAGGGGATGCAAAGGGCCACATCGCCAAAGGGCCAAAGGGCCAAACTGAAGGCAAGGGGCGCGATGAGGATGAGGGGGAGGAGATGGGGGGAGAGTCCGATAGAGTGGTGTCGTGGCGGATGAGGCGGGACGGCTGCGGGAGTGGCTGGCGGAGCGCGATGAGGCGTGCCCGGCGTGCGGGTACAACCTGCGGGGGCTGGCGGGGGAGGCGACGGGGAGCCTGATTGCGGCGATCGTGGGACTGGCTGTCGGCCTCGGCGGGTCGGGGTTGTTCGCGATCATTCTGTTGATCGGCCTCCTGCGGTACAGCTCCTGGGAGGCAGACCTTGGAACGATCGGGTGCATGACCACCCCCCTGTGACCGGGGTTTCGGTCAGCCTCCCGGCTTCTCGCCGGGGTCGAGCGTGGTTCTGGCGCCGGTCATGTGCCGTGCGGCTGCGGATCGCCGTCGCGGCCTGGTGCTTTTCCGTTCTGGCCTGCCTTGTGGTGGTGATCGCTACGCTGGTGAGGTGATCGCTGCTCTTGGCCGGGCGTCACGAGATCCTCGAACAGGTTCCGACCGTATAGAGGGGCGGAAGCCCACGGAATCGGGGCGTGTCCGGCCCTGCGCGGGCCGATAGAGGTGCAGGATGGCGCCGCGGATGCACACGACGGACCTGTCGCCGGAACTGCGCGAGCACATGGTCGCGATCAAGGCCAAGGCGCGCGAGTACGGGCTGGACTTCTTCGAGGTCGTGTTCGAGGTTCTCGACTTCGAGACGATGAACCGGATCGCGGCGTACGGGGGGTTCCCGGTGCGGTACCCGCACTGGCGCTGGGGGATGGAGTACGAGCGGCTGAGCAAGCGGGACGCGTACGGGCTGGGTCGCATCTACGAGATGGTGATCAACAACGACCCGTGCTACGCGTACCTGCAGGAGAGCAACAGCGTCACGGACCAGAAACTGGTGATGGCGCACGTGTACGGGCACGCGGACTTCTTCAAGCACAACCTGTGGTTCGGGCGGACGAACCGCAAGATGATGGACGAGATGGCGAACCACGCGACGCGGGTTCGTCGGCACGCGGAGCGGCACGGGCAGGCCGCGGTGGAGCGGTTCATCGACGCGTGCCTGTCGATCGAGCACCTGATCGACCCGCACTCGGCGTTCGTGCGGCGCGAGGAGCCGGCGCGGCGCGGGCCCGAAACGGCGGACGAGGCGGCCTTCCGGCCGGACCGGCTGCCGGCGAAGGACTACATGGACCCGTTCATCAACCCGGCGGGGGAGATCGCGCGGCAGCGGGCGGAGCACGAGCGCAGGCAGGCGGAGGAGAAGCGTCGGTCCCCGGCGGAGCCGACGCGGGACGTGCTGCTCTTCCTGCTCCGGCACGCGCCGCTGGAGGACTGGCAGTCGGACATTCTGGGGATCGTGCGGGACGAGGCGTACTACTACGCGCCGCAGGCGATGACGAAGGTGATGAACGAGGGTTGGGCGACGTACTGGCACTCGAAACTGATGACGCGGCACTTCCTGGAGGCGTCGGAGATCGTGGATTACGCGGAGCAGCACTCGGGGGTTGTGCACATGCCGCCGGGCGGGTTCAACCCGTACAAGATCGGCGTGGAGATGTTCAAGGAGATCGAGCGCCGGTGGGACCGCGGCCAGCACGGGCCTGCGTGGGAGCGGCTGGAGACGATCGGGGCGCGGGAGCGGTTCGACGACCGCTCGATGAAGGGGCGGGACAAGATCTTCGAGGTTCGGCGGGTGTACAACGACGTGTCGTTCATCGACGAGTTCCTGACGCCGGAGTTCGTGGAGCGGCACCGGATGTACCAGTACCGGCGCGACCCGCAGACGGGCGAGTTGCGGGTGGTGAGCCGGGACTTCGATCGGGTGAAGCAGGCGCTGCTGCACCACCTGACGAACGCGGGGCAGCCGTTCATCTACGTGGTGGACGCGAACTACCTGAACCGGGGGGAGTTGTACCTGGCGCACAAGTTCACGGGGCTGGAACTGGACGCGGGCAAGGCCGCGGACGCGCTGCGGGCGCTGCGGCTGCTGTGGGGGCGTCCGGTGCACGTGCAGGCGCGGATCAACGAGGAGATGTTCGTGACGTCGCTGCACGATGTGGAGGGTGAGGCGAAGCGGGAGAAGATCACGGAGGAGACGCCGCCGCCGGCGCACATGGTGGAGTGAAGGCCGGGCTACGCCTCGTGCCCGTTCCGCGGGACGGGCTTGCTGCTCCGCAGGACGATGTCCCGGCGTGCGTACACGGCGCAGCCTTTGAGCTTCTTCGCGGCGTTGCGCACGCCGAAGGTGTGGGTCCGGCCCCCTCCGGATGAGCCCGCGCTGCTTCCCTCGTACTTCCAATCGCTCTTTTCGAGAAAGACCACGTCGACTCGCCAGATCACCACGGGGCGGTTCGGCTCGATGGTTTCGGTCGGATCAACGAGGTATCGCCACACGATGTACCATCCCGGGCGGTCGTAGTGGGACTGGATCGCCCATGGGCGCTTGCTCGCCTTGCTCTCGAGGCAGTGCTCGGGCCTGGGGCGTGTGCCGCTGCCGCGTCGGCAGAGGTCGGGGAAGCGTTGCTGGGCGGTGTCCGAGTGCTTGTGCTTCTCGTACTCGCTGAAGGCGTCGAGGGCCTTGGCGCCGAAGATGCCGACGAGCGCGCTGAAGACGTTCGCCTGCTCGGAGTAGACATCGACGAAATCGGCCAGTTCCTTTTCGACGTACGCGATCGCGCGCCGGATCGACGCGGCGTCCAGCCCGGGAGGCAGCCTCACGCTCTTATCAAAGCCCTTCGGATCCGGCATGCCTGGTCCCCGCGAGGCGCTGGTCCGGGAGTTCCGCGAGCCGCGGGATGGCGCGCTGCGCCAGCCGGAAGTAGTCGGCGTTCGCTTCGATGCCGACGGCTTGCAGCCCGCACGCGCACGCGGCCGCGATCGTTGATCCCGATCCCATGAACGGGTCGAGGATGACGCCCTCCCCGAGCGGCAGGGAGGCTCGCACGAGCGGCCGCAGCAGAGCCTGCGGCTTGAGCGAGGGGTGTGGCGCGATGCGGCGTTCCTCACCGCGCGCGGGTGAGGCCCGGATGAGGTCCCTGAACGGCTCGTGCGTCGAGGGGCGACGAAGCCCGCCTGTTTTCCACTCGCGAAGGTTGTCCTGTACGCGCCCCTCGCAGGGCTTGCGGAACAACCCCCACGGCTCCCAGCACGAACGGGGCATGACGGTGACTTCCGGGAACTCGTCGTGCGCGTTCTTCGGCCGGTCTCCGCCTCGCAACGTCTTGACGATCCGGATGATCTCGCCCCGTTTCTCGAACCCCGCCGCGATGAACGGCTCGTACACGAAGTGGGACACGAGCGGATTCGTGGCGATGAAGACGTGAGCACCCGGCACGAGCACGGGCATGAGCAGCTCGGCGAACCGCGAGAAGAATGCGCGGAGGCGGGCATGATCGCCGGGTTTGAGCACGGTGAACCGTGGGAGCGGGCTGCGGCGAGCGCCGTCGAACGAAGGCGGCAAGCGCCAGACGCCGCCGCGTCCGGCCTTGAGCTTCGCCAACTCCTTCGGCTGGTACTCGACGAGGCCGTACGGTGGATCGGTGACGACCGCGTGGATCGAGCGCGGGTCGGCGCGAGCGAGCCATTCGAACGCATCTTCGTGGAACGTCTCGTACTTGCCCAGTCCCGGGTCGGGCATCAGGCGGGGTTGTGTCGCGACTGCTTTGGGGCGGGGCGGGTTGAGGCGTTGCGGAACGGGCATGGGTGAGAGCATACTTCGCCTGTTCGGGTTTTGCAAGCACTGTGTGCCGCGCGAATCTACTCGGTCGTCAGGCGAGACAGGAGCGCATCGATGCCGGCGCGGACGGCGTGCCGGGCGGCTTGTGGGTCGTGGCGGCGTGCGAACTCGACGGTGAGGATGGGCAGGCCGAGGTCGATGCCGAGGTAGGAGCCGAGTGAGCCGGGCGTGGGGTATCCGATGTTGGGGACGACGCGCCAGCGCGGGTCGAGGGGGGCCGCGGCGTCGGCGAAGGCGTGCGCGTCGCGTTCGGCGGGGCCGTCGTAGTTGACGAACGGGCCGCTGGGGGTGGAGTGGAAGACGACGACGAGGTCCGGCGCGAACGAGGCGATGAGCGTGTGGAGGGCGGCGGTCTCGGGTTCGGAGAGGGGTTGCCGGCCGCGCGTGCGTGCGGGGGCGAAGTTGCTCGCGGGCCAGTTTCGGTTGAGGTCGATGCGGCGTGCGTTGCCGCGGGAGCCGGCGGCCGTGCCGTCGGGGTTCGCGTCGCGGACGATGCGGACGGTCGCTGCGCGGAGGAGGGCGGGCGAGGCGGCGAGGTGGTCGATGAGGGGGTCGATGGCGGCGAGGCCCTCCGGCTCGTCGCCGTGGATGGCGCCGATGATGAGGACGCGACGCGGGCCCGCGCCGATGGTGATGGCTTCGATGGGTCGGCCCTCGACGGACGCGCCGACGGGCGACCATGAGGCGGCCGGGGCCGGGACCGGCGCGGCGTCGGTGCGCGTGCCGACGGAGGGTGCGGCGCAGCCCGAGGCGAGCAGGGCGAGCGCGATGGCGAGGACTGTGGCGGAGCGGCGCGGCATGGGCGCTTGTATAGCGGCTCGGCGCGGCGCGTGCGGGGGCGGGGCGAGTAGACTCGGGCGGATGTCGTACGACGCTGAGCCGGAACTCGACGAGGGGCTGGACCCGGAGGGGCCTTCGGCGGCGGACCTGGACCGGTTCGGGGGGGAGTTTGTCGTCTGCCCGGAGTGCGGGTTCGAGGTGTACGACCAGGCGGAGGTGTGCCCGCGGTGCGGGCGTGCGCTGACGACGCTCGGGGGGGGGCGTGCGTCCCGATGGGTGATCGTGGTGGTCGTGGTGGTGCTGGCGGTGTTCGTGCTGGCGTTTGTTCTTTGATGCGGGGGAGGGGAGCGTTCCTGCGCCCCTCCGGGGGTGCGAGGCACAGGCGGGACGCCTGTGCCACCTGCCACCTGGTGGTTGGTCAGTCGAGGACGAAGCGGAGGTCGTTCCAGAGTTTGTCGAGTCGTTGGCGGAAGGAGGCGGAGCCGAGGGCCGCGCCTTCGGGGGAGGCGAGGCGCCGGCCGCAGGCGATGAGGAGATCGACGAGGCCCTCGTAATCGGCGAGCGCGATGTACTCTCGGGCGATGCGGGGGGGGGCGTCGTTCGCGCCGGCCTGGACGGCGGCGAGGTCGGCCATGTTGTGGTAGTTGCCAAGGGGGAGGCAGACGCAGGTGGAGGCGAGGCCGTGGGCGCAGAAGACGCTGGCCTCGCACGCGCCGCCGGCCATGAGTTTGCGTTGCCATCGCCAGGCGGGGAGGTCGGACTGCTTCTGGGTGGCGAGGGGCTGGGCGGGGCCGCCGGCGAGTTCCTCGGCGACCTTGGCGACGGCGGCGGTGAGTTCGGGGGTGAAGACGCTGACGCGGTCGCCGACGCGGACGATGGGACCGCCGCCGATGGGCGAGTCGGGGAATGAGCGGCTGTTCTCGAGGGCGATGAGGCGTGCGTGCGGCTCGATGGTGTCGTGCCGGCAGGCGGCGATCGCGCCGACGAAGCCGATCTCCTCGGCGCGGGTGAGAAGGAGGCGCACGTCGCCGACCTGCTCGCCGGCGGCGAGGGCGGCGCGCAGCACGTCGAGCGCGGCGAGCGCGGCGGCGAGCGCGGCGAGGTCGTCGCAGGCGTGCGAGAGGACGCAGCGCACGCCGTCGCGGTGGGCGACCTCGGCGGGAGGGAGCGACCAGACGGCGATGTCGCCGGGGCGGAGGGCGTCGGTGGCGGCGTCGGCGTCGTCGAACTCGGCGAGGAAGGTCTTGAAGATGGGCGATGCGCCGTCGACGCGCTCGGCGAGGCGCGCGCCGAAGGAGCGGGCGTCGGCGGCGTGGGCGGTGACGCGGGCGGAGGGGAAGTAGTCGTCCATGACGCCGCCGCGGAAGGCGAGTTCGGCGAGGCCGGGGGCGACGATGCGCTCGACGACGAAGGCGGGATGGTCGAGGTGGGCGGTGAGGTAGAGGGGGGCTTCGGTGCGGGGGCCATCGCGCAGGGCGATGGTGATGTTGCCGGAGGGGTCCTGCGTGCGGGTGAGGTCGGGGCGGTCGGCGAGCCAGCGATCGACCCATGCGACGACGCGCTGCTCGCGGCCTGCGGCGGTGGGGACCTGCGTGAGGTCGAGGAGCCAGCGGAGGTGGGCGGCGCGGTGGGATTCGGTGAGGGGGGGCATGGGGGATGGTAGAAGGCGCGTCGCGTAAGAAGCCCGGAGCGAAGAACAGCATGAGCCACGGATGGACACAGATGGACACAGATCGGTTGGGTCGGACACTCCGGGCCTCTCCCCGATCCGTGTCCATCTGTGCTCATCTGTGGCGAACACAGCGCGACGGCACGAGCGGGCGGGTCAGAGGCGGATTTCGGCGGCGCGGGCGTGGGCTTCGAGGCCTTCGAGGCGGGCGAGGCGGGCGGTGTCGCGGCAGAGGTCGGCGGCGAGGGGGGGGGCGTCGATGCGGAGCCAGGTGCGCGTGCGGAGGAAGTGCAGGACGCTCAGGCCCGCGGCGGAGCGGGCCGCGCCGCCGGTGGGGAGGGTGTGGTTGGGGCCTGCGCCGTAGTCGCCGAGGACTTCGGCGGCGGCGGGGCCGATGAAGACCGCGCCGTAGTGGTTGCAGCGGCGGGCGAGGGCGTCGGCGTCGCGGGTCATGATTTCGAGGTGCTCGGGGGCGAAGCGGTCGGCGAGGGCGACGGCCTCGTCGAGGTCGCGGGCGACGACGGCGCAGCCGTTGGCGAGGGCGACGCGGGCGGTGGCGGCGGTGGGGAGCGTGGCGAGTTGCGATGCGAGTTCGCGCTCGACGGCGTCGATGAGGGGGGGGGCGGTCGTGACGAGGACGGCGCAGGCGTCGGTGTCGTGCTCGGCCTGGGCGAGGAGGTCGGCGGCGACGGTGCGCGGGTCGGCGGAGTCGTCGGCGATGATGAGGAGTTCGCTGGGGCCGGCGAGGGTGTCGATGGCGACCTGGCCGGCGACGAGTTGCTTGGCGGCGGTGACCCAGCGGTTGCCGGGGCCGACGACGGCGTCGCAGGGGGCGAGCGCCGCAAGGGGGGGGCACCCGAAGGCGAGGGCGGCGACGGCCTGCGCGCCGCCGACGGCGAGGAGGGCGTCCGCGCCGGCGATGGCAGCGGCCGCGAGCGTGGCGGGCGCGGGTCGCGGCGAGGCGACGATGACCTCGCGCACACCCGCGGCGCGGGCGGTGACGGCGGTCATGAGGACGCTGGACGGGAGCGGGAAGCGGCCGCCGGGGGCGTAGCAGCCGGCACGCTCGACGGGGGCGACCCAGTGGCCGGCCTGGCCGCCGGGGATGGCGAGGGCGAGTTCGTGGAGGGCGGCGCGCTGGGCCTGGGCGAAAGCGCGGATGCGCTCGGCGGCGCGTTCGAGGGCGGCGCGGTCGTCGCGGTCGAGGGCGTCGCGTGCGCGGCGCATGGCGGCAGGCTCGATGACGAGCGGGTCGCCGGGCTTCAGGTCGCCGAGGCGCTCGGCGTGGGATCGCAGGGCCGGCTCGGCGCGGGCGCGCACGTCGTTGACGATCTCGGACGCGGCGGCGAGGGTCGCGGGATCGATGGCGCTGCGGCGGAGCGCGGGCACTTCGGTCGCGTTGATGATGCGGAGGAGGCGGTCGGACTTCACCACAGAGGCACAGAGGGGGATGAGAGCGGATGGTGAAGAAGCGGATGACTTGGGCGTGGTCTGATTCTGATTGACCTGTTCTTTCCCTCGCTCTGTGCTCTCTGTGTCTCTGTGGTGAGCATCCGGCTTGGCGTCGCCGGGGCGGCGGGAGAGTCGCAGGGCGCGGCGGTCGAGTTCGCGCTCGACGGCTTCGAGCGGGATACCCGCGGCGGCGAGGCGGGCGAGGGTGAAGTAGAGGATGTCGGCGGCTTCGTGCGTGACCTCGTCGGGCGTGCGGGCGTCGGCGAGTTCGGCGGCCTCTTCGCGGAGTTTGGCGGCGAGGAGGGGGGGGTCTCGGAGGAGGCGCGTGGTGTAGGAGGCGGGGTCGCGGGACTCGGGTGGGGCGGCGAGTCGGCGGGCGAGGGCGTGCAGGCCGCGGGCGTCGCCGAAGCAGGTGCGTGTGCCGGTGTGGCAGAAGCCGCGGCCGCGCTGGCGGACGGTGAAGCGGAGGGTGTCGCGGTCGCAATCGGCGTCGATGCGGATGAGTTCCTGGGTGTCGCCGGAGGACTCGCCCTTGCGCCAGAGGGCGTTGCGGGAGCGGGAGAAGTAGACGCCGCGGCGTTCGGCGACGGCGGCGCGGAGGCTCTCGGGGGAGGAGTAGACGAGGCCGAGCGTGTTTCCGGCCTCGTCGCAGACGACGGTGGGCCAGAGGGGGAAGAACGCGGAGGGCGCGGAGGGGGAACGCGGAGGGCGCGGAGATGAATCTGCTGCTCTATCCGCGGTTCCTCTCTGCGAACTCTGCGTTCCGTCCCCGCGATCTCTGCGTTCGTCGGTGGTTCGCAGGACGGCGGCGAAGGCGTCGGCGGGGTCGAGCGCGCCGGAGTAGATGGCCATGCCGACCTGCGCGTCCGCGCCGAGGCGGTCGAGGGCGGCGATCTCGTCGGCGGTGGTGATGCCGCCGGCGATGGTGACTCGTGCGTCGCCGGCGGCGTGCACGACGGCGCGTGCGCGGTCGAGGTCGGTGCCCTCCATGCGTCCTTCGCGTTCGACGAAGGTGACGAGGAAGCCGCCGGCGTGCGCGCGCAGGGCGGCGATGCGTTCGAGGATGCTCGCGCCCGTGGCGCGCTGCCAGCCTTCGACGACGACCTCGTCGTGGCGTGCGTCGAGTGCGGCGATGGTGCGCTCTCGGGGGAGTTGGGAGAGGACATCGGGGGTGGCGGCGGTGCCGAGGATGACGCGGTGCGCGCCGGCGTCGAGCCATTCGCGGGCTGATTCGACGGAGCGGATGCCGCCGCCGACGCGGACGGGGAAGCGGCGGGCGATCTCGCGGATGGCGGGGGCGTTCGTGCCGCGGCCGAGGGCGGCGTCGAGGTCGATGACGGCGATCTCGCCGAGGACGGCGAAGCGTTCGGCGACGGCGAGGGGGTCGCCGGCGTCGATTGTGACGGAGGAGGGGTCGCCGCCGACGAGTTGGACGGCGCGGGCGTTGAGGATGTCGATGGAGGGGATGAGCATGGCGGTGGTGGTGCGGGAGGTCGTGTCGGTCGTTAGTCGTCGGTGATGCCGAGGTCGTGTTTGGTGAAGAGGGCTTCGAAGCGGATGCCGGCTGCCTCGGCGTTCTCGCGTGCGCCTTCCTGGCGGTCGATGACGCAGATGACGGCGAGGACGTTCGCGCCGGCTTCGCGCAGCGTGTTCACGGCTTCGAGGGCCTGGCCGCCGGTGGTGGCGACGTCTTCGAGGAAGACGACGCGGTCGTCGGGTTCGAGTCGGCCTTCGAGTTGGCGGGCGGTGCCGTAGTCCTTCTTGGCGTTGCGGACGAAGAGGCTGGGGATGCCGGTGGCGAGGCTTGCGGCGGTGACGAGTGGGATGCCGCCGAGTTCCGCGCCGGCGAGTCGATCCGGGGGCGTGCGGCCGGCGACGAGGGCGATGCGCTCGGCGAACATTTCGGCGAGTTGGCTGAGGAGTTCGGGGCGGGTGCTGAAGAGGTACTTGTCGAGGTAGTAGCGGCTGGTGCGTCCCGAGCGGAGGGTGAAGGAGCCTCGGAGGAGGGCGACCTCAGCGATGGCCCTGGCGAGTTCGGGGCGGGCGGTAGGCATGGGGTGAGGGTAGAGGCGGCGGGGGCTGGCCGGGGTTTCGGAGGAGGGGGCGGGAATGTGGGGCTGGGGCTTGATTTCGGGGAAGGCGGGGCTTGATTCTGCCGAAAAGGATGGTAATATCCTTTATCAATCCCATGCCCCCGGAAGGGCGGCGCAGGCGCAACCGTGCCTCGCCGCCTTTTTTCGTTGGGGAAGGGATTGAGGGAGCAAGGGATCGAGGGTCCAGGGGGGAGCCTATGGGTTTCAGAAGATTCTGAAATGAATGGTGGACTTGGGGGTGAAGTTCGGGCATACTCGGGGCATGAGCGGTGCCGACAAGCCCGACACATTGGCCGAGGCCCAGGACCGGTTCATCGCGGTCTGGGGGCAGATGGGCGGGGCTTGGGGGATCACGCGGACGATGGCGGAGGTTCACGCGCTGCTGTACGTGACGGGCGGGCCGCTGTGCACGGACGATGTGATGGACCGGTTGCAGATCTCGCGCGGGAACGCTTCGACGTCGCTGCGGGCGCTGCTGGACTGGGGGGTGGTGTCGCGGACGCACAAGCGTGGCGACCGGAAGGAGTACTTCGTCGCGGAGCAGGACGTGTGGACGATGTTCCGGGCGATCGTGCGCGAGCGGATCAAGCGGGAGGTGGACCCGCTGCTGGCGTCGATGCACGAGATCCGGGAGTTGACGGAACCGGCGCGGCGTGCGGCGGGGCTTGCGGCGGAGGAGCGGGCGCTCGTCGAGGCGCACAACGAGCGGCTGGACCAGTTGCTGGAGTTCCTGACGACGGTGGAGCGGCTGGGGCACCGGTTCGTCAGCCCGGCGGGGCGCGGGTTGCAGGCGGCGGCGTCGCTGCTGGCGTCGAGAGCGGCGGGGTGAGGGGCATGGCACGCGGGGCGCGCACATCCGAGGTCGTCGTCCTCGCGGGGCGCGGCGGACGCGCGCCGACCCCCACGCCCACCCCCACGCCCACCCCCACGCCGACCCCCACGCCTACCCCCACGCCGACCCCCACGCCTACCCCCACGCCTGCGCCAAGGCCCACGCTCGTGCTCCGGTGGCGCATCGCCATGTCCGACGGTGGGGACGCGACGCTCGAGTGCGCTGTGTGCGCCGCGACGGAGGCCTCGCCCGGTGGAACGCTCGCGTTCACGCTGGCCGACGGCGCGGGGCGGCGCGAGGTTGACTGCGGCGGCGCGGGGCGGGTGTCGTGGGTTGGCGACGCGGCGTCGGGTCTGGAGCACGTCGATGCGCCCGGGCTGCTGGCGTGCTCGTTCGAGCGGACGGAGGGGGGGGGCGTGCGGGTGCTCTACGCGCGGACGCCGGTGCTGGGGGGGCTTGGCGCGGGCGGGGGGCGGCATGAACTGGTCGGGGCGGAGGCGGGGTTGGCGGCGGCTCGCCACCAACTTGAGCACATCTGAAGCGGAGTTCGGTGAGGGTGCTGCTTGCACGGTGTTACGGCGCGTCAGGGCGCGGGCTGAAGCCCGCGGCTCTGAGCACCCGTGCCGCTGAGCGTGGTCGGAGGTGCGACCGGGCCTGCAGATTCAAAGTTCAACTTTGAATCTGCGGGGGACGGCGGGCGGGGCGTGTGGGAAACGGGCGGGTTAGGGCTGGGCGTCCTTGTCTGCGCCCCCACCGCGGCCGACGAGGATGCGGGCGATGACGTCCTGGACGTGGAGTCCGGTCTGGTCTCGGCCGTGGCCCTGGACCTGCATGGCGGCGGCGACGCCGTAGCCGAGGCCGAGGTAGATGAGGAGCCATCCGAGGATGGTGGCTGTGAAACGCGGGGTGACGCGCCCCTTTTCCTGGGCGCGGACGAGTTCCTCGGCGATGAAGTCGTGGAGGGATCGGATGTGGTGGACGAGGGCCTCGTGGATCTCGGGGTCGTCGACCTCGGTGATGGCCTGGAGGAAGACGCGGTAGGCGGCGCGGCCGCGCTCGGAGACCATGGGGTTGTCGCCGATGAGTCGGCGGAGGCGTTCGGCGGGGTCTTCGGCGTCCTTGAGGTCCTGCTCCCACTGGCGGAGGGTTTCGCGGCCGGAGCGTTCGATGAGGGCGATGAAGAGTTCGCGCTTGGACTTGAAGTGGCGGTAGATGATGGGTTCGGTGACCCCGGCGGCCTTGGCGAGTTCGGAGGTGGTGGCGCGGGCGTAGCCGTGCCGGGCGAAGAGTTCGGCGGCGCAGTCGAGGAGCTGCTCCTTGCGCTTGGCGGCGGGCAGGCGGCTCATCTGGTTCCTTCCTGACTGGGGTCGGCCTCTTTATACGGCCTTCCGTCGTCGTCTGCACCGGGGGCGTGCGGCACGGGGTCGCTGGGCAGCGGGACGGGGTCGTAGCCGCCGCGGACGAAGGGGTGGCAGCGGAGGAGTCGGCGGACCGTGAGTACGGTGCCGCGGATGGGGCCGTGGAGGCGGTAGGCGTCGAGCGCGTAGCGGGAGCAGGTCGGCTCGTAGCGGCACTGGCCGCCGACGATGGGGGAGATGGTCCAGCGGTAGAGGTGGATGAGGGCGATGAAGGGGGCGGAGCAGGCGCGGGCGAGGGGGCCTGGGCGCGGGTCGCTCGTCGCGATCACAGGTCGTCTCCGTCGTCGGCGCGTCGTGTGCGTCGCTCGGCCTCGCGGTGGGCGCGTTCGGCGAGCGTGGCGAGGATGCGGCGGTACTCGGGCGCGGGGAGTGGGTCGTGGGCGCGCGCGCTGAGGATGAAGTCGTAGGAGGAGCCGTCGGCGGCGCGGGGGAGGTCGTGCTGGAGGTGGCGGAAGGCTTCGCGGATGCGGCGCTTGATGGCGTTGCGTCGGACGGCGATGCCGACGCGGCGCGAGACGGAGAGGCCGAGTCGGGGGTGGTCGAGGGCGTTTGGGCGTGCGAAGAGGGTGAGGGGGCCGATGGACTTTCGGAGGGCGAAGTCGAAGACGGCCTGGTAGTCGCGGTCGCGGGAGAGGCGGCGGCTGGGGGGGAGCGTGAGTCGCGGGCACTGGGGTCGGCCCGTGGTCATGGCGGAGGATAGGAGCCTCCGCACAATCGCCGAAGACGCTATCCGGCATCTGTGTTCTTGAGCGGAAGACGCACAGGCGGGACGCCTGTGCCACCGCCGCCGGAGTCAGCGGCGCGAGGGGGGCAGAAGGCCGACCATGAGACAGAACGCGCCGCCGGCGATGAGCCAGAGGCGGGATTGCTGCCCCGTTGCGAGGGCGCTGAGGGTCGAACTGACGGAGCGTCGATCGGGGAGACGGATGGGGGCGGGCTCGAGGGTTGGGAAGACTGACGCGTCCGCGTTGAGGTTGACGGGGAGGATCGGGACGCGTCCCTCGGGGACGAGGTGGAGTTGCGTGGCGGCGAGTGACTGGACGACGCCGGGTTCGCGGGCTTCGAGGGCGCGCAGGTAGCGCTCGTGACGGAGGAGGCGCTCGCGACGCTGGGACTCGATGGCGAGGGCACGGTCGCGCTGCCAGGAGGCCTCGTCGAGATCGGCCTTGGCGGGGAGGAGGATGGTGGCGGCGAGGATGGCGAGGCCGGCGAGGAGGAAGAGCCAGCCGGGGTCGAGGCGTGTGATGGGGGCGTCGCGTGTGGGTCGGAGCACGGGGGAGAGTATCGGGCGGGCGGGGGCGGATGGCCAAATCGCCAAAGGGCCAAATCGCCAAAGGGCCACATGGCCACATGAAGACATGCACAGCGATCCTCCGCTGCGGGGCGCGGGGGAGAGCGAGGCGTAGAATCCGGCTCGCATGCGCAGGCGGGTGGTCATCACGGGTGTCGGGGCGGTGTCGGGCTTTGGCGTGGGGCTGCCCGCGCTGTGGTCCGGGCTGGTGGAGGGGCGGTCGGCGTTGCGACGGATCGGGCTGTTCGACGCGTCGGGGTTCCCGTGGCGTCTGGGGGCGGAGGCGGCGGGGTTCAGCGCGCGCGACCACGTGCCCAAGCACTCGCGCAAGGCGGTGAAGGTGATGGCGCGGGACACCGAGTTGGCGGTGGCCGCGGCGGCGTGTGCGGTGGCGGACGCGGGGCTGGTGACGCGGGCGACGGCGGAAGATGGCGCGGCGACGACCTACCCGGGGGAGCGGCTGGGGTGCCAGATCGGGGCGGGGCTGATCGCGGCGGAGGTTGGCGAACTGGCGGCGGCGTACTCGACGGCGGTGACGGGCGCGGGCGACCCGGCGTGGGGCGGGTTCGACCTGCGGGCGTGGGGGGCGGTGAAGGAAGCGGGCGGAGGGGGGGGGATGGAGAACCTGCCTCCGCTGTGGATGCTGAAGTATCTGCCGAACATGCTGGCGTGCCACGTGACGATCCTGCACGGGGCGGAGGGGCCGAGCAACACGATCACGTGCTCGGAGTCGAGCGGGCTGCTCTCGATCGGGGAGAGCGTGCGGGTGATCGAGCGTGACGACGCGGACGCGTGCTTCTCGGGCGGGGCGGAGAGCAAGATCAACCCGATGGGCGTGCTGCGGATCGGGCTGGCGGGGCGGCTGGCCGAGACGGGGGACTCGGAGGACGGGGCCTCGTTCGTGCGTCCGTTCGACCCTGCGGGGACGGGGACGCTGCTGGGCGAGGGGGGGGGCGTGCTGATCCTGGAGGAGCGGGAGTCGGCGCGGCGTCGCGGGGCGCGGGCGTACGCGGAGGTGGCGGGGTTCGGGGCGTCGCACTCGCCGGAGCGGTGGTGCGGGATGGACGGGCCGCCGGGCGCGACGATCGACGGCCCGGACGAGGGCGTGCGCGACGCGATCCTCAATGCGCTGGACGACGCGGGGATCGGGGCGGGGGAGATCGACGCGGTCGTGGTGGGCGGGCTGGGCGTGGCGTGGGTGGACGCTGGCGAGGCGGGCGCGCTGCGGGAGGTCTTCGGCGATCGGCTGGGCGAGGTCGAGCTGGTGACGACGAAGCCTGCGATCGGGGACAGCATGGCGGGCGAGGGCGCGCTGCTGGCGGCGGTCGGGGCCGCGTGCGTGCGCGAGCAGCGGCTGCCGGCGCGTCTGCACGCGGGTCGGCCTGCGGAGGGCCTGCGGGCGGGTCGGGCGGAGTCGCGGGCGGCGACGCTGCGCCACGTGCTGGTGTGCACGCCGTCGCTGTTCGGGCAGGTGGGCGCGGTGGTGCTGCGCCGGGCGGAGGGCGGTTGAATCGGGGTTCGGCGCGCGCGCCCGCGTGGGCGGTGCGGCTACGTGTTTCTTCCTTCTTACGGAGAACAACCGTGTACGACGATCGAAACAGGGGCGGACGGTACGGGAGCCAGGAGGGTCGGCGCGAGCGGCGCGGGACGCCGCTGTCGGACCTGGACCCGAACCTGACGGAGATGAGCCGCAAGGTGATCGGGGCGGCGATCGAGGTGCACCGTGCGCTGGGGCCGGGGTACGACGAGTCGGTCTACGAGAGTGCGCTGAAGCAGGAACTCGACGGTCTGGGCGTGGCGTACAAGGCCGGGCACCGGTTCGACGTGCGGTACAAGGAGCGGGTTGTCGGCGGGACGACGGCGGACCTGTGGGTGGGCGATCGGTTCGTGGTCGAGGTGATGGCGCGGACGGGCGAGATCGGCGGGGCGGAGCGCGCCGCGCTGCGGGCGCAGTTGCGCGCGGCGGACGTGGAGTTGGGCCTGATCATCAACTTCGGCGAGCGGAGGCTGAAGGACGGCCTGGTGCGGGTGCTGAACCCGGACAAACTGAACGCGATGCGGGGTGATGAGGAGGAGGGTGATGATGAGGAGTACGAGGATGATGATGAGGGGTGAGAAGTGGCGGAGTGGCGGAGTGGCGGAGTGACGGAGTGATGGAGTGATGGAGTGATGGGGTGGCACAGGCGGGACGCCTGTGCCACCGGCCTCAAGACTCAAGCCTCAAGACTCAGGACTTCCTTCGTGTCTCGTCGTGTCGTCATTACGGGGATGGGGTGGATCACGCCGCTGGGGTGCGGTGTGGACGCGGCGTGGCGTGCGCTGCTGGAGGGGCGGAACGCGATCGGTCCCGTGACGCGGTACGACACATCGACGTTCGCGACGAACTTCGCGGCGGAGGTGAAGGGGTTTCGGTTGTCGGACTTCGTCTCGGACCCGGCGCGGCTGGCGTCGTGCCGGGAGGCGGGGCTGCACGCGCAGTACGCGCTGGCGGCGGCGGCGATGGCGTGGGAGGGGTCGGGGCTGGGCACGCGGAACGGTGAGCCGCGGTACGCGGGGCTGAACGCGCGCCGTGTGGGCGTGTATCTCGGCGCGGGGGAAGGGTGCCTGGACTATCCGAACTTCGTGGCGACGAACCTGGCGTCGTGGGAGGCGGGTTCGCGGGCCGTGGATGCGCGACGGTGGGCGGAGGCCGCGCTGGCGCGGATGGACATGCGTCGGGAGTTGGAGCAGGAGCCGAACGCGGCGTTGACGCACGTCGCGTCGGCGTTCGGGTGCCGCGGCCCGGCGTTCAACTGCATGACGGCGTGCGCGGCGAGCACGCAGGCGGTGGGCGAGGCGTTCGAGATGCTGCGTCGCGGGGACGCGGACGTGATGCTGGCGGGCGGGTCGCACTCGATGATCCACCTGCTGGGGATGACGGGGTTCATCCGGCTGACGGCGATGAGCACGCGGCGGGAGTCGCCGGAGTCCGCGGCGAGGCCGTTCGACCAGACGCGGGACGGATTCGTGATGGGGGAGGGTGCGGGGGTGGTGGTGCTCGAGGCGCTGGAGCACTACGAGAGGCGGAAGGGGGGGGCCGAGCCTCTGGCGGAACTGGTGGGGTACGGGTCGAGCGCGGACGCCTTTCGGATCACGGACATGCACCCGGAGGGGAAGGGGCCGGCGTCGGCGATGTCGCGGGCGTTGAGGCAGGCGGGGATCGACCCGCGCGAGCCGCGAGAGGGGGGGCGTGCGCCGGTGGACTATGTGTCTGCGCACGGGACGGGGACGAGCGAGAACGATTCGATCGAGACGCGCGCGATCCGGCAGGTGTTCGGGACGCAGGCGCCGCGGCTGGCGGTGAGTTCGATCAAGTCGATGATGGGGCACCTGATCCAGGCGGCGGGCGCGGTCGAGTTGATGACGTGCGTGCAGGCGATCCGGACGGGGTGGGTGCCGCCGACGATGAACCTGCATCGGCCGGACCCCGAGTGCGACCTGGACTACGTGCCGAACCGGGCGCGCGACCTGAACCCGACGGGCGGGGTCGAGGTATGCCTCTCGAACAGTTTCGGCTTCGGCGGGCAGAACGACACGCTGGTGGTTCGGCGTTACCGGCCCTGAGCGCGTCGGGGGCGTCGTGGTGATGCGAACGGCGTGCGACGGCCGATGAGCCGTCGGGAGGGTTGTGCCATGGCGGCGACGGTGTTGGTGCGCGTCGTGACGGGCGGGGCGATGGTCGCGCTGGCGGGGCTGGGCGGCGTGCTGGGGTATCGGTTCCTGCGTTCGCAGGCGGAGGCGGCGGTGTACCGCGACCGGCTGGCGTCGCTGGCGGGGGAGTACGAGGGGCTGCGGGCGACGTACAACGAGGCGGTGCGGCGGACGGCGGTGACGGAACTCGTGGTGCGGGACGGCCGGCTGAGCGTGCGGGTGCGGACGGCGGACGGGACGGTCCGCGAGACGCCGACGCCGTACGACCCGCTGGGCGAGGTGTACGTGGATTACGTGGTGCGGGAGGGTCGGCTGTGGATCCGTCGGGTGTTCGACGCCTCGACGCCGCCGAGCCTGGGGGTGGTGATCGACCCGGCGTTCGGCGAGGTGGCGTGGGGCGAGGGTGAGGTGGGCAAGGCGGTGTACCGGAGCCTGGGCGAGGGGCGGTGGGTGGTGAGCGTGACGGGGGGTGGCTCGCTGGGGCTGGTGCGCGCGGGGGAGGCCGACGCGGTGGAGTTGTCGGGCGCGCCGGCGGTGCGGGAGTACGAGCCTGCGCTGCACGAGGCGGACGCGGCGGCCCGGGCGATCGGGCTGCGCGAGGTGCTGTCGTCGGCGATCGGGCGGTAGGCGGGTCGGCGCGTTATCGGCTCCGCGGCGGGCGTCATCGGTGACAGGCCTTGCCCGTTCGTGCCAGACGGACGCTCGTTGTGCGCGCGTCGGGGCGCGGGGGGGGCTGCGCGGCGGGATCGGCCGAAACACCGGTGCCGGGACGCCGAGCATCGGAGGCCCGTGCGACGATCTGGCGGCGGGGGTAGGCGATGGGAAACGCGATCGCGGCGGTGCGGTTCAGGGGTGACGCCGAGGGCGAGCGGAGGCTTCGCGAGGACGAGTCGCTGCGCGGCTCGCTCGGGTCGGCGTGCTGGAAGGGTTCGTCGCGCGATTCGCGTCGCCGGCTGCTGGCGGGGGCGGTTCGCGTGCGGCCGGACCTCGTGCCCGGGGCGTGGCGTGCGGCGGAGCGCGTGCGGGAGCGTTCGGGGGACGGGACGCGGGTCGAGTTGTACGTGCACGCCTCGCCGGAGATCAACGCGGCGGTGACGTGCGGGGGCGATCGGCTGCTGGTGATCCTGACGAGCGCGGCGGTCGAGCGGCTGGACGAGGAGGAGTTGTCGTTCGTGCTCGGGCACGAACTGGGGCACGGGGTGTACGGGCACCTTGGGATGCCGATCGGCGGCGTGCCGCGGGGGATGTCGGCGCGCGACGCGATGCGGGTGATGGCGTGGCAGCGCGCGGCGGAGGTGTCTGCGGACCGGGCGGGGCTGCTGTGCTGCGGGTCGGTCGGTGCGGCGGCGAGCGCGCTGTTCAAGTCGCTGAGCGGTCTGTCGCTGGCGGGGGGTCGCGTGGACCCGGACGCGCTCGCGGAACAGTGGTCCGAACTTGCGGACGCGGTGGCGATGGGCGAGTCGACGGGCGAATGGGCGGCGACGCACCCGTTCGTGCCGCTGCGGGCGCGGGCGCTGCTGCACTACTGGGGGAGCGACCAGGCGGGCGCGCTGATCGAGGCGTGCGCGGGGGGGCGCGCGCTGGAGGAAGTGGACCGGTCGGTGTCGGCGATGCTGGCGATGATGGACCCGCTGGCGGAGGAGCGTCGAGGGCTGGCGGACCCGGTGCTGGAGCCGTTCGTGCTGTGGGGCGGGCTGGCGGTCGCGCTCGCGGACGGGACGGTGCACCGGGCGGAACTGGAGAACCTGCGGTCGGTCGTGGACGAGGGGGCGCTGCGGGGCGCGCTGGCGGATCGGCCGACTGTGGAGTCGTGCTGCGAGCGGTTCGCGGAGGCGCGTGCGCGTCGGGCGAGGCCGCTCTCCGCGCTGGACCTGACGCGCGTGTTCGCGGCGCTGAGCGCGGTGGCGGGTGCGGACGGGATGGTGGCGGCGGAAGAGACGGGCGTGATCGAGCGGCTGGCGTCGGCGTGCGGCGTCAGCGGGGCATTCGTTGAGCGTGCGCTGGCCCGTGCGGCGTGAGCGCGAGGAGACCGACCATGAGCGTGAAGTCGTGCACGGACGTGCTGTCGAAGGTGGAGGAGATCGCGGGGCTTGCGGGGTACAAGGTGTCGCGGCACCCGAGCGGGGGGCTGCTGGTGGTGGCGTTCGACATGGGACGCGGGCGGGCGCAGAACGTGTTCATCGCGCCGTGCGGGACGACGCCGGACGGGAAGAACGTCGTCACGATCTCGTCTCCGTGCATGGCGGTGAAGAAGGGCCTGTTCAAGGGGATCGGGAGGGCGCAGGCGCTGGACCTGCTGCGCCGGAACGCGATGCTCAAGTTCGGGCACTTCGCGATCGCGTCGGCGGGTGACTGCGAGGGCGTCATGGTGTGCGCGACGCAGATCGTCGAGACGATGGAGATCGAAGAGTTCGAGGCGCTGGTGAACACGGTCGCGATCGTCGCGGACGAGTACGAGCGCGAGCACGGGCAGGACCGGTTCTGAGCGGCTCGCGGGTTGCGGGGTTCAACACTCGCCCGCCCTCGCTCGCGCGGGGGCGGGCGGTTTTTGCGCGCCTCGGCGGGGCTGGCGGGAGAAGGAGCGCGGGCTGAAGCCCGCGGCTCTGAGGGGGTTGCGCTATAGTTGGCCCCGCATCGGAGGGTGTGCATGACAACGGCGAAGAAGTCGATGGACGACATCATGGCGCTGTGCAAGCGGCGCGGGTTCGTCTACCAGGCGAGCGAGATCTACGGGGGGATCAACGGGTTCTGGGACTACGGGCCGCTGGGGGCGCAGTTGAAGAAGAACCTGCGCGACGCGTGGTGGGAGGACATGGTGATGAACCCGTGCCGGGGTCGGCGCGGCCCGGGGGGGGAGCGGGTGCGGTGCGTGCCGGTGGAGACGTGCATCGTTCAGCACCCGAGGGTGTGGGAGGCGAGCGGGCACGTGGCGGGCTTCAACGACCCGAGGATGGACTGCCGCGAGTCGCAGATGCGCTACCGGGCGGACCACCTGCGGGCGGTGAAGGCGACGGGGGAGCAGGGGCGGATGTTCGCGTTCGTCGAGGGAGATGAGGCGACGTTCGAGCAGGCGTTGAAGAAACTCGGCAAGTACGTGAAGCGCGACCTCGGCGAGCACGACACGGAGATCGTGTCGCTGGTGGGGTTGGATGCGCAGGACCTGGCGCGGGTGGTCGGGCCGCACGCGAAGGAGCCTGGGACGCTGACGGAGCCGCGGCAGTTCAACCTGATGTTCCGGACGTACATCGGCGCGACGGCGACGGAGGACGACGTGGCGTACCTGCGTCCGGAGACGGCGCAGGGGATTTTCGTGCAGTTCAAGAACGTGGTGGACACGACGCGGGTGCGGGTGCCGTTCGGGATCGGGAACACGGGGCGGAGTTTCCGCAACGAGGTGACGCCGCGGAACTTCACGTTCCGGTCGAGGGAGTTCGAGCAGGCGGAGTTGGAGTTCTTCTGCCACCCGGACGAGGCCGGGGCGTGGTACGCGTTCTGGCGCGACTTCCGGATGGAGTGGTGGCGTTCGGTGGGGCTGGGAGGAGACAACCTTCGGCTTCGGGAGCACGAGCAGGACGAGTTGAGCCACTACTCGACGGCGACGTGCGACATCGAGTACCGGTTCCCGTTCACCGCGCCGGACTTCGGCGAGTTGGAGGGCGTGGCGCACCGGGGGTGCTACGACCTGACGCAGCACACGGAGCACTCGGGCGTGAGACTGGACTACTTCGACACGGAGCGGGGCGAGACGCTGCCGAACGGGTCGAGGAAGGGCGAGCGGTACGTGCCGCACGTGATCGAGCCGGCGGCGGGGCTGGACCGTGGCGCGCTGGCGATCGTCTGCGAGGCGTACACGCGCGACGAGAGCCGGCCCAGCCCGGAGATCATGCGGTTCCACCCGCGGATCGCGCCGATCAAGGCGGCGGTGTTCCCGCTGGTGAACAAGGACGGGATGCCGGAGGTGGCCGAGCGGCTGCACGCGGAGTTGTTCGCGCGGTTCGGACGGGCGGGGTTCGTGGAGATGGACGCGAAGCAGTCCATCGGGAAGCGGTACGCGCGGATGGACGAGGCGGGGTGCCCGTGCTGCTTCACGATCGACGGCGACACGCTGAAGGACCAGACGGTGACGGTGCGCGACCGGGACACGGGGGCGCAGGAGCGGATCGGGATCGACCGGGCGGGGGCGTACCTTGCGGAGCGGCTGGCGACGTAGAACGCGCAAACGGCGAGTTGGTTCGGTGCGGGCGGGAAGAACCGCTCCCTTACGGTCGCGGCTCGTTACGGTCGCGGGTGGCGACGAGGGAGAAGGCGGCGGCGTGGCGGGAGAACTCGGCGTCCTTGTGCGAGTCCTTGAGGTTGAACCACATGAGATAGTGCTGCACGCGGCGCCTCCTGCGTCGGCTGCGATCGAGCCTCGGCAGGAGAATAGGAGACTCCGGGCGGTTCTCCGCGGGACGAGGTGTGAGAGCGGAATACCACCGCACGGGGAACGGGGAACACCACCGTCGGCTCAGAGCAGCCGACGGTGGTGGCACTGGGTCATGGGTCGTGGGTGGGTGGGGTTAGCGGCGTCGGCGGGCGGCGGCGAGAGAGCCGAGGCCGAGGAGGGCGAGGGTGGCGGGCGTGGGAACGACCTGGCCGCGGATCTCGCCGCCGGGGAAGACGGAGGAGTGGACGTTGATGTAGGTGAGGCCGTCGAGGAGTCCCTGGAGGTTCGTGTCGTTGAGTGTGCCGGAGCCGGAGAAGGTGCCGGAGGTGCTGCCTGTGGTGGTGAAGCCGATGAGGATGCCGGCGTTCTCACCGTAGTCGGCCAGGCCGTGGAGGTGCGCACCGGTGACGGAGCCCATCAGCCCGTCGAAGGCGCCGGTGACGTCGACGAATCCGGTGGCGACGTTGACTTCGATGTGGGCGGTGCCTGTGGCCGGTGAGGCGTTGGGGGGCACCTCTTCGAGGCCGGTGAGGTTGATGTCGAAGATCTTGGTCTGCGCGGAGGCGGAGGCGGCGAGGAGGGCGGTGGCCGCGATGCAGGCGAACTGACGCATGGTGATCGCTCCTATTCTCTCTCGCGCGGGCGGTCCCCGGAAGCGGGAGTCGGCCCGTGCGGTCCCGGAACGTGCTGAAACCCCGCGGGCCTTCGGCCCAAAGAAGGGGGAGCACCCTTGACGGTACCGGTGGTGTCGTTGTCTGCGAAGGCTTTCGTGCCGCAGAGGGCCGGTCAGAGCGGGAATGAGGGAAAGTGGCGAAAGATTCCGCCGGGCCTGGGGCGGTGTAAGGGGGCCGATCGGTGTGGAAGGCTCTGATCATCGGAGGCGTGCTGGCGGTCGTGGGGCTGCTGGGGGCGGGCGGGTACGTGGTGGCGGCGACGCCGTTGGGTGAGGGGATCCGCAAGTCGTTCAAGCGTGAGGCGCCGGCGGTGGAGGTGCGTGTGCACGAGGCGTCGCGCGGGCGCCTGGTGCGGACGGTGAGCGCGCCGGGAACGATCGAGCCGCGGACGAAGGTGGAAATCAGCGCGCAGGTGTCGTCGCGTGTGGTCGCGTTGCCGTTCCGGGCGGGGCAGCGTGTGCGGCAGGGGGACGTGGTGGTGCGGCTGGACGCGCGCGACCTGATGGCGCGGCTGGAGGCGTCGAAGGCTCGGCTGGCGGCGCAGGAGGCGCGGCTGCGCGGGGCGGAGGCGACGCTGGCGGTGGCGCGGTCGGAGTTCAACCGGCGCAAGGAGTTGTTCGAGAGCGGGGACGTGAGCCGGTCGGAACTGGAGCGGTCGGAGAACGACTACCTGCAGGCGGTGAGCGCGACGGAGATGGTGCGGGCGGAGATCGATACGGCGCGGGCGCAGATCATCGAGGCGGAGAAGGACCTGGAGAACTCGGTGATCGAGTCGCCGATCGACGGGGTGGTGACGAGACTGAACGCCGAGGTGGGCGAGTTGGTGGTGATCGGGACGCTGAACAACCCCGGGTCGGTGATCATGGAGATCGCGGACCTGTCGGACATGCTGCTGCACGCGCGGGTGGACGAGTCGAACATCGCGGACGTGGCGGCGGGGCAGGGGGCTGCGATCCACGTGAACGCCTACCGCGAGACGCCGTTCCGTGGCGTGGTGGAGCGGGTGGACCTGGTGCGGCAGACGTGGCGCGACGGGACGAACTACTTCCTGGTGGAGATCGTGGTGGACGCGGCGTCGGCGGGGCGGGAGTTGCTGTCGGGGATGAACGCGACGTGTGAGATCGAGGTGCAGGAGTTGACGGACGTGCTGGTGGTGCCGAGCCAGGCGGTGCTGGACCGCCGCGTGGATGAGTTGCCCAAGGCGCTGGTGGAGGGCAGCCCGCAGATCGACGCGCGCAAGACGTTCGCGCGGGTGGTGTTCGTGCTGGAGGAGGGGAAGGCGATCGCGCGGCCGGTGCAGGTGGGGCCGAGCGACCTGACGGACACGGTGATCCTGAGCGGGCTGGGGGAGTCGGACCGGGTGATCACGGGGCCGTACAAGGCGCTGGTGAACCTGAAGCACGAGGGGGTGGTGAAGGAAGAGGGGACGGGGGCGGCCGGGGGTGAGGTGAAGAGCGAGGCGGCGCCGGCGGGGTGAGGTGATGGGCACAGGCGGGACGCCTGTGCCACCGTACTACCGAGGGATGAGGGCGTGCGTCGGTGACGATCCGGATCAAGAACCTGCACAAGGTGTACAAGCTCGGGGTTGAGCGGGTGCACGCGCTGCGCGGCGTTGACCTGACGATCGACCGCAACGAGTTCGTGGCGATCATGGGGGCGTCGGGTTCGGGCAAGAGCACGCTGATGAACGTGCTGGGGTGCCTGGACCGGCCGACGCGGGGGACGTACGAGTTGAACGGGAGGCCGACGCACCGGATGGGGGGGGCGTCGTTGGCGCGGGTGCGCAACGAGGAGATCGGGTTCATCTTCCAGAGTTTCGAGTTGTTGCCTCGGGCGAGCGCGCTGAAGAACGTGATGCTGCCGCTGATCTACTCGCGTCGGCACTGGCGGTCGGCGCGTCGGCGCGCGGTCGAGGCGCTGGCGCGAGTTGGTCTGGCGGACCGGATGCGGCACGGGCCGAACCAGTTGTCGGGTGGCCAGCGTCAGCGGGTGGCGATCGCGCGTGCGCTGGTGAACGGGCCGAGCCTGCTGCTGGCGGACGAGCCGACGGGGAACCTGGACTCGACGACGACGGAGGAGATCATCGGGCTGTTCCGCGCCCTGCACGCGGAGGGGCAGACGATCGTGATCGTGACGCACGAGGAGGAGGTGGCGGGTCACGCGTCGCGGATCATCCGGCTGCGCGACGGTCGGATCGTGAGCGACCACCCGACGGCGGAGGACCCGCTGCACCGGCAGTACCGGGAGACGATGGCGGCCGCGGCGCGCGAGGCGGGGGTGGGGGCATGATCGTCGTGCGGATCATCGTGCAGACGCTGGGGCTTGCGCTGGGGCAGATCTGGGCGAACAAGGTCCGGTCGATGCTGACGACGCTGGGCGTGATCATCGGGGTGGCGTCGGTGGTGGCGGTGATCGCGGCGTTGCAGGGGCTTCAGCAGTCGGTGCTGACGCAGTTCGAGAAGATCGGGACGAAGCGGGTGTACATCGACGGGACGCTGCCGCGGAGCATGTGGAACCGGATCAGTTGGCGGGACGTGCAGTTGAAGATCGAGGAGGTGGAGGCGATCGGGGCGTTGTGCCCGTCGATCGAGTCGATCACGCCGGAATGGTGGGGCGGGTACCGGGCGGAGCACGCGGATTCGATGCTTGAGAGCGTGGCGGTGGTGGGCATCTGGCCGACGTGGCACGGGATCGTGGGGCGGCAGGTGCTGATGGGTCGTCCGTTCAGCACGATCGACGAGGAGGAGCGGCGGTTCGTGTGCCTGGTGAACGAGGCGGCGATCGACGACCTCGGGCTGGACCGGGACCCGGTGGGGCAGCACATCCTGCTGGCGGGCCGGCGATTCCTCGTGGTGGGGGTCGTCGAGACGATCCAGTTCTCGGCGATGTTCGGGGGGGGGGACAGTTCGACGGAGATCTTCATCCCGTTCGGGACGGCGCAGATCATGAACCCGAACGGGTGGATCAACCAGGCGTGGGGGCAGTTGGCGGGTGCGGACAAGGTGGATGACGCTCGCGCCGAGGTCTCCAGCGTGCTTCGGCGGATGCGCGAACTCAAGCCCAACGAGGAGGACACCTTCGTCGTGCAGGTGATCCAGCAGTTCATCGACCAGTTCAACGCGATGGCGGCGGCGATCACGGCCGGGGCGAGCGGGATCGTGGGGATCAGCCTGCTGGTGGGCGGGATCGGGATCATGAACATCATGCTGGTGTCGGTGAGCGAGCGGACGCGGGAGATCGGGCTGCGCAAGGCGGTCGGGGCGCGGCCGGGCGTGGTGCTGGTGCAGTTCCTCGTCGAGGCGGTGACGCTGTGCCTGGCGGGGGGGGGGTTGGGCATCCTGATCGGGCAGGGGCTGATCCTCGGGCTGCGGCAGATCCCGGACTCGCCGATGGAGCAGGCGTCGGTGCCGGCGTGGGCGATCATGCTGGCGGTGGGCTTCTCGGCGGGGGTCGGCGTGGTGTTCGGGATGTTCCCCGCGCTGAAGGCGGCGCGACTGGACCCGATCGTCGCGCTGCGGCACGAGTGAGGACGAACGCGGAGGGCGCGGAGTAGAACGCTGAGGGCGCGAAGAAGTATGGGCACGGATGCGAGGGCGGTTCAAGCGGGAGAAGCACCTTGAGGCGGCACACAACTCCGGCGCACGCGGCGCGAGACATGGATTCCGTTCTGCGGCCTCTGCGTTCCATCTCCGCGGCCTCCGCGTTCCTGCTCGCCGGTTGCACGGGGAATCCGCTGTTTCCGCACGGCAGCGACTATGCACCCGGGGGGCTGCGCGAGCGGCTGCGGGCGGCGGAGCCGATGCGGCTGGAGGAGCACCGGGCGGCGGAGCAGCCGGACCCCGGTGCGCTGGCCGAGCCGAGGTCGCGGTTCGAGGGGGCGGAGCGGGTGGAGTTGTCGTTGGAGGAATGCCGGGCGGCCGCGCTGGAGCGGAACCTGAACCTGCGGGTCGCGCTGCTGGAGCCGGCGATCGCGAACGAGAGCGTGTCGGAGGAGGAGGGCCGGTTCAACGCGGTCTTCACGACGCGGGCGCTGTGGTCGGACACGGACTCCCCCACCGCTTCCGATCTTGACTCGGCGCAGCGCGAGTTCGGGCTGCTGGAGCCGGGGGTGACGATCCCGCTGCGGACGGGCGGGACGGCGACGGTCGGGCTGCCGATGACGCGGACGGAGACGAACAACATCTTCAGCACGCTGAATCCGGCGTACACGAGCGACCTGGAACTGTCGATCAGCCACAACCTGCTGCGCGGGGCCGGGCGGCGGGCGAACACGCACGGGATCCGCATCGCGTCGTACGGCCGACAGACGGCGGAGGCGCGCACGAAGGCGGAGGTGATCCGGCAACTGGCGGCGGTGGACCGGTCGTACTGGCGGCTGTACCGGGCGAGGGGGGAACTGGACGTTCGCCAGCAGCAGTACGAACTGGCGGTGCGGCAGTTGGAGCGGGCGCGGCGGCGGTTCGGGGCGGGGCTGGCGCCGGAGATCGAGGTGATCCGGGCGGAGGCGGGCGTGGCGGAGCGGCTGGAGGCGATCATCATCGCGGAGAACGCCGCGCTGGCGCAGCAGCGGGAACTGAAGCGGCTGGTGAACCTGCCGGACCTCGGGCCGGAGTCGTCGGCGCAGGTGCTGCCCGGGTCGCCGCCGGACCCGGTGCGCTACGAGTTCGACGCCGTGTCGCTCGCGACGGCGGCGGTCGAGAACCGGATGGAGATGCTTGAGTTGGAGTTGCAGTTGGCGATGGATGCGCTGAACGTGGAGTTCAACCGCAACCAGGCGCTGCCGCTGGTGGCGCTGGACTACACGTACCGGATCAACGGGCTGGGGGACGACGCGGGGTCGTCGTTCCGCACGCTGCGCGACAACCGGTTCGAGGACTGGCAGTTGGGGCTTCGGGCGGAGATTCCGCTAGGGAACGAGGAGCGCGAGTCGCGGGTGCGGCGTTCGATGATCCAGCGTCTGCAGCGGCTGGCGACGCGGGACGCGCGCGAGCAGGCGATCCGGTCGGAGACGCTGGACGCGATCGACGCGCTGGAGGCGGGGTGGCAGCGGGTGCTGGCGTCGCGGCAGGCGGCGATCCTGGCGGCGCGGACGTACGCGGCGGAAGAGCGGCAGTTCGGGGTCGGGGCCTCGACGACGAACGACGTGCTGGACGCGGCGGCGCGGCTGGCGGACGCGCAGAGCGCGGAACTGCGGGCGATCGTCGACTACCAGATCGCGCAGGTGGACCTGGCGTTCGCGACGGGGACGCTGCTGGGGGCGAACCGGGTGAGTTTCGAGCCCGCGGACCCGATGGGGCGCGTGGAGCGTCGGGAGCGGCGCTGGGGCGAGTGATGCGGATCCCACGAGGTCATTGCGCGTTGGTCGGGGGGGGAAGCGATGGAGCCGCCACGGAGTGGCGGGGTACCCGGGGCGCATGAAAACGCCCCGCCGAGGGGCGGGGCGTGCGGTCGGGCATCGGTTGCGATCGTGCTTACTGGCACTGGTTCCAGGAGGCGAGGAAGGCGAGGACGTCGAGGGTGTTGAAGACGCCGTCGTTGTTCCAGTCGGCCTTCTTGTCCTTGGCGTTGTAGAGGTTGAGGAACTCGAGGAGGTCGACGGTGTTGACGATGGTGTCGCCGTTGAGGTCGGCGGTGCAGGCCATGGACTTGGCCTTCTCGACGGCGGCGTAGATGTCGACGAAGCCATAGCCGTAGGTGTTGTCGGGTCCGGAGGTGCCGCGGTCGATGGCGGTGTCCTTGAGGATCTGCTTCACCTCGTAGTGGTCGAGGTTGGGGTTGGCCTTGAGGATGAGGGCGATGCCGCCGGAGACGTGTGGTGTGGCCATGGAGGTGCCGCTGGCCTGGGTGTACCCGTTGCAGAAGTTGTGCGAGACGGTGTTGACGCCGGGGGCGGAGATGGTGGGCTTGAGTTTTCCGGGGGGGTAGGGCCAGTCGTTGTAGGGGGCGACGTTCTGCCAGGTGACGGGGCCGCGGCTGGAGAAGGAGGCGATGTTCATGGAGCAGTCGGTGGCGCCGACGGTGATCATGTCGGGGACGTCGCCGGGCGTGCGGACGTTGTCGAAGGGGGGGAAGCTGTTGCCCTCGTTTCCGGCGGCGAAGACGACGACGACGCCGGTGGCGAAGGCGTTCTCGCAGATCTGCCGCCATGTGGCGCGGGCGGGGTTCCACTGGTGGAGCCAGCCGAGGCTTGCGGTGAGGACGTCCGCGCCGTTGGCAAGCCCGTACTGCATGCAGTTCCAGACGCTGGCCTCACCGGAGAGGTTGTTCCAGAACTTGAGCGTCATGATCTGGGCGTCCGGGGCCATGCCGCACTGCGTGCCCTGTGCGCCGTCTCCCGCGACGGTCCCGGCGACGTGGGAGCCGTGGAAGTTGTTGTCGTTGACGTTGTTGTTGTTGTTCTCGAAGTTCCAGCCGTAGACGTCGTCGATGAAGCCGTTGTTGTCGTCGTCGATGCCGTTGCCGGGAATCTCGCCGGGGTTCTTCCAGAGTTGGTTGACGATGTCGGGGTGGTTGAGGCAGGTGCCGGTGTCGATGACGCCGACGATGACGCCCTGCCCGGTGTTGCCGTCGGCCCAGACCTGGGGCGCCTTCATGAGGCTGACGCCGCACTCGATGGCGGCGGTGACGGGATCGTCGCCCTTGATGACGGGGAAGACCTCCGGCCCGACGAGGGCTTCGCGGTGGATGAAGGCGACGTCGTCGCGTGCGGCGAGGGCGGCCTCGAGTTCGGGGGTCACGTGCGCCGCGACGGCGTTCGTGATCCAGAGGGGCCAGACGTTGCCGGCCTTGCCGTCGGCGGCGGCGGCTTGGAGATCGGCGAGCACGCCGGCCTGGGTGTCCTGCGCCACCTGGCGGAGCGTCGAGATGACGATCTGGCGGCGCAACTCCTTGTTGTTCAGGTTCCGGAGCAGTTCCACGTCGAACGGCGGCGCCTGCTCTTTCATGACGATGACCACGGGCGTGAGGCCGTTGACCTGCACGCGCTCCAGCTGCTGGCCGCTCGCCAGCGCGGGCGCGCCGGCCACGGCGCACAGCCCGACCACTCCCAGCAACGACGTCTTCCTCCGCATTGTTTGCTCCTGTCTTTGTGTCGCGCGGCGCGGAACCCGGCGACCGGGCATTGCGTCCTCCCCGGAAACCGCCGGGTGAGTCGTCCGCTCCGATTGGGGCCACTGTACCGGATCGACGCGGGCGAAGGAATGCCTATTTCCACATACGGCGACTTTCCTTTCGCGTCGCCCACTCGTGATCCGGCGGCGAAGCGGTCCTGGCAAGGGGAATCCCCTTCCCTATACTCCCGGCCCCGTGCGGGCACCGGAGTCGATCGGCCATGCTCAAGCGAACCCACTCCTGCGGGCAACTCCGCGAGGAGCACGTCGGACAGACCGCCACACTCGCCGGGTGGGTGAACTCGTACCGGTCCCACGGGCAGGGGCTGGTCTTCGTGGACCTGCGCGATCGGGACGGTGTTACCCAACTGGTCTTTGAGACGGAGGACGCGCCGGCGGAGGTGGTGCGGGCGGCCGACAAGGCTCGCAACGAGGACGTGATCGCAGTGCGGGGCGAGGTTCGGCTGCGCAAGGGCGGGCCGAACGCGAAACTGGCGACCGGGCGGGTGGAACTGGTGGTGAAGGAACTGGAGGTCCTGGCGAAGACGGACAACCCGCCTTTCCTGCCGAGCGACGAGGAGAACCTGCCGGCGGAGGAGACCCGGCTGCGTTATCGGTACCTGGACCTGCGCCGGCCGCGGATGCAGCAGGTTCTGCGGCTTCGGCACCGCGTGGCGAAGGTGACGCGGGACTACTTCGACGAGCAGGGCTTCACGGAGGTGGAGACGCCGATCCTGTGCAAGAGCACGCCGGAGGGTGCGCGCGACTTCGTGGTGCCGAGCCGGTTGCAGCCGGGGATGTGGTACGCGCTGCCGCAGAGTCCGCAGTTGTTCAAGCAGATCCTGATGGTGGCGGGGGTCGAGAAGTACCTGCAGGTGTGCCGGTGCTTCCGGGACGAGGACCCGCGCGCGGACCGGCAGGCGGAGTTCACGCAGATCGACCTCGAGATGTCGTTCGTGGAGCGCGAGGACGTGATGGGGGTGATGGAGGGGTTCGCGCGGCGTCTGTGGGGCGAGGTCGCGGGGGTGGACGTGCCGCCGATGGAGCGGATGACCTACCGCGAGGCGATGGACCGGTACGGGATCGACCGCCCGGACACGCGGTTCGGGCTGGAACTGGCGGACGTGTCGGACCTGGCGGGTCGGACGGAGTTCAAGGTGTTCCACGATGCGCTGGCGAAGCGGCGCGGCGTGGTGAAGGCGATCCGCGTGCCGGGGGGGGCGGAGCAACTGACGCGCAAACTGACGGACGGGTACAGCGAGTTCGTCAAGCAGTTCGGGGCGGGGGGCGTGCCGGTGGTGAAACTGACCGGCGCGGGGCTGGAGACGGGGATCGCGCGGTTCCTCGAGCCGGTGAAGGACGAGTTGATCGCGCGGCTCGGCCTGCAACCGGGCGACAGCGCGCTCTTCGGGGCGGACTCGTACGCGGTGTGCACGAAGGCGATGGGCGAGTTGCGGCTGCGCGTGGGGCGGGACCTCGGGCTGATCCCGGAGGGCGGGTGGAACTTCCTGTGGGTGGTGGACTTCCCGATGTTCGAGTTCGACGAGAAGGCGGGGCGGTTCTTCGCGATGCACCACCCGTTCACCGCGCCGAACCCGGACCAGGTCGGGGCGTTCCTGGCGGCGCGCGAGGACGACCGGGAGACGATCGAGGGGATCGTGTCGGCCGGGTACGACCTGGTGCTGAACGGTTCGGAGATCGGGGGGGGGTCGATCCGTATCCACCGGCGCGAGGTGCAGGAGAAGGTGTTCGGGCTGCTGGGCATCTCGCCGGAGGAGGCGAAGATCAAGTTCTCGTTCCTGCTCGATGCGCTGCGGTTCGGCGCGCCGCCGCACGGGGGGATCGCGTTCGGGCTGGACCGGCTGGTGATGCACCTGGCGGGGACGGACAACATCCGGGACGTGATCGCGTTCCCGAAGACGCAGATCGGGGCGGACCTGATGACGGGCGCGCCGGGGCCGGTGTCGCCGGAACAGCTCGTCGAACTCAGCGTTCGCTCCACCTACGAGGGCGATTGAACGCGCCCGGTGGATTCGCCTCAGAGGCCGCAGCGAGAAGAGCTTGCCACAGATGGGCACAGATGCGCACAGATGGGGGAAGGGCTGGGATTCGGGGCTTGATCCGTGGGGGTCATGGGGGTCCGGGGTCGGACGGCTTCGATTTGAGATCTGCAGTTTGAGACATCGCCTCGTCCGTGCGAATCTTCGCCTACTTGCGGCCGATCTGCCGCTCCGCTCCCTGTACTCGCTCTGCCTTTGTGGTGAACAAGGAGACTGACCATGCGTGTTCGGATGACGACTTCGATGGGCGACATCGTGCTGGAACTCGACGGCGAGCACGCGCCGGTGACGACGGAGAACTTCCTGGCCTATCTCGACGACGGGCACTATGACGGGACGATCTTCCACCGTGTGATCGACGGTTTCATGATTCAGGGCGGGGGGTTCACACCGGACATGAAGCAGAAGCGGACGCGGCCGGGGATCGCCAACGAGTGGCGCAACGGGCTGAAGAACGTGCGCGGCACGATCGCCATGGCGCGGCTGGGCGGCAGCCCGGACTCGGCGACGGCGCAGTTCTTCATCAACGTGAAGGACAACGGGTTCCTCGACCGGCCGCAGGACGATGGGGCGGCCTACGCCGTGTTCGGGAAGGTGGTCGAGGGGATGGACGTGGTGGACCGCATCAAGGGCGTGCGCACGGGGAACAAGGGGGGGCACGGCGACGTGCCGGTGGAGGCGGTCGTCATCGAGAAAGTGGAGAGAGCCTGATCGGCAGTGGACAGTTGCCAGTGGACATTCGAGCCGGGGATTGCTCTTCCACTCCCCCACTTCGTCACTTCGTCACTTCAGGCCGTACTTGAGGATGCACCAGAGGGCGGCGAGGCCGTCGCGCCAAGTGATTTTTTTGCCTTCGGCGTAGGTTCGGCCGGCGTAACTGACGGGGACCTCGTAGATACGGGCGGGGCGGGTCTCGCCCTCGCGTTCGTCGTTGGGCAGGCGGAGGCGGGCGAGTTTCGCCACCAGTTCAGGCTCGACGCCGAAGCGGTCCTCCTCGATGCGGATGCGTTCGAGTGCGTCGCGCCGGAAGGCCTTGAGGCAGCACTCGATGTCGGTGAGGTTCAGGTTGGTGAGCATGTTGCTGAGGGTGGTGATGGCGCGGTTGGCGACGGAGTGCCAGTAGTAGAGGACGCGGTGGGTCTGGCCCTGGAAGCGGGTGCCGATGACGGCGTCGGCGCGGCCGTCGAGGATGGGGCGGAGGAGCGCGGCGTGGTCGGCGGGGTCGTACTCGAGGTCGGCGTCGTGGACGAGGACGACATCCGCGCCGTCGGCGATGGCGGCGGCGAAGCCGGAGCGGAGGGCCGCGCCCTTGCCCATGTTCCGCTTGTGGATGACGGTGAGCACGTCGTGCCGCTCGCCGAGGAGGCGGACGATGCGCGGCGTGTCGTCGGTCGAGCCGTCGTCGATGAGGATCAGGCGGCGTTCGAGCGGGGGCGAGCCGGGCGGCGCGGCGGGCGGCGGCGTGGCGTCGAGGCGCGCGACGGCCTCGGCGAGCGTCGCCTCTTCGTTGAAGACCGGCATGACCACGGCCAGGCGCACGGGGGCAGCGTATCGCGGGGATGGCGGCCTTGCCCGAAACCCCGGCGCACGCGACCCGTACACTGAGCCGGTGTCCGCACGACCCCGCCTTGCCGCCGTCCTGCTGTTGCCCGCCGCGGTCGTCGTGGGGGCGTGCCCCCCCCCCGCGTGGGCGCAGCGTCTGGACCTGGGCGGGGTGCGCGTGCCGGAGCCGGGGGAGGGGCGGGCCGCGCTGGCGGTCGCGGCGCTGATGGAGGAGCAGGCGCGGACGATCGACGGGCGCGACACGTCGGCGTCGGCGCGGGTGCGGGCGGGCGCGCGGCGGCTGGCGGCGGCGTTGATCCGCTCGGGCGAGGAGGCGGGGGAGCGAGGGAGCGTGCGCGTGCTGGTCGGGCGGACGATGGCGGGGAGGATCGGCGACCTCGATTCGCTGCTGACGGACCGGGCCGCGCTGGCGGAGCCGACGCTGCACGCGGTGGCGGATGAACTGGCGCTGCTGGTCGCTGCGGTGCCGCCGGACGACAACGAGATGGACCGGGCGATCCGGGATGCGTTCGCGCCGCTGACGACGCCGGCGGGCGCGCCGGGTGCGGCGGCCGGGTGGTTTGTCGAGGGCGAGCGCGGGCTGCCCGACGCCGTCGCGCTGGGCAGGCTCGCGGATGCGCTCGACGCCGTCTCAGGGGGGGGGACGCTTGCGGAGCGGACTCGGCTCGCGTCGGGGTGGGCGGCGTATGCGCGGTCGGCGGAGGCGGCGGCGGTTGCCGCGCTGGATGCGCACGCGGCGGTCGAGTCGCTGCCGGCGTGGGTGACGCGGGAGGCGCGGGATCGCCTGCGGGCGGATCTGGATCGTGCGATGGTCGCGCTGGAGAGCGGCGCGCTCGCGCCGTCGGCGATGGCGTCGCTGCGAGACCTTCGGACGCTGGCGTCGATCGCGGGGCGGCTGGACGCGATCGACGCGGCGCGGCCCGGCTCGCGGCAGGCGCGGGAGGCGTGGCTGCGGCTCGCGCTGGCGGACGCGAGCGATGCGCGGCGCGTGGGCGCGTCGCCGGCGCGGATCGGGGCGGCGATGGACCGCGCGCTGTCGCTCGTGGAGGCGCGGGCTGCGCTGCCGGATGAGACGGCGGTGGCGCGGCAGGTTCGGCCCGCGCTTCGATCGCTGAGCGACGCGGCCCGCGAGGGGGAGCCGCGGGTGCTGGCCGTGCTGGCGAGCGCGCTGGAGCAGCCGGACCCGCTGACGGACCCGGCGATCGTGGCCGCGCTGAACGCGCAGCAGCGGGCGATCGACGACGTGCGGATGCTGGCATCGCTGAACCGGCTGCTGTGCGAGTGGGCCGGGTCGGGCGCGCCCGGCGAGGCGCCCGTGCCGGAAACGGAGCCGCGGACGCGCGAGCCGACGCCGGTGCGGGCGATGCTGCCGCTGGCGGAGCGGGTGCGGGTGCTGGGCGTGGACCTTTCGCGGCCTGCATCGCGCGAGGGTGCGCTCGCGGAGTTGCGGACGCTGGGCGAGGCCGCCCCACTGCTGTTCGACATTCCCGGTCTGGCGGAACTGGCGGGCGACCCGGGCGAGCGCGGGTGGCACGAGGCGACGGGGGGTCGCGGCGAGGCGATCGTGCGCGATGCCGCGGCGGCGCGTGCGGCGTGGGTCGAGTCGGCGTCGTCGGATCGGCACGCGGACCGACGGGGCGCGGACACGGAGCGGCTGCGGACGCTCGCGGCGACGCTGGCGGCGCAGCGCGATGCGGCGTCGTACCTGCGGTTGGTCGCGTCGTCGTCGCCGATGCCGGGCGTGGCGCAGTCGTGGCCGGGTTGGGAGGTGTCGTCGCGTGGGCTGGTTGCGCTGGGGGCGCGGGTTCGGGCGGACGCGCCGACTCGGGCGGTCGCGTTGCGTGACGACGCGCCGGGCGCGCTGCTGGCGGGTCGGCTGGAGCGGCTGGGCGCGGCGCGGGGGTTGGGCGCGCGGCGCGATCTGTTGCACGAGGTTGCGCTGGGGCCGCCGCTCGCGGGTTCGTGGCTGGCGGATCGGCGGGGTGCGCTGGCGTCGGTCTGCCGGTACGCGGAGGAGGCGGCGCACGCGGCGGCGGGGAACGAGGCCGGGCGGGCGGAGGAGTTGCTGCGTTACGTCAACGACCGTGCGAGGTCGCTGCTGGCCTCGCTGCCGGAGGAGTGACCGTAGAGGCGGTGGACGCGCAGGCCTTGGCGTTCGTAGACGGCGCGGCGTTCCCAGACGGCGTTCTCGTGCAGGAAGGTGCTGATGAGGGCGTCGGTCGCGCCGGTGAGGGCGGCGTCGGTGGGCGCGACGATCGGGACGCCGTGGATCGCCCCCCCTTGGCGGGCGGGGTCGTCGTCGGTGAAGGCGACGATGCAGGCGGGCGAGTCGGCGAGCACGCCGGCGAGTTCGAGCGTGTGGCGGCCCGCGCCGTGGACGATGATGCGCCGACCGGCGAGGCGCTCGAGCACGGCGCGCATGCGCTCGGCGGCGTCGGTCGGCACGGTGGTGAAGGCGACGGGGCGGCCCTCGGGCCAGCGGCGGGCGGGGGCGGCGGCGCAGGCGTCGATGAGCGCGGCGTAGGCCGCGGCCATGCGCTCGCCGCTGAAGGCCTGTCGGGCGCGCTTCGCGGCCGCCGCGCCGGCGGCGTGCGGGTCCGCGCGGATGGCGCGCTGCACGCCGTCGGCCATGGCCTCGCCGATCGCGGCGTCGTCCGCGTCGGGTCCGGCATCGACGAGGAAGCCGGTGACGCCGTCGGTGATCTGCTCGTCCGCGCCGGAGGCGGTGCGCGTGATGACGGGGGCGCAGCCGTGCGCCATGGCCTCGAGGACGGAGACGCTCAGGCCCTCGTAGCGCGAGGCGAGGACGAAGAGGTCGGCGGCGTCGAGCAAGGCGGCGACGCCCGCGGGGGAGCGGGGCGGGAGGCGGCGCACGCCGGTGCGCTCGGCGCAGGCGGCGTCGATCTCGGCGCAGGCCGGGCCGTCGCCGACAAGGGCGAGTTCGTGGGGGATCGAGCGGGCGCTGAGGGCGTCGGACATGGCGAGCAGGGCGCGTACGCGCTTCTGCTCGTGCTCGATGCGGCCGGCGTAGAGCAGGCGGAGGGGGCGGCCCGCGAGGGGGGGGCGGTGCGCGGGCGACGGGGGCGTCTCGACGCCGTAGGGGACGCGGTGGGCGTCGGCGGCGCGGGCGGGCAGCAGGCGGCGGAGGCGATCGGCGATGCGACCGCTGACGCCGACGAAGGCGTGGACGATCGGCTCGAAGTGGAGGCAGAGGGCGTCGTTGTAGGCGAGGTCGGAGTGGTGGACGGCGATGGTGCGGACGGCGTCGGCGTCGGTGCGCGTGAGTTCGGCGGCGACGGCGTAGCACTCGCCGATGAGGTTCGGGCTGAGCACGACCGGTCCCCCCCCGGCTCGGGACGCGAGGGCGCGGGCCGCGGCCCGGTACGCGGGCACGAAGGCGGTGGCCGCGCCGGCGTTGGCGTCGAGCGGCCCCATCGCCCGCAGGTCGAAGACGGCGACGGCGGGGTGCGGGCGCAGGTCCATCGGCTGCTGGCCGGGAGGCTCGGGGTGGAGGATGAGGCCGCAGGCGCGCCCGGCGGGGGCGAGCGTGGAGGCGAGGCGCACGGCCCAGGTGGTGACGCCGCTGGCGTTGAGGCCGTGGGGGAGGGCGATGAGGAGCGGGGCGCGTTGCGTCATGCGGCCTGCCCTCGGTCAATGTTGTGTGCGCGAGCGAATCCCATGTGCATCCTCCGGGTTGGCACCCTCATCGGCCTGGGAGGGTGCGCGGGTGCAGGGAATGGGGGGCGGGAGGCTGCGGGCCGGCACGGGTCGCCCGTGGTTGAGCGGCTTGCCCCGGCGGACGGCGTGGGGCATAATTGCTCGCATGGAGTGGCCTCTCGACACAATCCGCGCTGCGCAGGCCGCGGCTGTGCTTCTGCGCGACCGGCCGGGTCGGCGTGACAACTTCATGCGTGTGCTGAAACTGCTGTATCTGGCGAATCGGGCCGCGTTGCAGGAGGCGGGCCGGCCGATCTTCTCGGATCGGTTCGTGGCGATGCGACGCGGGCCGCTGCCGGGCGGGGTGTACGACCTCATCAAGGGCGTGCATCGGGACGTGGGCGAGTGGGCGCGGTACTTTCGCACCGATCGTTATGACCTTGTGCTTGTGGACGACGCGGACCCGGGCGTGGGCGCGTTGACTCGATTCGACGTCGAGACGCTGCGTCGCGTGGCAGAGGAGCACGCCGATCGGGACGAGTGGGCGCTGGTCGACGAGACCCACAGGCTCCCCGAGTGGATCAGGAACGACCCCGGGGATTCGTCGCGGACGATCCCGCTCGCGGACCTGCTCGACGCGCTCGGGATGCGCGGGCGCGAGCAGGCGATCCGCGACGAGATGGCGAGGCGCGGGCGAGTGCGGGCCGCGCTGCTCGGTCGCACGGCATGAACCGCGGCGACGCCTTATTATATATTGTCTGGGGCGATGGCCGGGGGGCGCACCATCCTGGCACGGTTCACGGACGACCGGGGGCGGCCTGTGGGCCTTGCAATCGGCTCGTCGTCGGAAGACGTGCTGGATGCGCTGCACGGGCAGAAGCGGGCGCTGCTCGACCGGCGGTTCGACGTCGGGACCGCGATCGTCACGATCGCGGCGATGCTGGTGGCCGCGCCGATGGTCGTGTTCAATCTCGGGCTGCTCGGGTTGATCCTGGGTTTCATCGCGGCGCTGATCGGCGTGCGCCTGGCGTTTCATGCCTTCTTCGAGAGCCCGGTCCTGCTCACGCGCGGGTACGTCTACATCCACCAGGTGGTGCGCGCCGGCTTCTGCCCATCGTGCGACTACCGCATCGGCGAGATCGAGGCGTCGGCCGACGGGATGCTGGTGTGTCCCGAGTGCGGGGCGGCGTGGCGGGCCGATCGTCGCGTGGTGCGCACCGCGCCGGGGGATGCGGACCGGCGGCGCGCGATCCGGTCGAAGCTGCGGCCGGTGTTGCGGCCGGGACCGCTGCGCCCGCGCCTGGACCACCGCTCGCGGCCGACGTCGCTCGTGATCTATCGGCCGATGAGTCGGCTTGCCAGCGACTACGGCGCGGCGTGCGACGTCGCCGCCCGCGCGATCTTCAGACAGGTGGCGGGGGGCGGGCTGAAGTTGGCGGCGCTGCTGGTGCTTGCCGGGTTCGGGCTGTTCGTTGTGATGCTCCTCATCGGCCGGTCAACCGCGGTCACGCCGAGGTGGGTGTATTTGCTCATCCCGGTCATGGCGGGCCTGCTGTTCTTCGGTTTCCTGTTCCGCAGCGGCGACGTGTTCATCACCGGCGACACGGTCGAGCGCGAGACGCTGGCCCGCGGCCTGTGCCCGGGGTGCTGGGAACTTCTGTACGGCATCGAACCGGATGCGGACGGCGCGACGCCGTGCCCCGAGTGCGGGGCGGCGTGGCGGGTGCCGCGGCCGACCCGTGCCCCCCCCCTTGCGTGCCCCCGCTGCCGCTACCCGCTGGCGGGCCTGCCGCAGGAGCCTCCGGGGGTGGTCACGTGCCCTGAGTGCGGGGAGGTGGTCGTGGGGGTTCGGCGGGATGAGCAGCGTGCGTCGGGGAGTGGGTGATGCGGATCGTGGGACGTCCTTGCGCCCCGGGTACCCCGCTCGTTGGGGTTTGTTGCGGCGCGTTGGGGTTTGTCGCGGCTCGTTGAGGGCGGTGCGCGCGGGCTTCATGCCTCGGCGGTGCCGATGACGATCTCGGCGGGGGGCACGTGCCAGACGGCCTGCTGGGTGCGGCCTTCGGCGAGGTACCACTTGACCATGCGGTCGATGCCCTCGCGCAGGGGGACGCGGGCCTTGTAGCCGGCGGCGATGACCTTGTCGGCCTCGAACTTCGTCTGGGTGGAGAAGAGTTTGCGGACGCGTGCGCCGGAGATGGGGAGGTTCTTGCCGGTGAGGGCGATGACGGCGTCGAAGGGGAGGGCGAGGGCGAGGCCGACCCAGAGGGGGAGGCGCGGCGGTCGCTTGCGGGCGAGGGAGTCGCAGACGGCGGCGGTGATCTCCGCGCTGGTGAGGTCGGGCTTGTCGATGTAGTTGAAGGCGTCGAAGGGGGCGCGCTGGGCGTCGGCGCGTTCCCAGAGGTAGAGCGTCGCCTCGACGATGTTCTCGATGTAGGAGAGGCTTTTGATGTTCGTGCCCGCGCCGAACTCGAGGTAGCGGCCGGAGGCGGCCTGGCGGATGAGCGAGTACATGTTGGCGAAGTTGCGCGGGCCGAAGGTGACGGTGGGACGGATGACGAGGCAGCGGCGTCCTTCGCCGCGGGCGGCCCAGGCCTCGAAGACGCGCTCGCCGGCGAGTTTGCTCTCGCCGTAGGGGGAGTTGGGGCGTTTCTCGGAGTCCTCGAAGTGCGGCTCGGGGGCGTCGCCGTAGACGGCCACGGTGGAGTAGAAGCAGACCTCGCGGACGCCGGCGCGGTCCATCTCCTCGCACATGACCTTGGAGCCGATCTCGTTGACGGAAAAGTAGGTGTCGCGGGCGATGCCGAAGTCGTGGTGGGCGGCGGCGAGGTGGAGGACGCGGTCGCAGCCGACCATGGCCCGTCGGAGGGCGGCGGGGTCCCGGATGTCGCCCTTGACGAAGGCGCCGCCGGAGGTGTCGAAGGGCGGGTCGACGAGGTCCATGATGACGTAGGGGGTGCCGGTTCGGCGGAAGTGGTCGATGAAGAACGACCCGATGAACCCGGAACCCCCAGTCACGAGCACCTTCACGCCACCGCTCCCGCGCCTTGCGCCTCTGCCGCCCCGGCCCGCATCGCGGCCCGAGCCTTCCATCGGCCGGGAGCCACGCGGGCGTGAGTGTACTATGCACGGCGTGCCCGGGCCGGTTCGGCCGGATCGAGGGGGGTTTTTCGCGGCGCGCTACCGGACCCTGCCGCGCTGGCCCGAACCCCGCCGGAGCGACCCACCATGCGACCCACCTTTCTCGGCATCGGCGTCCCCCGCGGCGGCTCGACGTGGCTGTACGAGGCGCTGGACGCGCACCCGGACGTGTACGTCTCGCAGCAGCGCAAGGAGGTCCATTTTTTCGACCGCTCGTTCGACAAGGGGTGGGCGTGGTACGAGTCGTTCTTCCCGGCTGAGGAGGAGGCGGGGCGGTACCGGGCGGTGGGCGAGGTCACGCCGCACTACATCTACTCCGAGGAGGCGATGGGGCGCATCCGGGAAACAGCGTCGATCACGCGGCTGATCACGACGCTGCGCGACCCGGTGGAGCGGGCGTTCTCGCATTACACGTGGCGGATGCAGCACGACAACTACCGGAAGGACTTCCGGTCGTTCCTGTCGGACTACCCGGAGGCGGTGGAATGGGGCCGGTACTCGGGGCACCTGGAGCGGTGCTTCGGGCTGTTCCCGCGCGAGATGGTGCTGGTGCTGGTGTGCGAGCACGCCTTCGCGGACGTGCCGGCGGCGCTTCGGCGCATCGCGGAGCATCTGGGCGTGGACGCGGGCCGGTTCCCGGCGGGCACGGGGGAGACGAGGGTGAACACGGCGGGGTCGCCGCGGTCGGGCGCGGCGTACAAGGTCGCGTCGCGCGTGGGGGCGTTCATGCGTCGGCACGATCTGTACCGGATCAACGAGTTCGCGGTGAACCGGCTGGGGGTGAAGCGTCTGCTGGGTCGGGGGGGGAAGGGCAAGCCGAAACTGACGCCCGAGGACCGCGCGCACGCCCGAACCCTGTTCGAGGGCGAGACGGAGCGCGTCGAGTCGCTGCTGGGGGTGAACCTGGACGCGTGGCGGGCGTGAGGCGGCTCAGGCGCGTGCGGTGGCCGCGCGGCTGGTGGGCACGCTGGCGCCGTGCTGCCGGTTGTACTCGCCCACGATCCAGTCGTAGGTCTTGCGCATGCCCTCGCGGAGTCGGATGCCCGGCTCCCAGCCGAAGTGCTTTTTGATGAGGGTGTTGTCGGAGTTCCGTCCGTTGACGCCCTTGGGGGCGTTGAGGTTGTACTTGCGGTTGAGTTTGACGCCGGCGATGTCCTCGACGATGTCGACGAGGCCGTTGATGGTGACGAGTTCGTTGGAGCCGAGGTTGAGCGGCTCGACGCATTCGCCGTCCATGAACATGCGGATGCCCTTGATGCAGTCGTCGATGTACATGAATGAGCGTGTCTGGTGGCCGTCGCCCCAGATCTCGATCTCGTGGTTGCCGGTGGCCTTGGCGTGGATGACCTTGCGGCAGATGGCTGCGGGGGCCTTCTCGCGTCCGCCGTCCCAGGTGCCGTGGGGGCCGTAGACGTTGTGGAAGCGTGCGACGCGGGTGTGGGTGCCGAAGTCCTCGCGGAAGTGCCGGCACATGCGTTCGCTGAAGAGTTTCTCCCAGCCGTAGCCGTCCTCGGGCATGGCGGGGTAGGCGTCCTCTTCGCGGAGTGGGACGACGTCCTCGGACTTCTGCTTGTCGGCGTTGTAGACGCAGGCGGAGGAGGAGTAGAAGAAGCGCTTGACGCCGGCGTCCTTGGCGGCGAGGAGCATGTGGGTGTTGATGAGGACGCTCAACATGCAGAGGGCCTTGTTGTTCTCGATGAAGCCCATGCCGCCCATGTCGGCGGCGAGCTGGTAGACGTCGGCCGCGCCGTCGCAGGCGTGCCGGCAGTTGTCGAGGTCCTTGAGGTCCGCGACGACGTTGTCCGCGCGGTCGTGGACCTGGTACCACTCGTCGAGGGGCTTGATGTCGACGGAGCGGACGTTGGTGTGGCCCTGCTCGAGGAAGTGCCGGACGAGCCAGCCGCCGATGAACCCGCCGCCGCCCGTCACCACGATCAGTCCGTTCTTCCCAGCCACGGCTCACTCCTCTCGCGTTGGATGCACCTTGTTGATGTCGCCTCGGGGACCGGCGCGGGGTGGGGCCTTGCAGGCTCCGTACAACGCCCGTGCGGTCCCGGCCACCGGACTACGGACTCTACGGCCGCCCGGTTCACTGGGAGTATCGGCCCCTTGGAGATGGGGATTGAGGGGGGCTTGGGGCTTGGGGCTTGGGGGCTTGGGGCTTGGGGGCTTGGGGGATTGAGGCCCGAGCGCGTTGGCGGCGTCGGCCTTGCTCGGCATCTCTGGTGCTGTGTTGCTCTGCTGTTGGGCCGCTCTCTCAGCCCGCCGTGAGCGGGCCGTAGACGAGGGGCGCGAGGGCGACGCAGACGACGCCGCAGAGGATGGTGAGCGGGCCGCCGAAGCGTGTGTAGTCGATCCACTTGTAGCCGCCGGGTCCCATGACCATGAGGTTGGTCTGGTAGCCGATGGGGGTGGAGAACTCGCAGCTTGCGGCGACGGCGATGACGACGGCGAAGGGGAGGAAGTTGAGGCCTGCCTCCTGGGTGATGCCGAGGGCGATGGGGAACATGAGGACTGCGGCGGCGTTGTTGGTGATGATGCACGTGAAGAACGTCGTCACGGCGAAGGTCACCGCCAGCAGCCCCCACGGTCCGAACGCCGCCGTCGCGTCCACCACGCCGTGGGCGATCCAGCCCGCAAGCCCGGTCTTGCTCATCGCTCGCTCGATGCCGAAGGCGGCGGCGATGACGATGAGGACCTGGAAGTCGACGGAGCGGCGCGCCTGCGGGCCTGTGCAGCATCGGGTGAGGATCATCAGCCCCGCCCCCGCCATCGCCGCCACCATGGGGTCGAGCCACCCCGTCGAGATCGCGACGACGACGGCGAGGACGATGCCCATGGCGATCCACGCGCGTTCGTGGCGCAGCGCCGCCGTTTGCGATGCCTCGCTCACCAGCATGAAGTCCGTGGAGTCTCGGTACTGCTTGGCGAAGCCTTGCGGGGCTTCGAGGAGGAGGGTGTCGCCGGGACGGAGGCGGATGTCGCCGATCTTGCCGCGGAGGCGGTAGCCCTGGCGGTGGACGGCGACGACGACCGCGCCGTACCTGGTGCGGATTCCCGCGCTGCGGACGGTGCTTCCGACGAGGGGCGAGGCCGGTGAGACGACGGCCTCGACGAGGCGGAGGTTGGGCCTGTAGCCTCCCCCCCCCTCGTCGTCGGAGATGGGTTCGAGGCCCTTGAACTGCTGGAGATCGACGAGGGAGTCGAGGCGCCCGACGAAGACGAGGGCGTCGCCGGCGCGGAGCGTCTCCTCCGGGCCGACGGCGATGACGGTCGAGTCGGCGCGGTCGATGCGGCTGAGGAAGAGACCCGGGAGCGAGCGCAGCCCCGCGCTCTCGACGGTCTTGCCCACGAGCGGCGAGCCGTGGGTGAGGCGCATGGCGGCGAGGTACTTGCGGCTCTGCTGCTGGCCGGCCAGATCGGGGCTGGAGCGGTCGGGCAGGAGCCACTTGCCGAAGAGGAGGATGTAGGCGACGCCGGCGATCGCCATCGGCACGCCGACCCATGTGATGGTGAACATGCCGAGTCGGACGGGGTTGCCGAGCGCATCGCGCACGTCGGCGTGGCTCATCATGCCGGCGACGACGACGTTGGTGCTGGTGCCGATGAGGGTGCAGACGCCCCCGAAGATCGACGCGTACGACAACGGCAGCATCAGCTTGCTAGCCGGAATCCCTGACCGCTTCGAGAATCCGTCGATCGCCGGCATGAGCATGGCGACGATGGGCGTGTTGTTGATGAAGGCGGAGAGGCCGACGACGGGCAGCACCATGCGCGCCTGGGCGCCGACGACCGACTTGGCGCGTTTGAGCATCGGGCCTGCGATGAAGTTGATCGCGCCGGTCTCCCGCATGCCCGCCGCGACGACGTAGAGCATGGCGACGGTGATGACTCCGCCGTTGCTGAAGCCGCGGACGGCCTCGCCGGCGTCGATGACACCCGCGAGCAGGAGGGTGACGAGGACGCCCATGAGGATGATGTCCGGCCCCCACCGCCCGGCGACGAGCGCGGCGAGCATCCCCACCAGCAAGGCCCCGGTCAGCAACGCTTCCCACCCCATCCCGTTCGCCCTCCGTTCGCCGCGGGTTGCCATCGTACCTGAAGGCGGCACGGGTGTCCCCCGTGTGCGACTCAGGCCCCTCATCTACTTCCGGGCCTGTATCCTGGTTCATGCACCCGACGCTTCTCGCTCTCGCCCTGCTGCTCTTCTTCGTCCATCCGCCGGTCCGCGCCCAGCCGCCGACCGAACTCTCGCTGCTGACGTTCAACATCCGGTACGCGACGGCGGCGGACGGGGAGAACGCGTGGGCGCAGCGGGCCGACTTCGTCGCGGACGTGATCCGCGGGGCGGACGCGGACGTGGTGGGCCTGCAGGAGGCGTTGCGGGGGCAACTGGACCATCTCGCGGCCGCGCTGCCGAGGTATGCCGAGGTGGGCGTCGGGCGCGATGACGGGCGGACGCGCGGGGAGCACGCGACGATCCTGTACGACCGGGCGCGGTTCGCCGTCGGCGAGTCGGGCACGTTCTGGCTCTCGGAGACGCCGGAGACGCCCGGCTCGATGCACTGGGGGAACCGGATCACGCGGGTCTGCACGTGGGCGCGGCTGGTGGAGAAGGCGACGGGGCGCGGTGTGTACGTCTACAACCTGCACCTGGACCACGAGTCGCAGGCGTCGCGCGAGCGGAGCGTGCGGCTGCTGGCGGATCGCATCGGGGCGCGCACGCACGCGGACCCGGTCGTGGTGATGGGCGACCTCAACGCGGGCGAGGACAACCCGGCCGTGCTGTTCCTGCTGGACGGCGACTTCAAGGACTCGTTCCGCGCCCTCCACCCCGATGAGGACGAAGTGGGCACGTTCAACGCCTTCCGCCCCGGCAACACCCGCGGAGCGAAGATCGACTACATCCTGGTTCCGGGCGGGGCTACGGTCCTCGACGCGGCGATCATCCGCACGGAGCGCGATGGGCGTGCGCCCTCGGACCACTTCCCTGTTTCTGCGAGAGTTCGGCTGCCGTGAGCGGGGGGTGATGCCGCGACGCGCCCCGGTTATCCTCTCGTCGTGCCTTCCACCCGCTTCATACAGATCCCACGAGGTCATTGCGCGTAGGAAGAGAAGGAAGCGACGGAGCCGCCACGGAGTGGCGGGGTGCCCGGGGCTGTCCAGGCGGATTCCGTCGTACACTCTTCACATGATCCTGTTGCGCACCGCGATCCTCGCCTTTCTGCTTCTTGCGCCCTCACGTAGTCCTGCCCAGCCGCACGCCGCGCACTACGCGCACGGGGCGGTCGCGGCGGACCATCCGGTCGCTTCGGAGGCGGGGGCGGCGATGCTGCGGGCGGGGGGGAACGCGGTGGACGCGGCGGTTGCGGCGTCGTTCGCGCTGTCTGTGGTGCGGCCGCAGTCGTGCGGCGTCGGGGGGGGCGGGTTCATGGTGGTCTACCTGCCCGCGGACCCGGTGCGTGGGCGGGTGGTGACGGCGATCAACTACCGCGAGACCGCGCCCGGCGCATCCACGCCGGACATGTTCGAGCGATCGGACGATCCGCGGGCGAGCACGCACTCGGGGCTGGCGGTCGGCGTGCCGGGGACGGTGGCCGGGCTGCTGCACGCGCTGGAGCGGTACGGGACGATGGAGCGTGCGGCCGTGCTCGCGCCGGCGATCGCGGCGGCACGCGACGGGTTCGTCGCGGACGGGGCGTACGCGGCGGCGGCGCGCGAAGCGGCGCGGGCCATGACGGAGGAGGAGAAGCGACGCAGCCCGTTCCTGTGGCGCACGCTGCTGCGCGAGGGCGAGGTCCGGCCCGGCGACCGGATCGTGAACGGGCCGCAGGCGCGGCTGCTGGGGGCGATCGCCGAGCGGGGCGCGTCGGCGTTCTACGACGCGCCGGAGGTTCCCGAGGCCGTGCGGGCGGCGGGCGGGATCATCACGGCGGAGGACATGCGCGGGTATGCGCCGGAGGAGGCCGAGCCGCTGGCGTTCGAGTTCGCGGGGCGGAGGTTCCTCGCCATGCCCCCCCCTTCGTCGGGCGGGGTGGCGATGGCGCAGGCGCTGCTGATCTTCGAGCGGCTCGCGGGGCCGTTCGACGGCGGGCGACCGATGAGACTCGACGACCCGCACCTGCTGGTCGAGTCGTTCAAGCACGCGTTTGCCGATCGGGCGGAGTGGCTGGGCGATCCGGCGTTCGTCGAAGTGCCGGTGGATCGGCTTCTGTCGGCGGCGTACCTGGACGCGCGGGCGGGCGCGATCGACCGCGAGCGCACGCGGGCGGCCGACGCCTACGGTACGCGCGGGGCGGGGGACGACGAGCCGGCCGCGCCGCCGCCGGATGACGCGGGGACGAGCCACCTGTGCACGGTGGACCGGTGGGGCGGGGCGGTGGCGTGCACGGAGACGATCAACCTGGCGTTCGGGTCGCGCGTGACGGTGGAGGCGTGGGGCATCTGCCTGAACAACGAGATGGACGACTTCACGGCCAGGCCGGGCGAGCCGAACGCCTTCGGGCTTCGGCAGTCGGCGCGCAACGCGCCCGCGCCGGGCAAGCGGCCGCTGAGCAGCATGAGCCCGACGGTCGTGCTGGACGCGGAGGGGGGGGTGGTCGCGGTGTGCGGGGCCGCGGGCGGGCCGCGGATCATCACGGCGACGGCGCAGTGCCTGCTGCACGCGCTCGTGCACGGGATGGGGGCGGGCGAGGCGATCGCCGCGCCGCGGCTGCACCACCAGTGGCTGCCGGACCGGGTGCTGTACGAGGCGGGCGGCGGCGCGGACGCGGAACGCGACGCGCTGGTGGGCGTGCTGGCCGCGCGCGGGCACGGGGTCGAGCGGACGGGTGGCGTCGGCGTGGCGCAGTTGATCGTGCGCACGCCGGAGGGTTGGGAGGCGGCGTGCGACCCGCGCCACGGGGGCCGCCCGGCGGGGCACTGACGGCGCTGCGGTGGCGCAGGCGTCCGCCTGTGCGACGTGGAGCGCTCACGGACAGGGCGGGTGTCTGAACAGGTTGAGGAAGCAGGTGACGTCGAGGGAGTTGATGGTGGTGTCGCCGTTGCAGTCGGCGGCGGCGTCTCCGGCTGCGTAGCGGTTGAGGAAGCAGAAGAGGTCGCGTGTGTCGAGGATGCGGTCGCCGTTGCAATCGACGAAGCAGGGAAGGGGGTCGTCGGGGACGCCCCAGAAGGTGATGGCGTGCGTCAATCGGATCGGGCAGACGCCGAGGTCGGTGAAGTAACACCACGCGTCGCTCGGCGCGACGCAGCCGAAGGCGTCGGCGTCGAGGCTCCACCCGGTGGATCCGCCCGGTCGGCCCGGGATGCCGCCGGCGTCGGCGGTGCCCCAGAGGGCAAAGTGCGCGGAGAAGGCATCGACCATGCAGAACGCGCCGGCGTCGATGCGATCGGCGAGGAAGTGGACGTTTGCGCCGGCGGCGTCGCCGGGCATGTCCCATGCGTCATCGCCGTTGGGGCCGAGGTCGGCGCGGGTCGTCCACATGCCGGGGCCGAGAGAGGGGAACTCGAAGACCCACCCGGCGGCGTCGTCGGGCACGCCGCACTCGGGTCGGAGCGCGGCGTCCGTCGTCAGGACTCCGACGTAGCAGGTCGCGGGCGCGCCCCACCACCACATCCAGCCCGCGGCGGTGGCGGATGAACCAGCGTACGCGAGGTCCATGATCATCTCGCTTGCCGAGTACGGATTGAGGTACTGCTCGCCGAAGTACCATCGACTGCCTTCGGGCACGCCGCACTCTCGCCGCCGATCGGCAGGCCGGTGCATGGGTGGGCCTGGAGTGCGTCCCAGAGGCGTTCGCACCCGCGTGTGCCTTCGCGGGTGGTGGTGTCGGGGGGGGTGTAGTCGCGCCATTCGCCGGCGATGCGGGCCTGGCCGTCGACGAGGTCGACGGGCGCGTAGCGCGTCGGAGCGATCATCTCGGGGACGGGGGAGACGTGGAGGGCGCGGCCGTCCTGAGCGATGGTTGCTCCCGCCACACCGGCCACCGTTGCAACGCAGACCGCCGCATGGACCTTCCGTTTCATGGCTGGGCTCCTTCGAACGCGATCACCCGGCGCCGCCCCGGAAGCCCACGAGACCGGCGAACGCGGTTCTCTTCGGGGCGGCCCCGCGCCAGGCCGGCGCGACTTCCAGTCTACTGATGATGGCCCCCCGGCGTCAAGAGCCTTTCGCACGCCGCCGTTTCCTTCGGGTCTTCACGCCGACCCGCGCGGTGGCCGTTCGGCCCTCTGGTTCCTTGGCCATCTGGCCCTTTGGCCCCTTGTATGTTCATTGCCCATGTGTTCAGGATGTCGGCCGCTGGTGTGAGTGAGCGTAGTGAGCGAGCACCAGCGGCCGAGGCGGACCGCGAGGTCCATTTACCCCCCGGCGCCCAACGCCGTTAGCCAGCGCGATCCCGATCCGTCCTCATTGCCTCAGCCCGAACAGTCGCTCGCGCCTCTGTCGGAGGCGACTCCGGCAAGCCCGCATTTGCAAGGAAGGGACTCGATGAGCACACCTGATGATCGTCCGCGCGAAGGTCCGTCCATCGGGATCGACGTGTCCAAGGACCGGCTCGATGTCGCCGTCGGCTCGACCGGAGCCGTGCGCGGCTTCGACAACGATGCCGCGGGACATGTTGCTCTGGCCAGGCATCTGCGCACCGTCGCGCCCGCCCGCGTGGTGCTTGAAGCCACCGGCGGATACGAGCGGGCCGCGGTGGCGGCGCTCGCCGCCGCCGGTCTGCCCGTGATCGTCGTGAACCCGCGGCGTGCCCGCGAGTTCGCGCGGGCGGCCGGCGTGGTGGCCAAGACCGACCGGCTCGACGCCTGCGTCCTGGCGTTGTACGCCGAACGGCTCAAGCCGGCGCCACGCCCTCTTCCAAGCCCTCAGCAGCAGGTCCTGGAGGACCCGGTCGCGCGCCGGGCCCAGCTCGTCGGCATGCTCACGCAGGAGAAGAACCGTCTGCGGCAGGCGGCCGCGCCGAGAATCCAGAAGAGCATCGAGGCGATCATCAAGGCCCTCCGCAAGCAGATCGACGACGCCGAGGACGACATCGCCAGGGAGATCGAGGACTCGCCGGTGTGGAAGGACGCGGCCGAACGCATGGACTCGGTGCCCGGCGTCGGGTTCAAGACCGTATGTGTTCTGCTCGGTGCGCTGCCCGAGTTGGGCACGCTCAGCCGCCAGTGCATCGCGGCCCTGGCGGGCCTCGCGCCCGTCAACCGCGACAGCGGCAAGATGCGCGGCAAGCGGACCATCGGCGGTGGGCGCGCCGACGTGCGGACGGCCCTGTACCTGGCCGCGCTCTCCGCCGTCCGGCACAACCCCGCCATCAAGAAGTTCTACGACCGCCTCGTCGAGGCCGGCAAGCCCAAGAAGGTCGCCCCGACCGCCGCCGCACACAAACTCCTCACCATCCTCAACGCAATACTCCGCGAGACAACCACATGGAGAAACCCCATGACCACTTGACAAATCAACACAGTCGCTGGCTACGAACGATGCAGCCCTTCGGGCTGGGGGACTGCCGCTACGATCTGCGCGGCCTGGACGCCGCCCGACCCTGCCCTGAGTGCGGCACGGCGCGGCGTGCGTCCGCCGCACCCGCCACGGGAGGAGCCTGAGTGCCCAACGCCATCGTTCTCGGCAGCGGACTGGTCGGCGCGGTCATGGCCGCGGACCTCGCGGCGGACCCCGACTTCCGCGTCACCATCGCCGATGCGCGCCCGGAGGCGCTCGAACGCGCCCAGCGGTGGGCGGGCGGGCGGCTGCGCACCGTCGCCGCCGATCTCTCGGACGGCGCGGCCGTGCGCCGCCTGGCCGGCGAGCACGACGTGGTCCTCGGCGCGCTCGCCAGTCGGCTCGGCTACCAGACGCTCGCGGCCGTCATCGACGCCGGCAGGCCCTACTGCGACATCTCCTTCATGCCCGAGGACGCCCTCGACCTCGACGGGGCGGCGAAGGCCCGCGGCGTGCCGGCGGTCGTGGACTGCGGCGTCGCCCCGGGCATGAGCAACCTGCTGGCCGCGTTCGAGGCGGGGCGGCTGGACGAGTGCGAGCGGATCGACATCCTCGTCGGCGGGCTGCCGCGCGAGCGGCGCTGGCCGTTCGAGTACAAGGCCGGCTTCTCGCCGCACGACGTGATCGAGGAGTACACCCGCCCTGCCCGGTTCGTCGAGCGCGGCGAGGTCGTCGTGCGCGAGGCCCTGAGCGAGCCGGAACTCATCGACTTCGAGGGCGTCGGCACGCTCGAGGCCTTCAACACCGACGGCCTGCGCTCGCTCGCCCGCACCATGACCGTCCCCAACATGAAGGAACGCACGCTCCGATACCCGGGGCACATCGAACTCATGAGCGTCTTCCGCGAGACGGGGCTGTTCGGGCACGACCCGATCGACGCCGGCGGCGTGAAGGTGCGGCCGATCGACGTCATCAGCGCGCTCATGTTCCCCATGTGGTCCTACGGGCCGGGCGAGGCGGACCTGACCGTCATGCGCATCACGGTCGAGGGCGTGCGCGACGGGCGGCGCGAGCGTCGTGTGTGGGACCTGCTCGACCACCTCGACCCCGCGACAGGCTGGACGAGCATGGCCCGAACAACCGCCTTCCCATGCACGGCCGTCGCCCGGATGCTGGCGAGCGGGCGGATCACCACGCCGGGCGTCCTGCCTCCGGAACTGCTGGCGGGGGACGAGCCGCTGGTGCGGGAGTTATTGGCCGAACAGGAGAAGCGGGGCGTGCGGTACAGGCGCCGCGTCGAGGCCGCGTGAAGCGATCCACCGCGGGGAGATTCTCCACAGAGGGCACAGAGGGCACAGAGATGACATCCAGCACCAGCCACAGATGAACACAGATAGACACAGATGGAGAGGACTGAAGCCTCATGTTCAACGTCATCTGTGTTCATCAGTGTCCATCTGTGGCAATATCTCTTCTCTCTGCCCTCTCTGCCTCTGTGGTGATTGCGAGTCCCCCTCCGCGTTCTCCGCGGTGAATACACTCCGCCCGTGGCAACCGACCAGCCCGTCTCCGCACAGACCTGGACGACGCGCAGGCTCCTCGCGTGGATGGGCGCGGCGTTCGCGAAAGCGGGGATCGACTCGCCGCGGCTGTGCGCGGAGATGCTGCTGCTGCACGTCGTCGGGTGCGATCGGCTTCGGCTGTACACGGACCCGGATCGGCCGGCGTCGCCGCTGGAGCGGCAGGTGCTGCGCGACCTCGTCGCGCGGGCGCTGCGGCACGAGCCGGTGCAGTACCTGACGGGGGAGGCGTGGTTCTTCGGGCTGCCGTTCAAGGCCGACCGGCGGGCGCTGGTGCCGCGGCCGGCGACGGAGACGATCGTCGAGCACGTGCTGCAGCACGCGCGGGCGACGCCTGGTTTCGGCGGGGCGGAGGGGGACGGGACGCTGGTGATCGACCTGTGCACGGGTTCGGGGTGCGTGGCGGTGGCGCTCGCGCTGCGCCTGCCGCACGCGCGGGTGGTCGCGACGGACGTGTCGGCCGAGGCGATCGGGTTGGCGCGAGAGAACGCCGCACGGCACGGGGTTGGCGACCGCGTTGACTTGCTCGTGGGCGACCTGTTCGCGCCGCTGGCCGAGCACCCGGTGGCGGGGACGAAGGGGCGGGCGCACTACCTCGTGGCGAACCCGCCGTACATCCCGGACGACGAGTGGGCCGACGTGCCGGCAAACGTGAAGGAGTACGAGCCGGAGATCGCGCTGCGTGGCGGGGAGGACGGGCTGCGGCTCGTGAGGCCGATTCTCGAACGGGGGGGGGCGCACCTGCGCCCCGACGGTCTGATCGCCGTCGAGATCGCCGAGTCGCGGGCGGAGCAGGCGCTCGCCATCGCCCGCGCCGCCCCCGAACTCGAAGACGCCCGAGTGCTCGACGACTTCGAGGGACGGCCGCGCGTGGTGATGGCGAGACGGCGTGCGGATTGAAGTTGCTCGTTGAACGCGAAGGGCGCGAAGGCGTGCGAAGGATGCGGGGAGGGTTCCGGGCTCAGGACGAGGGGACCTTCGCCCCCCCGCAACTCATCCATCCGCCACTTCGTCACTCCGTCACTTTGCTGCTCTGCTGCTTCGCTGATCTGCTGCTTTGTTACTTCCTCGCCTCGATGTCCACGCTCGTGACGAAGTCGGCGACGGTTGTGCCCGCAGGGAGCGACTCGGCGATCTTCGCGTAGAGCGGGTCCTTGAAACCGCTGAGGGCGGCGACGTACTCGGGCTTCGGCGTCACGCGCACGTCCTTGAGGCCGGCCTCGCGGGCCATGCGCTCGACGTCGCGCACGAGCACCGCGCCCGAGACGCAGCCGATGAGCGCCTCGACCATCGACGCGACGCTCTCCGGGAGGGGGCGCAGCAGCGCAAGGTCCGACACCGCCACGCGCCCGCCCGGCCGCAGCACCCGTGCGATCTCGCGCCACACGCGCGGCTTGTCCGGCGAGAGGTTCAGCACGCAGTTCGAGATGACCACGTCCACGCTCGAGTCCGCCGCCGGCAGGCTCTCGATCTCGCCCAGCCGGAACTCGACGTTGTCGAGGCCGGTGGTGCGCCGGTAGTGCTCCAGGTTCCGGCGCGCCTTCGAGAGCATCGCCGGCGTCATGTCCACGCCGATCGCCCGTCCGGACGGGCCGACCTTCGGCCCGCAGAGAAACACGTCGAATCCCCCCCCCGAGCCGAGGTCGAGGACAACCTCGCCCGGCCGGAGCGCGGCGATCGCCCCGGGGTTGCCGCAGGAGAGGCCCATGTTCGCCCCGTCCGGCAGCGCGGACACCTCCTCGGCCGAGTACCCGATGCGCTCGGCGAGCGATCCCGCGTCCATCGTCGGCCCGCAGCACCCGCCCCCTCCGCCGCCTCCGCCCCCGCAGCACGAACCGCCACGCTCCGCGATCGCCCCGTAGCCCTCGCGCACCACGTCCCGCACGTCCGCTGATCCCTGAGACATCATCGACTCCTTTCCGATCCGGTTGCTGCGCGCGGCCCACCGAGCCGCGCGGTGTTCGGTCGTTCACTCCGGCTTCACGCGCTTCGAGCGCCCACTCCCCGCCTTGCGCCGTCGGCCGGGGCGGGGAGGCTCCGGCGCGGGCGAGCAGCACCCGCCCTCGCGCAGGATCAGGCACAACGCCTCCAAGTCCAGCCTGAGAATGTCCCGCAGCACGCGCACATCCTCGCGGCCCGTCGGCGTGCGCGCGAACGCATCCAGCGCGGCCCGCACGATCGCGGCCTCAGGCTCGGGCGGTTCGCCCAGCCGGTAGTGCATCCAACGCCCTTCCTTGCGGCTGGCGAGCACCCCGGCGTGGGCCAGGACCTTGAGGTGCTGCGAGACGGTCGACGGGGCGAGCCGGACCAGGGCCAGCAACTGGCAGACGCACAACTCCCTCCCGCGGCAGGCCAGGGCCAGTCGCAGGCGGGTCTCGTCGGCCAGGGCCTTGAGAATCTCGGCGGGCACGGGTCACTCCGTCATTTCGGCAATTGACGAAGTATACCACGCCGTCGGCATGGGTCAAGCCCACCCGCGAAGAGCGCTCGGCATCCCCTCCGCGGCGCCTCCGCGGCCTGCGCGTTCGGCCTTCATCCCGAGGCGCGCCTCACTTCGCCTCGTGCCAGTCCCGGCTGACGGCGGAGTCGGCGACGAGCGGGACGTCGAGGGCCATCGCGTGCTCCATGCGGTCGACGATCAGCCGTCGGGCGTCTTCGGCGCGCTCCTCCGGGGCCTCGAAGACGAGTTCGTCGTGGATCTGGAGGAGCATGCGCACGCCCTCGATCTCGGGCGGTCGGCCGGCGCGGTGGTGCGAAGCGTGCGGGCTGAGCCGACGGTGCAGGTCCACCATGGCGATCTTGATGAGGTCCGCGGCCGAACCCTGCACGACGCTGTTGATGGCCGTGCGCTCGGCGAGGGCGCGCCGCTGGGGGTTGGTGGACTCGATGTCGGGGATGGGTCGGCGGCGTTTCATCATGGTCTCGACGTAGCCGCGGCGGGTGGCCTGCTCGACGCACTCCTGGAGGAAGGTGGTGATGCCCGCGAAGCGGCGTTTGTAGCCGTCGATGATCTCGGTCGCATCGGCGTTGGAAACGCCCAGTCGCCGCGCCAGGCCGTAGGGCGTGATGCCGTAGACGATCCCGAAGTTGACCATCTTCGCCCCGTTGCGTTGCTCGCGGGTCACGCTCTCGACGGGGACGCCGTGGATCTGGGCCGCGACCGCCGCGTGGATGTCCTGCCCCTCGCGGAACGCGCGGATGAGCGCGGGGTCGCGCGACAGGTGCGCCAACAGTCGGAGTTCGATCTGCGAATAGTCGGCCGTGATGAGCACGCGCCCAGGCGGCGCGACGAACGCCTTGCGGATCTCGCGCCCGAGGTCGGTGCGGATCGGGATGTTCTGGAGGTTGGGGTCGCTGGAACTGAGCCGCCCCGTCGCCGCGACGGTCTGGTTGAAACTGGCGTGGATGCGTTTCGTCTCGGGGTTGATCTCGTCGCGCAGGCTGACGAGGTAGGTGTTCACCAGTTTCGTGAGTTGGCGGTAGTCCAGCACGAGGCGCGGGATGGGCGACTCGACGCCGGGGTCCTCGGCCAGTTTCTCGAGGACTTCCGCGTCCGTGCTCGGGCCGGTCTTGCCGCGCTTGGTCGGGCGCAGGCCGAGGCCAGGCTCGGGCGCATCCTTCCGGTTGAAGAGCACGGTGGCGAGTTGCTTCGGCGAATCGGGGTCGAAGGTCCGGCCCAGGGCGTCGAACGCGGCGTCGGAGATCTTCGATTTCAGGTCTGAGATCTGAGATTCCAACCTCTGCCGTTGCCGGTCGAGTTCGTCCGGGTCCACGAGGATGCCGTTCCACTCGAGTTCGGCGAGCGCCTCGACGAGCGGCATCTCCAGCCGCGTGAAGAGCGGCATCAGGCCCATGGCCCGCAGTTTCGGCGCCATCGAGCGGGCGAGTTGGAGCGCGACGTCCGCGTCCTCCGCCGCGTAGGGCGTCGCCTGTTCGAGCGGCACCTTGTCGAACGTGCGCTGCGCCTTGCCCGTGCCGATCAACTCCTTGATGGAGATGTTCGTCCGCGCCAGCAGCGCGAGGGCGAGCGCGTCCATGCCGTGGCTCGAACGCGAGGGGTCGATGAGGTAACTCGCCACCATCGAATCGCAGGACGGGAAGTCCTCGGCGTCCTCGCCCGCTCTGGAGAGGCCGCGCAGTTCGACGCAGTGGCGGCGCAGGATCAGCATGTCGTACTTCAGATTGTGGCCGAGCTTGGGCTTGTCGGGGTCTTCGAGGACGGGGCGCAGGGCGTCGAGCACGGTGCGCTCGTCGAGGTGGGTCGCCGGCTCGGGCGAACGCACGGGAACGTACCACCCCGCGCCGGGGCCGACGGCGAAACTCAGCCCGCAGAGCGAGGCCCGCATGGGGCTGACCGAGGTCGTCTCGGTGTCCACCGACACGGCCGGGGCACGGCGCAACTCCTCGACCAGCGCGTCGAGTTCCGCCCGGGTTCGCACGCACCGGTAGTCGCCCTCGGCCCTGGTGCGCGCCGGGGCATCCGCCGCGTGCGCGAAGAGCGAGTCGGCGAACAGGGCCGATTCCCCGCCCTTGGCCGGCTCGTCGGGCCTGCGCGCCCCCGGCCCGGCGAGCAACTCGCGCACCTCGTCCTGGTAGCGGTTGAAGCCGAGTTCCTTGAGGATCGGCAGCAGGCGTTCCAGGCGCAGGCGGCGCACCTCCGCCGCGTCCAAGTCCAGCAGAGCCGGCGCATCGTGGCGCAGCGTGACCAGTTGCTTCGACAGGGCCAGCCTCGGAGCGGCCTCGCGCAGTTTCTCGCCGCGCTTGCCCTTCACCTCGTCCGCGCGGGCCAGCAGGGCGTCGAGCGAGCCGTACTCGGCGATGAGTTGCGCCGCGGTCTTCGGCCCGACGCCCTCGACGCCGGGCACGTTGTCCACGGTGTCGCCCATGAGCGCGAGCATGTCCACGACCTGCCCGGGCGACAGGCCGGTCTCCTCGCGGAGCGTCGCCTCGTCGATGATGGCGTCGTGGTGCACGTCGAACAGTTCGACCGCGCCGTCGCGGAGCAGTTGTTTGAGGTCCTTGTCCTTGCTGACGATCCGGACGCGCACGTCGGGGCGCTCGGCGCGCAGCCGGTCCACGATGGTCGCGATCACGTCGTCGGCCTCGAACCCCTCCGCGCCGACGATCGGCACGCCGATCTCACGCAGGAGGGCGAGGCATCGCTCCACCTGGCGCGGGAGGTCCTCGGGCGGGGGGGGGCGCGTCGCCTTGTAGTCCGGGTAGAGGCCGCTGCGGAAGGTGCCGCGGTCGCCGGAGACGTCCAGGGCGACGGCGACGTAGTCCGGGGTTCCGCCGACCGCGCCCTCTCCGCGCAGCAGTTTGAGCAGCATCCCGACGAAGCCGAAGGTGAGGTTGGTCGGCTCGCCCGTGACGGGGCTGCTCATGGGCGTTCGGATCGCGTGGTACGCGCGGAAGAACTGGGCGTACCCGTCGATCACGTAGAGGGTCTTCATCGCCGCATGGTACGGCGCGGCTACCAGCGGAGGACGCCCTCGCCGCGGAGCCCCCCGCGCACGATGGCGATGGGGAGGCGGCGGTCGCGGGCGCGGTCGATCGCCCGGCGCAACTCCTCGACGTCCTTCACCGTCCGCCCGCCCACGGCGACGATCACGTCGCCCGCCTCGAGGCCGACCTGCGCCGCGGGGCCGGCGCGATCGACGCGCAGCACGAGCAGCCCTTCGGACGGCGCGTTGCCCGATCCTCGAAGGTCGGGGCGCATGGGCGCGGCCGCGAATCCGACGGCGTCCAGCCAGGCGCCGCCCAGCGCGGCGGTTCGGTCGACGATCGTGGCCCGGACACGCTCCCGCCGCCCGTCGCGGACGATGTCCATCTCGACCTCGCTTCCCGGGGGCGTGAACTGCACGGCGCGCACCAGTTGGTCCTCGCTGGCGACGGTCCGTCCGCGGTACCGCGTGATGACGTCGCCGGTGCGGAGTCCGGCGCGATCGGCGGGGCTTGCGAGGACGACGCGCGTGACCGTGACGCCGCCCCCCCCGACGCTCGCGGCCTCCTGCTCGGTGAGGGCGCGCATCTCGACGCCGAGCCAGCCGAAGTCGGCTCGCCCGCCGCGGACGATGTTGTCGGCGACGGCCCGCGCGAGCTCGGACGGGATCGCGAACCCGAGGCCGATGGAACCGCCCATGCGCGTGGAGAAGATGGCGGTGTTGATGCCGATGACCTCGCCGTCGGCGTTGATGAGCGGCCCGCCCGAGTTGCCGGGGTTGATGGCGGCGTCGGTCTGGATGTACTCCTCGGCCTCCTTGAACTCGTCGGTGCCGATGCCCAGCCCCCGCCCCTTCGCGCTCACGATGCCCGCCGTCACCGTGCGCGCGAACCCGAACGGGCTGCCGACGGCCAGCACCCATTCGCCGACGCGCACGCGGTCGGAGTCGCCCCACGTGGCGGCCTTCAGCCCGTTGGCCCGCACGCGCAGCACGGCGAGGTCGCGCAGTTCGTCGGTGCCGACGGTGGTCGCCTCGATCTCGCGTCCGTCGTGCAGGCGCACGATGAGTTGCGTGGCGCCCTGCACGACGTGGTTGTTGGTGAGGATGAGGCCGTCGTCGCTCACGACGACGCCCGAGCCGAGGCCGGAGCGTCGGAACGTCCGGTTCTGCGGGCGCCCGAAGAAGTCGCGCGCGACGAGTTGCCGCTCTTCGACCGAGGTAATGTGGACGACGGACTCTTCGACGCGGGCCACCGCGCTCTCGAACACGCGCGACAGGCCGCGGGCGTAGTCGTAGTCGGCCGCGGAGGGTGGGTCGCGCTCCGGCTGCCCGAGCGCGGGGAGCGCCACGACCACGACCGTTGCCCACAACGCCAGGCGACGCCACCCTGCCATGCTCACGATCCTCCCGGTTCGATGCCGTACTCCGCCCATGACGATGAGGTCTCCCACACGCGCACCCGTTCGACCACCAGGTCCCGGGGCAGGGCGTAGCTGTGCCCCTCGGCGTCGGCGTACGAACGCCCCGCCTCGACCTCAGCCCTCAGGTGTTCGTAGATGCGCCGCGCGAGCGCTTCCGTCGTCGGGTCCTCGCCCTCGAAGACCACCAGCCGCCCGCCCGCCGCCTCGCGCAGCCCCGGCAGCGCGGGGTCGTCGCTGTTGACGAGCAGGGCGTGGTCGAGGGCGTCGAGGTAGACCTCCAGCGCGAGCCGCAGGGCCTTGAAGTCGCAGACCATGTCGCGTTCGTCCAGCCGCCGGCGCGCGACCACGACCTCGACGCGCCGCGAGTGCCCGTGCGGGTGCCGGCACCGGCCGGGGTGCTTCGAGAGCATGTGCCCGCTCTCGATCTCGAACGACTTGCAGACGCGGTACCACATGGTGACAGTGGACAGTGGACATTCGGAACGCGGGATGGATGCAGGGAATGACACTGCTCGCTCATTCTACACCGCGACCTCCCCTTTCTTCATGTCCACTGTCCACTGTCAACTGTCGGTGGTCTCACGTCCCCCTCGTGTTCCCGAACAGTTCCACGTGCAGGCGGTGGCAGTACCTCCAGCCGCGTCGGAGGCACTCGTCGACCGCCCAGCGCACCGACCCGGGGTCGGGGACGGTGGTGCCTTCGGGCATGAGCATCACGTCGGCGGGTGCGAGGCCGCGGAGTCGGGCGAGCAGCGCGTCGATCTCCGGCAGGTCCGCGGGCGACGAGACCACGAACTTCACCTGCCGATCCGGGTGCTCGTCGATGAGCCGCTCCAGGACGGGCAGGTTGAGCCGGCGCGCCTCGTGCCTCGCCGCCCACTCGCCGCGCGGGTCGCGCGGGTCGCCGACGGGCGTCGAGTTGCGCAGTTTGGGGCTGAGGCTCATCAGGTCGCACGCCACGTCCCGATGCACGGTCCCGGCCGTCTCGATGGTGACGTGCAGGCCGGCCTCGCGCAGGGCGCGGGTCAGGGCCGCGATCTGCGGGAAGATCATCGGCTCGCCGCCGGTGACGACGGCGTGGCGCGCCCCGCCGGCCGACGCCCGACGCACCACCTCGGCGATCTCGACCGCCCCCCCCTCGGGCGACCAACTCGCGTAGGGCGTGTCGCACCAGGCGCAGCGCAGGTTGCACCCGCTGACGCGCACGAAATAGGACGGCACGCCGGTCAACTTCCCCTCGCCTTGGATCGAGAGGAAGGTCTCGGCAACCGGGATGCGCTCATCGCCGCTCATTCACCCGTACTCCGTCGGGTCCGGCGCGCCCGCCGCCTCGAACCCGCGCCGGCGAAGCACGCACGAATCGCAGCCCCCGCACGCCCTCCCGCGTTCGTCGGGGTCGTAGCACGACCTCGTGAGCGAGTAGTCCACGCCGAGGCGCACGCCTTCGCGGATGATCTGCGCCTTGGTCATGGCGATGATGGGCGTGCGCACGATCACGCCGCGCCCCTCGACGCCGGCCCTGGTCGCCAGGCCCGCGGCCCGCTGAAAGGCGGCGATGAACTCCGGGCGGCAGTCCGGGTAGCCCGAATAGTCCACCGCGTTCACGCCGACGTGCAACTCCGCCGCCCCGACGACCTCCGCCAGGGCGACGCCGATCGACAGGAAGAGCAGGTTTCGCGCGGGCACGTACGTGGCCGGGATCCCCCCCCCGATTTCGGCCTCGCTTCTTCCCTTGGGGACGGCGAGTTCGTCCGTGAGCGCGCTGCCGCCGATCGCCCGCAGGTCCACCCGCACCACCCGGTGCGAGGCCGCCCCGAGGCTCGCCGCCACCCGCGCAGCCGACTCGATTTCCCCCCGGTGCCGCTGCCCGTAGTCCACGCTCAGCGTGTGGCACGCCAGCCCCGCGGCGCGGGCCATGGCCAGCACGGTCGCGCTGTCCAGCCCGCCGGAGAGCAGCACCACCGCCGACCGTCGCTCGTCGCCGTCCGCGTTCGCCACGCGCAACTGTAGATGCCCGCCGCGTCCTCACGCCGCGGAGCGTCGCCCCTGCCGATCGGCCCACCTCGCGCACGTCCGCACCAGTTCCGCCCGGTCGATGGGCTTGCTCACGTAGTCGTCGCACCCGGCGGCCAGGCACCGGGCACGGTCCTCCGCCATCGCGTGCGCCGTGAGGGCGATGATGGGCAGGCCGTACCCCACGCGCCGCAACTCGCGCGATGCCGCGTAGCCGTCCATGACGGGCATCTGCATGTCCATCAGCACGACGCCGAACGGTCTGCCCTCGTTCACCGCGGCGACGGCGTGCTCGACGGCAGCCAGCCCGTTGGCGACCGTCTCGACATCCGCTCCGGCCCGCGAGAGGTGGTGGACGATCAGACGCCGGTTGTCCTCGCCGTCCTCGGCCAGCAGGACGCGAGCGCGCAGACGAAGCCCGTCGATGTCCGTGGGCCGCTCGGCCGACCCGTCCGACGAGAACAACTCGTCCGGCGACGAGATCGGGTCCGACGCCTCCGCATCGCTCACCGGCAGCGTGAGCGTGAACTCGCTCCCGACGCCGGGTTCGCTCCGCACTTCGATCGAGCCGCCCAGCATCTCGACGAGCCGGAGCGAGACCGCCAGCCCCAGCCCGGTGCCCCCGAAGCGCCGCGACATGGTCTCGTCGGCCTGCATGAACGGCTCGAAGAGCGACGCGATCTTGTCCGGCGCGATGCCGATGCCGGTGTCGGTCACGCGGAAGCGCACCACGCGCCCCGCCTCGGCGTCGCCGCCCATCGACACCACCACCCGGATCGAGCCCCGCTCCGTGAACTTCACCGCGTTGCCCACCAGGTTCAGCAGCACCTGCTTGACCCGGCGCGCGTCGGTCCGGATGCGTCGCGGCGCAGGCCCGCCCATCGACCACTCCAGGTCCAGCCCTTTCTCGACCGCGCGCACGCGCAGCAGCGAGCAGACTTCCTCGGCGATCCGCACCGGCTCGCAGTCGCCCGGCTCGACCTCGAGGCGGCCGGCCTCGATCTTCGACAGGTCGAGGATGTCGTTGATGACCGCCAGCAGGTGCCGGCCGTTGCGACGGATGACGCGGACGGCCTCGGCCCGACCCGCCTCGTCCACGGACGGGTCGTCGAGCAGGTCCGCGTACCCCAGGATCGCGGTCATGGGCGTGCGGATCTCGTGGCTCATGTTCGCCAGGAACGCCCCCCGCGCCTCGGCCGCAGCCGCGGCCTCGTCCCGCGCCCGCACGAGTTCGCTCTGCATCCTCATCCGTTCCGCCAGTTCGTCGCGTGTCCGCGTCACGATCACGGCCGACGCCAGCAGGACGCCGCACAGCCCGGCGACGTACCCGATCACGCGCCACCGGGCCGCGCCGATGCGCGCAAGCCACTCCTCCGCCGGGAAATCCACGCCCAGCACGGCCTCGATATTCCCCTCCTCGTCGTACATGGGGTGGAACGCGCTCACCCACGTCCCCCACCGGTCCTCAACGATCTCGTTGTCGAAGCACGGCACGCCCGCGAACGCCCGCTCCAGCGCGGGGTAGGACTCCTCGTACACTTCACCGATCGTCGTGCGCGACTCGCGCTCGCCGACGTAGCGGCGGTCGCCGTCGTAGTCCGTCTCCGAGTCCACCACCAGCACGATGGTGCCGTCCTCGAGGCGTCGGAAGGTGTAGACGTCCGCGATCCTGGGGTTGATCGCCAGCCAGCGGATCTGCGCCTCGATGAGCTGGAGGTACGTCGGGTCACCCGGCGGCGTGTCAAGCCGGATCTGCGCGTGCCCGAGACGCGACATCTCCATCGCGAACGTCGGCGCGAACCCCTGCACCATGGCCTCGAGCCGGCGACGCTCCTCCCGACCGGCCCATTCCGTGAACGACCAACCGAACGCCGCCACAGAGCCGATCAGCAGCCACGCCGACGCCGGCACCCGCCCGCGTCCGGGGTGCCGGCGCAGCCACCACGAGAGCGCACCGACGGCCGCGGCACACGCGCCGACGAACAAGGCGTAGTCGAGCCCGATCCAGACCATGGATCGCTCCGGGAGCGCCCGGACGCCCCGTATCAGGATCGGACCAACGGCGCCACGCCTTCGGCGAATGTTCGGGAACCAGCGCGGCGTGAGGGAGATCGGCACGCCGATCGGCGATAACCCGACCGGACCTATCCCCCGACCTTCCGGAGGCACGCCGACCGGAAGCGCCGCCCCTCAGCCCTGAACTTGCGTTCGAAGTTCGTCCCGACCAGTTCCCCCTCATCCACCCACGCCGGCGCCTTGAACGGGGCCTGCTCGAACGGGCCGCCCCCCCCTTTCGGCGGCGCTCCCAGCAGCGACCACCCTTCCGGCCCGGTCCAGCGCGCGAAGTGCTCCTCGTACCACACCCACAGGGCGTCGTGGTCCGTCACCACCCGCAACTCGCCCCCCGACTCCAGCACGCGCCACACGTCCGCCAGGAACCGGTCCTGCACGACACGCTTCTTCCAGTGCTTGCGCTTGGGCCACGGGTCGGAGAAGTACAGGTGCACGACTCGGACGATGCCCGCGGGCACGCGCCAGCGCAGGAACTCCGTCGCGTCCGCGTGGAGCAGGCGCACGTTGGTCGGGCCGCCGGTCGCCTCTCGACGCCTTCGCACGCGGTCGGCGGCGTAGGCGTAGAACTCGCCCGCCCACTCGACGCCGAGGTAGTTCGTCGCCGGATCGCGCTCGGCCTGCGCGAGCAGGAACGTCCCCTTTCCGGACCCGATCTCGATCTCCAGCGGGCGGCCGGGATGCTCGAACCACGCGCGAGGATCGATGCGCCCCGCCTCCGTGTCCGTGGCGATCCCGTCCGGGAGCGCCGGCAGTTCCTCGCCCGACACCCCCACCACGCCCGGCGCACAATCGAACCTGCGTGCCATGCCGGCTCAGTCTCCGCGCACTTCGCGGATGCGCACGTTGCGGAAGCGCACCTCGATCGGGTCGGTCCGGTCGCCCACGCCGTGCACCTGCAGCGCGATGAACCCGCTGCGCGTCATCCCGTCCGTGAGGTCGGCGGCGGGCACGCCGTTGATCCATGTGCGGATGCGCGTCCCCACCGCCTCGACGCGCATGTGGTTCCATTCGTGCTGTCTGAACGCCGCCCGCGCCTCCGGGTTCGCGCTCAGGTCGGCGAGCCAGCCCCGCCGGCCCTCGTCGTAGATGCCCCCGGTCCACGCCCGCGCCGACGGATCGATCTCGGCCTGGTAGCCGTGGACGCGGCCGTCGCGGTAGGCCGGCTCGCTCCGCGAGCGGAACTGCACCCCCGAGTTCAACTCCGGATGCACGAGAAACTCGACCTCCAGCACGAAGTCCGCGTATTCGCGCTCGGTGCAGAGGAAGGTGTTCTCGGTGTTCGGCGCGGTGCGCCCGACGATGACCGCGGGCTTGAGCGGGTTCGGGCGCTCGACGACGAACTCCGCGTTCCCGCCGCGCTTGACCCAGCCGTGGAGCGTGAACCCGTTGAAGAGCGGCTCGAAGGACTCCGTCCGCCCGGACGAGCCGCCCGACCCGCCCGCGCACGCGCCCAGCGCGATCGACGCGGCGAGGGCGAGGGCGGTGGCGAGGGTCCGCATGGGCTGAGTCTACGGCCAGCCGACGCCGCCGGGACGGGGCCGTAGAATCGACCCCATGGCCTACACCGTCCTCGCCCGCCGCTACCGCTCGCGTGATTTCGACGAGGTCGTCGGCCAGGAGCCGATCGCGCGGACGCTCCGCAACGCGATCCGGGCGGGGCGCGTGGCCCATGCGTACCTCTTCTGTGGCACGCGGGGCGTGGGCAAGACAACCATGGCCCGGCTCTTCGCCAAGGCCCTCAACACGCCCAAGGACGGCGAACTGAGCGACGAGGTCGCCCAGGCCATCATGACCGGACGCGACCAGGACGTCATCGAGATCGACGCGGCCAGCAACCGCGGCGTGGAGAACGCCCGGGAACTGATCGCCAACTGCGTCTACCGCCCGATGCGCGGGCCGTTCAAGGTCTACATCATCGACGAGGTGCACGGCCTGACGCGCGACGCCTTCAACACGCTCCTCAAGACGATGGAGGAGCCGCCCGAGCACGTCAAGTTCATCCTCTGCACCACCGAGGCGCACAAGGTCCCGGCCACCATCCAGAGCCGGTGCCAGCGGTTCGACTTCCGCGATATCCCCTCGTCGCTCATCGCCGAGCACCTCGCGAACGTCATCCGGCAGGAGGGCCTCGACGCCGAGCCGGAACTGATCGCGGAGGTGTCGCGGCTGGGGAACGGGTCGATGCGCGACGCGCTCTCGCTGCTCGACCGCATCATGGCCGCGGGTGAGCCGCGACTCACCGTCAAACTCCTCGAGGAACTGCTCGGCCTGCCCGACCGCACGCTCGTCGGTGCGCTGATCGACGCCTTCGCCGAGGGCGACCCCGGCGCGGCCCTCGACCGCACCGGGGAACTGCTCGCCAAGGGCGTGGGCGTCGAGCAACTGCTCGAGACGCTCATGTCGCGCCTGCGCGACCTGATGATCCTGGCCGCGTGCGGGCCGAAGACCTCGCTCATCGACCTCTCCGGCTCGACGCGGGAGGAGGAGACCGCCCGCGCCGCCCGGTTCGACGCCGCGGGCCTGGTCCACATGATCGCGGTGTGCGAGAGCGTGCAGCGAGCGGCGAAGGGGAGCGCGATGCCGCGGGCGGTGCTGGACGCGGGCATCGTGCGCCTGGCGATGACCGAGAAACTGGCGGACGTCACCGCGCTCGTCGCGCAACTCGAGGGCGGAGGCCCGCCGGGAAAACCGGACCGGCGGCGGGGGTAAGGGCCGACCCGCCGCCTCGGGGCGCGCCGCCCGAACGCCGAGCCGTGCCCGTCGCCGTGTTCCCCCCCGCTCCCACGAAGGCCTCGCTCGCCGAGCGTGCCACGGCGCCCCGCGCACGCTCGTGGCCCGAGATCATGGATCGCGCCTCAGCGCGCCTGCGCGCGCTCCTCGCGGGCGTGGAGGCAGGCCCGCTCGACGCCGATCCTCTCGTCCTCCACGCCCCCGCACGCTCGATCGGCCTGATCGAGCCGCAGCGCGAGGCGGTCGAGCGGCTCATCCGCGAGGCGACAGACAGGCGCGTCCGCGTCGAGATACGCGAGCGTGCGGCGGACGAAGCAGGCGCCCCGGCCGGTGAGCCGCGCCCGGAGGTGAGCGTCACGGATCACCCGCTCGTCAGGGCCGCGATGGAGGCGTTCGACGGCACGGTCGGGCGCGTCACGCCCAAACGCCCGAGGGACGGTTGACAGTGGACAATGGACAATGGACAGTGGACAGTGGACAGTGGACAGTCGGATTCGACCCTTTCACGCGGCGGACTGCTTGATGTCCACTGTCCATTGTCCACTGCCCGCTGTTCTCGACGCGCTCCGCGTCGAGATCGCCCCCGGCCCGCCCCCCGCGCCGACCGACGCGATGCTCGCTCGCTGGGACACCCTGCGCGCGCGCACGCCGAGGCTTTTCAACGGCCCCATCCTCGCCTTCGTCGGCTACGACCACGCAACTCGCGTTGTACACGCCCGGCGCGACCGCTACATGCGCCTCGCCTGCCAGGACGAGCGTGACCCTCCCGAAGTCATGCTTCTCGGCGTCACCGCCCTCCTCATCGCCCCCGGCCCCGACACCGTCCCCCGCGTCATGCTCGGCAAACGCAGCCGCGAAGTGTGGGCCTGCCCCGGCCTCTGGGAGTTCGGCCCCGCCGGCGGCCTGAGCGCACCGGGCGTCTTCGACCACGATGCCCCCGCCACCATCACCGGCGCGGCCGTGCTCGACCATCTCCTGCGCGAAATCCGCGAAGAGACCGGCATCGCCGAGCCGCCCGCCCGCGCGTCGGTCGAGTGCCTCACCATCGACCGCGAGGGACGCGGCGCGGACATCGTCATCCGCGCCGAGTTCGAGCGACCCCCGGAGACGCTCGCCCGCACCGACGCCCCGGACTCGTGGGAGTACGACGAGACCCGATGGCTGACCTTCCATGAAACCGCCGCGTTCGCGCGCACCCGGGGCGACGAGATGATCGCGCCGACGCGAGCGATCGGGCGCAGGCTTGTCGAGGGCTTGGGGATTGGGGATTGAGGCTTGGGGCTTCCGGCGCGCGACGACGACGATTCACCGCTTCCGTCGCAGCGCCCGCCCCGCGAGCCACGCGACGACTTCCACCAGCGCGTGCACACGGAGGCGCAGGCGCAGGCGGCGCAGCGAGGGGTCGTCGGGGTCGATGCGGCAGGCCTGGGCGGCCCAGTAGCGCGCCCGCGTCCACTGGCCCTGCTCCAGGTAGGCGAGGGCGAGGTTGTGCATCGGCGCGACCATGGTCGGGGCGAGGCGCAGGGCCGCCCGCGCCGAGTCCATCCCGCCCGCCAGGTCGCGGAAGCGGAACCGCGCCACGCTCAGGCCGTGGTGGGCGTCGGCGTCGTTGGGCCGCTGGGTCAGCACGCGGGCGAAGACCGTTGCCGCCTCTTTCGGACGGTCCGCGTCCAGCAGCAGGCGCGCCAGTTCGGCCGCGTCCTCCGGCTCGGAACGCTCCGGGTGGCGGGCCTGGTCGGCGAACTCCTCGAGCAGCAGGTCCGCGGCACGATCGGCGTCGCCGGGCTTGTCGCGCTGCATGAGGCACTCGGCGAGCGCGCACCGCGCGCCCGGGAACTCCGCGTTCAGGCGGACAACCACGTCGAACTGCACGAGCGCACCCGCCCGATCGCCCTGCCGCTCGGCCAGTTCGCCGAGGTGGAAGTGGGCGTCGGGGTTGTCGGGTTCCAGTTCCAGCACGCGCCGGAACTTCTCGCCGGCCTCGGCGAAGCGGTTCATGTCCGTGAGCAGGCAGCCGAGGTCGAGCAGCGTCTCGATGTCGCCGGGGTCGCGCCGCAGTTCCAGCAGGTACAACTGGCGCGCGCGCTCGTGCCGACCCGTGCTGGCGTAGGCCTCGGCGAGCCTCGCCTGGACACGCGGCAGGTCCGGGTCCAGACGCGCCGCCTCGCGCAGGCACCACACCGCCTTGTCGTGCAGCCCCCGATCCAGCAGCGAGTCGGCCATCGCAGCGTACAGGTCCGCGTGGTCGGGGGCGAGTTGCTGGGCCATGTAGAACAGCAGTTCGGCCTGCTCGTGCCGGGCGAGGCGGGCGTTGGCCTCGATGCGGTAGGTGAAGGCGTCGAGGTTCTGCGGATCGAGCGAGGCCGCCTTCTCGAGCAGGGGGAGCGCGCCCTCGGGGTCGCCCGCCCGGAGGCGGTTGAGGCCGGCCAGCACGGCGGTCGGGGCGTCGTCGGGGCGCAACTCGGCGGCGCAGGCGAACGCCTCGGCCGCCTCGCGGTACCGCCCCGCCGCTTCGAGCGTCAGGCCGAGGTTGAACTGCCACTCCGCCTGGTACGGGTTGCGCGAGAGGGCCTTGCGCAACTCGGACTCGGCCTCGTCCCAGCGCCCGGCCTCGTACAGCTCGTGGGCGCGTTCAACGTGCTCTTCGGCGTCGAACCAGTCGTTCATGTCGCCTCGCCGATGGCCCCCGGAAGACGGGCCGACCGATGGTAGGGAGAACGCCCAGCAACATCAATGCCGGGGCGACGGTAGGATCGGGGCGGTGGGCCGGCGTTCGTCGCCGCACGCCCTCCGTGGGAGCCGACAACGCGTGGGACGCAAGCCGGACAGATCGGCGCGACGGCCGGGGTGCGCCCGATGGGCGTGCTCGATCCCGGTGGCGATCGCGGTGGCCTGCTCCTCCGCCCTCGCCCTTCAGAACGGCGCGGCCCCGCCCACCGCCGCGGTCCCCGCCGCGACCCCCGACTCGCTGCTCGCGCTGCTCGACGACCCCGCCGCCACGCCCGCCGACCGCGAGCGAGCGGCCGCGATGCTCGTGGACCGGTGCGTCGAGCCGGAGGTCCTCCGCCTGGTGGGCGACCTGCTCGCCCGCGCGGACGATCCCGCGGGGTCGCGTCGCCTGCTCCTCGCGGCGATGGCGCGCTCGCCATCGATCGCCCCCGAACTCGGCGCGCCGCTCGTCGCGCTGGCGAGCGCTTCGACGCCCGAGCACCTGCCCGCTGCGCTCGGCGCGCTGGCGAGCGTGCGCACGCGCGAGGCCGCGCGGACGATCGTGGCGTTCGTCGAGCCGAGCCATCCGGCGGCGGTGCGCACGGCGGCGTACGAGGCGCTCGAACGCCTCGCCGCGCGCACCGACCTGCCGCGCACCGCCGAGGCGTGGCAGGCGTGGCTGCTGCGGGTCGAGTCGCTGCCTGAACGGCTGTGGCAGCGGGAGTTGATCGAGTCGCTGGCGCGGCGCAGCGCGGACCTCTGGCAGCGCAACGAGCGCGCCAAGTCACGCCTCGTCGACACCACGCGCCGCCTCTACCTCCTCGTGCCCGCGGAGGAGCGGCTCACGATGCTGGCGTCGCTGCTGCGCGACGACCGCGACGAACTGCGCCGACTGGGCTTCGAACTGGCTGCGCGCGAACTCTCGGCGACGAACACGCTCGGCGGCGAGGTCGCGTCGGCGTCGATCTCGCTGCTCGAGCACGCCGGGGCGGAGGTTCGCGCCGAGGCGGCCCTGCTCGTGAGCCGGCTGGCCCCGCCCGAGGCCGAGCCTGTGGTCGGGCGCGCCCTCGCCCGGGAGACGGACGCCCGCGCCGCCGAGGCCCTGCTCGTCGCGGCGACGCGCTGGCCCTCGCCCGTGATCCGCGGGCCCGCGCTGGCGTGGCTGGAGCGCGAGTCGGGGGCGCGCGGCGCGGCGGCGGACGCGCTGCTCGCGCTGCACCGCGCCGGGCTGCTCGACGACCCGACGGACCGGCAGCGCGTCGTCGAGGCGCTGCGCGCCGTGTCCGCCGACGCCCTCAACGCCGCCGCCGTCCGCCTGCTCGCCGCGCTGGGAGACGACGGCGACCGGCGCGGCGTCGCGTCGCTGCTGGGTTCGACGCGGGCGGGCGTCCGCGCCGCCGTTGCGGACAGTCTCGCGCCGTTCGCGGAGTTCACGGGCGCGATCACGGCCCGGGCGTCCGACGACCCCGGCCTCTTCGCCGCCGCGTGCCGGGCCGTGCAGGCACACCTGCCCGCGGTCGAGGCGTTCGAGCGGATGGTGCTGCTGCCCGCGCCTTCGCCCGCCGCGCACGCCGCCGCGCTGGACGCGTTCGTCGAGTCGCTCGCGCCCGCCGACCGTGTGGCGGTGGCGCGCGTGGTGCGCTCGCCGGCGCGGCGTGAACTCGCGCTCGGGCCGCTGATCGAGGGTGCGATGGTCCGCAACCTCGACGAGCGCGACCGCGTCGAGGCGATCCTGCTGCTCGCCGAGGCCCGCCTGGCCCTCGGACGCGCCGAGACCTCGCTCGCCGTGCTCGGTGTCTTGCCCGAGGTAACAGACGATGCCTCCCACGCCCGCGCCGTCCGCGCCCGCCTCGGTGCGCTGATCGCGCTCCGGCGCTTCGACGAGGCGGCCGCTCTGGGCGCGGACGCCGACGCCTGGCTCGACGCCCTCGATCGCGCCGCCTCGCTCCCGCACGCCGCGGAGGCCGCGGACGCCTTCGAACGCCTCTTCACCGGCCGCCTGACCGAAGCCCACACCGCCCGGCTCGCCGCCCTGCGCGAGGCCCGCCAGGCCCAAACCGGCGAAGAACCCGGCGACGACGAGCAGGACGAGCCGGACCGCTGACCCCGATCACGGCGTCCCCGGCGCGTCCGGCTTGCGCCACGGGATGTCCGGGTCCTTGTGCAGCACGCCCGCGCTGCGCTTGACGCACTGGCGGCAGGCGTACGCGCCGTCGAAGAGCGGGCTGCCCCACGCCGGCTCGGACTTGCGTTCGAGGCAGAGGCGGCACTCGTAGGCGGCGGGGGCGGCGTTCGTGCCGAGCGTCACGAGTTCGGTATAGGCGATGCTGAGGCACGGGCCGCAGATGCACGCGCCGCGGTGGCCCTCGACCATCGGGCGTTCGTTCGTCCACTCGGCCCCGCAGAAGTCGCACATCACGTCCGACATGTCGAGGTTGTTCTCGTCGCACCCGGCGCGTCGCATGAGCGATGGTACGGAGTGGGAAGGGATCAAGGGATCAAGGGATGAGGGATCGAGGGAGGAGGGGTCGAGGGAAGGCAGGCGCGGCCTGAACACCTTGCCGCCGCCGGAGCGGGGCCTGTCCAGGTCCCGTCTCGATAGACTCCCACCGCGCATGCCCATCAGCGGAACAGACCCCGTGCCCGCCCCCCCCCGCGCGACGCGGCATGTCCTGATCCTGCTGATCGCCTGGGCGGTGGTCTGTCTCCCGTTCCTGGGTGCGGGCGGGCTGCACTCGACGGAGGGGCACCGTGCGATCCCGGGCTGGGAGATGCTCGAGCGCGTCCGCGCCGAAGGCTTGTCCGCGTCCGCGTTGCTCGTCCCCACGCTGTTCGGCGAGCCGTACCTCCGCAAGCCCCCCGGCATCGCGTGGGCGACGGCCGCGTCGGCCGCCGCGTTGGGCGAGACCGAGTTCTCCGCCCGCCTCCCCTCCGCGCTGGCGATGCTCGGCATGACGCTGGCGGCGTGGTGGTTCGCTCGTCGGTGGTTCGGCCCGCGCTGGGCGGTCGCCTCGGGCCTTGCCCACCTCCTGATGCCGTGGCTGTGGGCGAGCGCGCGCAGCGCGGAGATCGAGTCGCTGAACCTGCTCGGCGCGCAAGTCGGCGCGCTCGCCGCGGTGGACCTTGCACGCCGTCCCGCGTCGCGGCCCCTCGTCGTGGTGATGCTCGGCGCGCTCGGCATCGCGCTCATGGGCGTGATGAAGGGGCCGGCCGGCGCGCCCGCGATCGTCGGCGCGCTCCTCGCACCGTGCGTCGTTGCACGATCGCTCCGCCCGTTCACCCGCCCGCGCCTCTGGGCCATGCTCGCGCTCGGCGCGGCCCCGCTCCTGCCGCTCGCATGGGCGACCGCCCGCCAGGCGGCACGCCTCGACGGCGTCGTCACGCAGCCCGTGGACGACTTCCTGTGGAACAAGGATCGGCTCGCGGGCGTCGCGCTGCTCGCGCCGGCCGCGTTGATCGCCATGCTGCCCGCGTCGCTGGCGTTGCTCTTCCCGTGGGGACCGGACGCACGGGCCGAGGCGGTCGACCGCCTGCCCGCCGCCGAGGTCGAGACGGCGCGAACGCTCGCCTGGGCGTGCCCGCTCGCGCTGGGCGTGCTGGTGGTCGCGGGCGTGAGCAACCCTCGCTACGCCATGCCCGCCGCGGTCTTCGCCCCCCCGCTCGTGGCGTACGTCTTCGCCGGCGCGGGGGGGGCGTTCGTGCCGTTACGGGCCGGGATCGCGCGTGCGCTCATGCTGGGTCGCCCCGTGGCCTGGGCCGGCGTGCTGCTCGTCGGCGTGGCGTCGCATGTCGCGTGGTTCGAGGCGCGAGCGCGCGCGACCTCGGGCCTGGACGCCGGAGTCGCGCTCGCCGACGCCCTGCCGGACGGAGCGACCGTCCTTGCGGACCACCTCGTGGAGGCTCGCCCGGAGGTGTTGCTCTACGCAGCGCGGCGCGCGCACGAGCAAGGGCGACGGATTACGGTCCTGTGGGAGCCGGGCCTGCCGTCGCTGGGCGCGCTCGCGCCGGGCGTGTTCGCGGCCGTCCGCACGGACGACGGAAGTGACGAGCGGGTACGCCTCGAAGGCGCGGGCCTTTCTTCGCATATCGAGCGCGTGCACGACGGGCGTGTCCACGAGTTCGCGTTCGCGCTCGTGCGGGGCGTCGAGCACGAGACCGACGGAGAGGAATAGATTCTTCCGGGATGTGCGGGGCGTGGGGCCTGGTGGCGCTCTTGAGCGCGGGCTGAAGCCCGCGGCTCGGAGTGGGCTGAGGGCGCACGTTCCGCGCATCCCCGCAGCACCGGGATGAGCCGAAAAAGAGGCGGGGCCCAGAGCAGGCCCCGCCCGGAGGGGAGAGCCGCATCGATCACGCCCTGCGGAACGCGCAGCGCAGACGAGCCACCGGGGGCGTCTCGTCGTCCTCGAACTCGTCCGGCGTGCGCACGGGCGTGAAGCCTTCGCGCTCGAACAGCGACACCAGTTCCGTCTTCGTCAACGGGTAGGGCGGCCCGGCAACCTCGTCCAGCGGCCAGCCCTCCGGGCGAGAACGCGCCACGGCCAGCACGACGCCGTGCGGCTTGGCGAGCAGCACCAGGCCCCGCACCACCTTCGCCCGCATCTCCGGAGGAACCGACTGGATCGTGTTGCACTCGACCACCAACTCGAACCGGCAACGCAGGTTCGTCGGAGGTCGCGTCGCGTCGGCCACGAGCAACCGATCGGCGAGCGCAGGGTGACGCTCGCGTGCCCAGGCCACGCATGTCGGCGAAACGTCGAATCCCAAGGCGTCGTACCCGCGGGTGTCCAGTTCCGCCACGTCGTCCGCCAGCCCGCACCCGACCACCACCGCCCGCACGCCCGGGCGCACCAGTCGGGGCGCCTCCGCGTTCAGCCAGCAGACCAGAGCGGGGTTCGCCCGGCCGTCCTGCCACGGCACGCGAGACTCGTCCCCCGCCGCTTCGCGATAGACGGTCTCGAAGTGCTCCGCCACGCGCTGCGACGCCGGGTCCGGAGGCTCAAGCGTCAGCGGAAGGTCAACCTTTGGTCGTGTGAGCGTCTGGCTTGCGTTTGCCATCGTGTCCGACCTCCGTCGGCTCGGACGGCTCGCGGGCACGCACGCGGGTCGCCGGGGGCTTCGCCCTTGGCTTCAGGTACACGAGTGTATGGCCGCACGGGGGGGGACACAAGCAAAAACCCCGATACCCGCCCAGTCGGCCTCCCCGACCCCTACAGGGCCGGAGCGGGCGGGAAGTCCACCGGCGTCCCCGCGACATGGTTGAAGACGTTGGTGTACGTCGCCAGGGCAAAGACGACCACCGCCTCGACGACCTGGGCGTCCGTGAACCCGGCGTCGCGGAAGGATGCGGCGTCCTCGTCCGAGATCCAACCCCGCTTCTCGTGCAGGGCCAGCGCGAACTTCGCCAGCGCGTCGAGGCGGGGATCGCCGGTGACCGCGCCGCGGCGTGCGCCGAGCATCTGCTCAGCGGTCAGCCCGGCGCGAGCGCCGGCGGCCGTGTGCGCGGCGAGGCAGTAGTCGCACCCGTTCGCCTGGGCGACGGCGAGTTGGATGATCTCCTGCTCGCCGGGCGTGAGCGTGGCGCGCTTCACCGCGCCGACGAGGCCGAGGTAGGCATCGAGCGCGACGGGCGAGTTCGCCATGGCGCGGAAGATCGCGTAGTGCTTGCCCTTCAGCGGACCGTCGAAGATCTCGCGAACGCGGCCGGTCGTCTGCGCTGGGTCGATGAGCGGCAACCGCGGCATGGGACACCTCCTCGTTGCCTCCTCCCCGGCGCGGAGGGTATTCGAGTGATCGTATGCCGCGACGCGCGCCGGGGTCCGATCCGTGCAGCGGGCGCAAAGGGCGCGCGAAAAACGCGCTTCCCGTCCCCGAATCCTGATCGGGAACGCCGTCGCCCGCCGACGATCCCGGTGCGCTCAGCGGGGCCCGCATACCCTTCCGCAGTCGGCCGGAGGCCGGCGGGGCGACCGGGGAGACGAGCCGTTCCGTCCGGGCGGGAGCGACCGACGCGGAGGCGAAGCGATGCACCAGAACCCGACGCCGACGCCGCCGCCCGCGCCGCAGCGCGACCCCGAGGACCCGCCTCTCGTGCTGACGCGGATGGACACGCACGTCCACTCGAGGGCGTCGGACGGCCCGGTGGTGGCCGCGCTGGGGTTCGTCGGCTGCCCCGAGTGCTTTTCGCCCCCGGAACGGATTTACGACCAGGCCCGCGCCCGGGGCATGGACTTGGTAACGATCACGGACCACGACACGATCCGCGGTGCGCTGGAACTGCACGAGCGGGGCTTCCAGGACTTCATCATCGGGCAGGAGGTCTCGGTCTACTTCCCGGAGGACCGGTGCAAACTGCACGTGCTGACCTGGGGGCTGACGCCGGAACTGGACGAGCAGTTGACCCGGCTGGGCCTTCGCAACGACGTGTACGCCTTCGCGGCGTGGCTGCACGAGCACCAGTTGCCGCACGCGCTGGCGCACCCGCTGTACATGCAGAACGGGCGGCTGACGCGGTGGCACGTGGAGCGTGCCGCGCTGCTGTTCAAGGGCTTCGAGGTGCTCAACGGCGCGCACTCGGCCGGGCACCGCGCACCGATCGAGCGGTTCCTCGACGCGCTCACGCCGGCGCGCGTGCAGCAGTTGGCCCGCGACCACCACATGGAGCCGCTCTGGCCCCGCGCCTGGCAGAAGGCCCGCACCGGCGGCTCGGACGACCACGCGCTGCTCAACATCGGGCGGACGTGGACGGGCGTGCAGGTCGAGCAGGGCGTGATCGCGGACCCGCGCGACTTCTTCCGCTACGTGATGGCGGGGCGGTGCGAGGCGGGGGGCGTGGGCGGGCACTCCTCGCTGCTCGCCCACCAGTTGACGAGCGTGGGCGCGCACTTCTACGCCGACCGCTTCGCCGACCGCGCCTCGACGCAGGCGCAGGCGGTCGCGTCGCGGCTGCTGCGGTTCGCGGGGGTGAACGTGCCGCGGCCGTCGAAGGTGCGACTCGCGGCGCACACCGTCAAGCGCAGGGTCATCAAGCGTCGGAACCGCCGCTCGCTGCCGATCCTCCGCGCCCTGCGCACCAGCATCGGTCCGGTGCTGGAGCGTTACCCCGACCTGCGCGAGCGGCTCGACCCGGAGCGCTGGACCGACGGCACGCCCCTCTCGGACCACGACCGGATGGCGCAGTTCGCGGACGAACTGGCCGCGGCGGTGAACCACGCGCTCGCGGACTCGGGGCTGCGTGCGTTGCGCAAGCGCGACCGCGCCGGCGTGATCGACCACCTCGTCTCGTACGGCGTGCTGAACCTCGCGCAGGCGCCCTACGTCTTCAGCCTGTTCTACCAGAACAAGGAGCGCCCGTTCGTCGAGCGCTTCGACCACGAGACCTCGGAGCCGGGCTCCGGCGTCAGCGTTCTGGAGCGGCCCATGCGCATCAGCCTGTTCACGGACACGCTCGGCGACGTCAACGGCGTCTGCCGGTTCATCCAGAACGTCGCGGAGCAGGCCCACGCCACCGGGCGCGACCTCCAGGTGATCACCTCGACCCGGCTGCCGTACCCGCCGCTCGCGAACGTGCACAACTTCGACCCGGTGTGGGCGACGACGATGCCCCGGTACCAGAACCTCGAAGTGGCGCTCCCGCCGCTCATCCCGATCCTGCGGCACCTCGACCGGCACCAGCCGGACTGCATCCACGTCTCGACGCCGGGGCCGGTGGGCATGATCGGATTCATCGCCGCCCGCATGTTGCGCATCCCCGTCCTGGGCGTCTACCACACCGACTTCCCCGCCTACATCGACCGGCTCTTCGAGGACCACGCCTTCACCTACGCCTGCGAACGCTTCATGCGGCTGTTCTACAGGCCTTTCCAGACCATCTTCACCCGCAGCGGCGACTACGCGGAGGCCCTGGTGCGCCTCGGCATCCAGCCCGAGCGCATCACCCGCCTCATGCCCGGCTTCGACGCCGAGGTCTTCCACACCCGACACCGCAACCCGGCCCTCTGGCCGCGCTTCGAGGGCGTCAACCCGGCGAGCGTCAAGGTCCTCTACGTCGGGCGCGTGAGCGTCGAGAAGAACATGCCGTTCCTGACGACGGTGTGGAAGCAGACCCACGCCCGCTGCCGCGAGCAGGGGCTCGACGCGGAACTCATCGTCGTCGGCGACGGCCCGTACCGCGAGCGCATGGAACGCGAGTTGCGCCGCACGCCGGCCCGATTCCTCGGCTTCCGCCACGGGCGCGAACTGAGCGAGATCTACGCCTCATCCGACCTCTTCGTCTTCCCGAGCGTCACAGACACGCTCGGGCAGGTCGTGATGGAATCGCAGGGGAGCGGCCTGCCGGTGCTCGTCACCGACCAGGGCGGGCCGAAGGAAGTCGTCCGCGACGGCGAGACCGGCTACGTCCTGAGCACCGCCAACCCGACGGCGTGGGTCGAGCGCATCGTCGGGCTGGTCGCGGATGACGAACGCCGCGCCCGCATGGGGCGTGCCGCGCACGAGTCCATGCAGCCGTTCTCGATCCGGCACTCGTTCGAGCACTTCTGGGAGGTGCATACGCGGGCGTGGCACCAGCACCTCGCCGCGCGTGGGATCACGCCCCGGGCGACGACGCAAGGGGTGGAGGCGTCGCTCGCGGCCGCCGCGCCGAGGCCGCGACAGCCGACGACCGACGACGTGGGCGTCGGAGCGGGCTGAGGCTCACCCCCTGCGGCAGGGTGGCGCCGAGAACCCCCCTGATCGCGCTACCCAGCCGTACAACTCCCAGCCGGCATCGGAGACGACTACTTTTCACAATCAAAGTCCGCCGCTTGCATCTTTCGCCAGACCCGATAAGATGCTGCGCCGCGCGGTTCTTTCGGTGCTCGCTGAATTCCGAAGGAGGAACGACCCATGATGTTCCCATCCCGCCTCACAGCGCATCCGAGTACTCGGGCATCAGCACGAGCGACGGTCATCGGCGCCTTGCTTGCTCTGGTTCTCTGCATCCCAGCACTGGTGCAGGCCCAACCGAACTGGAACACCATCCCGACCGGCAACGATACTTGGGCTGACAACTACCTGAACTTCCTCGTCACCGACGCCAACGTACCTGGTCCGCAACCCTTCTACCCGCACATCGGCGACCCCTCGATTCTCGTTCTTACGGACGAGCAGGGCCCGATCTTCTACCTGACCGGAACGAGTGGGGATTACAACGCTCTCACGTTCCCCATCTACAAGTCTCGCAATCTTCGTTACTGGGCGCTTCACATGCTCGCATTCAATCCGGGTGCCTCGTACACAACCATCAACGGGGACTCCTGAACAACCAAGTTGAGGATGGCGGATCGGGTGGTTGGGCGTCGATGCGGTCATGTCGATGCGAGTTTGGCCTTCTGGATGAGCCCGATCCGGGGTGCCGCGATCGTCGGCTCATCGC
>Ga0226835_1000264_pt1 | contig 79487 bp, 58 predicted proteins | sample LAC_MetaG_1_FD_163627 | JGI IMG/M metagenome (GOLD analysis project Ga0226835, IMG submission 163627) | Anaerobic ammonium oxidizing microbial communities from anammox membrane bioreactor (MBR) in UC Berkley, California, United States -... | ecosystem: Engineered > Bioreactor > Anaerobic >... | reverse complement strand
CAGTGTTTTCTAATTTGCATAGCTGTTCCGGACTAAGATATAATTTTGGCTTTTTACTAACTCCCGACACATTGGCCTCCTTTTTTAAGGCCAATATAAATGCTTGCTACTTATTTGTCAATGTTTTTGTGAAACGTTATACTAGAACCCTATGAGAAATTTGCTGCGATGATAGAACGGCACTGGGACGGCATCGCTGCCTATAGCAGACCTGAGAATAAAGTTTCCTTAGGTTTTGTTGAAGGGTTGAACAATAAGATTAGAGTGATCCAAAGAAGGGCTTACGGGTTACGTGACGAGGAGTATCTCCGACTGAAAATCCTTACCTGTATGCTCAAGGAGATACAAAAGAACCCACACGACTACACGATGACCCAAAATAACGAATACTTGTCCAAAATGCCGGTAAATTCAAGGCCTGTACCTGGACTTCTCAGCTAATTTGGAGAGCAGTGATCAATGCCCGAGCGAAAAGGCAGGTTCCCCATTTGTCCGATAGGCAGGCGAAGCACGAAATTTGTGAGTCAGCATTCCGGCTAAAATATCGATATTTTCTTTGGAAAATACAGGGAAAAAGTGTTCCCTATTGCTGCAACGATGCCCGGATAAATTCCTTGAATAAGGGATGGGGGTCGGTGGGCTTCGACTTAAATTCCGGATGAAACTGCACACAAACAAACCAGGGGTGATCCCTGAGTTCCATGATTTCTACGAATTGCTTGTCAGAGGTATATCCGCTAAAAACCATGCCCCTGTCCACAAACAGCTCTGTATAGCGATTATTAAATTCATACCTGTGCCGGTGCCGTTCTGAGATCTCCCTGCTTCCGTATGCCTTAAATACCTTTGTACCTTCATGAAGGACACACGGTTGCGCCCCAAGCCTCATGGTCCCGCCTTTAGACGACACAGCGCGCTGCTCTTCCAATAAGCTGATTACCGGATCAGGAGTATTGATGTCAAATTCCGTGCTGTTTGCACCCTTGAGATTGCATACATTCCGCGCAAACTCAATGGCGGCGCATTGCATTCCGAGGCAAATGCCAAAGAAGGGGATCTTGTTTTCCCGTGCATACCGTATCGCTTCAATCTTACCCTCAACCCCGCGCACCCCAAATCCGCCGGGAACGAGAATCCCTCTCGCTCCTTCCAGATGCGCCCTTGCCCCGTTCTTTTCCACGTCCTCAGATTCTACCCTGCGCACCCGTACCCGGGCGTTATTCCCAATGCCCCCATGAATCAGGGATTCGTAAATAGACTCATAGGCTGACTGATGCGCAATATATTTACCGACGATCGCTATCTCGGTAGCCTGAGTTGGATTTTTCAGTATCTCCAATATTGACAACCACCGATCGATAGTATTACCATTTGTTTTCAGTTCTAGCTTCTGTATGATAAACGTATCCAGGCCTTGATCGATAAGGATAAGCGGTATCTCATAAAGATAGGGCTTCACATCCCGTTCTTCAATGATCGCATTTTTATCTACATTACAAAAAAGGGACAATTTCTCTTTTACCTCAACGCCAAGGTGCTTTTCTGTCCTGCAAATAATAATGTCCGGCTGAATGCCTGCCTGCCGCAGCATACCAACGCTATGCTGAGTCGGTTTTGTCTTAATCTCCTCTGCTGCACTCAAAAACGGGACGAGAGTAAGGTGAATGTAGAGCACATTTTCCCGCCCCACCCTTTGGCCAAACTGCCTGATAGCCTCAAGAAACGGCTGGTTTTCAATATCACCCACAATACCGCCAATTTCGGATATAACAACATCTGTATCTGGACCATCCAGCTTCTGAATGCATTCGATGATTTCATTGGTGATATGGGGGATTACCTGCACGGTCTTCCCTAAATACTCACCCTTACGTTCTTTTGTGATAACAGAATAATAGATCGAACCCGTTGTAAAATTACAGTACCGGTTCGTTCTGCTATTGGTAAATCGTTCATAATGCCCTAAGTCCAGGTCTGTCTCCGCACCGTCGTCCGTTACATAAACCTCCCCATGTTCATAGGGACTCATCGTCCCGGGATCGATATTCACATAGGGATCAAATTTTTGCAGTCGTACCTTAAGTCCTCTGCTCTCCAGCAGCAACCCAATGGATGCAGAGTTGAGCCCTTTACCGAGAGAAGAAACTACACCACCTGTAACAAAGATATGTTTAGTCATGTTTGTATCTTTCCAAAAAAGCCATCAAGTCCTCCCGCGTGTCAATGCCTCGGGAAGTGTATTCGGTAATTGCCACTTTGATTTTGTAACCGTTGGAAAGCGCCCTGAGCTGTTCCAGCTTTTCCGCGTGTTCTAAAACGGAAGAGGTGAGTTTGGAGTAGTGCAACAAAAATTCTCTTTTGTATGCATAAAGACCCAGATGCCTCAGAAAAATAATACCGGGTTCACTGAGGGGTTCTTTATTATCACGCACATAAGGAATCTGCGAGCGGGAAAAGTAGAGTGCGTATCCGCAATTATCCCGTACGACCTTTACCACATTGGGATTGGATAATTCTGTAGTATCACTTATCTTATGTGCAAGAGTTGCCATGACGGCGGTCTTTTCATTAGCCAGGGCATCAATAACCTGGTCGACCATATCTGCATTCATTTCCGGCTCATCCCCCTGCACATTCACAACGATATCGGCGTCTAACCTTCCCGCGACCTCGGCAATCCGGTCCGTTCCTGAGGTATGCAATACGGAAGTCATCTCCACATCGCCGCCAAAACCTTTCACAATATCATAAATAAGCCGGTTATCCGTTGCAACAATAACCCGGTGAATGCGTCGTGCCTGTTTTACGTTTTGATAGACGTGCTCTATGATATATTTTCCGGTAACGGACTTGACTTCTGGCAGGATCAATTTACAAGGCAGCCGGGTCGACGCATATCTTGCAGGGATTATAACAACCGCCTTCATACGCTATATTCAATCATGGAATTCTTCAGCCTCAACTTCTTGCCGCCGAACGCGGAGTATAAAGAAAAACATGGACATTCTGATACAATCACCTTTTAGGAATTAAAAATTGGTAACCATTTGGCTCTTTGAAAAAGGTTACAAAAGTTTAATTCTATTGAACAAATCTTTCGCATTCAACCAATTTTTGAAATAATCACCTGGATATTTCCAGCGAAATATCCAGAGCCTTTGCAGAATGTGTGATGGCGCCAATAGAGATTCTGTCTACACCCGTTTGTGCCACAAGGTGTACATTTTCGAGGTTAATATTTCCCGACGCCTCCGTAAGCGGTCGGCGTACACCCTCACTATAGTTCCATTCATTAACCATTCTCACCGCAGTATTTAACTGTTGGATGCTCATATTATCAAACAAAATTATATCAACCCCTGACTTGAGGGCATTTTTTATTTCTTCCGGCGTCCTTGTCTCTACCTCGATCAAAACACCTTTGTTTATCGTTTGCCGCAATACCGCGACAGCCTTTTCTATAATGCTGACATGGGAGGGAAGATCATAGGATAGTTTGTTTTTCATGATATCCAGATGATTGTCTTTTATGAGCGCCTGGTCGTAGAGTCCCATTCGATGGTTAACTCCACCGCCCACGATCACTGCATATTTTTCCAAATATCGCCAGCCGGGGATTGTCTTTCTTGTATCTAAAACGGAAGTTTTTGAAGGTTTGACACGTTCAACAAACTGCGCAGTTAACGTCGCAATTCCTGAAAGCCTTTGCAGGAAATTTAAGGCAATCCGCTCACCAGAGAGTAATATCTTCGCACTGCCATATATCGTGGCAATGGTCTCACCTTTATGAACAAAAATCCCGTCCTTTACCCATTGTTTAAAAAAAACATTCTTGTCCCGTTTTAGAAAAAAATACTCAACAACCGGCAATCCGGCAATAATCCCATTTTCTTTAGCAATAAACGCCCCTTCAACAATCAGGTTTTCCGGAATAAGATTCTCGGTCGTAATATCCCCTGTAAAAATATCTTCCTGAATGGCTAATTGAATAAGGTTGTCAATTTTCGCTGTCTCGAATGTGTTTTGTAAGTACATAATAACTACCCGTCTTTCATTTTTTTGTCTTTTGTCTGTCAACATCTCACGAATCACTCTTTAATCGTCATTATAGAATGTTTCGAAAAGAACTCAATACTATTTATTATTTTTCTTGACACCTAATGATACGGTGCTATTTTAAATGCTGATTGATAGCAAAGGTTTTCATAGAATGAAGAAATAAACAAAACATTACGATAAGGGCAAACCCTGAGTAATCAGGGGACGCAAAGCAAAGGGTCTTTGAGCGCACAGGGAAGTGAGTTTCTTAAGACAACCTTACTGTACACAAAAAACAGCCTTACTGCCGAAGATGTTTCCATAACGTTTTTGCAGTAAGGCTTTTTTTGTTTTTTCAACGAGGTAGCGGTTGTAGGCGACTCTTTTGAAAAGCTGGTTGACAAGATCATTACTTTGCGCCGTCCTAATATGTAGCCAGGTGATGCTTTTTTGCCCCTGTGTACGCAACTCCGCCCGTTCCTTCGGGTGGGACGGTTGACCGCCTGTTCAAGGTACCGGGAAACTGTTTCCGTCACGATTGTTCCTTCAAAACCACCTTTGATTCCGCAAACCAGGTAAATGAGTTGAATAACGAGGGAAACGATAGCGCTAACGGCGTTTGTATAGACTGATATCGTTTGAATGAAGGAGCAGGAGAGAGATAGATGATGTTCTCTGTCTCTGCAAGGTCGCGAGGTTTTGATGTAAAAACCCTGCTCACAAAAGAAGCCGCCCGTGTAAATGTGATCAATGGGATTAGCAAAGCGGCCACTACTTTAACCTCCGGCGACATCTTTATGCTCAGTTATTCTGGCCACGGAGGCCAGCCCCCGATCTGAACAGCGATGAGGATGACGCCCGGGATGAAACGTGGTGCCTTTACGATGGCGAGATAGTTGATGATGAGATTTACGCATTGCCCGGCAAATTCATAAGGGGCGTGCGTATCCTGGTTTTCTCCGATAGTTGCCACAGTGGTACTATAGCGAAGCAGGCTTATTATCAATCCGCCATGAGGACAACGGGTGCAAGAGGAATCTCTCCGGAAATCCGGTATCGTTTTATGCCGATGGAGGTTGCGGTCCGCACCTGTCGCGATAACAAGAAATTTTATGATCCTATCTTAAAAGATTCCAAGCTAAAGGAGGCGCGGGACGAAATCAATGCCTCCGTGATCCTCATCTCCGGCTGCCGGGACAATCAATTATCTGCAGATGGCGCATTTAACGGCTTGTTTACTGCCAATTTGTTGCAGGTATGGAATGAAGGGAAATTTAAAAATGGGTATCGTGCCTTTCGTCGCGCTATCGTTAACCGCATGCCGCCTGATCAGACACCGAACTATTTCCGTGTGGGCGAGATCAACCGCAATTTTGAAAGACAGAAACCGGTTACCATTTAACCCAATTTTTTGCAAAGGTTGGGTTAAACATTCAGGGGAGGGGGGAAATCCTGTCAAAAAGGAGTTCCTTCAACGCAATACTTTTAGAAGGGAGACCGTCGGACGAAACAGACGCTCGGCGGCCTCCTGGTGAAGGAAGATAATTTTAAACGGGCTCAAAAGAGAATTAACAACATAACATGTAACATGGACTCTGCAGCTCGTTGTATTTTCTCAAATGCTCTGCAGATGAAGTTGGCTGTATTTTGATTACCAGATTAAAAAGGCGTGGCGGATAATTGTTTTGTAAAAGACACAGGTTATTTACGCTGTATTCAGCAAGGAAAAGGAGGTAACTATCGTGGCTAAAGCATTAATGAAAAACAAACGACGGGGGCTTTTATTAGGCAGCTTACTTGTGGCTTCAGTATTTATGGCTGGTTGTTGCAAGCCTGCTGTGATCGGCTCCCAAGCTGTTAGGTTGCACCCACAGGAGACGTCAATGTGGTGTTGGGCTGCCAGTGGTGAAATGATAATGGATTTTATGGGCCATGATGTGAGCCAATGCGACCAAGCAAACAAAAGATTCGGCAGCACGGATTGCTGCAATAATCCCGTGCCGTCCACATGCATCAATGGCGTTTGGCCTGAATTTGATAAGTATAACTTCGAATTTAAAACCACCTCCGACACGCCCTTAAGCTGGGATCAAGTAAAAGACCAGATTTACTGCAAAAAGAAACCATTTGCATTTTCCTGGCACTGGTCTGGCGGCGGAGGACATAGGATGGTTGTAATTGGTTATGTAACTATAGACGGGACAGATTATGTAACCATCAGCGATCCATGGCCACCAAACATTGGCGACCAACGCGTTATCACCTATACCGCGTATGTCAGTGGTTCAGGCTATAGTCATTGGAATGACTATTACGACATTACCTATAAATAAGGAGGAAAACAAATATGCGTCTCTTAATGGCACTACTCTTACCATGGTTAGTGATGATTGCGCATGCAAATGCTCAATCGGATAATAACGAATCACAGAAGGTAGCATCTGAGTCGATAGTGACACTCCGCAAATTGGTCAACGGGCAGAACTACAAAGCAATGGGCTTTGAATCACTCGACAAAGTGTCTGCTGTTGCCCTGGGGGGAGCCTATTCGTGTTTTCCTCGTGCAACTTGATCAGTTGCGTGAGTATAAACCGGGAAGCGACTCCAACAAACTACTCATAGACGCCGATAAAATTATTTATCCTTTCACAGCAAGGGAACAGATACGGTCTTCAGTTGTTGTAGAAAAAATTCAAGGGGCCTGGAATGCTACAAATTTTGGTGGTCCTCACCTGATTAAAATCCTTGCTAATATTCGAAGAAATGCCTCTGACTCCACGGGCATACCTGTTTCTTCTTATATTGCCGTCCAAGTACCGGCTTTGAATCTCTATTTTATTGGACACGGCACTGACAAAGAACTGATGCTGACACCCTTGCTTGATGATCCAAGCTTTGGGTTTAAAGCAGGCCGTACCATATCGGCTATCGACGTGTTCACTGCAATTCTTCCTTCCGTCAAGGAGCACAACGGATTGCCAAGATGAATTTCTGAAATGAAACTGTCTAAAGATGGATATTCACAAATTTTAAATGCCCCCATAATCTTCCTGTAAACAGTGGAGAGACAGGAGGAGACCAGGTATAGGTTACTGTAAACTCAATTAAATGATAAGGAATTTCGATCTTTTAAGTCCCCTCTGGAAAGAGGTAATATAGGGGTGTGTAAAATACTGAAATACACCCCCGGCCTATCGTTAGTGTCTGAACGAAAACATCCTTTTTTTGAAAAGCATCGGGGCAGTTTTACACTTGCCAAAATCTTCTTTTGTAATAATTTAGCTTTTTAAAACCATTTTGCATGAATGGTATTTATTGCAGGGGCAGGTTTCAAACCTGCCCCTACACGGCATGAGAAACATGGTTATTGTTGGGAATTTTTCGAAAACCAAATGGTTACGAAATTACTTTTCACAAATTCGCGCTCATTCCGCGAATGCATGTCATACACGCATTGTCCAAAGAACACCGCATGATGATAAATGGTCTGATTTTGAAACGTTTTACGGTAGGGAGCTTCTCTGTCAACGGATATTTGGTGGCCGACCCTGTGACACGGGTTGGGGCGTTTATCGATCCGGGCGGTTTCAGCAAAGAGATTGATGCCTTTGTTAGAGAACAAAAAAACCTGCTGCAGTATCTCTTTGTTACGCACGGCTATTGGGACCATACCGAAGGATTGGCTGATTTTACCAGCCGCTACCAGGTACAAAGCTATGCCGGAGAGGGGGAGATCCATGCCGTCAGCCATTCGTTGCGGGGTGGTGAGGTCATTGAGGCTGGACATTTACGATTTCACGCACTCCCCACACCGGGGTGCACGCCGTGTGATATCTCATACTCTGTGCCCGGTTGCGTGTTTACCGGTGACGCCCTCTTTTGCGGTACGGTCGGCAGCGCCGGTTCGCTAAAAGAGGCCAAACGCCAGATCGACCATATCCGCAGACATATCTTTTCCCTGCCTGACGAAATGATGGTCTTTCCTACCCAAAGGCCTATGACCACCGTGAGTATTGAAAAATACGCCAGCCCCTTTTTCAGATAAGAGGTGAGGATATGCGTGTTCACACAAAAATGCAATAATATAAAATTACAAAAATGGAGACTGGTTTGAATGAAACGAAGTCGACATTCTGAGTTAAATTAAGGTCGTGATTCATTTTGTTTATTGGGCATCGTCTAACGTTGAGTAAGTTCCACACGGACAAACGGAGTTTGTCCGTGCCACCATGTTTGTCAATTCAGAATATTCGCCAATAGTGAATTCTTTTGAGTATGGGGATAATCCCTATATTACCTCCTCCATGCATGCTATTTTTATTGACACAGAAGTTTTTCAAAAAACGAAAGTGATGCCTTCTTTTAAAATTTGATGTCAGACTTCTGGCAAAAACCAGCGTTGCCTGGTTAAGTAATTGCGTCTGAATGCAATATTTGTTCTTTGTAATTATGGTAGCCTGCCTGTCGGTAAGCAGGAGTTGTCAGAGCTGTCTCGAGATTGCGGGCTCCGTTTTGTATTTTGATGCGTAACCCTCTGACCCTTTTCATACTCACCTTCTCTTTACGATGGTTGTGACAATAAATTGCAAGAAGCAGACGGGTTATAAGACCACCGAGTATTTGCGCCATGAATCCGTGTTCACTTCTTGCGATAAGATGGTACACTTTAAGATGGCGTTTCCACCAGTTGAAGAAGATTTCAATATTCCACCGGGGCTTATAGATGGTTGCGATTTCCTCCGCAAAGAGGTCAAATTGGTTCGTGGCAACCCAGTATACTTTATTATCAATCTTTACCTCCTCATCCCCAAAAATCTGTATGCCCCTCCTTCAATTTCACCCCCGCATCACATGCCATTGGAACCGGCAATGCCGGTCCGTCAAAAAAATCCCTTACAATAGTCATCGCCTTTTTTCTGCGCTGGGAAGTCTTACATTCTGAAATTCTTTCTTCACCGGTACCAGCGCTGCCTTATGCCTTTCTCCCCAGTCTCCCGGATATCTCCTGCGGTCGAATTCTTCGCTTTAGCTTACTTTCTCTACCATGTGCCATAGTTTGTCTTTTGCTCTTCATTTTATTCAGCAAAAAAATTTGCTCAACTATAAGGGTTTACGGGAGGGGAGGAGATTATGGAGGGGTATTGGAATTCTTTCCCTTTCGCCTTTAAACACAGACAAACTTCTTTTGTTCGTGCCACCTGATAACCGTATAAATAAAACGAAAATTCCTGCACAATAAAATTGTCATTTTAACCGGAAATGCTTTTTTTGGGGTGTTTCTTCGTCTCTGATATAGTCCTTTATCAGTTCCATGCATGCCGCTTTCGTACAAACGGTATCTGTGTTGATATAATTCACGTGATCTTTATTTGCTTCTAACCAACTCAACACGATATCTATTTCCCCGTTTTCCATGCGAGCAGACAAACGATCCTTTTGGTGATTTCCCCTGCTGTCTGCATGCATGGAAGAGCGGCCATCTGACTGTTCTCCATAATACATGGTGTCTAAAATTCTTTCGACTTCAGAAAGATTTGCGGCATCTTTCAAAACTTCGTATTGTTCCAGAGGTAGTCCTTCCCTGGCAAAGAACAGTTCCAGTCTTTCCTCTGTGAGCGAAGGTAAGATGGCGATGAAATTCCTTAATCTTCCATATCGGGCAGGCCTTTCATGTACTTCGAGTTGCTGGTTCAATCGCGGCCGGTATTGTTGTATCAAACGATATTCCATAAGCATTGCCGAGAGTTCAGAGCCGGCAACCTCGTATTCAATGCGATGGATATCCCGCAATATATCGGTTATTTTTTGCAACCTGTCCGCCGTATTCCAAAAATAAGAACTCACCCGCGTCCTCAGATTTTTTGCCTTGCCCAGGTAAATTACTTCACCTCGTTTGTCTTTCATTATATAGACTCCAGGTTTCTGGGGGATTGACCACAGGAAATATTTGTCGAAGTCATATTTACTGAAATCAACATACTCAATGTGAGGATGTTGAAATTCCAGAGCCTCCTCCACGGTACTGAATCCCTGCGCTTTTAAAAGATCCTTATACCGGGAAAAGATATCGGCAATGGCATCCATCTCCTTTTCAGTGCGCCGGACATCCAGCACAGGAAGCTTAAAATATGAAGCAATATCATTTAATGATTTCTGCTGAAGTGCTGGCAGGAGTCTCTTCGTAAGAGAGCGTAAACACAATAACGGATTTTCAATCGTTTTATGGAAGGTATTCAATATCTTATTGATCTGACATATGGCAGACTGGACGTCGTAGCCAACTAAAACGGACTCTCCGAAGATATGAACGAGAGAACAGGCCGCCTTCTCTCCGGAAACTCCTTTTTTGATTTCCTGTGCAAAATCAGGTGGCAAGTGAAGAGATGATACGACTGACAAACCGGGATGTATGCAGATGTGAAGACGGTCTGCTATCGTATCGTTTTTCAGTTTTTGTGCACTCACCTCGAGAAGGGTTTTCGATCTTCCAGCAGTGTCAGCCATCACAAAACTAAGAAGGACAAACTCTGCCTCCGGGAAAGGCGTTCCCCCTCTTTCTGCAATTTTCCAGCGGTGGTGTTCATCTACAGTAAATCTGCGGTCTCCCGCTGCAGCCGTCTGTATGAGCGTATCACTGATTCCTGGCGATGCACCTTTAATCTTCAGAACGTGTTCAACGAGTTCGCTGCTGGTAGCGCCTGCTTGCCGGGTCTTCAGGTATGCATATATCTTATCCCGCATAGGAATTGACGAATTTTTTTAGGATGAAATAAAAAAGAGGGATTTAACCCTCTTTTCTATGATTCTCTCCACTGTTTCGTGCACAAAAATTATATCTTCAGGTGATGGTTCTCATAAAAACTTATTTCCTGCATTCACCGGTTAATTGCCTGTACGATGAAAGTTCACGTTGAGCCTCTTCCTTCATTCCTTTTCGTTCATAAATAATACTTAAACCGTAGTGTGCCTTTGCAAAATTCGGATCAATCCTAATGGTTTCTTCAAGAGCTGCTGCGGCCTCATCCAGAATTCTGCTTTGTGAATAGGCGCTTCCGAGATCAAAATATACGGATGGGTTGTAAGGATTTATTTCAATCGACTTTTGTAATGATGTAATCGCCTCGTCTAACGCCCTCTTGTCGGAATAAGGGTTCTGTATGTTGTAATGGGCTGCTGCAGCCTTGCGAACAGTGGATATAGCATTTGCAAGCACCCGCTTGTCTGCATAAGCCTTTCCAAGCCGGTAATGTGCTTCTGCATCACGAGGATCAAGCTTTATTACCATACGAAATTCTTCGATGGCCTCGTCGAACAGTCTCTCGTCGGCATAAACAATGCCAAGATGATAATGTACCTTTGGGTTTTTGTTGTCAATTTCTTTTGACCGCCGGAAAGCCTCCGCAGCCTTTAAATTGTCATGTTGGGCATAGTAGGTCAAACCAAGATAATAGTGTGCAAGGGCATGGTTTGGGTTAATGTCGGTAGTCTTTTTCAATTCAAATACCGCTTCATCATATTGTTTTTTGTCAAAATAAATCTGACCCAAACCGAAATGTGCGTCTGTATAATTCGGATTGAGTTCTATAGCTTTTTTGAATGCCTTAATTGCCTCATCTGGGATGTTTTTCTCAGCATAAACAGCCCCTAAATTATATTGAACTACAACATCGTTAGGATTGGCTTCTAATACCTTCTCATATTCCTGAATAGCTTCACCAAACATTTTTCTGGATTTATAGATATCGGCCAGTTTGCCGAGTGCTATCTCATTCTTTGGATCTAATCGGATCACTGCTTCAAACGCAGCGATTGCATCTTCCCGGAGACCCTTCTCCACACAAAGCAAGCCCAGTTGAAGAAGAGCATCTTTATAGTCCGGATCAATCTCTGTGGCTTTTTTCAGCTCTGCTATTGCCTCGTCAACCATGGTGCGATCATTATAAGCTATTCCCAGGTTATAGTGTGCGACCGCCATTTTCGGGTTAATCTGAATAGCCTTTCGATATGCGGCTATAACTTCATCGGGCATATCAACTTTAGAACAACCGTATATACCCCCAGAAACTAATACTGCCATTAACGTTAACGTCCTAAATGGCGATACTAGATTCTTTATCATTATCAAATCTCCCATGAAAACGGTTATTGATAGAAGGATTTGTTTCTAAGTGACTTGTTTGACATTCCAGAAATTTTAATTATTGCTTCCACTCAAAAAAGGGGTGATTAAAGTGTGTGTAAAATGTCTTAGCACTCATTACTCACTCTTTTAGAGAGGTGCATAAAAGTCACTGCTGAAGATCGTTTTGCTTACATGTTTAGGGGGAATATATCAAATCAATTATACATTGTCAAATGTTTATTTGATCGGTAGTTAGATAATCAGAAACAGTTTATTCCCAGCCAAACTTGCTGATCTCCTTAATCGAACGGGTGACTTCGTCGCAAACCTTCGAAACCAAAGCCTCGTCTTTAAATTTTACATTGATATTATACAGAACTTCGTTCTTTATAAGATCCCGTTCAAATTCATAATGCTGGAGTTCCACGGAATTTCGCTTTAATATTTCCATAAGGGATGTGAAATCGGGTTCAGAATTGGAGACACATATCTTGAGTGTTCTATAAGTATCACGTTTAATATGGCGCTCAAAAAGAGACCCTAGCAAGAGCGCAAAAAGGGTTATCATAGTTGTAAGTATAGCAGGGACATAACAGTCGCTTCCCACGGCCAACCCAATACCTGCTATAACCCATAATGATGCTGCAGTGGTCAGACCCCGTATCGCTGTTTTAAATCTCAAGATCGTGCCTGCACCCAGGAAGCCGATCCCCGTTACTACCTGAGCGGCAATCCTCGCGGGATCAACCCGTATAACAGAATTTGTGTCAAATGTTTTATATTTTTCAAAGATATGTCCAGATACAACCATCATCAACGTTGCACCAATACATACCAGGATGTGTGTTCGCAACCCCGCTGGTCTTCCTCTACGCTCTCTCTCCCATCCGACAATCCCTCCCAAAACAGCCGACAAGATAAGTTTTCCGATAGCATTGTCAAAACTTTCAAAAATACTGAAAAGGCAAATCATATCGCTCCTTACTAGATAGAAATCATTAGTTGATAACCCAGGCTTTTTAAAGTATTACCGTGCAAAACCTTTTTTCTCTCACGTGTACCCCTCCTTCATTCTCCTTGTTAGGGGAAATTTTATTCCGGCTTTTTTGCGCTATGTGATTTCTGTAAATGACAAAGAATATAAATGGGTTGAAAAGGAATGTCAAATATTTCTATAGACAGAACGGTTTTAACAATTTTTTATTACACAATATGTCTTTTCAGTAATAAGGAATTGGTCACTACCGACACAGAGGAAAATGCCATAGCCAGCCCGGCATATTCTGGTTTTAGGCTAATGCCAAGAAATGGATACATGATCCCAGCAGCAATGGGAATCCCAATCACGTTATAACAAAAAGCCCAAAAGAGATTTTGTCTGACTTTGGACAGTGTTCTCTTGCCCAGTTGAATTGCCCTCACAACATCCATCATATCATTTCTTATTAATACAATATCTCCCGTCTCCTTTGCGACATCCGTTCCTGCGCCAATGGCAATGCCCACATCTGCCTGCGCAAGCGCCGGGGCGTCGTTGATGCCGTCACCAACCATACCAACCTTCAGCCCTTTTCCCTGGAAATCCTTGATGATCTCCATCTTTTCTGCGGGCAGAACTTTTGCACGATACTCGTCAATGCCCACCTCTGCGGCCACCGTCTTTGCCACCAGATCGCTATCACCCGTCATTATAACAGACCGCACATTCATCTTTTTTAATTGTGTTATAACGTCTCGCGCATTTTGTTTTATTTTATCCATAAGGCCCAGAAGTCCTCTATATGAGCCATCGTATGCTATAAATATCGTCGACTTTCCACGTGCCGTTAATTCTTCGTATTTGCCCTGAAGTGCATTGACCTTAATTCCGTGAGAGACCAAAAACCTCTCGTTTCCAATCAGCAAATCCTTGCCCTTATAGCGACAGATAATGCCACCCCCCGCTTCTTCCTGAAAATCCTGAACCAAATCCCATGGAAGATTTCTTTTTCTTCCTTCCTCAACCACCGATTGCGCGAGAGGGTGATTCGATAAGGCGCACCCTGCAGCCGCAAGGGTAATCAGCTCAGACTCAGTAACTTGATTCGATGGGACAATATCGGTTATCACAAACCGTCCTTCTGTGATGGTACCCGTCTTATCAAACACTATGACATTGAGCCGGGCAATCTCCTCCAGAGCGCTGGCACGTTTGATGAGGATGGCATGATCGAGTCCTACGCCACTGCCAACCATAATGGCCGTCGGGGTGGCAAGTCCCATGGCACACGGACACGCAATCACCACAACGGCAATAGCCGTCTTCAGTGCCCACACAAAGGGATCCTGCCCCGCAACGTTATAAAACACAAAATACCAGCAGAGAAAGGTTGCTATGGATAAGCCCACAACTATGGGGACAAAAATATTTGCTATTTGGTCAGCATGTCGCTGAATAGGGGCTTTATCCATCTGGGCGTCTTCAACCATCGTGACAATCTGAGATAAAACCGTTTCTTCACCCACCTTTGTGGTCTTTACCCTTAAAACACCCGTTTTATTTATGGTTGCCCCCACGACGCTATCGCCTTTCTGTTTCAAGACGAGCATAGACTCACCCGTTACCATGGATTCGTCCACCGACGAAGAGCCTTCCATCACTTCGCCATCTACCGGTATAATTTCCCCCGCCCTGACTACCACCATATCCCCCACCTGAAGGAGGGAAGCGCTGACCTCCGATTCCTTTCCTTCCGGTGATAATAGCCGGGCCTTATCGGCCTGCAGTTTCACTAATTTCTGAAGTGCGTGACTTGCCCTTCCCTTCACCCGCTCTTCCAGATACTTTCCGATACGGATAAATGCGATCAGCATTACAGCCGTCTCAAAGAATGCATGGCCTGACGTACCAAAGGAACCGAAAACCGCAAAGGCGCTATAGATATAGGCAGACAGGATACCCAAGGAGACCAGCACGTCCATGTTTGCAAAGAGATTCCTGATGGATTTATAGGCGCTGACAAAGAAATCCATCCCTGGTCCCAGCACCGTCACAGTAGCAATAATCATCATAATATACGGCATAAAGTCATGCACTGAGGCAGGCATGGGTGCATACATGAATACCATCATAGCAACGGAAGCCAGGATGCTGAAAATAAGCCATCCCATTTGGACGGATGTCTGACCGGCTTGATCCAGCCGTATCCGTTCTTTGGCTGCATAGCCAATCTCTTTTATATACTTCACGATTTGGGTCTTGTTCGTAACATCTGCATCGTAGGTCACAATCCCTGTTGCGCGGGAAAAATTAATTCGTGCAGACTTAACCCCTTGTAAATCCTTCAGCCTTCGTTCTATTGTCATGGCACAATTGACACAGTGCATGCCAACAATATCAAATTTTATCGTCTGTTCAGCCATTGTTCAGCCCGTACTATTCAGATCATTTGAAAATTAAAAAACGCTAAAGTCAATCGCCCTATAATACCTTTTTTACATCCTCTTTTTCAAGAAGCTCTTTCCCGGCGCTTTCCAGGAATATTGCGCCTATTTTAAAAACATAGCCCCGGTGAGCAATCTCAAGCGCCATACGGGCATTTTGCTCGATGAGGAGGATGCTTGTTCCGGATTTATTTATCTCTACCATTTTTTCAAAGATTGTGTCCACATAATCGGGCGACAAACCCACCGATGATTCATCGGCGAGAAGCAATTTTGGCCTTTGCATCATCGCCCTTCCAAAGGTAAGCATCTGCTGTTCACCGGTAGATAACGTACCGGCTTTCTGTTTGATTCTCTGCTTCAGGGCAGGAAAAAGATCAGGGATTTTTTCCCTGTCATCTCCTATATGCCCATCCTTTCGCAAAAAGGCGTCCATCTCAAGGTTTTCCAATACCGTCATTGACGGAAATAATCTTCTGCCATCAGGAACAAGGGATATGCCTTTATGGACATGTTCATCAGGACCCAACCCTTTCATACTTTCGCCCTGAAATAAAATATCTCCGGCATGCCAAGAAATCTTAACATTTCCGGGAATATAACGAGGGCTGCTGCACCAAGAAAAGAACCCTTTATACTTCCCATACCTCCAAAAACGACCATTAAAAGCACCGCAATCGATTCCACGGGCGTAAAGCCCGAAGGGTCTATGAACGTGATGTAATGTGCATAAAGACTCCCTGCAATACCGGCAAAGAAAGCCCCTATAACAAAGACGATAAGCTTATATTTGTTAATATCATTTCCTATGGAAAGACTTGCCAGTTCATCCTCTCTGATGCTTTTCAGGATCCTCCCGAACGGAGAATTCACAATCCTGTTGATAATAAATGTTGTAATAAAAACAAAGACTATAACCAGTATTAAATAAGCCCAGACCGGCTGAATCTCAAATCCGGGGATGGCGAATCCTGGTATGCCCGGCAAACCCATGGGCCCCCTTGTCAAGCCGACCCAGTTCTTTGAAGCAGCATAGATAATGATCCCCAATCCAAAGGTGGCAAGGTCAAGGTAATCCCCTTTCAGTCGTATGGATACAAAGCCAACGATAGATGCAATACATGCCCCCCAGTGCAAGTCCAATCCACGGAGAAATTCCATAATCCAGGGCAAGGAGGCTTGACACATAGGCGCCGACGCCGGCAAAGGCATGTGTCCCAACGACGGAAGCCCCGTAAAGCCGACAATAAGGTTGAGGCTGAGGGTAAGGATTATGTAAATGCCTGAGATAACTAATATGTGAAGAAAATATTCCATGGGTTAGTTTTTAGTTTCTAGTTTCTAGTTTTTAGTTTCTAGTTGTTGGTTACGACTTTACTATTGAGAGAATTAATGAGTCCTCGGGCAATTCCGCCAATTTCAGCCAGTTTATCCTGTAATAAATCACGATCGGCTTTTAAGAGAAAATTCAGTTTGGGGGAAATTTTTGCTCTTTTGATAAACAAGTTTGTATCAGTTCACCCCCCACCCCTATCCCCTCCCACCAGGGGCGGGGAAAAACACTTCCTCCCCCTTGATGGGGGAGGTCAGGTGGGGGTGCTGAACTGTTACATAAGTTCACAAAAATCCATTGCCCTTTTCCAAACTTCCAGTTTTTCAAATCTATACATAAACCTTCCTTTCCTAATAATCCAACAACTAAAAACCAGGGTTCTTCTCCCAATTCGTTTGCAAAAGCTTGTATAATTTTTAAGGAAAAGTACCGTTCGGCATGAAATCCATAAGCTTTTCTTTTGATAACTTTGATCTTATTATTAACCCCTTCGAGTTTACTGGTATGAATTTTATAGTCACCGGGATTCAAGATTCCGTAGCTGTATTTTGTAAGCATATTTGCAAACGTATTCATGACAGAATCGTTTAGCGTTTTCGCTAATTCATCAATGGCTTTTCTCGCCCACGTCCGTGAGGTATAGGTCCAAATATGTTTGAGCTTATCTTTAAGAATCAGAACGGTATTTCTTGTTTCATTGAGCGACAAGAGCTGTCTTAGATGTTCTCGGTGTTTTTTCCTGCGAATATTTCGTTTGTTTTTTAACAAAAGATATTTTGAACCCTTGCTAACGTCCTTATCCTCCTTCGATGCTTTTTGGTATTCAGCATTTCGCACCTTGTCAATACCTTTACCAAAACTTGAAACCCCAGGAAACAGGTCAAAGACTATCTTAACATGAGGCACGTACTTTTTTCCTGCATGAATATAAGGTTCCCACATATCCATGGCAATGGCCTCAAGCGCCTGCCTTTGTTCCCCTGTCATACCCGCAAAGAAGGTTCCCAGGGTTTCTTTTGTTCTTTCCTTTCCCACCCAGACTACGCGGCCACTCAGATAGTCCAGAACAACGGTTAAATCGCGCTGTCCCTTCTTAACAGAGATTTCGTCTCCTGCCCGTATGCGAAGATTCTGATAATCTGTCTGCGCGTAGTGTCGTTCCAGAAAAAACGTATCGATTGTTTTTACTGTTTTCCAGTTCATTCCAAAATGTTTTGCAACTTCGGTTACGGTTAACACTTTACACCGTTCGTGAATATACGCTGCTAAACGATGCGTAACACGACTGTAGGGTTGAAAAAAACCCAAGTCTTCAACTACGATTCGATTGCATGGCTCACAGGCTATCTTACGATACGAACACTTTATCCATACGCGAACGGAACCAAGATTCAGATCCCGCAAAGATCGTTTGTCATGACGGTAAATGCGCTGTGCTTTGCTGCCACACGCATGACATATTGGGCGAAATCGTTCGTCTGGCACTGCAGTAAGCTGAGATATCTCAGCTTCAGGAAAAACACTTTGCTTCGTAATCCTTACCCGCTGAAAAGGAAAATAGGGTAATATCCTTAACGTGGACATTTCTGGTCTCCTGTAAATAGTTTATATAGCGGTATATATCTATCTATAGGAAACACCGAATGTCCACTCTTTTCAATGATTGAAAGGAATTCCTTTTCAATTCTTATTGACTAATTGGGAGAATGACCTGAAAATTCAATTTGAACAAGAATAATATCAGATACAAACTGTTTATCAGCAATAAAGATTTGATCTCTTTCTTGCTTTGTATGTCGTCACAAACGGAAGCTTCACCACCTGAAATATCAAACACAACTCGAATCCGTCTGAATATACAGAAAATGCCATATCTGGTTGAATCCAACAAACAAATGCATAATAAAACTACACACCTAAATCCTCGAGGTTTCATCATTTTTAATCTTGTACAAGTGCAAGATTAAGGTAATAATTCAGGCTGTTTTAGATAGTCTTTAAAAGCACATTGAATAGTGAGGAATTTTCGTAGCTAACGAATTTTTTGATTTAAACAAATTTCTTGAAACTAAAATAAAAACCGGCTACACTAAGTTTGTTATGTTGATCAATTTTTTGTAAAACCCTAATTCAATTCTCTAGCTTTGCAATTGTCTTGCGAGACATACCCTTTGCAAGTAAATTGTAAAAATCGTAACAATTTAGTTTTTAAAAAACCTCTGTATGAATAATGTTGACTTGTGGGGGCAGGGATCAAACCAGCCTCTGCACTGCATGTAATACCCGGTTTTTATTGGAAATTTAAAAATAAATTGTTGCTAAAATCAAATTACGTGAAACTTTTCTTTGATATGGTTTGTTGTAAATTATGTAATTTCAAATACAAAACACTTCTTAAGGAGTGCAGTAATGTCTGAACATTTTTCAAATAAAGAAATCGGAGAAAAGTACAAAGCCGTGATCTCTTCGGCAAAATGCCCAAACTGTAATGGAGAAGCTGTTTCAGTTGCTGTGAAATCCCTAAAATTGCCTTGGATGGTAAGGTGTTTCAGTTGTGGGTATAGTGATGTAATAATGTGGATTGAAAAGCAGGTAATGGAAGCATTAAAAAACGTAAAAGTATTCAATCAAATTTGGAAGGATGGCGAATCGATTGAAATAATTTTGAAATAAACGTGGAGGGCAGCCTCCGTCTTCCCGTTTATGGGAGAAGCTACGAAGACCAGAAACGTGTCTCTAGTACTGTATGACAGAAAATATATCGTACGGTGCGAGATTATTTTTGCCGTTGAGAAAGGTTAATTCAATCAAAAACGCGCAACCCAGGATATTTCCACCAAGAGATTCTACCATTTTACAGCAAGCAGACATGGTTCCGCCGGTGGCTAATAAGTCGTCTACCATAAGCACCTGCTGACCTTTTCTGATTCCATCCTTGTGTATTTCGAGCACATCGGTACCATATTCGAGTGCATAGCTCATGCTAATCTTTTCGTAAGGAAGTTTGCCGGGCTTTCTAATAGGAGTAAATCCGGCTCCCAGATTAAAAGCAATGATTGGCGCTAAAATAAAACCCCGTGCTTCAGTACCAACAACGACGTCAATCTTCTTGTTTTTATAATGGTCAGAAATTATTTCAACAGCGGCTCTTAATCCTTTTGGATTTTGCAGGAGAGTGGTAATGTCTTTAAAGCTAATGCCTTTTTTGGGGAAATCAGGCACTTCGCGCACTAAATTCTTTAATTCATTCATACGTCATTTCTCTTTTGTCAGGATATAATGTAATTTTCTGATAGTCTCTTTCTCTATTTGTCTGACGCGTTCACGGCTTAAATGTAATAACGCACCAATTTCTTCCAGAGTCTTTGGCTCACCATCCGCGAGTCCGTATCGCAGCTTTATTACCGTGGCTTCCCTTTTATCAATAATCTTAAGGAATTTTTCCAGATTCTCCCTTTCATACATTTCCTCCACTTCTTCTTCGGGCGTTGGTGTCTTCTCGTCAGGCAGAACATTACTCAATGCCCAGATGAGATCCGAGCCGGTAAAGCCTTCATTGTTGATGGATACGGTTGAACGTGTCGCATGTTCGATCAATTCAACTTTTTTTGCAGTAATATCCATCTCTTCAGCAATCTCGTTATGGCTCGGCGCCCTTTCAAGTTTATCGAGCAGATTCGTTGAAGTGATTTTAAGCCGGGATATTTTTTCAAACATATATGAAGGAATGCGGATCATTTTTGCTTTGTCTGTCAGCGCCCGGCGGATTGCCTGCTTAATCCACCACGTTGCATACGTGCTAAATTTATATCCCGTCGAAGGATCGAATCCCTGAACTGCACGAATCAGCCCCAGGTTTCCTTCCTCAATCAGATCCAGGAAAGAAAGCCCCCGGTGGATGTATTCTTTGGCAATACTAATCACCAGGCGCAGGTTAGAACGTATTAGTTCTTCCCGCGCCTTTTCATCTCCCTCGGCAACCTTTCTTGTTATTTCTTTTTCCTCTTCAGGAGACAGCAATGAAATTCGATTAATTTCTTTCAGGTATATTTGTAATGCGGATTTCGTATAACGCCTCCTTCTTTCCTCACATCACGAAGTCAAGGGACGCCTGCAGCACCCGAATCCTAGGTATTCATAGCCGAAGCTTCATCGTCCGATGGTTTCTGAGAATCTTCGTTTGGTGTCGCTGGTATTTCACTTCTTCCTTCTGCACCAGACATTTTTTTCAGACTGAGCCCAATCTTTCTTGCCTCAGGTTCAATGCGAATAACCCTTACTTCCAGGTCATCACCAATATTGACAACATCAGCGGGATTATTAACCTTCTCGCTGGACAATTCCGAGATATGCAACAACCCTTCAATCCCTTTTCCGAGTTCAAGAAATGCGCCGAAATTCGTTAACTTCGTAACTTTACCGGTGATAACATCACCTACCTTATATTTCTCAGGAATCTCTTTTACCCACGGGTCATCGGAGAGTTGTTTCAGCCCCAATGCAACCCTCTTTTTTTCCCGATCGACAGAAAGCACCACCGCCTCAACTTTATCTCCCTTTTTAACAATTTCCGAGGGATGTCCCACCTTCCTGGCCCATGACATGTCAGATATATGAAGCAATCCGTCTACCCCTTCTTCAATCTCAATGAACGCACCATAATTCGTCAGGTTGCGAACACGACCCTTGATCTTTGTTCCTGGCGGATATTTTTCTTCGATAACCGTCCAGGGATTCACTTCCGTCTGTTTCATGCTGAGTGAAATTTCTTCTTTTTCTTTGTCTATTTTGAGAACGACAACTTCAACCATGTCCCCGATCGCCACCATTTCTGACGGATGATTAATACGACGGGTCCAGGACATCTCTGAAATATGCACAAGACCCTCAATCCCCGTTTCCAGTTTTACAAATGCGCCATACGACATAATATTGACGACCTGTCCCTTTACCCTGGAGCCCACGGGATATTTTTCATCGATGAGGAACCATGGGTTTTGAGACTTTTGTTTTAACCCAAGGGCAACCTTTTCTTTTTCCTTATCGATATCAAGTATCATTACCTCAACTTCATCATCAATGGCAAGCATTTCCGATGGATGACTTATCCTTCCCCAACTCATATCGGTAATATGCAGAAGTCCGTCCAGACCGCCCAAATCAATAAATGCACCAAAGTCTGCAATGTTTTTTACCAGACCTTTCCTGGTCTGCCCAACAGCAATCTCCGACAACAAGCCCTGTTTCTTTTTGTCGCGGTCTTCCTCGATAAGCTTTCTCCTGGAAACAACAATATTTTGTCTCGATTCATCGATTTTTAGTATCCGGCAGGTGACTTCCTGCCCAATGTATTGAGATATATCGCCTGGCGGTTTTACATCAATCTGGGAGGCGGGTAAAAATATCGGTACGCCCATATCGACAAGCAGGCCTCCTTTAATTTTTCTCGTAACCCTGCCAGTAATAATATCCCCCTCTTTATATTTTGCAATAACCCTTTCCCAGCCACGAATGCGGTCTGCTTTTCGTTTTGATAATTTAATAAGCCCCGAATCGTCTTCTACTGCTTCTAATAAGACCTCAACATCGTCACCTATCTTTATTTCAGAGGGATCGTCAAATTCAAACTTCGGTATCATACCCTCGGATTTATAACCACAGTCTATAACAATATTATCGCCCAGTGCGCTGAGAATACGCCCCTTTAAAACCGAGCCTACCTCAAAATTCTGTATAGAATCATAGTAAGTGGATTCTATCTTTTTTTTATTATCCGCACTTCCCACGATAGCTTCTACCTCTCGCTCAATATCGGCTAAATTTACATTATACTCTTTTAAAAAATCTCGATCCATAATTTGACGATCTCTCCGAAATAAAATGAAAAAAATAAAAGGTTTTTAAAATAAATGTACGTTTTACTCGTTCATTAAAAATCCTGTTTTTTTACCACAGATTCAAGTTCTTCACATATCCGGCTGACCACTTCTTCAACCGACATTTTTGTAGTATTCAGGTAAATTGCATCGTCACTCCTCATGAGAGGAGAGTTCTTCCTTGTCGTATCCCGTTTATCGCGTATCTCTATATCTTTTATAACATCGGCATAAGAAACATCGCTATCCGGCAGATTCATCTCGCCGTACCGCCTTCGGGCACGCACTTCAATTTCAGCATCCAGGAAAAATTTCTTTTCTGCATGCGGGAAGACAACGGTACCCATATCCCTCCCTTCTGCTATAATATTTCCTTCTGACGCAAACGTTCGTTGAAGCTTTACCATACGCTGCCGGACACTGGGTGTATTTGATATATAATGAACATTGTTTGTGACAGAAGGCAAACGGATTTTTTCCGTTACGTTAACTCCATCAACAAATATTTGCAAATCATCGTTCCTGCCCTGAAACCGGATGATGGTTTGATCCATAAGCTGGCATAAGGCGTTTGCATCTTTTAGGTCCACTCCATCCTGCAGCGCCTTCCACGTAAGCGCCCGATACATAGCCCCGGTGTCGAGGTATTTAAAACCCAGCCGTTTTGCCAGCATCCTGGCAACGGTACTTTTTCCTGAACCGGCAGGACCATCCATCGCTATTATCAATCAAAACCTCTCCCGTTATCGGCAATAGCGTTTCTGAGTAATATCCAGCATAGAAAAACAATAAATATACTATAATGAATATGGTATTGCAAGCCTTTTTTGCCTCAACTCAAACCACTCCGTTTTCTTATCCACCATTCGGCAGAAACGACTGCCAGTATTAACATCAGGATATAACCATTATCCCACAGGGAAATTTGCCTTTTGCCAACGAGTTTAACAATTACCGGATTTTCAATAGAAAATTTTTCACCCATATTTTTTGCGGGTAGTTCAAAATATTTCCCCCCGGATACCTCAGCCATCCTCACAAGGATATCCCGCCGGATCGAAGTGTCTTTAAATTCCTTGTTTTTTAAAGCAACGGTAAAAATAGCATAATCCTGCCCAATCTCGTCATTTTCCTTCTTTCCTGCTACTTTAATAATATAGTACCCTTCTGTATTTTGCCTGACGACAAAGCGATACTGACCGTCCGAGCCCGTGACGCCTTTTGCTGAGTAGATGCTTTTTCCGGAAAATTCGTTTGTAATGTTTATGTCTAATTGCACACCCTCCAGAGGTTGGTAGTTTCCACCCACAGCATCGATCCTGACAGGCACCTCCTCGTTTGGCAAGAAGGTATCCTTGTTTACAATAACACGGATAGGATTTAAGGCGGGGTCTTTGATGAGCCACTTTATAGAATTTTGCCAAAATTTTATATAATGCCGGTTACTGCCGCCTTTCCCAGGGGACAGGAAACCCCACCGCCACAGAGAGTCGGTTGTTATGGCCATGCATCTGCCCCGCCCCGCCTCCCGAACCGAAATAAGCGGCGGGTTTCCCTTCGTCGGATAGATGGACAGGGATAGGGAATCCGGCTTTATTTCAGAAGTTACATTGCATCCGTCCAGTTCCGGCAGGCTCTTCCAGATAGCAGCATTTCTGTCTGAATTGACGTCAAGCGCCGTCACCGGATGTCTCAGGCCATCATGGGTCAGAACTGCCTTTAATCGTGTCGTGTCCGTTGTATCTTTCCCGGCGTTAAGGCTTACAGGAAGGATTTCATCAAGAGGTGTGCCGTCATACCCCCCTTGTGAAAACGAGATGTCACCGCCTACCATAATAAAACCGCCGCCTTGTTCTGTCACAAATCTCTTGAGATTTGTCAGGTAGTGTGAAAAACGAAAAAACGCCGTGTCATAAGGACGATAGTCAAAGTTCTGAAAGATAACCAAGTCGAAACTATCGAGCGCCTGTGTAAATAATTCGTCTACAGGGAAAGGAATGAGACTCATCTCATCGCTTCTTGCATCGGAAACATCCGTTGGCGTCCGCAGAATGAAGAAAGATATGAGATCAATATTAGGATCGTTTTTCAATATCCGCCTGAGAAAACGCTCGTCCCACGACGGACGACCGCAAACATGCATAATCCGTATCTTATCGCGCACCACCTTCACAAGAAAACTGACCTGATTGTTTTCGCTGATTGCCTCATGGGGCTGGACAGGAACCGAGACCGAATAGAGAAAGGTGCCGGTCGAAAGGGGCGTGAATGCCAGATCAATATGAAGTTCGCTTTCATTCCCTGTATCCAGGATCTTCGAAGAAATAATATCGTTTCCTTGTTTTAGGGTAACCGGAAGTCTGAGGTCTTTATAACCATGAATCTTTATAACGACATCCGCCCTCCATGGACTTCTTACAAAGGTAAAACTGTCATAGGAAACTTTACTGATGGCAATATCCCTGGCGTCCATGTTTCCCCCTGGAGAAAAGGTAAAAAACGGAGCTGACAGGTCTTTCACGAGATTTGAAATAATTTCATTTTTATCCAGGCCTGAAGGAAGTTCGGTTGTGTCAGCGCCATCTGAAAAAACCAAATATCCCCTGACAGATTTACCTTCATATCGTTTTTTCAGAAGCTTCAAGGTCTGAGCAATGTCGGTATTTGCGCCATCGGGAACAATCCCCTTTTCGATATCATCATGAGTAATCTCCTTAATCGTGTCCGAGAAAGAAACGTAATCGACATCAAAATTATTCTCCAATTCCTTAACAAACGATGCATTATCATGAAAAAAATTCTTAACCAGCTGGAATCGGGTGACCCTCGTATCTCCCCCTTTCAGCGTCATACTCTCAGAATTGTCTATAAGACACACGACCTTGTTTTTTAACTTCAACACCTTCTTCTGCTCTATTTGCGGCTGAAGCAACAGCATAACAAAAAGCGCCACTGCCAGAAAACGGAGCGCAAAAAGCACGGCTTGTTTGTTTCGCAAAGGAAGGGCTTTAATACCGCGCCAGGAAAAATAAAGCGCAGAGATCGCCAGACACAGGACAAGCACACGCAACCATACGCTTTCAATGCCCGTGAAACTGATATGCCATCGGGTAAGATTTTCCATATCCTCTCTTAATCGTATTGGTGCAAAAATACTCCCCAGTCAAACCCTCTCCTGCAAGAAGCAAGGGAGCTTTCCCTCCCCTGACTTCGTCACATGCTTAACCGAACGATGGGAGGGATTATAAGGAAGGGCGGCGATTTCTTGCCCTTTTGTAAGCCTTCGGCCCGTGAATAGTTGCCCCGCATAACCTTCATCTTCATCTCGCCCCGCCTCTGGAGAAAATGCACTTTGAACAGCCAGTTCAAAACGACTTGCTCAGGAGGCCTGTCCGTCTACTTCTGTCTGTTTTTTGTTTTTGTCCTGGTTCGCAGCTTCTTCTTTTCCAGCGCAGCTAACCGTCTCAAGGTATTTGCTTCACTTTGTATATCCACGTACTTCTTGAGCAAATTTGACCATGAGATGTAGGTAAAACCGTTGGGGTTCATGTGTGCCAGACCTTTTCTGACCAGGAAGGCGTCATTTTCCCACATATATAAAAAGTCCTTTTCGATTCTGCTTTGATTTCCGTTCTTCGCCCAGAACTCTCCGTAAAAACCACCCAGGAGATCAGGGTATTTTTCCGCAACGGGTGCAGGTGCTTTTGGTCTGTTTTCAGGCATAGGAGAGAGTATACCCTCTTCGTAAAGGGATTTGATCGTGGCGTAGGCGTCGCTCACGTACTGAAAAACGGAATCTGATGCCTTGTCCATGGAGTCAAGATAGTCGCGGGAAAACCTCGGAGAATGACACTGAACGCAGACCTCAATCCATGCCTCCCGTCTAGACATTAATTCCTTGCTATTCTTTAGATAATCCGTCGGTTTAATTCCTTTAAAGACATTATCATAAAATAACACATCACCCTCACCCATAATCGCCTTCCTGACCATATTGTGTGAATACTGCCCTTTGTAGTACATATGGCAGGATTGACAGGTGGGAGCAATATATTTCGCATCCTTTAACGGCTTGTTCCAATCCCAATTCTTACCATCGATAAGGTAGATAGAACCATGTTTGGAGTCCCGGTAAAATTCAATATCCGGATGATCTGGTCCGTTATGACAGGTTTGGCAGGCCTCCGGACGCCTGGACTCTGAAGCCCTGAAGGCGTGGCGGGTATGGCAACTGTCACACTTGTGCTGAATGGAGTGGCACATATCACAGCCCTGTACAATATTCTTATCTACCGCAGCCCATACATCCACGTCCAGATTGGCATCATAAGCCTTTGCATGGCTTTCCCTGCCGGGTTTCCAGTCAGGAATGCCGTATTGTTTTTCCGATTCGAACTCCTGGTATTCTTGCTTATGACATTCACCGCACAAGGCAGGGCTCGGCATGGCCAGATCTTTTTCATGATCAAGCTTTTCCGCCCCAACCTTGCCGTGGCAATCGATACACCCCACCTTCGTGAGTTTCCTTCCCAGGTTTTTTTCTATTTCGGCGAGCTTCTCTTTCTGGTAGTCCAGTAGTTTATCCAGGTTCGCATGGCTACTTTCTTCCCATGCCTTGACCAGACCCGGGTTTAATGCCTTATGGCAGAGCGTACACTCATCCGCCTGATAAACCCCTTTTGGCTCTTCCGGCGGTGAATAAAAGTAGTTCGGAGCCCAGTATCTTTGGGTAGGAATTGGTTTCCAAAATTCCCCGTACGGGCCCACCCCTTTATCCAGTTTTTGAGCATCAATTCCGCTGCAAAAAACACCACACAGTATTGCTAATCCAACGAATGACCACACACCCTTCATGTGCGCTTCTCCCCCAAGTCTAAGTCCACGAAGATACTTGTTCAAAACTTATTTGATCCATAATTATATCATAGCATTATACAGTCGCAAACAAATTACCTGCAAGCATTCCCTGTTTCTCCCGCAGCCCGTTAGCGACTCTCTCGTCTTTCTTAACAACGTCATCGTTGAAAATCTTCGGGGGATTTATACCGTTGTGACTTGCGGTCAGGCATTTGTGTGGTGCAGCATCTCTGCTCTATTCTGTTGGTTACACGAAGGATGCGCCCGAACAATTCAAAAAACTAAGTTGTCTGGGCGCTCTTTCGGTTACCTTTCGTATGCTTGCAGTATGATGATGAAAGGAGGTCATTAATGACAGATGTTGGTTATCGACAGTGTGACTCCTACTCAGGATTTCTGATAGCGCCTGCTTGTTTTCGTGGGCCAGAAAGTGCATTAGCATGTATACAAACCCATGTGGGGAAAGTGGCTTATTTATACCTTTAGCCCGGAGAAAGAACAGATCTCCAATACGATTTAAACCATTTTGCCCGTTTTCCAAATCTCACATGCTATCAGGCAGCACTTTGCTTTTAATCTGGAAGTAAGTTATATCTTCGATTGCAGGGTGGCATGGACAAACTTGTTTGTCCATGTTGTTTGAATATACACATGGATTTGGAATATATCACACGGACAAAATTTGTTTGTCCGTGCCACCCGGTAACCCGCTGAAATAAAATGAAAATTCCGATGCAATTGAATTAGTTTTTTTCTTCTCAGGTTGTACCGGCTAACTCATTTTCTGGCACAACGTCTTCCTTACGTTTTTTATTTTCCGGCACACGAGCACCTGCTTCCAACATCTCTTGAAAAGCTTCTATTGCGAAGGGCGATAAGGCCGATCGGTTTTTTTATTATTACTTCTGATAATTGCAGAACCGATTGAGATCGATTGAGTTGGCTCCCGCATCCAGCCATAAAACAGACTTCTCCATCCCTTCTTCAGCATTCAGTGTTTGGTTGACTTTTCCGGAAAATTTGGTTAAAAAATTGCGACATTGTGCCACACAAATGCCTGCTTTGCTTTCTACAATTAAGAAGAAAACTTCACAGGATCGCCCCGAATAGGGGTAAACCTACCCAATCCTCTCGGATCGGAGACGAGAGGTTTTTTGATGGCTATTTTAGATTTTTTGGAGAAAATATCAATGTGATATACTTTTCTTATCAATAAAATACCCCATGGGAGAGACGGTAATGACGAAAGAAGAACGAATGCAAAAAATCGAATCGTACGGCGAGGGATATGCCCTGCTTACGGAGGCCCTAAAACAATTTCCGAAGGAGATGTGGTCGTTCAAGCCTTCGCCCGATCGCTGGGGCATCCATGAAATTATTGTCCATATTGCCGATAGTGAGGCAAACGCATATGTCAAATGCAGAAAATTGATTGCCGAACCAGGGAAAGCCATTGCAGCCTATGACCAGGACAAATGGTCTGCAGCATTTCACTACCATGAGCAAAGCACGGAGGATGCGTTGGAATTGTTCAGGAGACTTCGCCTCGCATCCTACAACCTTATTAAGACATTGCCCGATACCGTTTGGTCAAACTCAACGGGTTCTATGGAGAATGAAACCGTTACTCTGGACGATTGGTTGAAGGTGTATGAGGAACATATACCAGAACATATTCGTCAAATGAGGAAACGATATGATGAGTGGAGAAAGAATCGTTAACACCGAGACGGAATAATTGATGCCAAAAACCATCTTGATTATATCGGAATTTTTACTTTTTTTAAGCGGGCTACGGGGTGGCATGGACAAACTCTGTTTGTCCATGCCACCCTGCAACCAAAGACATAACGGGACGCATAGGAATTTCAGAGTTTATTATTGTGCCATTCACTCGCCCCCCAAAGACCTCCAATGCTTTGTTGTCATGCAACCTGACCCGTTCGAATGCCTCAATGCTCTTGCCAAAAAGGCTTATCCCATGTGTCATTGTAATTTCTTATGCCAGACCTGCCATCTTTACTCCTCCACCTCTCTTATACTGCACAAGTACCTTGATCTCCTTTTTGCACAATGAGTGAAACTTATAGTAAACACAACAAATACGTGCAGGTGTCCTTGCGAGGGCGGCAGCCCGAAGCAATCTCCAATGCCTGGGTTGTTTTGCGGAGTTCGCGCTGAGCGATACGGAATGTGCTCGCAATAACAACGTTCTTTTTACGTTCACCGCAGTATTACCGCGCAAAACCTTTCTTTTTTCACAAGTTTTTTACAGCCACCTTTCGCTCCTCCTTGACTTCGTCGTGATGGTTCGACAGGCTCACCATTCACGGCGCACATCCTGAGTCCGCTGAAGGATCAGCCGAACGATAGGGGAGATTTAGTGAACTTTGCTGTGTTAGGTAACGTCTGGACGCTCACGCAAGGACATCGCTTGAACAAGGCGGAAAAAATCTTGTTGTAGAATGAAATTTATGTTAGGAATGCCTGCTCTATACTGGACAATGCTGTTTTGAGCAATAATAGCGCTGAAACGGGTGCCGTACGACGAGGAGAAGCGACGGGTCGTGCGGATTTGTTTCAATCCCGGGATTTATGTTCCGGGCAATTTCGTTTGGCTCAAAGGTGGCGTGGTTCAAAATGAAGAACGATCCGATGAAAACAATAACAAACCCTGCAGAAGCCATGCTCAGTTTTCATGCTTTGCGTGATGACACTATGCTTATCCGGCTGGCAGGTGAGTGGAAAATATTCGGACAGTATCCTCCGGTTGACGAAGTTCAGAAACATCTCCGCTCTGGCATCCGCAAAATCACCTTCGACACAAAAGATCTGACGGCATGGGACAGCAGTCTCATGACATTCCTTATAAAAACAAATACCTTGTGCATTCAGGGCAATATCGAGATTCAGAGGGAAGGTCTTCCGCAGGGCGTACAGAAGCTGCTCTCCCTCGCATCGCCTGAGCACCAGCGGAAAGGAATAACCAGGAAGTCAGGAAAAAAGACCTTTCTTGAAGGGGTGGCTGATACAACATTTGATTTCGTACGGACATCAAAGGAGATGTTTGCGTTTCTTGGCGAGTCATCGATCGCTTTTGGAAAACTGTTGTGCGGAAAGGCGAATTTCCGCCGTACAGACCTTATGAATATCATTCAGGAGAGCGGTGCACAGGCGCTTCCCATTGTTTCGCTGATCAGTACGCTGGTAGGTTTGATTTTTGCCTTTGTAGGCGCTTTGCAATTGAAGCTGTTTGGCGCACAGATTTATGTTGCGGATATTGTGGGAATAGCCATGGTCAGAGTTATGGGAGCGGTTATGACCGGCATCGTCATGGCAGGCCGGACAGGCGCTTCATTTGCCGCTCAGATTGGTACGATGCAGGTGAATGAAGAAGTCGATGCGCTCAAAACCCTGGGGATATCACCGATGGAATTCCTGGTGCTGCCCCGCATGCTTGCCCTTGCCCTCATGATGCCGCTCCTTTGCCTGTACTCAGATCTTATGGGTATCATAGGCGGAATGATTGTGGGCGTATTCATGCTCGATCTTAATTTTATGGAATACTACAATCAGACAAAATCGGCAATTGCACTCACCCATCTCTGGGTAGGGCTTTTTCACAGCGCCGTGTTTGGCGTGCTGATCGCACTCGCCGGATGTCTGAAAGGAATGCAGTGCGGAAGGAGCGCATCCGCAGTTGGTACTGCCACGACATCAGCGGTAGTAACAAGTATCGTAAGCATCATCATCTCAACGGCAATCATAACCCTTGTTTGTGAAGTACTTGGCATTTGACCATGAATGAGAAGAGAGAAAATACCGGAGAGAAGGCAAAGATCGTGGTGCGCGACCTCGATATGGGATACGGCAGTTATGTGCTCATGCGTAATATGAACTTCACGGTGAACAGGGAAGACATTTTTATCATTATGGGAGGAAGCGGCTGCGGGAAAAGCACGCTTTTAAAGGTGCTTATAGGGCTGCTGGAGCCCTTGCGCGGGCAGGTATTGTATGACGGCGCAAATTTCTGGGAGGGGGACCCTCAGCAAAAAGACCTCATCATGAGGCGGTTTGGCATCCTCTATCAGAGCAGTGCATTATGGAGTTCCATGACGTTAGCAGAAAATGTTGCGCTTCCGCTCGAACAATACACGAACCTCAGCAAGAATCAAATCCGTGAGTTAGTCACGTTAAAACTTGCGCTCGTCGGACTCGCAGGATTCGAAGAATTTTATCCCTCGGAAATAAGCGGGGGGATGCGAAAGAGGGCTGGACTTGCACGAGCAATGGCGCTTGATCCGGATATCCTCTTTTTTGATGAACCATCGGCCGGTCTCGATCCGGTCAGCGCCCGGCTCCTTGACGACCTTATTATTGAACTCCGGGATAGTCTTGGCGCTACCGTAGTAGTCGTTACCCACGAATTACAAAGCATCTTTGCCATCGGGAACAACTCGGTCTTTCTCGACCCTGATACAAAGACAATAATCGCATCGGGTGATCCGAAAAGACTGCTTGCAGAATCCAAGGATCCGAAGGTAATGAGTTTTTTAACAAGGGGAGAAAAAACAGAACAGGGGGTGGAATCATGAGTAAGCCGGTAAATAAGACACTTATTGGCGCTTTTATCATAGGGGCCATAGCCTTGCTTGTTATTGCGGTGCTTATTTTTGGGTCGGGCAAATTCCTGAAAAAGACATTCCATGCCGTGGTATTCTTCGAGGGTTCTATTAAGGGACTCAATGAAGGCGCACCGGTTATTTTCAAAGGGGTGAAGGTAGGTTCTGTGACAAACATTCGTTTGGTTTACGACCCCGTCGATGACTCTCTCCGGATACCGGTGATTATTGAACTTGAGCCGGAAAAAATCGAAAGGACTGATGTAACGGAACGGCATCCGGAGAAAAATTTAAAACTCTTAATAGAAAGAGGACTGAGGGCACAACTTCAGATGCAGAGTATCGTTACCGGCCAACTCATGATCGCCCTTAATTTGTTTCCTGATAAGCCTGCCAGATATGTTGGTTTCATAAAAGAATATCCGGAAATTCCAACAGTTTCCACTCCCTTTGAGGAATTAACAAAGACAATCGAGGATCTTCCTATTAAGGAAATTGTTAAGAAGACAAATCTTACCCTGAATTCAGCGAGAAAACTCATTCAGCATATAAACAAAAAGATTGATCCCCTGATAACAAATATCTCAAAAACGTCAGATGTTACCCAGAACACCCTAGAGGCTATGCAAGACACTTTGAAGCAAACAGAAGAAACCCTTACGGTTTTTTCCGAAGCGGCCCGCTCTGCGAAGTCCTTAACAGAGTATCTGCAGCAACATCCGGATTCCATTATCAAGGGAAAACACCGATGATCCTGTCAGGATTTTAGAAATGGGTAATACCTGTAAAATTATCCCTGTCAGGGTTTAAAACCCTGACAGGGGTTGACTCACGAATCGTTTTTCTGGCGTGTTTTTGCTGGTAAACGATACTCAAGAGGCTCACAATTTGTGATTTATAAACTTAATACAGACTTACCATAATCTCATGGGGTGGCACGGACAAGTTGTGCTTGTCCGTGTTTTTGTAATACTGTTAAATACCTGTGCTTTCAATGATCAGACCCGGGTTGTCTATCCAAATTTTAACACGGATATTTCACAAACGATGTCGTGCAAGCTCAACACGGACAAACGGAGTTTGTCCGTGCCACCCTCTTTATCAATCTGAATATTCCCTGATTGTGAACCCTTTAAGCATATTTGACAATTATGGATTTTATAGGGAGGCGTCCTCAATGAAAAAGCATGCCGGTTCATTTCTTGCTCGTTTTATCATGATGGGAGCGCTCGCCGTCATAATGGGATGCGCGAGTACTCCGCCATCAAGTTTTTATGTCCTGAATTCAATGGAAAGACAGGAGTCGCACCAGGAATGCCCGGATGCGATGCGGTATGTTACGATAGGAATCGGTTCCATCGAAATTCCTGACTATTTAGACAGGTCGCAAATGGTGACCCGGAGCAGTCGCAATGAACTGAAGGTTGACGAATTTAACCGGTGGGCAGGTTCTCTCAAGGAAAATATATCATTGGTACTTGCCGAAAATCTCTCTCTCCTGCTTTCGACCGACCGTGTCTTTGCTCATCCGCGGGTGCCTGATGACGCTGTCAATTACTGGGTCCATGTTGAAATAATCCATTTAGACGCCGTGCCGGGTAATATGGTTACCATGAAGGCGCATTGGACAATATTGGGCGATCATGGCAAAAAGGAGTGCATAACACGCACCTCAGAATGTACAGAAAAAATACGTGGGGATAGTTATGATATGATGGCAGAAACCATGGGCCGGACTTTCGAAAAATTGAGCCGGGAAATTGCTTCGGAGATTGCAAAGTTAAAATAGATTTCTTGCAACAGTTTAGTTTTTTAAAATATTTCAACAAAAACAACGTATTACCTGTCGTGTAGGGGCAGGTTTCAAACCTGCCCCTACAATACAATAGTATTCATACAAAGAATATTTCAAAAAACTAACGCGGTACGATTCTTTGAATATATAAAATGTCTGTCGTTTTTAATGAATCTAAAAAGGTTTCTTGAAAGGAGAGAATGATGAAGAGAATGATGTATGCATGGGGTATGTTTTTGGCGACAACTTTTGCCACAAGTTCTGTTCTGGCCCAGAACTTGATTATCTACCCTGCAAAAGGCCAAAGTCAGGAACAGATGGAAAAGGATAAATTTGAGTGTTATTCCTGGGCAAAGCAACAGACAGGAGTTGACCCTATGGTTGCATCTACGGCTCCCCAAGCGGCGAGTCAGGAAAGTACTGCTGGCGGGGCAGTAAAAGGAGCGGCGAAAGGAGCGCTCGTTGGCGCCGGCATTGGCGCCATTGCGGGAAATGCAGGCAAGGGTGCTGCGATTGGCGCAGCTTCTGGTGGCGCATTTGGTGGTCTAAGGAGCCGAAATCAGAGGAAACAGGCAGAGCATGCGCAACAACAGCAGATATCCCAAACGAATCAGAGAATCAATGAATATAACCGCGCATACAGCGCATGTCTTGAAGCAAAAGGATATACGGTAAAATAGAGAATGGAGAAAACAATGAAAACAATACAATTCGTGATTTTAACTTTTTTATTTGCATGCTTCGTGTCAAAGGTATCCCATTCCGGCGATTTTGACGGATCCAGGCCGCTCCTGTTTTCGGTAAAAAGCATTCTTGAATGCACACCGAATGGCGAATCCCGGATGGTAACGGCAGAGGAGATGGAAATGCCGCAGTTTCTTATCGTTGATTGCAAAAAAATGACCATTAGCCCTTTGCCTCCGATTGCAGGCAGGCGCGATACGATAATCAAGCGTATGGAACGCATCAATGGGAAATTATTCCTGCAAGGGGCGGATGGCGGGATCGAGAATGTCCGGGATGGTGTTGGTTGGACGGCCGAGATTTCGGAGGATACGGGCAGGGCCGTAGTAACAGCATCAGGCGATGACGTGGGTTTTGTTATTTTTGGCGCCTGTCTGCCACGCTAGAATCTTCCAAAAAAATTAACGCCGTCAGGGTTGACTTACGGATTCACGAATTTTAAAGGTTTTGTTCCCGCCTTTTCAAGGGAATACATAGACATTATCTATTTTAATATTTTAACCACAACGAAAGGGAAACCGTCATGAATAATAAAAACAGCGCACAGGACCATCTGGTGCTCAACTCCCCCGTAAAATTACCCGCAGAAGTTCCGCCGGTCCAGAAAAAAATGCCAATCATCGCGGCTGGTCTGTTCGCTCTGGCATTTCTTGCAGGCTGCTCCTCAACCAAGGTCACTAATCAACAGCAACTCGTGACCGGAAAGATTCCCCGTCCTGACCACATCATCGTATATGACTTCGTTGCCACGTATGGCGATGTCCCGGCGGACGCCTCAATTGCCGGTGAGTATGCCGAGCACGAAACACCACAAACCACCGAAGAGATCGAGACCGGCCGTAAGATAGGGTCTGAAATTGCTGCGGAGTTGGTAGAGGAGATTCGCAGTATGGGAATGCCGGCTGAGCGGGCTAATGCGAGAACAACGCCTCAGATGAACGATATTGTGATTCGGGGATATCTCCTTACGTTTAATGAGGGCAGCGCCGTCAAACGCATGACCATCGGATTTGGCTCTGGTTCGTCCAAGTTACAGGTGGCTGCTGAGGGATTCCAGATGACGGCTCAGGGACTGCAAAAACTAGGATATGGTACCGTGGAAGCTGGTGGCAGCAAAGGCCCGGGGGCTGCTTTGGGGGCCGCCGCATTCCTTGCCACGGCCAATCCGGCTGGGCTCATCATCAGTGGCGGGATGAAGGTATACGGGGAAGCGAGTGGAAAAGCCAAGATTGGGGGCAGGGCACAGCAGGCAGCCCAGGAAATCGCCAACCATCTCAAGATGCGATTCCGGGAGCAGGGCTGGATTGATTAGAAAACCAAACCGGTTTGATCCATTCGCGGGGTAGTATCCGTCATCGGATTGTCTCGTCAACAACAACAAACAGGCTGTTCAGCGCGTAAGGATTGCAAGAGGTGATAAAAGTCCCTTCCCGGGAGGGAATTGAGGGGTGGGTAAAAATGCTATTAAACTCCCGGCCTATGGAGAACAACCAGTCTGGCCGATCGACAATAAAACGAAGAAACAGTATCATCATTAATCATCGGAGAACAGCAATGGGTAAAATATTTCAGCCTTTCCGTATGGGTGTTGGTATTCTCATGATCGTTTATTTCGTTTCAGGTTGCATGCATTACCCCGTCAATAAACCCCTCGCAACGGTTGATCCTCATAGTGGTTATCGTGGAAAGTTCATGGGACAGCCGGGAAATTCCGATGAAATGCTCTTGTTTCTTTGCTTCTCAGGTGGCGGTACACGGGCTGCTGCCTTTTCGTATGGTGTACTTGAAGAGTTGAGAAATACAGAAGTGGCGATAAACGGTCAAAAACGGATGCTGCTCCATGAGGTAGATGGTATTTCTGGTGTGTCGGGAGGCAGTTTCACGGCTGCGTACTACGGCCTCTTTGGAGATCGTATCTTTGAGGATTTCGAGACAAAATTCCTGAAAAAGAACGTACAGGGCGGCCTTGTCCGGAGGATTTTGATACGACCTGATAACTGGGTGCGCCTCTCCTCTCCGTTTTTTCAGCGGAGCGACCTCGCCGCGGAATATTACGATAAGATCCTTTTTGAGAAAAAAACCTTTCAGGATATGGCGGCAAGGAAAGGCCCCATGATCCTTATCAACGCAACGGACATGGTAACGGGCATACGAGTAGCATTTAATCAGGATGCATTTGATGTGATCTGTTCTGATTTATCCGGTTATCCTGTTGCGCGGGCCGTAACAGCATCATCTGCAGTGCCCGTTGTCCTCACTCCCATTACCATACACAATTACTTCAACGATTGTGGTTATACACTCCCTGAGGAATTAGAAAAGGTTCAGCGGGAACATGATATGTCATCCCGGTCATTTCATCAGGTAAGCAATATAGGGGTCTATCAGGATGTTGCGAAGCATAAATACATCCATCTCGTTGATGGCGGCGTCTCTGATAATCTCGGCCTGAGAGCAGCCATTGATAGAGTGCTTATCTTCGGGAGTGTGTGGAATACGCTGAAATATCTGAATCTCGAAAATACCCATAAGGTGGTTTTTGTTGTTGTTAATGCAGAGACCGAAGTAAGCAGCCATTGGAATCTCCTGGGTACAGCCCCGACGATATCCGCAATGTTTGGCGCATATTCTTCGGTGTCGGTAACGAGATATAATTACGAGACTGTCATGTTGCTGAGAGAGAGTTTCCGACGGTGGACGGAAGAGATCCAGAAAAACCGGTGCGGGGATGGCCCGATATCGACGGAACCTGGCGGTTGCGGGGATATAAAATTTTATCTCGTTGAGGTAAAGTTTGATGCATTACGGGACGAGGCAGAACGTCACTATTTCAAGAGCATGCCAACATCGTTTAAGTTGTCTGACAAGCAGGTCGATGATCTGCGGGATGCCGCGCATCGGATACTCGCCGAATCAGAAGAATTCCAGCAGCTTTTGGCGGAGTTGAAATAAAGGTATATGGCATCAGCATATGAAAGTTTTTGACGCAAGCGCTTTAGACTTTTTAATGAACGTTTCATATACGGATTTCATACAAGCATGACCTGTAAATAGTAACATCAACAAATGACGTAAGCATAAAAATGTCATTGCGAGGGTTTTTTCCGAAGCAATCTCCTTTTAAAGCCACGAGACTCAGTCAAAGTACTGGTTAATGGATAAAATATATTCTGTTTACATAATGACGAATAAAAACAACACGGTACTGTATACGGGGGTGACGAATGATCTCAAAAGAAGAGTATATGTGCACAAAGAGAAGAAGGTCGAAGGATTTACAAAAAAGTATAACGTGACCAAATTGGTATACTACGAACTATTTCGTGACGTGAAAAATGCCATATTCCGGGAGAAACAAATTAAAGGTGGCTCCAGGGCCAAGAAACTAGAATTAATTAATAGCACGAATGCGGGATGGAAGGATTTGTATGATTGTTTGTGAGATTGCTCCGGACAAAACCCCCGCAATGACAAAGGAATAGGTTTTTTCAAAATACTACAGTAAACGCATGTTATTGCGAGCGGAGCGAAGCAATCCATGCCTTATAGATTGCTTCGGGCTATCGCCCTCGCAATGACATGGCAATGGGTTTTTCCAAAATACAAAAATACCAGGGAGGCGCTCATTTTAGTATAGTGTTTCATTAAAGGGTCTGCATTCGTTATAGTCATTGCGAGCGACAGTGAAGCAATCCCACCCTTGAGATTGCTTCGGGCTATCGCCCTCGCAATGACCGTGCAGGTATATTTATTACGCTCACTTTATATATACTGATTTCATACAAGCATGATCAGTAAATAGTAACATCACTAAATGACGTAAGTATAAAACTATCATGACAATGAATTTTTCAAAAATACGAAAATAACAGGGAAAATTCCAATCCCGATTCTCTCATGATTGTGTGAATAAAATTATGAAGTCCACCTTAACAAAAGAAGTTTGTATGCGACGCACATTAACGGCTTTTCTTACAAGCATGCTTATTTGGTTGAATTTTTTGACTGTTTACACCTCCCGGGCACAAAGCATTTCGGATGATGCTCAAACTGCCGATCTTCAGAGAAAAACACAAAATCCCGTGAGCGATCTGATCAGCCTGCCGTTTCAAAACAACACAAACTTCGACTTTGGCCCCGACAACGAAGAACAGAACATCCAGAATATTCAACCCGTACTACCTGTAAGACTGAATCAGGAATGGAACCTTATTTCCCGTACCATCGTCCCTTTAATTCAAATGCCGGAATTGATACAAGGCAAAGGGGATACATTCGGGCTTGGTGATATATTTCAGAGCATATTTTTATCCCCTGCACAGTCAGGCAGTTTGATTTGGGATATAGGCCCGGCCTTTCAATTTCCCACGGCAACAGATGATATCCTAGGTCAGGATAAATGGTGCGCAGGTCCTACCGCCGTCACGTTGAACATGAAGGGGTCTATGGTCTTCGGCGTTCTTGCAAACAACGTGTGGCCTTTTGCCAGCGCTGATAACACAGATAAACCCTGGGTGAACCAAATACTCTTGCAGCCTTTCTTTAATTATAATTTTCCCAAAGGACGGTATCTCACCAGCTCCCCGATCATTACTGCAAACTGGAAGGAAGATCATAATGAACAGTGGGTAGTTCCTGTAGGTGGTAGTGGTGGAAAAATTTTTAAGATTGGCAGGCAATGAATGCACAGATACAGACATTTCATTATTTAAAAAATCCATCAATTGGGCCTGATGGCTGGGCGCTGCGCGTGCAGTTCCAGTTGCTATTCCCGGAAAAAAAACAGATAAATACATTTTCAGAAGAAAGGAGAATCGTATGATAAGTAGAAGGAAAACGACTGTTAGACGTATTGCCGTAAGCTGTGGATGCATTTTATTAGGAGTGGCTTTTTTGGGCATCCCCATGGGCTGCAAAACTGCCCCGGCGCCTGATTCCGGCTTTTTGAAAGAGTCGGAAAAAATGGCTCCGCATAAGGAGCGATTTCCTTTTGACAGGGTCTGGGTGAAACCAGACGTCAAAAAGGAAGATTATGATTACCTTGTAATTGCACCGGTTAACACGGATTATCTCATGGAAAATACGGGTTGGAAGGCTGCCAATCCCGGTAACGATGATCTTGAGGAAAGCGCTCGTAAACTTGCTCAATATACTGAAGAAACATTTCGTGAAGCATTTCAAAAAGACGAGAGGCCGGGAGTAAAACTAGCAACTCAGGCAGGACCTCGAACCGCAGTGCTTGAGCTGGCTATCGTGGAGCTGGTGCCGAGCAAGGCAGTTCTGGGCGCGCTCAGACTGGCTGCCCCTGCTTTCGGTCCTGCCGGAATACTGGTTGGAGGAGGGTCGGCTGCAGCAGGAGGACGGCCGAGCGTGGCAATCGAAGGAAGGCTGAAAGACAGCGTGACCGGTGAGGAGCTTTTTATATTTGCCGACCGCAAAGAAGCCCAAATGCGTATCATTGACCTGAAGGCGGTCACCTGGTGGGGACATGCAAAGGATATCATCAAAGACTGGGCAAACGAGTGCGTAGAACTTACCAAGACGCCAAAGGACTATCAGGTAAAGGAACGCGGATTCTTTACCTTAAAGCCATGGTAATACTGGGCGTGTAGTATCTTTCAAAGTCAATTTTAACATTTTTAGCAAATAGTATGAATACTTAACCCTGACAGGGTTCTCAGCCCTGTCAGGGTTGACTCACGAATTTGTGCTTCGGACTTCGTCGTGAGCGCTCAGTCGAACGATTTTGTCTTTTCCGGTTCGTTTGGAGGTAGTAATTTCAATCTTCTGTACTTTCCCTCTATACATAGCGACATAAATTTGCACCCGTCTGTCATTCCGGGCTTGACCCGGGATTCCGTGTTTTTCTGGATACTCGCTTCCGCGGGAATGGCATATTCGTACCGGATGAATGACGCTGTGTATAGAAAGAAGCCTCCCTGTTTCCCCGGTAAACTGAGGGAAACAGGGAGGGGTAAGCCGCCAAAGGTCTAATTTAAGGAATATATGATGATCAAAAAAATAGTTGTTGTAGTATTCTTTGCTTTGATAATGATAACGCCAGTACAGGCAAAGGAAATCGGCAGCGTGAACCTGCCAGATACGATCATGGCAGGTAAGGAACAGCTCATTTTGAACGGGGCAGGACTGCGCAAAAAATATTTCGTTAAGGTTTATGCAGGCGGGCTCTATCTCAGAAAAAAAGGGGGTAATGCGAACAAGATTATCCATGCTGATGAACCTATGGCGATCCGGATGCAGTTTATTTATGACGGAGTTTCCGGCAAAGAACTGGTTGACGCATGGAACGAAGGATTTTCTAACGCCACCATGGGGAATCTCGGCCCTGTCAGGGAAAACATTGACAAATTTAATTCTTTTTTCACAGAAGAGGCCAGAAAAGGGGACATCTATGATATCATCTACACGCCGGAAGAAGGAACGACCGTATCTATGAAAGGAAAACTGATGGGAACCATCCGTGGGCTTGATTTTAAAAAAGCCCTGTTTGCCATCTGGCTGGGAGAAAAGCCCGCGGATAATTCACTGAAACAGGGAATGCTGGGGAAATAGAACCTGCCGAAAATTCCGGAAAAGTGCATCTGCTATAGTCAGTGCCTTAAATAAATATGCATGAAATGTCATTGCGAGCGCCAGCAAAGAAAAATGGAACCTTTCTCATCGATTATTTTGCCCCGGCGGGTGTAACCAAATCAGTTTGCTTTAGAACAGGAAGGGAATACAACAACCATGAAAACGAAAGGAAGGAGAATCATGAAAAACGTACAGAGAACGCTGATCCTTACCGCAGCCGTGACGGCGCTGGGCGTTATCACGATCGCCAGTGCACGGGCCGGAGCGCCGATTGCGACAGCGAATACGCTCGCATCTGATGAAAAGCCGGTTGCTCAGGCGGAGCAGGAGAAGACCTCTGCCGCAGATGTGCAGAAAAAGACACCAGCCCTCGTCAGTTTGAAAACCCCAGACAATCTCGATCGTACAGTCTTGCCCATCCCGGAGCCGAAGCGTCCGGTGTACAAAGAACTCGATGCACGCAAGATAAAGCCGCCACCCCGATTCGAGGTCAATGCCCCAGCCGGCGCTCCGAACGTGGTGATTATCCTGATCGACGATCTGGGTTTTGGCGCAACGAGCGCCTTCGGCGGTCCGATTCGCACCCCGACACTCGACGGTTTGGCCCAGAACGGATTGCGCTACAACAACTTTCATACCACCGCCCTGTGTTCGCCGACCCGGGCCGCGCTCAAGTCTGGCCGCAATCACCACACCGTCAACATGGGCTTCATCACCGAAATGGCGACATCCATTCCGGGAGCGACGGGTCAGATACCCAATGCGACGGCTCCGCTGGCGGAAATGCTGCGCCTGAATGGCTACAGCACGGCTGCATTTGGCAAATGGCACGAAACCGCCGCCTGGGAAACCAGCGTCTCCGGCCCCTTCGACCGCTGGCCAACCCATCAGGGCTTCGATAAGTTTTACGGATTCATCGGCGGCGAAACGAACCAGTGGGCGCCGTTTCTGTTCGACGGAGTAGCCCAGGTTGAACTGCCGGAAGATCCGAACTACCACTTCATGACTGACATGACGGACAAGGCGGTAGCCTGGATCAAGTACCAAAAGGCCCTGACGCCAGATAGGCCATTTTTCGTCTATTTCGCACCCGGTGCCGTGCATGCGCCTCACCACGTGCCCAAAGAATGGATTGCCAGATGGAAAGGCAAGTTTGACCAGGGATGGGACAAGCTCCGTGAAGAAACGCTGGCTCGGCAGATCAAGCTCGGCGTCGTTCCTGCAGGCACAAAGCTTGCGCAGAAACCTCCGGCGATCAAGGACTGGAACAAGCTGTCCGCCGACGAGAAGCGCCTGTTCGCGCATCAGGCCGAGGTATTCGGGGCATTTCTCGATTACACCGATCATGAAATTGGCCGGATGCTCAAGGCAGTAGAGGCAACCGGGCAGCTTGACAACACCCTCATCTTCTATATCGCCGGAGACAACGGCACCAGTGGAGAAGGTGGCGAGAATGGTATGTTCAACGAATACACCTACTTCAACGGTGTACGTGAGGATGTGCCCGACATGCTAAAAGTGCTCGACAAGTGGGGATCACCAGAGACTTACCCTCACATGGCTGCGGGCTGGGCAGTGGCGTTTGACGCACCGTTTGGCTGGATGAAGCAGGTGGCATCAGACTTCGGCGGCACCCGGAACGGCATGGTAGTATCCTGGCCCAGGGGCATCCAGGCGAAGAACGAGATCCGCCCCCAATTCAGCCATGTGATTGACGTTGCGCCGACTGTTCTCGAAGCTGCAGGCTTGCCGGAACCGAAAGTGGTCAACGGCACGCCGCAGATTCCTATGGAAGGCGTGAGCATGGCATACACGTTTGACAATGCCACGGCGAAAGATCGCCATACTGCTCAATACTTCGAGATCGCCGGAAACCGCGCTATCTACCACGACGGCTGGTTCGCACGCACCATCCACCGGGCGCCGTGGGAGCGGGAGGTACGCAATCCCCTGCAAAGCGATGTCTGGGAGCTGTATGACACCAGCGCCGACTTCAGTCTGACCAATGATCTCGCCGCAAAGAACCCGAAGAAGCTTTCAGAGATGCAGGCGCTCTTCATGAAAGAAGCGGAGAAGTACCATGTGCTGCCTCTTGATGACCGGCTGTTTGAGCGTGCCCTGGCATCAGCGGTCGGCCGTCCTGACCTGATGGCCGGGCGAACTTCACTAACCCTGGCCGAGGGTATGACCGGCATGATGGAAAACGTCTTCCTGGGCGTAAAGAACATGTCCAAAACCATCACCGCCGAGATCGAGGTACCGGCAGGCGGTGCGCATGGCACCATCCTCGCTCAGGGTGGCCGCTTCGGCGGCTGGGCCCTCTACGTCAAGGATGGCAGGCCAGCATACGACTACAACTGGCTTGGCATGAAACGGAGCAGCATTGCCGCAACACAGCCACTCGCTCCCGGCAAGGCGATCATTAAGTTCGACTTCGCCTATGACGGCAGCGGACTGGGCAAAGGAGGCACGGGCACAATCTTCGTGAATGGCCAGAAGGTTGCGGAGGGACGGATTGAAAGAACACAGCCCATAATGTTTTCAGCGGACGAGACCGCTGATGTGGGTATTGACCTCGGAACACCGGTGGTTGAGAGTATCGGCTCCGAGCGCAAGTCACAGTTCACAGGCAGTATTCCGAAACTGACGATCGAGGTTTACGACGCAAACATTAAGGCAGACGCCCAGGTGCAGGATGCGCAAAAGGAGGTTAACCGCGCGACCAGGTAACCAGGCGCGTGGCATTACCGTGGACAATATCTTTGCTGGATAAGTCGAGAATGATTAGGGTTGTGATTGTATGTATATCTCTTTTAATATCCCTTGGTTGTCACAAAACGAAGCAGGAATTTCCATCGCGGATAACAATAAACGCACAGTATGTTGGCAGAGAGAGATGCAAGCCGTGTCATGAAAACATCTCTGCACAGTATCTTGGCTCTGACCACGATCTCGCAATGGACTTTGCTACGGATGCAACCGTGCTCGGTGATTTCAACAACACCTCGTTCAATCACCTGGGTGTGACCTCGAAGTTTTATAAAAGGAATGGCAGGTATTTTGTTTTTACCGAAGGCGACGGGGGTGTATTCCAGGAATTCGCCATTGCATACACCTTTGGCGCGCGGCCTTTACAGCAGTATCTGGTTGAGTTCCCTGATGGTCGTGTGCAAACCCTGCCTCTGTGTTGGGATGCGAGACCAAAGGAGCAGGGTGGCCAACGCTGGTTTCATATCTACGGCAACGAACGTATTTTGCCGGATGATATGCTTTACTGGACGAGAATTTCACAGAACTGGAACTATATGTGCGCTGAGTGTCACTCCACCAACCTGAAAAAAAACTACGATGCAACCACGGGCCGGTATAATACCACCTGGTCTGAAATTGATGTGTCGTGTGAGGCGTGTCACGGCCCAGGCTCATCGCATGTTGACTGGGCTGAATCAGAGGCAAGGGGGGAGGATACGCAACGCCACACCGACATGGGCTTATTGATTCGCCTGAAGGATGATCATGGCGAAGCGGTAACCTGGGTGTACGATAAGAAGTTGGCTACCTACAAACCGGGCACGACACAACGCAGACAGAAAGAGATAGAGATGTGCGCCCGATGCCACAGCCGCCGTGGAGTTATCAGCGAAGAGTATGTGCACGGAAAGCCGCTTCTTGACACCCATTATCCGCACGTGCTGGAAGAGAATCTTTACTATCCGGACGGACAGATTCGGGGTGAGGTCTATGAGTATGGCTCTTTCTTGCAAAGCAGGATGTATCGGTCAGGAATTGTATGCACAGATTGCCACGATGCACATAGCACCCGCCGCCGGAAGGAGGGAAATGAACTCTGCTGTTCGTGTCATCAGGCAGAAAAATATGACTCGCGTGAACACCATTTTCATAAGCCAAATTCAGCAGGTTCGCACTGCATTGAATGTCATATGCCGGCTCGTACTTACATGGTTGTCGATCAGCGCCGCGACCACAGCTTTCGCGTCCCCCGGCCCGATTTATCGAAGAAATTGGGTGTGCCGAATACCTGCAACGATTGTCATACAGACAAATCGCCGGAATGGTCTCTTGGATATCTCCAAAAGTGGTATGGACAGACAAAGAAGGAACGGCATTATGGCGAGATTTTCTGGGCTGCCAGACGCGGCATTCCTGGCACTGATGTTGAGCTGATTCGGCTGGTTGAAGACAAGCAACTATCGCCTATGGTGCGCGCAACCGCTATTTCACTCCTGTATACCGTTCCTGATAAAGAGTCGGCGCCTGCACTTGGGAAAATGCTGCAAGACCCTGATCCGCTGATAAGGGCTGCACTGGTTACCTCCTTAGATATCTTGCCCCGCAATGACCGCCTTCCGTTCCTGCTGCCGGTGTTGCAGGATCCTGTGCGTTTGGTGCGCACCCTTGCGGCCCGCTCCTTAGCTGCCGTATCATCGGACTTTCTGACAAAAGCAGCGTTGTGGCAGAGAGAGGCTGTTGTCCGTGAATACGAAGAGACGCAGGTACTCAATGCCGATTATCCGGCAACGCTCATAAATCTGGGAAATCTTTACCTCGAGCGCGGCGATTTTGACCGTGCGATAGCCTTGTACAAAAAAGCCATCGAAATTGAGCCTGCCTTCATCCCGGCGTATATCAACCTTGCAGATGTTTACCGCCTGCAGAATCGCGATGAAGAAGGAAGAATCATCTTACACAATGCCCTTGAAGTTGCACCAGAATCAGCACCGGTACATCACGCTCTGGGTCTGTTGATGATTCGGGCCGGCGAGCACAAGGACGCCTTGCACCGTTTACGCAAGACGACGATTCTTGCACCGGAGAATGTGCAATACAGCTACGTTTATGGAATTGCCCTAAACTCACTAGGAATGTCAGAACAGGCAGTATCGGTTCTCAGAAGGGCATTAAATCGTAGTCCTTATGACCGTGATTTACTGGTTTCTCTGGCCACAATTCACCGGGACCGCGGCGAACATGAAAAAGCGTTGCAATATGCAGTCAGGCTAACAAAGAATTGCCCGGGAAATTCAAGTTATCAGCAATTGGAGCAGCAATTGAGGGCATTGGCTGCCCATCAGAGAGACAAACCAGACGGACAAAACTAAGCGTCCTCGGCTCAGCGGTAAGGTAGTTGCAGGCTTCAACCCTTGACGGGCTGAACATGATACACAAACCATGGCACAGGCCAAAGTCTGCGGCTGCCAGGTTGAGATTTTTTAACATAAAAAAGAAACATTCGTATGAAAGGAGGAATAGTGGTGAACACATTTTGTAAAGTATGGGTAAGGGTGCTGATATTAGTAATGATGTTGCCCGATGCAGGCGCTGGGGAGATCCGCTCCGTTGCGGATACTCCCAAAGAAAATGTGCAAGAATCTGTTAAAGCGACAAGTCAACCCTCCGGAGAAATGCCCCGGCTGGTTCCCTGGTTAGATTACACCGGCGGTCTGTGGCATAGCGCCGGACTGACAGGAGACTGGTTTGGCAGCCGTCAGCAGTTGATGGACAAGGGCATTCGGTTTGATATGAGCCTCATACAAACGCTTCAGGGGAACTGGGCGGGGGGAACCGATTATGATTACCCGTACCAGGGGAACGTGCGATACGGCGTGCAGATTGACACGGGCAAGGCGGGCTTGTGGCCGGGCGGTTTGTTTGTTGCTTGCGGAGAAACCCGGTACGGAAACAGCAACAACCTGAAAACCGGTGCACTGCTTCCCGTCAATACGGCATCACTCTTCCCGGAGCCGGAAAAGGACATTACCGCACTGACAAACCTCTATTACATGCAATTCCTGGCGCCCTGGGTTGGCGTTATGGCGGGAAGGATGTCCCTGCGCGAGTCAAACATCTTTTCCAGCAATGAAACTGAGCAATTTATGAATACCGCTTTCAATTTCAACGCCGCCCTGGCAACCACGTTTCCGCTGGTCGCACTGGGTGGTGGCGTTATTTTCCGCCCCGCCGACTGGCTTACGGTCTCCACTCTGGCGATTGACTCCGAAGGAACGGCAGATCACAGCGGGTTTGACACGGTCTTCGAAAGAGGAACCACGATCTATCAGAAAGCCGAGTTTATGATCAAGCCCTTTGGCCTTACCGGACACCAGCGTATTGGGTGGACCTGGAGCGACAGGAGTCGCATCCAGTTCGAACAGAATCCCCGCAATCTTATTGGGGCCATCATTACCAAGTCAACCGCAGGGCTGGAACGGAAGGGTCATGACGGATCGTTCTTATACGATTTTGATCAATATCTGTATATGCCTCCCGGCAAGAAAGACCAGGGATTCGGTCTGTTTGGCCGATTCGGGTTAACCGATGGCGAAGTGAACCCGGTTCAGGAGTTTTACAGCATCGGCCTTGGGGGCAAAGGGATGATTCCGGGTCGTGATAACGATAGCTTTGGGGTAGGATATTATTATCTGGCCATCAGCGACAAACTCCCCCGAGTCATCGAAAGGCGGACACAGGATGAACAGGGTGTGGAGCTTTATTACAATGTTGCCGTAACCCCCTGGCTGCATATTACCCCCGACCTCCAGGTTATCGAACCGGCCAGGGAAAATGTGGATACAACTGTTGTGGCGGGTGTGCGGATGAAAATCGATTTCTGAGAACAAAAGGGAAACGGGCAGACCGGAAAATCCCGAAGGGATGACATGATTATTGAAAAAAACGCATCACCATATTCAACCCTGCAGGGGTGAAATAAGACGAATAATGAATGTACCATGCCACCCCTACGAGGTTAACCGTAATTGCATGACAATATCGTATTACCGTATAAAATCTTTTTTTCGCAAGTTTATTCATAATCCCTTTTCAGGGGATATCGTTCTTTACGAGTAAAAGATTGCTTCGCGGAGTTTACACGAAACAAATCGGATGTGCCCGCAATGACAACGTGTAATGTGCCATCAAGGTGCATGGCCGGTGTCATTGCGAGAGCCTTTTTCGAAGCAATCCCCCCGCTTTCATAAAGAAAATTTGTCAGCGATGTGCTGTGACAGGCTATAATCATAACATCCCTTCGGGATTCCTGGGGGGCTTGTTGCTGGTGCATTACTAAGCTTATCGGGCATATTGCCTTTCATATCCTGGGGAATATTGCAATAGCCTTTGTGGACGGTGTAATACTTGTTGCAATTATTCGTTTTTTTCGCAGAAACTAAAGTGAGGTGACGATGATGTTTTGTTTAATTTTTACAGGCCGCTGTTTCCCTCCTTTTTAATGGGAAATTATATCCCGCAGTATCCAGTGGAAACAGGTTAAAGAGTTATAGGGTCGAAGCTTTGCTGACGAGGTGTAAGAGCGTTCAAATTTCATATCAGCACATACTTCGCACCTGCGTGTACCCGTAAAACCCCCCTGTCGAAGGAGAAGTCTATGAAAACCCGCAGCACTCTTTTTGATATTTCTTGTTTTGTCTTTGTTTTATTTTGTGTTTTTTCTGCATCGATTCGTTTGGAGGCAACAGAAATAGCCCTGCAGAAAGAAGGCGACATCTTGGGTACTTTTGCGGTCGGTAAAAATCCGGTACGGGCACTCTTTGATGGAACACATATTTGGGTTACCAATATTAACAGTGACACGGTAACAAAGTTGCGAGCAAGTGATGGATCCACGCTGGGTAATTTTCCGGTAAGTTCCGGTCCACTAGATATGGCATTTGATGGAACAAACATCTGGATTACAAATGCCAGCAGCGGCAAAATAACAAAATTACGGGCAAGTGATGGTACGATACTCGGTACGTTTGACGCTGGTAATTTCCCTTTTGCAATTGCCTTTGATGGAACCAATGTCTGGGTAACAAATCAAAGTGGAAATACGGTGATGAAATTTCGTGCGGGCAACGGGGAAAAATTGGGTACGTTTGATGTGGGTACAAGCCCACGTGATATACTATTTGATGGAGAGAACATCTGGGTAGCAAATGCAAGCAGTAACGATGTAACAAAATTGCGAGCCAGTGACGGCGCAGCGTTAGGCACTTTTCGGGTGGGTTTCGGGCCACGGGGCATTGCCTTTGACGGAGAAAATATATGGATATCAAATTTTAACAGCGCTAATGTAACGAAATTACGGGCTCACGATGGGGCAAATGCCGGCACCTATGCTGTAGGGGATAATCCACGGGGCATTATTTTCGACGGTACGTATATCTGGGTGACAAATTATAGCAGCAATACGGTAATGAAGTTGAGCATCAGCGATGGCGCTATCTTAGGCACCTTTCAGGCAGGCGCAGGCCCCTTAGGAATTACGTTTGACGGTAAGGATCTCTGGGTAATTAATTATTCTGACAATACGGTGATGAGGATGAAACGGGAGTTACCTTAACCCGAACATGTTGGAAAAGACAAAATCCCTGTCTGCCCCTGTCTCTCCGGCAGGCAGGCAAAGTACGAAATTCGTGAGTCATCCCTGACAGGGTTAATTCTATTCAGAGGTAATTCATGGATCGTAACAATTCCGTTTTTTAAAAAATCCCGGTAACATGAAGGTGCTGCCCTTTCTAAGAGACAAGGCGTTTGCTCGTATCAAACACACCCCAAAATCCTCTCTTTTTAGAGGGGAGAGCAAAAGTCCCCTCTAAAAAGAGGGGCTGGGGGGGGTGTATCACAAGGCAGCAAATGTTTCGTCTCTTACCGTACACATGAAATACATTGGAAATTCCTTTCAAAAAGCTAAACGGTTACAGGGGATCTAATTTTTGGAGGACAGGCATGAACATAATTACGTGTGGCAAACGAATTCTTAACGGGATCATAGCGCTTACAGGATGTCTGGTGGCAGTCATTTTCACGATCATCCTGATTCGCGGTTTTGACGTCCGGCGTATGCCGGATTTAAAGATATGGCACACGACGCGTCTGACTCCTGAATTCAATGCCCGAGATATGAAACCTGGCTTCACCTTTGAGGACTATCTTAGGCAGGAGGAACGACTTTTCGAGAATTTAACGGTACTGGTTGACCAACGAATTGCCAGAGAAGATCAACACATTCTCAACAGATATTTCACCGGTTCCGTCTGCCATCCCGACCGTCAGGAAAAGAATTGGAACAGGACTTTCGAGCTCTCTCCCAAGCATCCCAAAGGTGGCGTTCTCCTTTTGCATGGATTGTCGGACAGTCCTTATTCCATGAAAGCCCTGGCGCATATTTTTTACCAGCAGGGGTATTATGTCCTGGTTCCCCGATTACCGGGACACGGAACAATCCCGGGAATGCTGAAGTGCGTCACGTGGAAGGACTGGGTAGCAGCAACTGATCTGGCGGTGCAGCATGTCCGTTCTGTAACAGGCCCCGATTTGCCATTTTTCCTCGGCGGGTATTCCAATGGTGGATTGGTCGCCGTTTATTACACGCTGAGTAGTGTCAATGACGAATCAATGATAAAGCCCAAAAGGCTTTTTCTTTTCTCGCCAGCCATTGGCATCACCCGGTTTGCTGCGTTCTCGGGCTGGCATCGGGCGCTGAGCTTTATCCCATACTTTGAAAAAATTGCGTGGGAGTCCATCGGTCCGGAGTATGACCCGTTCAAGTATAATTCGTTTCCTAAAATTGCTGGCCATCAACTGTATCAAATGATACAGTTGACACAAAAAATGATCGATCAGTTGAAGAAGAAGGGAAAACTGGAACGGCTTCCACCTATTCAGACGTTTTCTTCCGTGGTTGATTCCACGGTTCTTACCCCTTCGCTGGTGACACACCTGTATAATCGGCTCGCGCCAAACGGACACGAACTGGTTCTTTTCGATGTGAATCGATTTTCTGCGCTCGAGCCCTTTATCAAAGACCGTCACGAGGCCTTTTTAAACAGCCAGAAAGGAGCTTCCTCACTTCCGTATGCATGGACACTCATCACGAACCAGACATCGGACACCCTGCGGGTCGTTGCTGAGACGCACAATACCGGGTCCGATGCCATTACCCTTGAACCCCTGAACCTTGAGTGGCCACGAGGGGTTTATTCCCTGTCACATGTAGCAATTCCATTTTCTCCCGAAGACCCCCTTTATGGCAATCGGGAAGACTTGAAAAAGAAGGGGCTTTTCATTTTAGGAATGGTTGAACCACGGGGAGAAAAAGGTGTTTTAGAAGTCCCTGCCGATCAATTAATGCGTCTCCGCTATAACCCTTTCTTCACGTATATGGAACGACGCATTATGGAATCGATGTAACAGGCAAATCGAAGGCTTGCCGGAATCGGAGAGTTTGGTTACAGACATTTATTGTCTTGGGGCAGATATTATCCGGTGAGTTATCAGACGATATGCCACCAGGGAAATCACCAGTCCCACAAAAAATAGTGCTATCAGAAGAGCGCAGGAGCGAAACAGTTTTACAGTAAGCGCATCTGCTTCTTTTCTCACGTGGGTGGCTGTATGCTCTAATTGGCCAAGGAGGCCGTTCATTTTTGATAGTTCTCCCTCAAGACTACGGAAAAGATCTTTTCGTTCCTCCGTGATACGGTCAGGCAGAATTGCTACTGTCTGAGAAAATCGTTCTGTTGACGCGCTAAAACGGGAAATATCTTCAAAGAGTCCTTGGCTTTCAGGTTCCTGGAGTATGCGGTTATAAAGCATTTCCATCTGCCACCGCATGATAATGGGAAAACGCTCCATCTGAAACATGCTGCGGTCGGCAAAATCACGAAGCGCCTCTACTTCCCGGATAGCCGGATCAAGGCTGCTGAAGGGATCGAAGACCAGGATGCCTATCAATTCAGAACCCATGTTCGTTTGCTTGCTAACGCCAGATTTTGCACGAATATTTGTGTATTCCGCCAGGCGTACATTACCTACAAGAATACTTTTCGGATACCTTTCGTGACATGCATAAATGTATTTCCTGAGTTCGCTCAACTGTTCCCGGGTAAGATAGCGGCGCGCAATTTCCCACCCCTGCTGTTCCAGGCGGCGGAAGGTGTTTTGCAGAATCTGGGTGTGGGCACCGAGCACATGCTCAACGGCATCGTCTTCCATTGCCATGCGGCCAAGGGATACCATAGTCACCATGTCGATCAAATTAGCCTTTGGATTCGGTCCCGTGGCGATCTGAATTGCACTGGTACAGTAATGTATACGCCAAAGAGCGGTATCTACACGGGCCTGTGGTGTACCGGCAAGGCCTGATACTTTATACGTCATATCAGCAATCTTATCAAAAAATACTTCGGCAAAGTTGATAACTTCGGTGCGAATGATAGCTAACTGGGGATCAGGCCGGGGCGCAATTAATCTTTGTATCGTGCTACACCCCTGAAGTATGAACAATACAAACAGCGCTATTACCATAACCCACTGCATGCCTTGTATCTTTCGTACCATGATAATATCCCGGTATTTCATAACACAGCACCGCCGCAACCAAAAAAGCCCAACCACAAAGAACATGAAGTTTTACACAAAGATCGCAAAATTCCATGGATTATCCTTTTTGTTCCGTCTTTTAGTTTGGCAACATTAAAATTTATCCGTAATCCCCGTTTGTAATTCCCTAACTTCAGATCGGTAAGCGCCTGAGCAAGCTGCACATTATTCCGTACGCCTACGCTTTTTATTTCGATGACCAATTTCTGTAACCACATTCTAATCTTGCGTCTTTAAAAAACAGCGACCCGCCAATTTTATAATACTTACACTCTTTGTATGCGCTTTCCAGCAGACCAGGGCCAGGCGCATTGTGAACTTCTATTGCCATTCCTGTTACTTTCTGCGCAATTTCATTTTCTGTCATTGTGTTCTTTGTGGCTACTCATTGTATCCCCTATGGTCGAGTCTTTTCGATTTTCAATTTCGATAACCTCCATCGTCTGTTTCGCTATCTCGCGCTCCTCGTCCGTCGGTATGACAAGGATCTTGACCCTGCTATTCTCTGTCTGAATTTCCCTGATACCATTGTCCGCAGCGTTGTTCCTGCGCACATCCGGGATGATTCCAATGCCCGCCAGCCCCTCGCATGATTTATTCCGCACGATAGCAGAATTTTCACCAATGCCCCCTGTAAAGACGATAGCGTCTACGGAGCCAAGAGCGGCGTAATACGCGCCAATATATTTCTTGACCCGGTAACAGAACATTTCAAGGGCGAGCGCCGCCTGAGCATCTCCCCCGTTGGCGCGGGTCTGGATATCCCGCATGTCGTTCGTTCCGCAAATGCCCGTAAGCCCGCTCTCCCGGTTCAGAATGCCTTCAATCTCTTCAAATGACCTGCCTGTTTTTCTCGCCAGATAAAAATGAACAGCAGGGTCCAGGTCTCCGCAGCGTGTTCCCATAATGAGTCCTTCCAGCGGCGTCAGCCCCATAGAGGTATCTACGCTCTTTCCCTTTTCAATCGCTGTCGCGCTGGCTCCGTTGCCAAGATGAAGCGTGATGAGATTCAGCTTATCAAAAGGGATCCCCAGATAACGCGATGCCTCCTTTGCCACATACTGATGCGAGCTTCCGTGGAAGCCGTAACGGCGGACACCGGCCGACTGATACAGATCATACGGCAGCGCATAGTGAAATGCTATCGGCGGCATCGTCTGATGGAACGCCGTATCAAATACGGCCACCTGCCGGACGCGGGGCAGGAGATCCTGCATCACTTTAATTCCCCGCACATTGGCCGGATTGTGAAGCGGGGCCAGCGGAATAAGCTCCTCTATCGTCCTGAGAACCGTATCATCGATGATCACGGGTTCCCTGAACTTCTCACCTCCGTGCACCACGCGATGGCCAACAGCGAAGACCTCCGTCTCCATACTGCCAGATTGCGCCCGGTTGCTTACTTCAAAAATAAAGGAGAAACCTTCACGATGGTCAGCAACCGGCCGTGTCTCAAAAATCTCCTTCCACGTGCCGGAGGAACTGAGCCATCGGTGCTTCAACCTGCTGTCTGGTGTTCCTACACGCTCCAGAATCCCTTTTGATGCAGACGACAAGCCGTTCAGACCGAATGTTTCATATTTGATCGAGGAACTCCCTGAATTGATTACGATTACCCTCATGCGGTAGTTCCTCCGTTCTGCGACTGAATGGCAGTGATCGCTATTGTGTTCACAATGTCTCTAACCGTGCCTCCACGGCTGAGGTCATTCACCGGCTTGTTGAGCCCCTGCAGGATCGGGCCAACAGCCACGGTATTAGCAGACCGCTGAACAGCCTTATAAGTGTTGTTGCCCGTATTCAGGTCAGGAAAGATGAATACGGTTGCATGGCCGGCGACTTCACTTCCGGGAATTTTTGTCTTCGCTACACCGGCATCAACTGCCGCATCGTATTGTATGGGACCCTCGATCTTCAGATCGGGACGGCGCTCCCTTGCTATTCTGGTCGCCTCCCGCACCTTGTCTACCTCCGTTCCTTTGCCTGATTCTCCGGTAGAGTAGCTGAGCATGGCAATAAACGGCTGTACGCCGAACATGAGAGCGGTTTTAGCAGAGCTGATTGCAATATCAGCCAGTTGCTCCGGGTTCGGGTCCGGGTTAACGGCACAATCTCCAAAAACAAGCACGCGGCTGGCAAGACACATAAAGAACACACTCGATACAATCGAACAGCCCGGCTTGGTCTTAATAATCTCAAAGGCAGGCCGGATCGTATGCTGGGTCGTATGCACAGAACCCGATACCATGCCGTCTGCTTCCCCGAAATAGACCATCATTGTGCCGAAGTAGCTGATATCGGATATGGTATCATATGCCATCTGGGGAGAGATTCCTTTATGCTTGCGGAGTTCGAAATAGGCATCGGCATAGGCCTGGCGCCGGGCAGAGTTTATAGGATCAATCACGGTTACACCGGGCAGGGAAAGACCAAGGCCGGCTGCTTTCTGCCTTATCTCCTGTTCATTTCCGAGAAGGGTGATCGAAACGACATCGCGCATCCTGAGGATCTCCGTCGCCCGCAGGATACGCTCTTCCGTGCCTTCAGGGAGAACTATATGCCTGCGATCAGATTTTGCCCGCCGGACAATCTCGTATTCGAACATAAGCGGTGTTACCCGTTCAGAATGGGCTGTTGATATGCGATCCATAAGCTCCCGCGAATTCACCTTTTCCTCGATAATGCCAAGCGCCGCGGCAATCTTCCGCGGATTGTCATAGGAGAGTACGCCCTCCAGAGAGCTTACATTCTGGGCGGTTGTATACGTGTCAGCAGGCACGGTAATCATGGGAACAGATGATTGCCGCAGTCCCTCAACGAGTCGCCATACCTGAGATGCCAGCCTGATCCCGCCGGTCAGTAAAATACCAGAGATGTGGGGGTACGTATTCGATGCATCGGCAAGGAAACTGGCAAGGATGATGTCAGAACGGTCGCCGGGCGTTATAATAAGGCTCCCCTCTTCAATATGCTCCAGGAAGTGGGGCAGCTCCATGGCAGCAATCTTGAAATTCAGCACTTCACGGTTAAATCTCTCGTCATGTCCGCTCAGACGTTCAGCGCCAAGCGCCGCGGCAACTTCACCAACTGTCGGCTTCTCGAGAATCTGAATCTCGGGAAGCACATAGACAAGAATATCCGCAGGCACCACCCGTTTTAGCTCGTTATTGACGTCCTTAGCAAGATGGGCGGGAACGCGATTGGCGATCACGGCGAGCACATCGCAGCTTCGCTCTTTGATCGACTCCAGGAGTCCTTGCGTTGCCCTGACAATCTGGATGGCGTCCCTGCCGTACCCTTTAACAACAGGCAAAACGAAGCATCCGAGATTGTTTGCTATTTTAGCATTAAAGTCGAATTCGAGGGCAGTTGCCGGGCCGGTAAAATCTGAACCTGCACAGACGACAAGGTCATATTCCTCCTGAAGAGCACGATACTTCTCCAGGATCAATTTCAGGAGATCGTCACTCCTGTCCTGGAGAATCATCTCCCGCGCAACCTCATAACTGCAGCCATATACCCTTTCATAGGGAATCGCAGGATCATACCGTCTGGTGATAAGGGCAGTAATAGGGTCGGGGTTTTTGTCGTCCAGGACTACGGGACGAAAAAAGCCAACCTTGCTCCTCCGTCCGGAAAGAATCTCCATTATCCCGAGAACGACAACCGATTTGCCGCTCCGCGGCTCAGCGCTGGTGATATAGATACCTTGATTCATAGCCATCTCCCGCCCTACCGGGCATTTTACAGTAAGTTGTATAATCCGTTACCGGCATATTCTCTTCTTTCCTTTACAGTCTTTTGTGATATGAGACACCATACGGGCTTTAGACCACTCATGAGGGTGGTAAGCCTTTAAAACCTCAGAAAGGAGGCTGTGTGATAAAGTATATAGGATTGGATGCCCATTCGTCAACATGCACCTTTCATGTGGCAGATGAATGAGGATACGTGATGGACGAAGATACGGGAGTGAAAAGATTTGGGGAAACAGGATATTAAAGCCGTATACAAGATGGCGGACATTCGGTCTTACAAGGGAAGGGCGGTTTAAGGAACTATTATGATACCTTGCAATTGATCGGAATAATATTTCTTTTAATTGTAACGCCACGCCATGATAACATAAAAAACACAAAAGCGTCTACGGAGCCAAGATTTGAAATTCCTTATCATATATTTATACTGATGCCACCATTTTAAAAAGTTAGTAGTAATTGCTTATTTAAGCAACAACGTCAGCATCTATTTTTTTTCTTGACACTACTGTTCTTTTTAGCTTTCATATGCTTACTCAACAGTAATTATGTGCATGATTTTGGTACATAGACAAAAAACATTCCGATAAGGGCAAACCCTGAGTGAACAGGGAATGCAAAGTAATGGGTCTTGCGTAGAGACGTATGGCCATACGTCTCTACATCTGATAAAAAGACAGCCTTACTGCCGAAGATGTTTTATGAAAACATTTTTGCAGTAAGGCTTTTTTGTTTTATTCACACGGTTCTGCGGTAGGGTGGATTAAGCGAGAGCGAATCCACTCATGAGTCCCCTCTCGGGAGGGGGTTGTGGGGTGGGTAGCGTGAAGGTGGATTCGACGTAAAAACCAACGCCTTAATTCATCCTATAGTATTACCCTGTAAAAACATCTTTTTTTGTAAGTTTTTACAACCCTTTTATCGTTCGACTGATCCTTCGACAAGCGTTCGTCTGAGCTCATGCTGAAGGCTCAGGATGACCGTCATGGTGAGCCTGTCGAACCATCACGACGAAGTCCTCCCTTGCGAAGGAGGGGAAAGAGGAGTGGTTATCTTTGATTGCAGACGTGCTGCGTTAGGTATAACTTGAATGTATAGGAATATTCATTGTATTTAAACGATATTTGGGGTGGTACGGACAAACTTGTTTGCCCATGCCACCCGATGGTAAAAGCATAGCGGTAGACAGCGACGGCAATGCGTATGTGACGGGGAAGACAAATTCTTCCGATTTCCCAGCGAAAAACGCTATATATTATGGAAGCTTTAATGGTGGTTATTACTACGATGCCTTTGTGACAAAGATCGATGCATCGGGCACAAGCCTTTTGTATTCCACGTACCTAGGGGGAAGTGATTGGGATGAAGGTTCTGGCATAGCGGTAGACAGCGCCGGCAATACGTATGTGACGGGGGAAACATACTCTACCGATTTCCCAACGACAAATGCCATAGATGAAAGCTTTAATGGTAATTATGATGTCTTTGTGACAAAGATAGGCGCAGACGCAACGCCAACGCCAACTGTTACAGCTACGCCAGGCACGCCGACCCCAACCCCATCGCCAACCCCAGAACCTTGTAAACCGAAAAAACTTAACGTGAGTTCAGAGTCTTTAAAACTTGCAAGGGGGACGAGTGCGCAAGAAACCGTGACCTTAACCTGCAAAAATGGTTTACCATCGGCAAACTGTCTGGTGAAGGTTGAAATAATGGGTGACAAAAAACTCGTGACGGTTTCGCCAACCACGAAAGAGACTGACGAGAATGGTCAAGCCACGTTTACGATTACCGCTACCGAGAAGACGGGTAAGGCAGTAGTGCGATTCAAATACAAAAAACTGACACGCGATGTAACCGTGAAGGTGAGAAAAAAGTGATTATTCCATCTACTTTTGCTCAGATTCACTACGAGCGAACAAACTGTTGATTCTGTAATCCCGCAGGGGGTGTCATGGCGCTATTCATTTTTGCGTTATTTCATCCCCACGGGGTTAAATATGATCGTGCGTTTTTTTTCTATAATCATGTCATCCCTTCGGGATCCTCCCGTCTGCACGTTTCCTCTGTTGTATCCCTAGTATTCTAAGAAAAGATCTCTGTCATCAAAAATTTTTTTAAAGGGATGAATACAAAAAACGTTTGTCATTTCCTGTGTCCCGCAAGCCAACAGACAAGGATCACCAGCGATCGCGACTGAACGGGATATACTGCTTCCCTGACCACCGCCGCTTCATCCCAGGAAAGGATGTCGTCCGGCGATTCACGAGCGGTATCGATCCACCGCCGCCAGACTTCGTATTCAGACTCAGAGACAGGGGGGATTTCGAATTCCATATCTTTCCAGTACGCATTGATCATGATATGGAACATGAAGCTGCCTCTTATACTCTTCACGGTCAGGGCAATGACGTGGGAGTCTGCCCCCCAGTCGGGTTGATTGAGCTTCACTCCATGCCAGACTATTTTTGTCTGCTGAAGAAGCTGGTTTAAAGACAATCCTGAGTCATCCAGAGACACATCACGCTGCAGCCGGGCAGCAATGAGATATTTGACAAACCTAAACATACCGGCATGTTTGTCAACCAGATCCCAGTCGAACCAGCTGATTTCATTGTCCTGACAGTAGGCATTATTATTTCCTCGCTGTGTCCGCAAAACTTCATCCCCCATAAGAAACATCGGTGTTCCTACTGCAAGTAGAGTGGCCGTAAAAAAATTTTTTATCTGACGGCGCCGAAGTTGTATGATCCGGGGATTATCCGTTGAACCCTCAACACCGCAGTTCCAACTCCGGTTATCATTGTTACCATCCCGATTTTCTTCTCCATTCGCCTCGTTGTGTTTTTCATTGTAAGAGACAAGGTCATTTAGGGTAAACCCGTCATGGCATGTTACGAAATTGATACTCTGTTCGGGTTCCCGCTCTTCATGTCCATAAATATCAGGGCTGCCTAACAGCCGGGATGCGAATTTTGAAACGGTATTGTTATCTCCCTTAAAAAAGCTTCGCACGTCATCCCTGAATTTTCCGTTCCATTCCTTCCAGCTATCTCCAACGAAGCTGCCCACCTGGTAGAGCCCGGCAGTGTCCCATGCCTCGGCAATAAGCTTAACGCCGGACAATACCGGATCTGTCTCGATATCCCAGAGAATGGGAGGATTCGCAAGTGGCTGGCCATTTTCATCTCTGGTGAGAATTGAAGCGAGATCAAAACGAAAACCGTCTACATGCATCTCCTGAACCCAATAATGAAGGCTATCGATGATCATCCGCCGGACATAGGAACTTCCCGCATCAAGCGTATTGCCGCACCCTGTATAGTTGCTATAATATTGCTTGTCGGGTTCGAGTATATAATAGGCATCATTTTCGAACCCCCGGAAAGATAGTGTCGGTCCTTCATGATTACCCTCGGCTGTATGATTATACACGACATCGAGGATCACTTCGATCCCGGCGCGGTGGAGCGCCTTCACCATATCACGAAACTCATCGATCGGTCCCAAAGGGTCTTTGTCCGAACTGTAGGCAGGATGGGGTGCAAAGAATGAGACGGGTGAATATCCCCAGTAGTTCTTAAACCCTGCTGGTGCATCCTGATTGTCGTAGTGATATACCGGCAGCAACTCAACCGCAGTAATACCGAGGTCCTTAAGGTAAGGGATTTTTTCAATCATGCCCGCGTAGGTGCCCCGTTTTTCCGGAGAAACACCCGAATTCGGATGAGCCGTGAATCCGCGAACATGCATCTCATAAATGATCGTACGCGCAAAGGATTGTTTCAGGGGTTGATCACCTTCCCAATCATACATGCGAGGGTCGGCTACCACGCTCTTCATCGCAACGCCACAATTGTCACCGGGCTGACTTGCCGCGGCGCGGCTATATTTTTCAGGAATGACAACTGCCCTGCCGTAAGGGTCAAGCAACACCTTTTTCGGATCGAAGCGCATGCCGCGCTCAGGCATATAGAGACCGTGGACGCGATATCCGTAGATCTGACCCTGGCCAATATCCGGGACAAAGGCATGCCAATAATGGTATGTCCTGTTTTTCTGTGAATCCAGCAAAATTGAGCGTGAAGGACGGCTGTCTTCTGCATGGTTAAACAGCAGCAACTCTACAGAGGTCGCGCTCTTCGAAAAGACACTAAAATTGACACCACCCGCTAATACCGTTGCGCCGAGGGGATAGCTATTACCTCTCGTTCTGTCAATCATGGCGCTTTCCCCCTTCCTTTAGCCGGTTTAATCTCCCAGATAGTATCGCAGTATTCCCGTATCGACCGGTCTGACGAAAACCTCCCCATTCGCGCCACGTTCAGAATCGACATGCACATCCAGCGCTCCTGGTCGCGATACGCCAAACTCACGCTATCCTGGCAATCGACATACGACTGATAATCGGCCAGAAGCAGGAAAGGGTCCTGGTTCAGGAGATTCTCCACCAGAGGCCTGAAGAGTTCTGTATCACCACGCGAGAAATACCCTGACCGGATCTGATCGATAACCTCCCGAAGGTGCGGATTTGAGTTATAATAATTCCTGGGATGGTAACCCTTCACCTTCTGATCGATCACCTCGTCAGCGGTGAGACCGAAGAGGAAGAAATTTTCCTGTCCAACCTCCTCACGGATCTCAACGTTTGCTCCGTCAAGGGTACCAATAGTGAGGGCGCCGTTCATCGAGAACTTCATATTGCCGGTGCCCGAGGCCTCTTTACCTGCAGTTGATATCTGCTCGGAAATCTCCGCAGCAGGATAGATATGCTGTGCATTCTTCACATTGAAGTTCGGGAAGAAGACCACCTTTAGCCTTCCTGCCACATCCTGATCTTTGTTTATCACATCAGCAACGGAATTGATCAGCTTAATGATCAGCTTTGCCATAAAATAGCCGGGTGCAGCCTTTCCTCCAAAGATAAAGGTGCGGGGAACGATCTCCTGTCCCGGATCTTTCTTGATGCGGTTGTACAACGTGATAATGTTAAGTACGTTCAGATGCTGCCGCTTATATTCATGAATCCGTTTTACCTGAATGTCGAAGAGCGAATCAGGATTCGTCACAACACCTGTCCTTTCCTGTATGATCGCAGCTAATCTGGATTTATTTTTACGCTTGACCCTTCTCCATTCCTCCCGGAATTCTGCATCATCTGCCAGGGGCTCTATCTTCCTGATTTCGTCTTCAAAATTTTTAATCCATCGGTCACCAATCCTCCTGGTAATCAGAGCCGAAAGTTCCGGATTACTCAGGGCAATCCAGCGTCTTGGGGTTACACCATTCGTCACATTTACGAAGCGGTCAGGGTAAAGCGTGTGCAGATCTTTCAGAACGGTTTCGACAAGAAGTTTACTATGCAAAGCTGACACCCCATTAATCCGATGACTTCCCACAGCAGCAAGATGCGCCATGCGGATATACTTCTCGCCGCTCTCGTCGATGAGCGAAATACGGGCAACCAGACCGTCATCTCCGGGATTTCTGAGGCGGATTTCATTGAGAAATCTGCGGTTGATCTCATAGATGATTTCGAGATGACGCGGGAGCGTACGGCTGAACAGAGGCAGCGGCCATTTTTCGAGCGCTTCGGGCAGCAGGGTATGGTTGGTATATGCCATCATTTTCCCGGTTATCTGCCATGCCTTGTCCCAATCCATCAAATGCTCATCCACCAGGAGGCGCATGAGTTCCGCTACGGCGATTGAGGGATGGGTGTCATTCAACTGCACGGCAAAGCTCTCGGGGAGTGTCTCAATGCCTTTTCCCCGAATAAGATGAATGCGAATCATATCCTGAAGTGAGCAGGAGACAAAGAAATACTGTTGAACTAGGCGAAGGGTCTTTCCCGTTTCAGGTTCATCGTTTGGATAAAGAACCTTGCCTACCGTTTCGGAAACGATCTTCTCATTCACCGCCTTGTAATAATCACCATCGTTGAATGCCTGAAAGTCAAAGGATTCCACAGCCTCCGATTTCCATAGCCTGAGTATGTTCACCCTATCGTTATGGTAGGACAGAATCGGCGTGTCGTAAGCGAATCCCTTAACCACATGGTGTGGAATCCATCGAACCCGGAAACATCCCTTGTCATCAAAATAGTGCACCGTTTGCCCGCCGACATTCACCTCATAGAAGATCTCCGGCCTGCTGATCTCCCAGGGATTACCAAGGGAAAGCCATTTATCGGTCTTTTCAATCTGCCGTCCGTCATGAATTTCCTGATTAAAGACGCCAAACTCATACCGATTACTATATCCGATCGCCGACACATTCAACGAAGCGAGGGAATCCATGTAGCAGGCGGCAAGCCTTCCGAGACCGCCATTGCCAAGACCAGGTTCCGCCTCATTCTCAAGCAAAACGTCCAGCTCCAGACCAAGTTCTTTCACTGCCCCCCGCATCGGGCCGGTAATCCCCAAATTCATGAGATTGTTACCCAGGTGCGGCCCCACCAGGAATTCTGCCGAAAGGTAGCTAACAATTCTCATCTCAGAGCTCCGAATGCCTTTGTGTGAGCGGATAAAACGACTCAACATCCTGTCTCGAACCGTATAAGCTACGGCCATGTACCAGTCATTCGGTGTGGCAAGTTCCGGCGTTCGCCCCTGAATATAGTAGAGATTATCAAGGATTGCCTGTTTCAATGAGGCAACGCTTGTCCCGGTCCTGGTGTTCTCCCCAATAGTAACTGTCGATAAATCGCGTCTCTTTTTTGATCGTTTTGCCATGCATATCCTCTTTTATCAATGATAAGTTTTCACAAAGACAGCCTTCTGCATGAATATATCGTATTACCACATAAAGCTTTTCTTTTTTGCAAGTTCATTAACAATTCACTTCCCTCCCTTTCCTAAGAGGGACTTATTTGTGGCTGTACACTATTGTTCAATTTACCATTTTAAAGAGCGTCCTTCAATGTTTTTTACCTTCCGTGACCGGAGATTGCACCGTAGCCGAAACTAGCAAGATAGCTACTGCCAGAAATTCCTGGCAAATCCTATTCGTTTAGATGCAATACCCGATTTTTTGAAAAATCCGTAATTTAAGTGATTTCTCCCCTCTCTCCCCGTGCAGTAAGACACAAGAGACTTGGGTTATCCTCACTGTATATTCGGGATATAATAGCACTCCTGAAATGATGTCATTATTGTAGGATTGCACGGCAAGAAGCAACCAAATCCCGCCTATCATGGAAAGCTAAGTAGGATGTAAAAAACTTGTGAAAAAAATTTTACGTGATTATGCAATAAGTTGCTATTGCGAGCGCACGGCGCTGTATGACATCCCATACCTCGGAAACGATGAACTCAACACCTTTTTTGACACGGTCAGCCACCAAACGCTTAAGTCTGATTTCCAGCATGAACAGGTGATCACTGCGATGATAATCCCCTCCCGGACTGTGATAAGGTAAAACCAGAAAAGAAGAATTATGGTGCACAAAGGCTCTGAGAGGACAGGTCTTTATACACCCCTGATCCATACATGGTAAGTTAAGAATCCAGAAGCACCCACAAATCCCTCGTTCTTGAACAAATACCTTACCAGATGACCGGTATTTGTCAGTGGTGGAGTTTAGGAGTGGGTTAGACCCTTTCACCGCTTTAGCTATCCTGTTGTTTTTTAGGGGCAGGTTTGAAACCTGCCCCCTACCTTGTTGATTCAGGAACTCCTGGATTTTATTTTGACAATCATGGTATTCCGAAGAATTGTCTGGAATCTACCTCGTATCCTAACCCATCTGAGTATAAATTGGGTTTTCGGGTACACAAAGCTATTCTATTGTTTTATTAAACAACATTTATGAAAAAATATAGTTAAGTCAAACATCGAATTCGATTCATCTTATCGCGAATCAATACCCAACAACTTACTATCTGTCTGGCTTATTCCTCTGCCCCTACTATCAACTGTACTCGTGAACATTTCCATCAGCCAACAATAGGAGTAAAAGGATAAAAAATACCTCACGATAAATATCGAATGATGTTTTTTTTAACTGTTAACGAATAAAAAAACGCCTTTTCCGTATGTCTCCAGGAAAGGCGTTTTTCGAATTATCAAACTCACGAACAGCAAAACAGAGTTTAGTATGGATTTGTTAAAAACCATATGTGGAAATATATTTTTAAGTCTTATGTTGAATCCAGCATCATTTCGCACGTCAGGAGAGACTTACAGAATACCATGATAAGCAACCCGTGTAGGTGATCAGAGATTCCCATGATCCTTCTCCAACCCCAGTCTGGGATATCAAGCCCTGGAGTTATTCAAAGGCAGAGACTACTATCTTCATCAAATACGGGCTTCCTACTAGCAGCACGAATCCATAAAATCTCTTTTCTTTTAGACGGATTCAACCTTGCAGATTGAGTCAGAAAAATGTTTTTAACTGCATTCTACTGCCCTTCCTGCACAACCCAAAACAGAGAGTTTATGCTTTACCATACCTTTGATTGCCTCTCTGGCCGCCCCAAGATACTTTCGGGGGTCGAACTCACCGGGTTTTTCCGCAAAAACCTGCCGAATGCTGGCAGTCATCGCCATACGCAGGTCTGTATCAATATTGATCTTACAGACCGCCATCCCGGCTGCTTTGGAGATAGCGCTCTCAGGGACACCCATCGCATCAGGCATTTTGCCTCCGTATTTGTTGATCAAGTCCTTGAACCCGGGCAGCACACTGCTTGCACCGTGCATCACCAGCGGAAAACCGGGAAGTTTTTTGCCGACTGCTTCAATTACGTCAAAAGCGAGTTTCGGTTCTGATTTGAACTTGTACGCGCCGTGGCTCGTGCCGCAGGCAATAGCAAGCGAATCACAACCGGTCTTTTCAACAAACTCGACAACCTGATTTGGATCGGTCAGGTGCTTGAGTACATCATCGGCGCTTATGCCGACAACATGCTCTTCGATTCCACCGAGCTGGCCTAATTCGGCCTCAACAGCCACTCCGTGGGCGTGGGCATACTCAACAACCTTCCTGGTAAGCCTGACATTCTCCTCAAACGGGAAATGAGAGGCATCGATCATGACGGAAGTATACCCGTCATCAACACACTGCTTACACAGTTCGAAGGTGTCGCCATGATCAAGATGCATGCAGATAGGAATATCAGGATTTTCCTTTACTGCAACGTCAATAATAGCCCTCAGATAACTTATGCCGGCGTATTCACGCGCTCCCTTTGAAATCTGAAGAATAACGGGCGCTTTTTCTTCCTTCACGGCTGCCATGATGCCCTGAGTAATCTCCAAATTGTTGACATTGAATGCGCCAATAGCGTAGCCATTCTTATAGGCCATCTGAAACATCTTCTTTGTCGATACAAGTGCCATAAAAAACTCCTTTCTGTTATAAATGTTTTATCCTTTGGCTACCGGTCATGATTTGCTTTTACGATAGCGACGGATCAACGTATTTGTCGAACTGTCATGCGCAAGCTCAGGTTCAGCCTTGCTTTCAAGCTCAGGGACGATGCGCTGAGCCAGCGCCTTGCCCAATTCAACACCCCACTGGTCGAACGAATCAATCTGCCAGATAACACCCTGAGTAAAGACGCAATGCTCATAGAGGGCAACGAGTTTACCGAGTATTTCGGGTGAGAGCCGTTCCGCCATGATCATGTTCGACGGCCGGTTACCCTCAAAAACCCGGTGCGGCACAAGCCAGTCCGGCGTTCCTTCAGTCCTTACCTGCTCTGCCGTCTTACCGAAGGCCAGCGCTTCCGCCTGAGCAAAAACATTCGCCATCAGTATATCGTGGTGCTGACCAAGAGGATTGAGCGATGCGTTAAATGCTATGAAATCGCAGGGAATGAATCGCGTCCCCTGATGAATCAGTTGATAGAAAGAGTGCTGACCGTTGGTGCCCGGTTCACCCCAATAGATCGGGCTGGTCTGATAGTCAACCTTCATTCCATCCAGCGTAACATATTTGCCATTACTCTCCATGGTCAATTGCTGAAGATATGCCGGAAAACGCCTGAGATACTGATCGTAGGGCAAAACCGCAACCGTATGCGCATCAAAAAAACCGGTATACCAGATGGTCAGCAACGCCATAAGCACAGGCAAATTTTGTTCAAACGTCGCACTGCGGAAATGCTCATCCATCTGATGGAATCCGTCCAGCATCGCCCTGAAATTGTCCGGACCGATGGCAAGCATGGTAGAAAGGCCGATTGCAGAATCCATGGAATATCGTCCGCCAACCCAGTCCCAGAATCCGAACATATTAACAGTATCAATGCCAAACTTCTTCACTTCGGTTTCATTCGTTGAAACGGCAACAAAGTGTCTTGCCACGGATTTTTCGTCTCCGCCAAGCCCTTTGAGCAGCCATGCGCGAGCCGCGCGGGCATTCGTCATGGTCTCCAGCGTGGTAAATGTTTTCGAGGAGACAATAAAGAGCGTCTGTTCAGGAGCGAGGCCATGAACAGTTTCCGTAAAATCGGTGCCGTCGATGTTTGAAACAAACCGGAACGTCATACGGCGATCGCTGTAAGGTTTGAGCGCCTCATAGGCCATTGCCGGTCCAAGATCCGAGCCGCCGATACCAATATTGATAATGTTGCGTATGGGTTCTCCCGTATGGCCTCTCCATTCACCCTGCCGGATACGGTTAGAAAAGTCTGTCATCTTATCGAGCACGGCATGGACCCCAGGCACGACATTCCTGCCGTCCGTGAGAATAGACGCCTCTCGCGGAGCCCGCAGCGCCACATGTAACACGGCACGGTTTTCCGTAATGTTTATCTTTTCGCCGCGAAACATAGCGTCAATTCGTTCTCGCAGGCCGGATTCCTCAGCCAATTGAACAAGGAGTCTGAGGGTCTCGTCAGTAATGCGATTTTTCGAGTAATCCAGATAGATGCCTGCTGCACCGGCAGCCATACGCTCACCGCGCCCCGGGTCATTGGCGAAAAGCGTGCGAAGATGCAGTGCTTGAACTTTTTTATAGTGGGCTTGAAGCGCTTCCCATGCCGCACGTTTACGGAGCGGCTTCACGTGTGTTGTCATATTCACCCCCCTGTGTGTCATTTATAAGATTACTGAGTAATATCCGTCTTTTTTATAAAAATTTAGTTTTCAAAAAACCCTCTGTAGGAATAATGCTGGCTTGTTGGGGGCGGGTTTCAAACCTGCCCCTACTGCAGGTAATACCTGGTTTTTATCGGAAATTTTCAAAAAACTAATTTGTTACCCTTTGCTCAGGATGACCTGGCTGCGGCTTTGCTGCGTCATGTTATCCATCCTTTGCATGCCTTTGCCCTATACCGGGCACAGTACCGGACACGGCTTCACCTGCCAGATTTCACCGGCATATTCAGCAATCGTGCGGTCGCTTGAAAATTTTCCGGAACCGGACACATTCAAAATGGCCTTGCGCGCCCATTCATGCCGGTCGGCATATAAATCACATAGCCTCCGGTCCGCCTCAAGGTAAGACTTGAGGTCCGCCAAATGCATGTAATAGTCTCCCCGGTTCAAAAGGGTGTCGCGCAGAGGCGCAAAAACACCCGGCTCATATCGGCTGAAATGATCAGAGAAAATCAGGTCCAATGCCGAGCGTGTTTCTGCATCGTTATCATAGTGCCAGCGCGGATTGTACCAGCTGCGGCTGTCAGCTACCTGCCGGGCAGTCAGTCCAAACAGGAAAAAGTTTTCTTCGCCCGCTTCCTCTGCCATTTCAATAGTCGCTCCATCGCGGGTGCCGATTGTCAGGGCGCCGTTCATCATAAACTTCATATTACTTGTACCGCTGGCTTCATAGCCTGCCGTAGAGATCTGGTTGGAAACATCGCTGGCAGGTATGAGCCGCTCCGCAAGTGAAACGCAATAATCCGGCAGAAAAACGACCTTGAGCCGCCCGCGCATCGCGGGGTCGCCATCGATGGTGCCGGCAAGATTGTTGATAAACTTGATAATAACCTTTGCCAGATGATAAGCAGGAGCTGCTTTACCAGCGAAGAAAAATGTTCGCGGCGCCATGTTCAAACCGGGATTTGAGCGCAACCGGTTGTAAAGCGTCACGATTCGCAGCGCGTTGAGCAATTGCCGTTTGTACTCATGAATTCGTTTAATCTGACAGTCAAAGATACTGTCCGGATCTACCGTCTGTCCGCTCGCTGATTTAAGCCAGTTGGCAAATTGAACCTTTGTTGCATGTTTAGCCTTGAGGAACGTTTCGCGAAAACCTCTATCGTCAGCAAGCGGTTTGAGCTTATCCACCTGAGAAAAATCCGTGATCCAGCCGTCGCCGATAGCGCCGGTAATCGTATTTGCCAGCATCGGATTAGCCAGCAGTAGCCACCGACGCGGCGTAACGCCGTTTGTCTTGTTATTGAAACGCTCCGGAAACATTTCGGCAAAATCCCTGGCCGTCACTGTGCGCAAAAGCCCGGAGTGAATCGCTGCCACGCCGTTTGTGCTATGTGACCCCGCGATAGCCAGATTGGCCATACGAATTTTACGCACATCTCCTTCCTCGACAATACTCATACGCACAGCGCGTCCTTCATCGCCGGCAAATTGAACGCGAACGTCATTGAGCAGGCGGCGATTTATTTCAAGAATGATTTCCAATAAACGCGGAAGCAACTTTTCAAACCACACGAGAGGCCATTTTTCAAGCGCCTCCGGCAGCAGCGTGTGATTCGTATACGCCAGCATCTTTCGGGTGATATCCCACGCCTGATCCCACCCGAGATGGGCTTCATCGAGCAGAATACGCATCAACTCCGGCACCGCCATTGAGGGATGTGTATCGTTAAGCTGTATAGCAACCTTCTCAGGAAGGGTACTCCAATCGGCATTGTTGCGCCGAAACCGGCGCATAAGATCAGCCAGCGAGCAGGCAACAAGAAAATATTCCTGGATAAAACGCAACCCCTGCCCCATACTGGTGGTGTCGTCCGGATAGAGTACCCGTGTGACCGATTCGGCCGTCAGCGTCTCCGCCAGAGCGCCGACGAAGTCACCGCTGCTGAATCGCTGAAAATCAAAATAATCCGGGGCTGCGGCTGCCCAGAGACGGAGCGTATTGACCGTTTTACCGCCATATCCCACTATAGGGCGATCATATGGAATACCGAGCAGACTGGAAGATTGACCGTTAATCGCACGCAAGGAACCGCCACATATTTCGAATGAGCAGTTCAACCTGACCTCAACCATATCCAGAGGCCGGGCGACTTCCCATGGGTCGGGATAGCGCAGCCAGTTGTCCGGCTGCTCATACTGCCAGCCATCCCTGATGGACTGTTTGAAAATGCCATACTCATAACGAAGGCCGTAGCCCATAGCCGGCAACTGCATCGTGGCCATTGAATCAAGGAAACACGCTGCCAGACGTCCAAGGCCGCCATTTCCCAGACCTGCGTCAGGTTCTTGTTCGAGCATGCTGAGCAAATCAATATGCTTCTGCACGGCAATATGTTTGACAATATCATTGAGCAAGAGATTCGTCACATTGTTGGACAGAGAACGGCCAATAAGAAACTCCATGGAAAGATAATAGGCGCGCTTCGGATTTACATAGTGATACGTATCCTCCGTGCTTATCCAGCGCTGTGAAAGCACATCCCGCACCGAACGGGCAATGGCCTCAAAACGCTCACGTGCGCCGGTCGATTCCTGGGCAATAACATTGTCAAAAATAAGATGCCGTTCGTATAATCCGTCAGCCGTCCCGGCAAACTGCACCGGTCCGCATCCATATTGTTTGAGAAGTTCCGATTCCATGACCTTACCCACTGGCGCTCTTGCGGGTGCTGCCATATTTTTCGCGCTCATTTCAATATCCTTTCCGAAGTCATACTCCAGATACTCACACCATATAAATTTTATATTGACAACAGGGCGACATGGAAAAACTCCGTTTGTCCATGCTGAACTTGCACGATATTATTGGGAATCACTCATTTTGAAACCGGGACAAATACTACAAAACGAAGCATTGGGAGTGCAAGTCATTGAGCCGTATTACAAAAACACGGACAAGCACGACTTGTCCATACCACCCGGCTTCTTGTTGTTCATCGTGATTCGCCCCTTTTTCCTGCCAGCATTCAATATTGAATTCTCATAAATTGCGGGGCACTGTGCCCGTGTCCCCATAAACTGCCATCGGATAGTTATGGCAGTAGCGCCTCTGCAATTGCCCTCCGTAGCGTAGCAAGGCCGGAACTAATGTCTGAGCCGAGATGAACCCGTAAGGCACGACGGTTGCGTTCCAATAACGCCTGAAAATCGCTTCGCGCCTGGGCTGCCTTGATTACTCCAAACGTGTATTTTTGTCCCGGCACAGGCACATCAACTGCATCGTCACACGTGATCTGCAGGAAAACGCCCGTATTCGGCCCGCCCTTAAAAGCCTGTCCGGTCGAATGGAGAAAGCGAGGGCCAAACCCCATACACGTGGCAACCCTCCTGGCATCGCGCACGTCCTTCCGGATCGCCTGTAACTGCTGCTCGTGCGCTTTGTTCATTTCCAAATAGGCGAGCAGCGCAAAATAATCGCTCGTATTGAAACGGCTCAGATGCGCCCTGAGATACCCTGCCAGCGTGTGATTGTCTTTCATTACCGTCAGTAAGGAATCCGTATTCCTTTCATTTGTGTAGAGATTGATTCCCTCCCCGGTGAAGATGGGTGTTTCCGAGGGTAGTGCACCGTCTTTTTCATACTCGGAGGCTAGTTTCCGTGTTGCGATCTTGCTCGCTTCCACATCAGGCTGATCAAAAGGATTAATGCCGATAATCGAGCCTGTCACTGCGGTTGCGATCTCCCAGCGGAAAAATTCCTCACCCAGATCGTAAGGATCGTCTATCGCAATGTGTATAACGGGATGACCGGCACGCTCCAACGCTTCGATCAATTCGTCCTGTGCAGCATCCGGCGCCAATCCCAGTCTCAGATAGACAAACAGGCGGTCGTTGCCATAAACATCCGGCTTTCCGGGTATTTCCCGATCTATTGGAATCAATCCCTTGCCCGCTTTCCCCGTTGATCCGGCCAGCATCTGCTCCAGCCACGCACCAAGATCATAAATGCCCGGCGACGCAATAATCGTGGCCTTGTCGCGGCCAAATTTACCCGCGGCTATCCCAAGAATAGTGCCGAGCAGGACTCCCGGATTTTCTTCGATCGGAACCGATGGCATGCAGGCATAGACCATCTCCTCTGTTCTATCCAGAAACTTCACCACATCCACGCCCATAATGGCCGCAGGAACCAGGCCAAAATCGGAAAGCGCCGAATAGCGCCCGCCAATATTCGGCCAGCCAAAGAAAATATGCCGAAAGCCATCGCTTTCAGCAACCTGCTGCATCCTAGAGCCTGGATCCGTAATGGCAATAAACCGTTTCCCGGCTTCCTTTAAACCAACGATCTGAGCAACCCGGTCGAAAAAATACTGTTTAAAAATGTTGGTTTCGAGGGTTGAGCCCGATTTGCTCGATACAATGAAGAGGGTGTTTTTCAGATCGACCTTCTCTTCATAAGCCTTCACCTGGGCCGGGTCGGTCGAATCAAGCACGTAAAGTTCCGGGAATCCGCTGATGGTACCGAATATCTGTTTCATCACTTCAGGGCAAAGACTTGATCCACCCATGCCTAACAACAAGACGTGGGAGAAGCCGGTGTTCCTGGCTATTTCAGCGACCCGGGACAAGCGCTGGATGTGGGCCAACTGGTCGTTGGCGATGCCAAGCCAGCCGAGCCACCGCGCTTCATCCTTGCCGGTCCACAACGATGCATCCCTGCCCCAAAGCCTTCTTACCTTCTCCTGTATGCTCCATTCTGCCAATGTGTCCTTTACTGCAACGGCTATGGGTTCAGGGAGTTGGTAAGTCATACGATTAATTTTTCCTGCCCCTGCTTCTCTGCTTTGCTTCTTCACCGCTATCAGCAACTTGTCAAAGGCATCCGAGAAGAGCTGCACACCCTCGGCGAGCAATGTGTCGGCTACTTTTCTCAGGGAGATTCCGACTTCAGCAAGCGCTTCCATAGTATCATAAGCGGATTCGATATTTTCTGTAAGGCTAGCGCGAGGCCGTCCGTGGTCTCGAAACGCCTCAAAGGTTGCAGGCGGAATCATATTGATCGTATCGGGTCCAATAAGTTCTTCTACGTAGAGGACATCACGATAGCTGGGATTCTTCGTGCCCGTGCTGGCCCAGAGCAGGCGCTGCGTCTGTGCGCCCCGGCTGCTCAGCGTCTGCCAGCGCGGGCCGCTGAAAAGTTCCAGATAGCGCTGGTAGGTTAGCCTGGCATTTGCAATAGCCACCTTGCCGGTGAGACTGCGCAGAAGGTTCTCTTCTTTTGAGGTCATCGCTGCCTGCAACCGCGCAGCTATGAGGGTGTCGATGGCGGTATCAATCCGGCTGATAAAAAAACTGGCAACGCTTGCTACCCGTTTCAGGTTACCGCCGCGGGTGGCGAATTTTTCCAGCCCTGCAATATACGCTTCCACCACCTGCTCGTGGGCCTCGCGGGAAAAAAGCAGCGTCACATTAACGTTGATCCCCTCGCTGATAAGCTGATGAATGGCTGGAATACCTCTGGCAGTGGCCGGAATTTTGATCATCAGATTGTCGTGCCCAACGATTTGCCATAATCGTCTCGCTTCATCAATCATGCCCGCTGTGTCGTTCGCAAGAAGAGGAGACACCTCCAGACTTACATAACCGTCGCGTTTCGAAGTCTCATCATACACTGACCGCAAAGCATCTGCGGCATCCTGAATATCGCGAACTGCGATTTTTTCATAGAGCGTTTTTGCATCCATCGTTCGAGCCTCCGGCGTTTCAAAAACATTGCGGTAATCAGCGCTGCCGGCGATGGCTTTTTCGAAGATCGCCGGATTGGAGGCTACACCACGCAGTCCGTCATCATCGATCAGACGGCGCAACTCACCGCTGGTGATCAGGTTGCGGCGGATATAATCGAGCCACACGGATTGTCCAAAGACCTGCAGGGAGCGCAACCGGTTCTCCAGGGCTGTCATCTTGGCGAGCCTGCGCAGATGCCTTCCCTCACCTGTAAAGCTCGCGTGCACAAACGCATGAATCAGCTCACGGGCAAGCTCAATGCCAACAACACGACCGCCGAGCACCAGCACGTTCATGTTATCGTGCTCTACTCCCTGATGCGCTGAGTAAGTGTCATGGCATAGCCCCGCACGAACGCCGTGAATCCTGTTTGCTGCCATCGATGCCCCTACTCCGCTGCCACACAGCAGGATGCCACGCTCTGCACGGTTTTCGCGCAGGGCCTTGCCGATAGCTTCAGCATAGTCCGGATAATCTACGGGATCTTTGCTGTGAGTGCCCACGTCAATCACCTCGTGATTCTCCCTGGTTAAAAAGGCTTTCACTTCTTCTTTCAGGTCGAATCCAGCATGATCAGAACCAACGACAATGCGCATATTTCACCTCAAATTTTCTTCTATCTCCTAAAGAGGATGCGAAACTCCTTAAATTGATACACACGCAGAGGCTTCTTCATTTGCTCTTTCTTGCCTCTTTGGAACAAGCCGCAATCAAAAAGCGCGCGTATACGTATTTACTATAACAAACGACAAAGATAAATTGTCGTCCCTGCAAAAGCAGGAATCTGGTGTAGCGTTTCACAAAAATGTCTACATAACAGTGAACACAAAGGGGAAGTTGTCATTGCAAACGAAACAAAGCGAAGCAATCCGGCCATTGGAGATTGTTTCTGGCTGTCGCCCTCGCAATAACATTTCCCTGTGTATAGGTTTTTATGAAACGTTACACCAGTATTTTGCGCTACTTTTCTGGATTCTGACTTGCGAGGAAATAACCTGATGGCATTATTATGTCTACTGATTTATCATATTACCGCGTCAATTCTTCCTTTTTTCGCAATATTTCACCCCCTCTTCGTCTCCCTTGACAGGAGGGGTTTGGTTGTAGTCTTGCTGCGTTACAGGGTTCACAACGTATTTACGATATTTTCTTTTTGCTTTGGACAGCCGCAACCGAATCTGTCACATACCAACGTGATGATCATCATTCCACAGCCATATCACTGGATGTGACAGATCATATTTATAACCCAGTGCACTAAGACTCGCGGTGCTTAGCATGAAATGCGCGCAGGAATCCGATGGCTCAAGTCCGATCCAGCGGACTGCAAGAACCCTGATAAAATGTCCACTCGAAAAGATCAGCACATTCCCTTTAACTTTGCGCACTTTGTCTATCATGCGATTGGCCCGCGCTGTAACCTGTGCCGGGGATTCTCCTCCGGGACAACCATCGCGGAAGAGTTGCCAGCCTGGCTGTTGAGCAAGTATCTCAGTGGTGAGGAGGCCTTCATATTTACCATAGTTCCATTCGGTAAGGTCAGGATCGACCTCCGCCATAGCTCCGAAACCGGCCAGTTCACATGTCCGCATAGCTCGCTGCAGCGGGCTGGTAAAGACCTTGGTAAATGATATACCTTCCAGACGTTCCCCAAGTCGGCGCGCATTCCGTTCACCTCGCCCGGTCAGTAGTAAATCGGTAAGTCCGGTATGCTGCCCCGTCAGACTCCAGGCCGTTTCGCCATGTCTTGCGAGATAAATGATCGGAAGCTCTTCGCTCATAATTTCACACCTCCTTCGGCTTAATACGGCCAGGTCCAGTTGACAATCTCCGGGCGATCGATGCCTTCCTCATGCGCATAACGCAGATTGTCTATGATGGCATTTTTCATTTGCTCCTTTAGATGTGCTGCCTTTGTGCGCAACTTTGACACACGGTCAATAATATCGATGACCAGATGGAAACGCGAGGTTTCGTTCAGCATTGCCAGTTCGAGCGGAGTATTGATGTTACCCTTTTCCTTGTAACCGCGCACGTGCAGGTGATCATGTCCCTTGAAGCGGTATGAGAGCTTGTGGATGAGCCATGGATAGCCGTGAAAGTTAAAAATGATCGGTTTATCCGTAGTGAAGAGGCTGTCGAACTCTCGTTCCGTTGACCCGTGCGGATGCTCAGACGCCGGTTGCAGCTTGAACAGGTCCACAACGTTGACAAAGCGCAGCTTCAGATCCGGCACCCGCTCACGCAGAATAGCGGCCGCCGCCAATGCCTCCATAGTGGCAACGTCGCCGCAGGAAGCCAGCACTACGTCAGGCTCTTCGCCCGCATCCGTGCTCGCCCTGGCCCAGATGCCAAGCCCTTTGGCGCAGTGAATGATCGCCTCGTCTATGGTGGTAAACTGTAAATGTTTCTGCTTGTCGGCAACAATGACATTAATACAATTCGTGCTGCGCAGGCACTGGTCTGCCACTGCGAGCAGCGTATTGGCGTCTGGCGGAAGGTAGATACGCGTAACCGACGGGCTCTTGTTGGTAACGAGATCAATGAATCCGGGATCCTGATGCGAAAAGCCGTTGTGGTCCTGGCGCCAGACCGTGGACGACAGCAGGATATTTTCGGAAGCGACCGATGCCCGCCACGGCACATGGTTCTTACAAATATCCAGCCATTTGGCGTGCTGGTTGAACATGGAATCAATGACGTGGGCAAAGGCCTCGTAGGTATGAAAAAACCCGTGGCGACCCGTCAGCAGATAGCCTTCCAGCCAGCCGATAAGGGTGTGCTCGGAAAGCATCTCCATAACGCGCCCATCACGGGCAAGCTCGCCACCGTCTGCATCCTCCGGCAACAAATCAGCCATCCAGGTTTTTTTGCTTGCCTCATAGATATCCTGGAGCCGGTTAGATGCGGTCTCATCCGGACCGAAGACGCGGAAGCTCGTCATGTTGTTCTTCATCACGTCGCGCAGGTACTCGCCGAGAGGTTTCGTGTTTTCGTATTGCATGGTGCCACGGGAAGACACCTCTACAGCATATTTACGGAAATCAGGAAGTTTGAGTTCTTTACGCAGGAGCCCTCCGTTGGCATGCGGATTGGCGCTCATACGCCGGTTCCCCCTTGGCGCCAAAGCCTTGAGTTCTGGTACAAGCTTGCCTCCCGCATCAAACAACTCTTCAGGTTTATAACTGCGCATCCAATCCTCCAGCAATTTCAAATTCTCCGGATTATCGCGCACGTCTGGTATAGGTACCTGATGTGAGCGCCAGGAACCCTCCACCTTGTGTCCCTTGATCTCCTTCGGCCCTGTCCAGCCCTTGGGAGAACGCAGCACGATCATAGGCCAGCGAGGCCGGGAGGGGGTTTTCAAGTCCCTCGCCTTTTTCTGCTGGGCACGGATCTCGCCGATAGTCTCTTCCAGCGTGGCAGCCATTTTCTTATGCATCTCCACAGGATCGCTTCCTTCCACAAAATAGGGCTTGTAACCGTAACCAGCAAACAGCGCTTCCAACTCCTGATGGGTAATCCGTGCAAGGATCGTCGGGTTGGCGATCTTATAGCCATTGAGGTTCAGGATCGGCAGCACAGCGCCGTCACGCACCGGGTTGATAAACTTGTTGGAATGCCACGCGGTGGCAAGAGGTCCGGTTTCCGCCTCCCCGTCACCCACTACGCAAGCAACGATAAGGTCGGGGTTGTCGAACGCCATGCCGTAGGCGTGCGAAAGGCTGTAACCGAGTTCACCGCCTTCATGAATGGAACCGGGAGTTTCCGGAGTAACATGACTTCCGATATGGCCAGGGAAGGAGAACTGCTTGAAAAACTTTTGCATTCCCTCTGCGTCCTCACTCTTATCTGTGTAAATTTCCGAGTAGGTACCTTCAAGATACACCGGCCCCAGCACTCCGGGCGCACCGTGTCCGGGCCCGGCTACAAAAATCATGTCAAGGTCGTGTTTGACGATCATCCGGTTCAGATGTACCCAAACAAAAGATAGTGCCGGACTCGTACCCCAATGACCAAGCAACCGATGTTTTATATGCTCAGCTTTCAAAGATTCTCTGAGTAGCGGATTATCCTTGAGATAGATCATGCCAACCGAAAGGTAGTTGCACGCCTGCCAGTAAGCGTTCATCAGTTCCAGCTCTTTGTTTGTTAATGTATTTACCATAATGCCCTCTTCCTGAACGTAAACAAGATTTGAAAAATATTGCACACAGCCGTGTTCCGGCTATTTTCAGTTCTTTTTACATCACGGTATATCAGGTATCATTACCGACCATCTCTTTCCCATCATTTCCCGCCCCAAACGGGCTGATAAAAACAATAATGAACAATTTTGTTTTTTGAAAAAGGTAGCGTCGATCGTTCGACTGAGCCCACGACAAAGTCTCTTATGGTCGACGGCACCGGGAGTAAACCACCCGCGCTACATATCTTGTTTCATGCTGACTGCAGAGAAAGGTACAAATTTTTCAAATGGCTAACTGGGTACGACAATATCAGAAACACCAAACCGTGTAATCAACGCTGTCAGGGTTTTGAACCCTGACAGCGTTATAGCAAACGTCCTGAATAGATATCTATGAATTGTCCTTACAGGCGCCTCCAATGACAATATTCTTTTATTGCGGACTATCGTTAATGATATATTCATCCGTTTTTCGTTAAAAATATCTTTGAAAGACACGATCAGGAATTCCCGTAACTATGCAATCTTAAAGCATGTGAATAATATGGCAAAAAATTTCTATAGCCTGCCACTTAACCAAAAAACAAAAAAGATTGCAAGTTTTTTTAGTTTCAGGAGGAATTTTTGTAATGATTTAGTTTTTTGAAAACATTTTGCATGAATGGTATTTATTGCAGGGGCGGGTTTGAAACCCGCCCCTACACGGCATGAGAAACATGGTTATTTTTGGGAATCTTTCGAAAACTAAGTGGTAAGGATTGGCTGTGTTTACCAGCCGCTATCAGGTACAAAGCTATGCCGGAGAGGGGGAGATCCATGCCGTCAGCCATTCGTTGCGGGGTGGTAGTGAGGTCATTGGGGCTGGACATTTACGATTTCACGCACTCCCCGCACCGGGGCGCACGCCGTGTGGTATCTCATACTCTGTGCCCGGTTGCGTGTTTACCGGTGACGCCCTCTTTTGCGGTACGGTCGGCAGCGCCGGTTCGCTAAAAGAGGCCAAACGCCAGATCGACCATATCCGCAGACATATCTTTTCCCTGCCTGACGAAATGATGGTCTTTCCTACCCAAAGGCCTATGACCACCGTGAGTATTGAAAAATACGCCAGCCCCTTTTTCAGATAAGAGGTGAGGATATGCGTGTTCACACAAAAATGCAATAATATAAAATTACAAAAATGGAGACTGGTTTGAATGAAACGAACTCAACATTCCAGGTTAAATTAAGGTCGTGATGCATTTTGTTTATTGAGCATCGTCTAACGTTGAGTAAGTTCCACACGGACAAACGGACAGACTGGGTCAAATGAAAAAAATGTATCTATATACAGCATTTATTAATGAAACAAGGCTCACATATGGTATAATCTCCTAAGAATCAAACATCTTTAATAGAACCAGGGAGGTATATCATGGCATATAAAATAGAAAGTCGCCTTTTTCCCTCCCACAATAGATGAATACATTGGCTCTGAAGATCCCGTAAGAGTATATGATGCATTTGTAGATGCCCTTAATCTGGAAGAATTAAGGATTCCTATTCAACCCCCTAAGGCGGGAGCCCATGAATATTATCCCAGAGCGATGTTAAAGCTCATCATTTACAGTTATTCCTATGGTAACCGTAGTTCCCGAAGGTTAGAAAGGGCTTGCCATCACAATCTATCGTTTATCTGGCTCGTGTCTGGGTTAAAACCTGATTATCGGACAATAGCCCGATTTCGCAGTGAATATAAAGAAGCGATTAAAAACGTCCTCAAACAAGGTGTAAGACTGTGTATAAAACTCGGTCTTGTTGAGGGGAACACCGTATTTATAGATGGCAGTAAATTTCGGGCAAATGCTTCTATCAGGAATACCTGGACGGATAAAACGTGTGAAGAGTATCTTGA